>PVMK01123554.1_pt1 | contig 30739 bp, 27 predicted proteins | sample 1853481 | NCBI WGS metagenome assembly PVMK01 (sample SAMN08533507, study PRJNA380276) | Marine sediment metagenome, whole genome shotgun sequencing project.
GGGTTGCTGTCTCGTCTTGAGCCCCTGAGGTGGCTTCGATCCCGCCGATCGATACCCGGGCGCGCGGAAGCAAGGACTCGACCTCGATGTCGCCCTTGATCGCGACGTCGACCCCCGAGGCCTTTGTCAGCAGGTCCGCCAAGCGCTCGCGCTGGCTGTTCAAATCGATCAGGGGTGGCGCCCAGAACGGCGCCGAGCCGAGGGCAACAACCAGTGCGAGCATGATCCAAAGTGCAGTTTTTAGATATCGCGCCATCGCCGGCCAATTAAATTGAAAGCTACGCCGCCCCTTGTCGTCCGGTCTGCGAGCGCGCAGGCCTAGAGCATAACGCGGGGCGCGAGGCCAATCGAGGGCATTGTCAGAGCAAATTGGCTTGAGGTTCGGTGGGGAGCCTCAACGAATGCAAAATTCCTTTCGGTGTTTCGACAGCTCGCCCGAGGTGATCCGTCTCGCGGTGCGGTTCTGGTGGAACCGGTTCGGCCCGATGTTCACCGCGGAGATCAGAAAGCGGCGCATTCATCATCGATCCTATGCGTGCTGGCGGTGGCATCTGGACGAGGTGTGGCTTCCGCAAACCCAGATTCCATCGGATTTCTTAGCTTTCTGTCGGTTGCGGGTTTTGTTTGGATCTCATGATCCAGACACTCCGATTGCTGCTCGGTCAGCTTACCGGCTGCTTCAGATCGCGCGCTGAACTCGAGCTTGAGAATCTTGTTCTCCGTCATCAGATCGAGATCCTCAGACGTTCAGCACCGGAGCGAGTACGACTGGCCAGGGCCGATCGCTTCATATTCACTTTGGTCCTTCGCCTTTGGCCGAGGGTCACTCCATCGATCCGAATTGTGCATCCGAAGACTTTGGTGCGCTGGCATCGTGAGGGGTTCAGGATCTATTGGCGTTGGAAGTCGAGATCGTGCGGAGGACGGCCCAAGGCGATCAGCGAGCTGCGGGCACTCATCCGGCAGATGTGCTCGGACAATCCGTTGTGGGGCGCGCCGCGCATCCACGGGGAACTCCTGAAGCTCGGCTTCGAGATCAGTCAGTCCACCGTGTCCAAGTACATGCCCCGCCGTCCCAGGGACCCCGATCAGAGTTGGAAGACATTTCTCCGCAATCACATGGATTGTACCGCTTCGATCGATTTCCTCGTGATCCCCACAATCACGTTCAAGCTCCTCTTTGTGCTTGTCGTCCTGAACGACGAACGGCGGCGCGTCGTGCATTTTGGTATCACCGCCAACCCAACAACGGAATGGACGGCTCGACAGATAAACGAGGCCTTTCCATGGGACACGGCACCGAGGTATCTCATTCGAGACCGGCACCACACCTACGGCCGGACCTTCCGCGAACACGTTGCAGCGATGGCGATCACTGAGGTGCCGGCCGCCCCGAGACGCCATGGCAGAACGGGTACGTCGAACGTTTGATCGGCTCGGTCCAAAGGGAATGTTTGGACCATGTCATCGCTCTGAACGATCGGCAGCTCAGACGGGTTCTCAAATCGTATCTCGCTTACTACCACCAAACCCGCACACACCTTGCCTTGGATAAGGACGCGCCCGAGCCGAGATCACCGGCGAACAACAGCGACGGTCCAATCGTCGCGATTCCCGAGGTCGGCGAGCTCCATCACCGCTACGAACCCTCGGCCGCATAGCCGACGACCCAGGCCGACCCGCAGTTCGGTTTCGCTTGGACTTTAGTGCGACCTGTCGCCATCGATCACCTCCTCGACCGCCGCCGGGACCGGTCCGGTCAGGAGGTCCTCGGCGCCGGAGGCAGGCACCGCCCCGAGCACCAGCAGCCACGTTAGAATCACGGAGACCACTAGGTCGGACGCACCCGTCCGGACTCGCGGAACCTCCGGCACTGGCCGTGCGGGTCCAAGGATGGTTGCCTTCGGACTGAAATCGCAGAGCTATAAAATGGTATATTCTCTCCATAATTGAAATCTATGGCACTATTATTTGTTGTACAAATAAAGAATAAATGAGTTAAGATTTGGATATATTGGGAGCTCTAACGTCCAACCAGCACCTAAACGGAGAAATGTGATTCAGAGAAGATAGAATGGGTTACACAATTAAAAGTCGTAACAGATTCCGTTTCGCTCCCAGTCGCCATAGCGCGTCGGTTCCGGGCCCTCGGGGCCGCCGATCTCCGCCACCTCCGCCACCGGCGCCGTTTGAGACGACGCACCCTTCTCCGGGGTCCGCGGAGCGCCACGCCCGGCGAGCTGGGCCCGCCCGGCCGCCCGATTAGACCGCCCCCCGAGCGGGGTGATGCCGGGCCCAGAGCGGGGTCGTGGCGGGCCTGCGCGGTGCATTTTGAAGTCGCGTGCCATCCGATTCATATGGCATCGAGGGCGTCGTCTGCCAAGGGAGCGGCCTCCCCGTGAACCTTGATGCGAGCCTTGACGTGGGATCACGGCGCGCCCACCTCACCAGAGGCGAGACGGAGTAGCACCAAGAGACCATGAACAGCCTACGCACAGGGGTCCTCCTAGCCGGCCTCACCGGCCTGTTTCTCGCCGTCGGCTTCATGCTTGGCGGCGAAGGGGGGTTGGTGATCGCCTTCGTCCCGGCGCTCGCTATGAACGCTTTCGCCTACTGGAACTCCGACAAGCTGGTTCTGCGCATGTACGGCGCGCGAGAAGTGGGCGAGGGTGAGGCGCCCACGCTGGTCCGGCTGGTCCGCCAACTGGCCGAGCAGGCCGAACTGCCGATGCCCAAGGTCTACGTGATGGAGAACGACCAGCCGAACGCCTTCGCCACCGGCCGCAATCCCGCCAACGCCGCCGTTGCGGTGACGCAAGGCCTGTTGGCGCGCCTCAGCCAGGAAGAGACGGCCGGCGTGCTGGCCCACGAACTGGCCCATATCAAAAACCGCGACACGCTCACCATGACGGTGACGGCGACCCTCGCCGGCGCGATCTCCATGCTGGCCAGCTTCGGGCTTTTCTTCGGCGGCCTGGGCGGCAACAGCCGCAACAACCCGCTCGGCATCGTCGGCGTGCTGCTGATCGCTATCCTGGCGCCCATGGCGGCGATGCTGGTGCAGATGGCGATTAGCCGCGCCCGCGAATACGAGGCCGACCGCATCGGCGCGGAGATCTGCGGCCGGCCGCTATGGCTGGCCGCGGCGCTGGAAAAGATTGCGGGCGCCGCAAAGGCCATCGACAACCAACCGGCCGAGCGCAACCCGGCCACCGCCCACCTTTTCATCATCAACCCGCTACACGCCCACAAGGTGGACGGCCTCTTCACCACCCATCCGAGCACCGCCGAGCCGGTCGCCCGTCTGCGCCAGCAGGCGGTCGAGATGGGCCAGAGTCCACGGCCCTGGGGATGAGTGGGCGGGATGAGTGGGCGGGTTGAGTAACGGGAGCGAGCGGGGATGACCGGCGGGCTCGCTGCGCGGGCGGTCGCCCTCGACCTGCTGGGTACGGTGCTCGAGCGCCGCACGCCCCTCGACGAAGCTCTACAGCACCACAAGAGGTTTCCGTCACTAGAGTCCCGCGACCGGGCGTTCGCGCGCAATTTGGTCGCCACCAGCCTGCGCCGCCTCGGACAGCTCGATGCGGTCATCGCCCGATTGCTCGAACGGCCGCTGAAGCCCAAGACCGAGACGCTGCGTCAGGTCCTGCGCCTCGGGCTGTGCCAAATCCTGTTTCTCGAGACGCCTCCCCACGCCGCGGTCGATACTTCGGTACGGCTGGCGGCGAAAGCCGGGTTCGCCGGCCATAAGGGCCTGGTCAATGCGGTCCTGCGGCGGGCCGACCGCGAGCTGCGGCCGCTGATCGCCGGGCAGGCCGCCTCGGGCGAGGCCGGACGGCTCAACACACCCGACTGGCTGTGGGACGCCCTCTCGGCCGCCTATGGCGAGGCGGCCGCCCAGGCCATCGCCGCCGCGCACCTCACGGAGCCGCCCCTCGACCTGACCCTCAAGGATCCTACGAGCGCGGACGACTGGGCCGCGCGCCTCGATGCCAGGATCCTGCCGACCGGCAGCCTACGGCTACCGCCTGGCCAGGGCGACGTCACCAAACTCTCCGGCTACCGGGAGGGCGCTTGGTGGGTCCAGGATTTGGCCGCCAGCCTGCCTGCCCGGCTGCTCCGCGCGCCGGCGGGCCGAACCATGGCCGGCCAAACGGTGGTCGATCTCTGCGCCGCGCCCGGCGGCAAGACGGTGCAGCTCGCCGCCGCCGGCGCCGAGACGATCGCCGTCGACCGGGACGCCGGCCGTTTGAAGCGCCTGTCCCAGAACCTCGACCGGCTGGGTCTGAGGGCGACCACCGTCGAGGCCGATGCGACCCGGTGGCGGCCGCCCGCGCCGGTCGCCGCCGTCCTGCTCGACGCACCCTGCAGCGCCACCGGCACCCTGCGCCGCCATCCCGATATCGCCTGGCTCAAGGGCCCCAAGCAGATCGCGCCGCTCGCCCAGCTCCAGGACAGGCTGCTGGCGGCGGCGGCCGACATGCTCGAGCCCGGCGGCCAACTGGTCTACGCCACCTGCTCGCTGCTGCCCGAGGAGGGACCCGCACGGATAGCCGCGCTGCTCGACGGCGGCGCGCCGTTCGCGCGCGATCCGATCGCGGGCGAAGAGATCGCCGATCTCGGCGAGCTGATCACCGCGGCGGGCGATCTGCGCAGCCTACCCTCGCAGCTTTCCGAACTCGGTGGGCTGGACGGTTTCTACGTCTGCCGCCTGCGGCGGCAATAATCCCTCCTTTCGGCGAGCGGCTCCCGGCTTGCGGGCGCTAGGGCATGCTGTTACCTAGAGACCCTATGCAGCAGCCGATTCGGATTGCCCCCTCGATTCTCGCCGGCGATTTCGCCAAGTTGGGCGAGGAGGTCCGCGCGCTGGAAGCCGCCGGGGCCGATTTTATCCACATCGACGTGATGGACGGGCATTTCGTGCCCAATCTGACCATCGGCCCGGACGTGGTTCGGGCCCTGCGGCCGCACTCCAAGCTGCCGTTCGACGTCCACCTCATGATCGCGCCGGTCGACCCCATGCTGCCTGCCTTCGCGGAGGCCGGCGCCGACATCCTGACGGTCCACCCGGAGGCGGGCGCCCACACCCACCGCAGCTTGCAACTCATCAAGTCGCTGGGAAAGAGAGCCGGCCTCTCGCTCAACCCCGGTACGCCGGCGAGCATTGCCGAGCCCCTGCTGGGCGAAGTCGATCTGGTGCTGGTGATGAGCGTCAATCCCGGTTTCGGCGGGCAGAGCTTTATTCCCGGCGCACTCGGGAAAATCGAAGCCCTGCGCGAGATGATCGACGCCAGCGGCCGCACGATCGACCTGCAAGTGGACGGCGGCATCAATTTCGAGACGGCTCCACAAGCCGTTGCGGCCGGCGCCGACCTGCTGGTCGCCGGCACCGCCACCTTCAAGGGCGGCGCCGAGCACTATGCCGCCAATATTGCGCGGCTGCGCGGGGCCTCGTCGTGAGCGCCGGCGGAACCAGCGAAGACTATGCGGCGCCGTGGCTCGACATGCCCTCGTTCGCCTTGCGGCGGCTTAGCGGCCTCACCCATCTGCCGGCCGAGCATGCGCTAAGCCGCCTGGCCTATACCCTGAAGCGACCCGTCTTCGCATCGCCCATCTATCGCCTGCTGCTGGCCGGGCGGTCGCCGACCGCCCTGGCGGCCGCGCTGAGCGACCCGTGGCCGGGCAATGCGGACACCGGCACGCAACTGCTGGACGGCACCTTCGCGTTGGCCGGGCACACCGTGAAATCCCCGTCGCGGCTGTGGTCGCCGAGCGGCGCCGCGCGGGACTGGCTAACCGCGCTACACGGTTTCGAATGGCTCGCAGATCTACGGTCGGTCGGCGGCGACGCCGCGCGCCGGCGGGCGCGGGACCTGGTCGGCGACTGGCTCGCGGAGTACCAGCGCTGGGATCCCATCGCCTGGGCTCCGGAGGTGACCGGCCGCCGCCTGGTCAGTTGGCTGGGCCAGTACGAGTTCTTCGCCGCCAGCGCCGAGATCGACTTCCGCCACCAGGTCCTGGACAGCCTGGCCCGGCAGGCGCGGCATCTCGATCATGCCTTGCCGGCCGGCCTCGCCGGAACCGGGGCGATCACCGCCTATAAGGGGCTGGTCTATGCCGGCGTCAGCCTACCCTGCGCCACGGCCCTGGCGGACAAGGGCCCTGGCCTTGCTCCAGCGCGCCCTGAACCGCCAGATCCTCGCCGACGGCGGCCATGTCGAGCGCAGTCCGCGCACCCAACTGACCGTGCTCAGAGACCTGATCGACATCCGCGCGGCGCTGCATGCCGGCGGCCTCGAGACGCCCGGCGACCTGCAGACGACGATCGAGCGCATGGCGCCGCTGTTGCGTCTGTTCCGCCATGGCGACGGTGGGCTCGGCCTTTTCAACGGCACCGACGAGGCCGAAATCTGGCAGGTCGAAACCGTACTGCAACGCGCCGGCGGCCGCCCGCGGCCCTTGAACCTGGCGCCCCAGAGCGGCTTCCAGCGCCTCCAGGCGGGCCGCACAGTCGTCCTGGTCGATGCCGGTTGTCCGCCGACGCCGACGCGGGCGCGCGACGCCCATGCCGGCACCTTGAGCTTCGAGATGAGCATCGGCCGCCACCGGCTGATCGTGAACTGCGGCAGCTATCCGACGGGTCACCGCTGGAGTCGCGCCTCCCGGGCCACCGCGGCCCACTCCACGCTGGTGGTGAACGACACCAACTCCTCAAAGATCTCGCCCGACGGCGCCCTGTCGAGACGGCCGGAGACCGTCGCCTGCCGGCGCGAGGAGGCCGAGGGCAGCCATTGGCTCGACATGAGCCAGGACGGTTACCAGGTGCCCTTCGGCCTGGTCCACCACCGGCGCCTCTATCTCGCCGCCGGTGGCGAGGATCTGCGCGGCGAAGACTGCCTGGTGGGACCGGGCGGACACGATTTCACCATCCGCTTCCATCTCCATCCCGACGCCCAGGTGGCTTTGGCGCAGGACGGTAAGACCATCCTGTTGCGCGCTGGGCGCGGCGGTGGCTGGCGGTTTCGCGCCCACGGCGCCGAGGTCGCGCTGGAGCCCAGCGTTTATCTCGGCCGCCCAGGCGAGGTTCGCCGCAGCCAGCAAATCGTTCTCAGCGGACGCACGGCGGGCGGCGAAACCACGGTGAAGTGGGCGCTGCACAAGCAAGAGCGACCGGTCAAACCGCGACCGGCCACAGACTGATTGCGGCGGCTGGCGCGCCGGCCGGGCGGTCGCGGCCGCGCCTTGACGGCGCGGGTCGGTCCTCCTAAACCCCTCCTCACATCGCCCCCGGTCTCGACGATTTTCCGGGCCCGAGGGACCCAAGCTCCGCAACCTGACCGGAATCGCCGATCATGACCGCTGCCGCCCCCCCGGCATCCGACTCTCCGGTACGCGGCTCCTCGACACCGCTGCGCCGCGCCCTGGTGTCCGTCTCCGACAAAGAAGGGCTTGTCGCCTTCGCCCAGACACTCGTCGGCTACGGCGTGAAAATCCTTTCCACCGGCGGCTCGGCGCGGGCGCTGCGCGACGCCGGCATTGCGGTCACAGAAGTCTCCGAACACACCGGTTTTCCCGAGATTATGGACGGCCGGGTGAAAACCCTGCATCCGGCGATTCACGGCGGCATCCTCGCCCGGCGCGACAGCGCCGCCCACACCGACGCCCTGGCGGCCCACGACATCGCGCCGATCGACCTGGTGGTCGTGAACCTCTATCCCTTCCGCCAGACCCTGGCCGCCGGCGCCGCGCGCGCCGATTGCATAGAGAACATCGACATCGGCGGTCCGGCCTTGATCCGCGCCGCGGCCAAGAACCACGACTTCGTCACCGTGGTGACCGACCCGAGCCAGTACGACGCGGTCGGCGCCGACCTGGCGGCCCATGACGGCGCCGTCGGCCTGGCCTTGCGGCGTCGGCTGGCCGCTGCCGCCTATGCCCATACCGCGGCCTACGATGCGGCGATCGCCGGCTGGCTGGCCGGCGAGGAGGGCGAGTCTTTGCCCGAGCGCATCACCATCTCCGCGAAGCGCGCTCAGCTGCTGCGCTACGGCGAGAACCCGCACCAGGAGGCCGCTTTCTATATTACCGACGGCGGGCCCCTCGACACCCGGGTCGCCACCTGGGTCGCCACGGGGGCGGGCACGCGCCCCGGCATCGCGACGGCGGAACAAGTGCAAGGCAAGGAACTCAGCTACAACAATCTGAACGACACCGATGCCGCCTTCGAGCTGATCGCCGAATTTCAGCCGCCGCAGTTCGACCGGCCGGCCGTCGCCATCATCAAGCACGCCAATCCCTGCGGCGTGGCGCTCGGCGATAGCCTGGCCGAGGCCTATCGGAGAGCGCTTGCCTGCGATCCGGTGAGCGCCTTCGGCGGCATCGTGGCGGTCAATCGCGCCCTCGACGGCGAGACCGCCGCGGAGATCGCCAAGATCTTCACGGAGGTGGTGATCGCACCCGAGGCCGATGGCGATGCCCGCGCCATTCTGGCCGACAAGAAGAACCTGCGCCTGCTGGTGACCGGCGCGCTGCCCGACCCCGCGGCGCCGGGCATGACGGCCAAGTCGCTTGCCGGCGGCCTGCTGCTCCAGAGCCGGGACGCCGGTGTGCTCGCCGCCCAGGACCTCAAGCTCGTCACCAAGCGCGCGCCCAGCGAGCCGGAAACCCGCGACCTGCTGTTCGCCTTCCGGGTGGCGAAACACGTCAAGTCCAACGCCATCGTCTATGCCCGCGACGGCGCAACTCTCGGAGTCGGCGCCGGCCAGATGAGCCGGGTCGATTCCTCCCGGATTGCCGCCTGGAAGGCCGAAGACGCCGCCGCCGCGAAAGATAACGGCGGACCCGCCACAGCCGGCACCGCCGGCGCGGTCGCTGCCTCGGATGCCTTTTTCCCCTTTGCCGACGGCCTTCAAGCCGCCATCGACGCCGGCGCGATGGCGGTTATCCAGCCAGGCGGATCCCTGCGCGACGACGAGGTCATCGCCGCCGCCGACGCCGCCGGCCTCGCCATGGTGTTCACCGGCCTCCGCCATTTTCGCCACTGATCCGCGGCGGCGGCTGCACCTTGAGCAGAAGCAGCAGGCCGATCAGGAAAAACGCCAGGATGGTCGCCATGCCGGCGCGCTGGCTGTCGAACCAGAAGGTCACCCAGCCAACCAGAGCGGGACCGATGAAGGCCGTGGCCTTTCCCGAGAGCGCATAAAGCCCGAACATCTCGGTGCGCATATGGGCCGGAGCGAGATGCGCCATGAAGGAGCGGCTGGCCGCCTGGGCCGGGCCGATCAGGGTCCCGATCGCACAGCCCAGCAGATAGAACCACAGCTTCTGCTCGACCAGGAGGATCGCCGCGCTGAAGGCCATCAGGCCGACCAGGGCAATGATCACCGTGCGCTTCGGGCCGATCCAGTCGTCGACCCAGGCGAAGCCGACAGCCCCCAGCCCGGCCGCTATGTTGAGCAGGATGCCGAAGATGAGGATCTCCTCGAACGTCATGCCGAAGCTGCCGGCGGCATAGATCCCGCCGAAGGCGAAGAGCGTGTTGAGGCCATCGGTGTAGATCATGCGCGCGACCAGGAACAAGGCGACATTTCGAAAGCGCCTGAGATGACGGAGCGTGTCGAGGAGCGCCGCGATCCCCTGCCTAATGGCCTTGGGATAAGGCAGGCCGCTCGCCGGTTTGTCCGGGGTCCAGAGAAAGAGCGGAATGGCGAAGAGCGCGAACCAGAGCGCCACCAGCGGCCCGGCGATGCGGACATGCTCGGCGCTTTCCTTGCGAAGCCCGAACAAGGGGTCTTCCGGCTGCACGAAAAGCACCAGGGCGAGCGCGAGGCACACGAGGCCCCCGGCATACCCCAGGCCCCAGGCCCAGCCGGACAGCCGGCCGAGATGCGACGGCGGGGCGATCTCCGCAAGCATGGCGTTGTAGAATACCTGGCCCATCTCGAAGCCCGCGTTGGCGAGCGCAACCAGCATGAGCGGGACCCAGACCCATTGGAGGTCCGGCGTCACGTACCACAGCAAGGCGCTGGCCGCGATACAGACGACGGAGGTAACCAACAGCCAAGGCTTACGCCGGCCGCCCTGATCGGCCACGGCGCCGAGGAACGGGCTCACCACCGCAACGAAGAGCGCGGAGAGGCTCATGGCGGTGCCCCACTGGGCGGTGCCGTGTTCCGGCGTATCGGCGATCACCTGGGTGAAATAGGCGGCGAAGACGAAGGTGACGATGAGGGTCGGGAAAACGGAATTAGCCCAGTCGAAGAAGCACCAGGACACCACGGCGCGCCGATCGACGGTGGGTCCATCGGGTGTGGCCATTCGGCCCGCGGTCTCCTGCTGCACCATCTCCGCTCCTCGGCAATCAATCCGGCTAGCAGCTTTCCGAGACGGCGACAAGCGGCGTAGGCTCGCCCCGCCGGCGGCTACGAGAAGGCCCTGCGCGGCGCCGAGGAAGCCGCCTCGAGGACATCGCCGAGGAAGCCGCCGAGCGAGGCGCGAATGCCATCATCGCGGTTGGCCTGGAATACGAGAGTGTCGGCGAATCGATGCTCATGGTGAGCGTCAACGGCGCTGCGGTCCGTCTCGAGTGAACCCGCGCTCGGCTCTCGATGGAACGGTTCCAGCCCGCGCCTCAGCTCGCCACCAGGGACTTCAGCTGCCGGTTCGCCACGGCGAGCATGGCGAAGTCCGGGTTGCCCGAGGCCCTGAGCTCCGAGATCAACTGCTCGGCGCGGGCGATCAAGGGCCGCCTGGCTTGCGACCAATCTTCGATCATCTCGGGCGAGGGACCGTTCTCGCTCGTGCTCAGAACGCGCGAGGTCAGCTCGCCTTGATGACCGAAAAGATCGTCGATGATGGCGGTCACCGCCAGCTTGTCCCAGGCCGTGTCGGTCGGCAGGTGGCCCGCCGCGCGGCGCAACCAATCGAAACCGAAACGCGCGCCGATGGTGAAGTAGGCCTCGCCGGCTTGCTCGACCGGGATCTCGGCGCCGCCGGCGATGCGTACGATATCGCAAGCCGGCGACAGCAGCGCCAGGCTCGCTACGCGCGTCGCAAGGTCTTTCGGCACGCCGTGGTCGACATATCCGCTGGCCCGCTCGGCTCACAAAGCGTTGTCGGCCTGGGAGATCATGCTCGTCAGCTCGTCGACGATCACCCGCACACCGTCTCCGTGATCGGCGATCGCACGCTCGATGTTGAGCGGCAAACCCGCCTCGCGCAGCATCCACACGGTTCCCGCGCTCGACGAGACGACCGCATTCGGCGAGCAGGATCGCCTGGAGCGCCGCCGGCACCTTGTTGTCGAGGGTCTCTATCTGTCGCCACAGTTCGCGAATACCGAATATCTCGCGGCTGATGACGTAGCCGCGGGCGATGTCTTCCCGACGGCATGCCGGTCTTTTCCTTCACCTCGTGGATGAACGTGATGCCGCAGCGGTTGACGATACTGTTGGTCACGACCGTGGCGATGATCTCCCGACGCAGACGGTGTCTGGGCGATCTCCTTCTTATAGGTCTTGCGCAGCGCGGTCGGGAAAATAGTCGACGAGCAAGGCCTCCATGTAACGATCGTCCGGCAGATTCGAGGCGAGAATCTCTTCGTATAGCTGGATCTTGGAATAGGACAGCATGACCGCCAGCTCCGGCCTGGCGAGACCCTTCGCCCTTGTTCGTACGTTCGATCAAGGTTTCGTCATCGGGCAGGAACTCGATCGCCCGATTGAGCCGGCCTTCCTTCTCGAGCGAGCGCATATAGCGGGCCAGGCGGTCCAGCAGATGGGCACCGAACTGATGGGTCACGGTGATGGCCTGGGACTGCAGGTAGTTGTCCCGCAACACCAGATCCGAGACCTCGTCGGTCATCTTCACCAACAGCTTGTCGCGCTGCTTGCGGGTCATGTCGCCGGCCTGCTCGACATCGCCGAGCAGGATCTTGATGTTGACCTCGTGGTCGGAGCAATCGACGCCCGCGGAATTGTCGATCGAATCCGTGTTGCAGCGTCCCCCCGCCATGTCGAACTCGATCCGCGCCCGCTGGGTCAGCCCCAGGTTCGCGCCTTCGCCGATGATCCTGGCGCCGATTTGAGTCCCGTCGATCCGCAAACCGTCGTTGGCCCGGTCGCCCGCATCGGCATGGGTTTCGCCGCTCTCCTTCACGTAGGTGCCGATGCCGCCTAACCACAGCAACTCCACCGGCGCCTTCAACATGGCCGTGATGAGCTCGTGCGGCGTCACCTGGTCCTCGGTCAGGGCAAACAGGCTCTTCATCTCCGCCGTCAGCTTGATCGACTTGGCCTTGCGCTCGAATACGCCGCCGCCCTTCGAGATCAGCTTGGCGTCGTAGTCGGACCAGGCCGAGCGCGGCAGGTCGAACAGGCGCCGGCGTTCAACCCAGCTCTTCGCCGGGTCGGGGTCCGGATCGACGAAGATGTGCATGTGGTTGAAGGCGCCCAGCAGCTTTATGTGTTTCGAAAGCAGCATGCCGTTGCCGAACACGTCGCCCGACATGTCGCCGCAGCCGAGACAGGTGAAGTCCTCGTCCTGAATGTCCTTGCCGAGCTCGCGGAAATGGCGCTTCACCGATTCCCAGGCGCCCTTGGCGGTGATGCCCATCTTCTTGTGGTCGTAGCCCGCCGAGCCGCCCGATGCGAAAGCATCGTCGAGCCAAAAGCCGTAGTCCTGGGATACGCCGTTGGCAATGTCCGAGAAGGTCGCCGTGCCCTTGTCGGCGGCAACCACCAGATAGGGGTCGTCCTGGTCATGGCGCATCACATCGAGCGGCGGCACGACCTCGCCGGACTTGAGGTTGTCCGTCAGGTCGAGAAGCCCGCTGATGAAGGTCCGATAGCAGGCGATGCCTTCCTCGAGGAACGCCTCCCGGCCGGCCTCCGGCGCTGGCGGTCGCTTGACCACGAAACCGCCCTTCGACCCGACCGGCACGATCACCGCGTTCTTCACCTGCTGGGCCTTGCCGAGACCGAGAATCTCCGTGCGGAAATCCTCGCGCCGATCCGACCACCTGAGACCGCCGCGCGCGACCTTGCCAAAGCGCAGATGCACGCCTTCGACGGGCGGGCTGTAAACGAAGATCTCGCGGAACGGCCGCGGCAGGGGCAGCTCATCGATGTTGCGGGCGTCGAGCTTGAAGGAAACGTAACTCTTCGGCTCGCCGTTCTCCGCGTTCTGGTAAAAATTCGTTCTCAGGGTCGACTGGATCACATTGAGGAACCGACGGATGATTCGATCTTCATCGAGGTTACTGACCTGCTCCAGATACTCCTCGATCTCACCAAGCAGGCGCCTGGTGGCGGCCTCGGCACCTTTTGGCCCATCTTGCTTTCGCGTCGGGTCGAAACGGGCATCGAACAGCTCGACCAGGCGCCGGGTGATCTCCGGATTGCTTTTGAGGGTCTCTTCCATATAGGCTTGGCTGAAGGGAATGCGGGCCTGGAGCAGGTACTTGCAGTAGCCGCGCAGAACGATGACCTGGCGCGAGGAGAGGCCGGCCCGCACGACGAGCTTGTTGAAGCCGTCGTTTTCCATGTCGCCCTGCCATATGCGCTGAAAGGCGTCGTGGAAGGTGTCCTTCACCGCTCCCAGATCGATGGCGGTTCCGTCCTCGGTGACCATCTCGAAATCGTGGATCCAGACCGGTTCCTCCTGACCCGCCGGCCAGACGTCGTAAGGCACCTCGCCGATGACCTTGAAGCCCATGTTCTCGAGCATCGGCAGAATGTCCGAGAGATGGATCGGGCGCCCGGCCAGATAGATCTTGAAGCGCACCTCGTGCTCGTCCGCCTCGATCGGGTGATAGAGATTCATGGCGAGCCGCCCGCTGGCCAAGGTCTCTTCGATGCGATCCAGGTCGAAGGCGGCGGCATGCTCGTTGAAGTTCTCCTCATAGCTGGCCGGAAAAGCCTTGGCATAGCGGCGCAGGTTGCGGATGCCCTGCTCCTCGCCATGGGCGTCGATCAGGGCATCTTCCAGACGGTCCGTCCACGAGCGGGCGGCGTCGACCAGCAATTCCTCCAGGGCCGACACATCGACCGCGGGAACCGCACCGGGCGTCGTTGCGACCGTGATATGAAGGCGCGCCAGCACCGCTTCGCCCAATTGCGTGGAGAACGAGGCGACCTCGCCGTCGAACGTCTCCGACAGGATTTTTTGGAACCGCGCGCGCAGCTTGGTGTCGTAGCGGTCGCGCGGGACATAGACGAGGCACGACATGAAGCGCTCGAAGGGATCGCGGCGCGTGAACAGCGCCACCCTCTGGCGTTCCTGCAGGTGAAGGATGCCCATCGCGGTTTGGAACAGCTCGTCGTCGGAGATCTGGAACAGCTCGTCGCGCGGGTAGGTCTCCAGGATGTGCATCAAGGCCTTGCCGTCGTGGCTGCCGCCCGCGAACCCGGAGCGCGCAACCATGCCGTCGACCTTGTGACGCAGCAGCGGGATGTCGCGCGGACTGCGTGAATAGGCGACCGAGGTGAACAGGCCGACGAAAAGATGCTCGCCGGTTACCGCGCCGGCCTTGTCGAAGATCTTCACCGCGATCGCATCCAAACGAACCGAACGGTGGACCGTCGACTTCCGGTTGGACTTGGTAACTCTCACCAGCCGAGGCTGCGTGAGGAAATCGCGCACCTCCGGCGGCTGCTTGCCCAAAGTGCGTAAGCCGTCAAATATCAAGATATCCTCGTTACAGAGGATCCCCAGCCCGCTGTCGGCCGTGACTTCGATGGTCGCCTTCGCAGCTTTGCCGATAAAGCTGTAAGAGCGATAGCCGAGGAATGTGAAATTGTCGTCGACCAGCCATTTGAGAAAGTCGATGCCCTCGCCGACTTCCTCGCCGGGCAGCGCCGGCGGACTCTTTTTCAGATTATCGATCACCGACTGGCAGCGCCCGCTCATGCTGCGCCAGTCCCGGACCGACAGTCGGACGTCGTCAAGAACGCGCTCCAAACCATCGCGAATCTCTACCCTGCGTTCGTTGGGCTGCTCGCTGATCTGCACGTGCATGATCGATTCTCTGACGGCGCCCTTCGCTGAACCGCCCTCGTCTCGCAGGCTCGTCAGCTTGCCGGACTTGTCCCGCTCGACGTCGACGATCGGATGGATGACGAGGCGCACTTCAGCGTCCCGTTCGTTCAACTCTGCCGTCACGGAATCCACCAGGAACGGCATGTCGTCGTTCACGACCTCCACCACGGTGTGTGATGATTTCCAACCGTGTTCTTCTAGGCGGGGGTTATAGACCCGAACCTTGGCAACCTCCGCGTCGCGCTGTTGGACGAAACCGAACATGGATAGCGCTGCGCCGTAGAGATTGTCCGGGGACTCGCCGATAAGGTCGTCGGGCGGTACGTTTGCGTAAAAATGGCGTAGAAACCGCTCCACAATCTTCGCGCGTTTCGGCTCCAAACGATCGTTAATGCGCTGTACGCATTTTTCGATCAGATCGTTTTTGAGTTGATCGCCGCCGCCAATCATCGGACCCCCCCTGGGGAATGTTCTTTTTTGGATGGTCTGCAGTCGCTTAGGCTAACCCAAAAGTATGACAATGGGGAGACCAACTTGCCGGCCGTTCGGCCTCGGGGAGACGGGCGGGGAGACGGGCGGGGAGACGGGGGTTGTTACGGGGAGATTCGGGCCGGCTCAGCCGCCGTCCTACTGCGCTTTCGGCTTCCAGGTCGAGGCCCAGCGCTCGGCCTTCTCGATCTCTTTGCGTTCAAGCATGGAGGCTGCGTTCTCGCGGTTGAAAAAGGCCTTGTCGTGAAACTCAGAATTGGGGCTGTTGATGACGGCGAGCTCGAACCATTTGAAGGCCTCTAAAAAGCTCTGTTTCACACCGATGCCCCGGGCATGCATGAGGCCGATGTTGAGTTGCGCGTCGACGTCGCCGCGCTCGGCCGCGCGGCGATACCACAAGGCCGCTTTTTCGTAGTCTTGCGGCAGGCCCTCGCCGCGGTAATACATCAAGGCCAGCTGGTACTGCGCCCTGGAATCACCGGCCTCGGCCAGCGGTATCCACTCGTCCAAGGCGGCCGCGTAGTCGAAACCGTAGAACGCCGTCAAGCCTTCATCGAAACCAGCGCGGACCGGTCCCGAAATGCAGGTCAGCAGGAGCAGGACCATCAGTCGTCTTGCCATGATTGCGCTTTCGATCGTGCCTTTCATGAAGATTACCGTCCGGGACCGGTATGGCCAAGCGCTAGCGCCGACCGGCGTCGATCGGCTTTATACCAAAGGTCCTTTGGTATTACCCCTCCGAGGGGGCGCTGGGTTTTTGGAACCATAAGGGGTTTTCCGGCGGCTGGGCCTTGGGTGCTGGCGCCGGCTGCGGCTCGGCATAGAACAGCGGTTCGTTCTCGACCAGATCGGCGTCCAAGGGCAAGCGAACGCGAAGCTCCGCGCCGCTCTCCTCCGCTTCGCCCTGGGCGCCATGCAGCTCCCTGGCCATCGCCTCATTCCATGGCAGGACATAGCTGCGCGGCTCGTCCAGGCCCTCGAAACCGAGCCATAGATAGATCGCCTCGCCTTCACGCATCCGTGCCGCCAGCACGGTCGCCTCGTCGTGATCGCGCTCGCTCCATTGCAGCTCGGCCGGTTTGGGGCGGCCGAGAAGCTCCGCGAACCCAGCGTAAGCAACCGGCAGGAAACAGGCCGCGGTCGCCAGGGCGGCCAGCTTGATCCAAAACCGCCGCGGCGCCCAAATCGCGATATTGACCAGCACGGCGGCAAGGATGCCGCTGACCACGCCAAGGATCAGGAGCAGCTCCATGGGATTATACCAAATCTTGATGATAATGACTCATAGGGATCGCTTTTGGTTGGTTTCGGATAGGAAGCAGGTCGCAGGCGATGCGGGGCATCGGTAAGGCCTGCTGACGCCCTCCGAAACGCCTCAAAAGCGACCGGAACGGCGGACTTTCAGAACTTTCGGACGGCGTCGCCCGTGCCTTCCGATGCCCCGCATCGCTGCGCCACGCACTCCTTGCCGAAAGATCTGAAAGTCCGTCCCTATGGGTCATTATCATCAAGACTTGGTATTACCCGCTGCGCAGGGGTTTGGGAAGGTCGTGCACGCTCTCGCGCATCAACCGGCCCTTGTCATCCAGCGAAAAGCGGAAAGCGGTCCGTTCCTCGCCCTCGTTTTCCAACAGCAGTTCGGTCGCCAGCACCCGGCGGGCGGACTCGTTGGATTTTGCCTTCACGCTCACCGAGATCGTCACCGGGATCGACACGTAGCCGCCGGAGTTTCGATAGAGATGAACGTTGACGGTGTACTCGCCGGCCGGCACGCCCCGGCTGTAGGAGATCTCGTAGTTGAGCTCGGTGGTGTCGCCCCGCTGGCCCAGATCGTCGCGCAACAGATTGAAGATCGCCCCGCCTTTGTTGGAATAGCCGACCGGCGTGTCACCGGGCGCCTCTACCCAGAGATCGATGTCGGCATCGATGTCGTCGGGCCAACGGATCTCGACGATGACGTTGCCCGGGCTGCGGATCGCCGCCTCGGCCTCCTTCGGCGGATGCAAGTGCGGCAGCAACAAGAGGACCACCGCCACGAAGCCGGCCAGGGCGAGGAAGATGACGTCGCGGAAGACCGTGTCGTGGCTTTGATCGCCTTCGAATGGATCAAGGTCCTGCATGCTCTTCCCCCAGCTCCACCAGCGCGGTGAGGAGCTTCACCGTGCCGCCGGCAAGGAGGTGGTAGTTCACCATCAGCCAAACGTTCAGCACGGCCCCAACCAGCGTGGTGTAAAGCGCGGTCGACATGCCTTCGATCAAGGTGGAGACCATGGGAGCCACCGTATTGAAGTCTCCCGCCTTGTCCGGGTCGACGCCCGAGAGGGCGATGATGAAGCCGATGACCGTGCCGATCAGCCCCAGAAGGACCAGGCTGTTGGCGGTGTGGCGGACGACCGCGATGCGCTGGGACAGCTTGAGGCGCAACGTCGAGATCAGGATGGCGCGACTTTCTCCGCCGCGACCGCGGGATTTGGCGAGAAACTCGGCCGCCAGCGAGGGGACTAGGGGATCGAAGGGCTTGGCGCTGTTGAGCTCCCGGCTGGTCTGGTTGATGCGGTACGCGCAGACCACCAGCCCCGCCAAGAACACCAGGAAGATCACCACGACCAGGTGGGTCTGGTCGGCCGCCAACGCCATCGCCACCCAACCGTGGACCTGAGCCAGCGCGAGCAGGCCAAGACCGATCAGGTTGATCAGGCCGAAACGTAGCAGCAGCAGGTATTTATAGCGGCGCGCGCCGGCCAGCGGCGGCGCGGCGAGCATCCAGGCGAGATGCTGGGCCCCGTCGCGCTCCGTTCTGGAATGATTTTCCCCCGAAGGGCGGTTTTCGCGTGGATCGTCCGGCGAAAACTCGGGCCGTAAATTCAGGGGTTGGGCCAGGGAAGCCGAGCGCTCCATGGTGGGTCTCCTAGCGTCTGCACTACGCCATCGCGCAGCCGTCCGGTGCCGTGGGCCGCAAGTAGGTGCCAGAGATTTGGGCAGCGGACAGGGCAGGATAGGAATGTATGGTTAACGAGACCTTACCAAGGCGACGATCCGTCCGGCGCTGCAACCGCAAATATGGCTCCGGAGTCAGCTGGCCGCAGCGGCGGGTGGTTGGGTCCCTAGGGACTAGAACCCTAAGTAAAAGCGCAGTTATTCGTTGTCCCACCACTGAATTTCCGCTAGCAAGCCGGGGCGTTCGGCCGGAGTTCGCTATATCCGGCCTGCCGGGAAATGCGCAGAAAATACCGGGAGAGGCAGTGCGATGGCCGCGAAGAGCCAATTGCAGCGGAAACTATCGGCCGGCGAGTTCGTGGTCACGGCAGAGGTCACGCCCCCGCTTTCCGCCGATGCCGCGGTCCTGTTGGCCAAGGCGGCGCCTCTCAAAGGCCGGGTGGACGCGGTCAATGTCACCGATGCGGCCGGCGCACGCACCGCCATGTCGAGCTTCGCCGCCGCCGCGATTCTGGCTGGCGAAGGCATCGAACCGGTGCTGCAAATCACCTGCCGGGACCGCAACCGCATTGCGCTCGCCTGCGACCTCCTGGGCGCCTCGGCCCAGGGTATCAGCAACCTCTTGATCCTGCACGGCGACGAGCCGGCCGGCGGCGACCAGCCCGATGCCGCGCCGGTCTACGACCTCGACTCGCGCGGTGTCATGTCCCTCGCCCGACAGATGCGCGATGACGCCATGCTGCCCTCCGAACGCAAGATCGAGCCGCCGCCGCATTTCTTCATCGGCGCCGCCGACACGCCACGCGACCCCGAAGCGGATTGGGAGCCCAAGGGGCTGGAGGCCAAGGCCGCAGCCGGGGCCGATTTCGTCCAGACCCAGTTCTGCTTCGACCTCGACATGGCCGAGCGGTATTTCGCGCGGCTGCGGGACTTTGATACTCCGGACCGGCTGTCCTTCATCGTCGGCGTGGGCCCGATCGCGAGCGCGCGCTCGGCCCGCTGGATGCGCGACAACCTGTTCGGCGTCAGCGTGCCCGACGCGGTGGTCGCGCGCCTCGAACAGGCCGAAGATCCCGCCGCCGAAGGCCGGCGCATCTGCATCGAGATGATCCAGGGGCTGCGGACGATCTCCGGCGTCTCCGGCGTTCACCTGATGGCGCCGCTGCAAAAGATCGAGACCCTGGCCACGATCGTCGAAGAGTCAGGCCTGCGCGACGCCGCCGCCTAACACCTTCCCCTGTTCGACTGAACTTGTTCCCGGCGCGGTTTTGCCGTGGCGTTGGGCGGCGTTGGGCGGCGTTGGGCGGTCAGGTTCTCTGATAGAACATCTCGCCCATGGCCTCGAAGTGCTTGATCATGACGTCCTTGTGCTTGGACCACCAGTCGGGGATCGAGCGGTACTCCTTGATCACCGCCTTGCCGTTCTCGATCACCACCACCGGCCAGTTGCCGACCAGGGCGTTGTCGATGCCGAACAGCTCCTCGCCCCACCAGCTGGCCTCGCCGAAGGCGTGCAGGCCGGTGCCGCCCGCCTTCATGGCGGCGAGCACGTCCTGCGGCTCGACCGAGCCGGCGGTCTCCGCCGCGGCCCGCCAGAGGTCCATGATCGAGGCGTATTCCCAGCTCACCGCGCCCCACTCCCCGGGCCAGCGCTTGGCGTACTCCGAGAAAAACTCGTTGGGACGCTGGAAGTTCACGAAATCCTCGTTCAAGGCCGGGTCGTCGAAGTCCGGGAACTGGAACACGAAGCCCTCGAGAAACTCCGCCGACGTCTTGGCGATCATCTGGTCGTAGAAGTCCGCCGTGCAGGAGATCATCTGGCCCTTGAAGCCCTGCTGGAAGGCCTGCTCCGTCAAGGGGTGCACGAAGTCCGCATAGCAGGTGTCGAGACACAGGATGTCCGGGTTCTTCGACAGCAGAGAGGTCATCACCGGCGCAAAGTCCGTGGTCGAAATGTCGAAGAACACGGGCTCGTCCACGAGCTCGATCCCCGCCGCCTCGAAAGCCGCCAGATAGGTCGCAACCGACGGCCGCCCGAGCGCGTCGTCCTGGGCGCAGATCACCGCCGTCTTCAGCTCCGGCTTGGTCTCCGCCAGCCACTCAACCCCGGTCACGTTGTAGATCGGGTGCACCTCGCAGGGCGCGATCAGATTCGGCGTGTCCGGCGTCAGATCGCTCGGCAGCAGCGTCGAGACCAGCATCCCCGTCCGGTTCGAGATCTCCACAACAGGCGGCATGGTGTCGCCGCCCAGCATCATGATGACCTTCACCTCGTCCTCGTGGATCAGCTTCTGCGCCCCGGTGCGCGCCTTGTCCGGCGCGTACTCGTTGTCGTACGACACGAACTCGACCCGATAGCTGTCGCCGCCGATCTGGATCCCGCCGGCCTCGTTCACCCACTCACCCCAGATCTCGCAGCCGTAAAGCCCAGGCAGCCCCCAGGCCGCTACCTCGCCCGTCAAGGGCGCCAGGAAGCCGATCTTCACCGTCTTGTCCGCCGCCAGCGCACGACCCGCTCCCGAAACACCCGCCGCCGCGCCCGCTACACCCGCCGCTCCCGCCGCCGTCCCGCGCAAAAACCCGCGCCGGCTCACGCCGCCGCCTATCCCGCTCAACACACCCCAATCCTTGCTCACTGACATGGCCACCTCCCTTGTTCGCTCCTTGCGTCAGGCGGATAGTCCTGCCGCCCCGGCAGAGCCACTGATTTTCCCGCAACGATACGGCAAAGTGGCGTCCGGGTAAATCGCGCCCGGCCCCGGGGATTATGGTGGGTCGCGGTCGCCGGCGGGCATCGCCGCAAAATGCCGCGGCGCCCCTGGACGTTCCTCGTTTGACGGTCTAGACCATCCTTCAAAAGTGGCTTCAAGACTCAATCCGCCTGTGATAGTCGATGTGCAAGCTGGAACGAGCACCGAACGCCATCCGCGCCAACGAACAGGAGAGCAGCATGGGAGACGTCAAGAAGTGGGGATCCGAGGATTTTTGGGGTTTGGGGTACGAATTCGATCCGCAATGGCTGCTGACCCCGGCGCAGAAAGAGATCCAGGAAAAGCTGATCGCGCTGTGCCACTCGACGCTGCGTGAGAACGCCATCGAGAGCGACAAGCATCTCTTGTTCCCGCGCAAGAACTTCGAAGCCCTGGCAGAGCAAGGTCTGCTCGGTCTCCTGGTGCCGAAGGATTTGGGCGGGCTGGGCGAGAACCACGTGGCGGCCGCCATGGTGACCGAAACCATCGCGCGCTACGGCTGTCCCTCCACGGCCATGTGCTACACCATGCACATCGGCGCCGTCGCCGCCTCCCTGCTGCGCCATCACCAGAGCGATGTCATCCAGGACATCATGCGCCGCATCGACAGCGACTGCCTGGTCGGCACGCTGTCCTACTCCGATCCCGAGACGGGCTCGCACTTCTGGTATCCGATCTCCTCGCACGCAGAGCGGACCGAAGACGGCTGGAAGGTCATGAAGAAGGCCTCCTGGACCACCTCCGGCGGGTTCGCCGATTGGTACATCGTGCAGACCACCAGCCCGGATTTCGACGGCGATTACTCGAACCTCTCCTGCTTCCTCATCCTGGGCGACGAGATCCTCTCCGATCCCGCCAACTGGGACGGCCTCGGCCTGCGCGGCAACCAATCGGGCCCGATCAAGGTGGACGATGTCACCATTCCCGAGGGGCGTCTCGTCGGGCCGGTCGGCGACGGCGCCTCGTCCAACGACGAAGCGGTCGATCCCTTCTTCCTGCTCTGCTCGTCGTCGTGCTGGAACGGCATCTCTATGGGCCTGATCGACATCACCAAGCGCCACACCACGCGGAAGAAGCACGTGGACGTCGGCATGCGGGTGTGCGATTACCCGACCATCCAGGACTACGTGGGCGAAGCGATCATCGACAGCAACACGGCGCGCGCCCTGGTCTTCCAGATGGCCGAGGGGATGGACAAGGTGACCAACAACTGCGACTGGTCGATCCACGCGGACACCTCGGTCCTGCCGCGCGCCGATCTCCTGCACTGGATGTGGCAGGTCAAGTTCGCGGCCGCCAAGAACGTGGCCCACGTGTCGGACAAGATGCTGCACGCCTGCGGCGGCACCGGCTACAAGCCGGCGCTCGGCATCGAGCGCTACCTGCGCGACGGCAAGGCCGGCTGGGTCATGGGTCCGACCAACGAGGTGCTGCGCCAGTTCGTCGGCAAGTCGGCGCTGCTCGGCTTCGACTCGCTCGACTACTGGAACCAATCGGTCAACGAGCGCGTGCTGCAAAACGAGATCAAAAAGCTCGACGCCGACGCCAAGAAGAAACTGGCCGAGCAGTTGCTCGCCGAATAGTCGGGCTATCACCGAAGAATACCGGGGCCGGCCGCTGGGCCGGCCCCGTTTTTATTGTGTCATTGTATTTCGGCCGCTGCTGATTCGCCCACGTGCCGCCGCTCAGGCACGCACCCGTTTTTTCTCCGGATCGTAGAACGGCAGGGCGACGACCCGGGCGGGCGTGCGTTTCTGCTGGCCGTCGATCGCTCCGACCTCGACCACCTCGACCACTTCGACCTCGGTGCCGGGCGCGCCGTGGGCGACGTCCATCCGACAAAGCGCGATGTTCTTTTCCAAGACCGGCGAGCGGGTGGCGCTGGTGATCACGCCGACCCGATCGGGCCCGCTCAAGACGCCGTCGCCCGGAGCCGCCGGCGCTTCGCCGTCCAGTTCCAGGCCGACTAGCACCCGCTGCGGGGCCTCCTTGCGCCGGCTCAAGGCCTCGCGTCCCAGGAAGTCCTCGCTCTTGGTCTCGAGCGCCACGGTGAAACCGATGCCCGCCTCGAAGGGATCGATCTGGGCCGAGAACTCGGAGCCCGCGAGGATCAGCCCGGCCTCGATCCTCAGCATGTCGAGAGCCTCCAGGCCCAGCGGCGCGATGCCGTGGGGTTCGCCGGCCTGCCAAATTGCGTCCCAGACAGCGACCGCGTCCTTGGGGTGGCACCAGACCTCGTAGCCCAACTCGCCCGTGGTGCCGGTGCGCGAGACCACCACCGAACGGCCGTCGAAATCGCCGAGCCGCCCGACGGCGAAACGGCACCAACCGAGCTCCTCGAGACTCGGTTGGGCCGGTGGCGTCCAGATCACGTCCTGCAGGACCAACCGGCTCTTGGGTCCCTGCACCGCCAAATTGTGCAAGAAATCGGTCGTCGGCTTGATCCAAACCCTGAGGCCCAGCGTCTCGGCCTGCTCGCGCAGCCAGAGGCCGCCGCGGTCGCCGCCGCCGATCCAGCGAAAGTTGTCCGGCCCGAGGCGGAACAAGGTTCCGTCATCGATCATGCCGCCGGCCTCGTTGCACCTGGCCGAATAGACCACCCGGCCGATTGCCAGGCGCCGCACATCGCACGTCAGGGTGGTGTTCATCAGGGTCTCGGCGTCGGGGCCCAGCACCTCGAACTTCCTAAGCGCCGAGAGATCGATGATCGCGACCCGCTTGCGGCAGGCCCAATATTCCTCTATGGCGCCGCTGTCCTTGTAGTCGTTGGCCAGCCAATAGCCGAGGTGGTCCCTAAAGTTATGCGTTAATTCCGCGGTGCGCGGATGGAACCCGGTCTCGCGGATCGGTTGGGTTTCGCCGTCTGTTGTCATTCTTTGGGCCGCCGCCATTGGTTCAACTGGCTGCGGGATCAAACCCTCAGCAAGCTGGGGCAAACTACGGGAGGTCCTGTGCGGGTTCAAGCGCGCCGCCCTGGACGCCGTGGCCGGCGCTCGCTTCGTCCTCGCATTCGGAGCCGGCAAATCCTAGAGTTAAACAAGACTCGCACGAGCCATCCCGGGGCCTCGAAATGTCGTTCGATACCAAGCTCTTCCGCGGCGCGCTCGGCTGCTGTCCCACGGGCGTCACCGTGGTGACGGCGGTCGGCCCGAGGAAGGAGATTATCGGTATCACCGCCAATTCCTTCAGCTCGGTCTCGCTCGACCCGCCGATGGTGCTGTTCAGCCTGAACCGCAGGGCCTATAGCCTGCCGGCCTTCCTGTCGAGCCATCATTTCGCGGTCAACGTGCTGCACCAGGAGCAGCACCAGGTTTCCAACCAGTTCGCCAAGGCCCTGGGGCAGAAGTGGGAGGGCGTGGACTACATCACCTGGTCCAGCGGCTGTCCGATCCTGAAAGACGCGCTCGCCAGTTTCGAGTGCAAGATCCGCCACACCTATCAGGGCGGCGACCACGTGATCTTGGTGGGCGAGGTGCTGCGCATCATCGCCGTGCCGCAGGGCGACCCCCTGCTGTTCTTCCGCGGCGAGTATCGCCGTATCGCGCCCAAGGCAGTGCCCGAGGAAGAGTTCGAGTGAGGCCGCTCAGAACCGCGCTCTGCGCGACCCGCTAAAGTCGGCGCTCGATGCGCTCGGCGAGCTGAACGGTCGCCCGGCCTCGAAACCGCCGGTCAGGGTCGCACCTCGACATAGTTAACGACTTTTTTGGCCCCTTCGGTGCCGCGCGCCGCGGCAAGCGCCAGGTCCAGCTCGCCCTGTGAGCGCGCCCGGCCGAGCAGATAGACATTGGCGAAGCTGTCGGCGGTCACCCGGAAGTTGACATCGGCGATATCTTTCTCCGCGATCAAGTTCACGCCGACCTTGTTGTCGAGGATGATCACGTCGTCCCAACTCAGAAGGTCGGCGGATGCCTGGTCGGCCTCGCTCATATAGGTTGCGTGCCAGTAGAGCGCCTTTACTTTTGCGACCTCGCCGACCCGCTGGCGGAACTCGTCAAGGAGCGCTTGGTCGTCGAACAGACCGGTAACCAGCAGGCGCTGCTCGTAGATCTCGGTCGAAGCGTTGATAGTGCCGAGATCGACCATGATCGCGTTAACGTCGATCACGATCTCATTGTCGGTGAGGATGTCCCCAGCGCTGCGCGCCTCGACCACGCGTTCCACGATAGTGATCGGGCAGCCGGCGAGTACAAAGGCGGCGAGCAGCAGAACGCTGGCGGGAAGCAAGCTGGTAAGGCGCATGATCTTCGGTCTCCCTTGATGGATCGGCGAGGCGGCGCCCATCCTAGGCAAAGCGCGCGGCAGCGTCCAGGCGGGGAGGGGTTTACCGCGACGGCGATGGCGGACGCCCCCAGGGCCCCAGTCGCCTGGGACGAGGCCGCCCAGGGAGGTGAACGCGCGCGTTTCCGCTGAACCGGAATTTTCCGGTGCCGGCAGGCCGCGCGGAGGCTTTAAGCAATTGTAAGTCGTGGGTTCTTATGATCAAACTCCGCGCCTAGTTGGCTACTCATCCGAGAGACCTGATGTGGAGATCGATACGAGCGATTGCCGTTGTCTATTTGGCTTTGGTTAGCGGGTTCGGATTCGGCGCCTATATCATGTACGCCAAGACCTGGCCCTACCCCCTGGTCCTCGAGATCTCCGAGTTCCTTGAAGGCCATCCGGAAGAGGTTCTGGGCCTCGTCGACAAGATATGGAATGATCTCAACCTCAAGCCGTTGCGGCAGATCGTCGTCCATCCGGCAGACCCGCAGCGCTCCTACCGCGCGATCGATCTGCCGCGCGCGAACGAGCGAAGGGACGCTCCGCTCCTCTATCTCTCGCCGCGGGCAGAAAAGGGCTATCGCGTGATCTTCGGGCCGTTCGATTTCGCGGACCATATGCACGGCGCGATCCTGCTCGACAGCGCCGGCAAGATCATCCACACCTGGGTGGCGACAGAAGAACAGCTGCCTTGGGACGGCCGGCCCGATACTAACATATTTCCGCATGGCCTCGACGTTCGCCCCGACGGCTCGCTTCTGGTCAGCTTCGACGAAGGAGCCTCGATTCAGCGGATCGATGCATGCGGGCGCAGGCTCTGGGCGATCAAGAGCGAGCAGACCCACTCCATTGCGCCCGAGGGCAAGGACTACGTCTGGGCGTGGCGGGGCCACCTGCTGAGCAAGCTCGAGGTCGAAACCGGAATGCTCGTCAGAAGTTTTTCGCTGGATGATATCTGGCGCGCGAACCCCGACATCGACATCCTCGGTCTGCGCCAGTATGACCAGGCGGACAACTTCGAGTGGATGCCCGATCGCTATCATCCGAACGACATCGAGCCACTGCCGCCGGAACTGGCGGGCAGCTTTCCGCAATTCGCCGTTGGCGATCTCCTGGTCAGCCTGCGCTCGCTCAACCTGATCTTCGTCGTCGATCCGGACAGCTTGAAGGTGAAGTGGTGGCGGATGGGGCCGTGGCGGCGCCAGCACGACCCCGATTGGCAGCAAGACGGCAGGATCACCGTCTACGACAACAACATGCACCGCAGCCCTTCGAGGATTATTGCGATTTCGCCCCAGACCTTCCAAACCGAGGTTCTCGCCAACGGGGCCGATTTCGATTTCTATAGCTGGAACCGGGGCAAGCACCAGATCACGCCGGGCGGCCACCTGCTCATCACGATCCCGGACCAGGGACGAGTAGTCGAGCTCGACCAGGACGGCGAGATCGTCTTGGAATTTCTCAACTCGTTCGATCGCGGCTCAAATGAAAATCTCTTGGTGTCGGAAGCACAGTACCTGCCCGAGGATTTCTTTGAATTCGAGGAGTTTCCTAGTTGCGACTGATGCTGGCGTTTTCCGTCCTGATTTCAATAAGCGTGCTGAGCGCGCCTGCCCTCGCCTATGTCGGACCCGGCATCGGCGTGGGGGCGCTGGGCGTCCTGCTGGGCGTGCTGCTGTCCGTCCTACTCGCGTTCGTATCGATCTTCTGGTACTTGCCGAAACGGCTCTTGCGGAAGCGGAAGAAGGGCTCGACGGGACCGGCAGAAGCGGCGGAGGCGGCTAAGCGCGACGACAATGCTTGAGACGGCGCTCGACGCGGTCATCATCGCCCCTGCGACGCTCGTATTCGTCGAGGTGCTTTTGCGATGCCGGCTGTTCGGCCATGTCAGACGCCTGCAAAAACAGGCCGCGCAGTCTCTAAAGGTGTTGACCGCCAGACGGATCTCGGACCACTGGAAAGAGCAGGTCCTGCCGGTCTACGCGCTGGCCATCTTGAAGACCACGTTCATCCTTCTGGCTTTGCTGGCGGCCATGTTCGCGGCATTCCTCATCGTCTATTATCTGGCCGGGCGTCTAGTGCGGGAGGATTTCTCGGTGCCCGAGGAGTTGAGCCGGACGGCGCCCCAAATCTTCTCAGCTATGATCGGCATCACTTATGGCCTCGTCAGAGCCCGCTTCGGCCGCCGGTAACTACGCTGCGCTGGACAAGGCGCTTCATCACTTGGCCCTGCGTAGCCGAGTCTTGCGCGCGGTGTCCTTCGATATCGACTGCGCCCTGGCGCGCGGCGATGTGGCAGGCACCAGTCAACAGCCCCATGTCTTTATAAGCGGACTGGCGCGTGCAGGGACCAGTGTGATGCTGCGCGCGCTTCATACAAGCGGCTGCTTCGCAACGCTGTCCTACCGGGACATGCCGTTCGTGCTGGCGCCGGGGTTGTGGCGCCGAATCAGCCTGCGCCACCGCCGGCCGGCAGCCATGGTCGAACGTGCCCATGGCGACCGGCTGAAGGTCGGTTTCGACAGTCCCGAGGCGTTCGAGGAGGTCTTTTGGCTGACCTTTCTGGGGGCCGGTTACGTTCACGACTCGCGGCTCAGCGATCACCAGGTCGACGCGGAGGTGATCGAGCGGTTTCGCCGCTATGTAGCAAACATCGTGAGCCTTCACGGGCACTCGGGCGAGCTGCGATATCTCTCAAAGAACAACAACAACCTGCTGCGCCTATCGGCGCTAAAGCAGGCCCTTCCCGCCGCCCACATCATCATTCCGTTTCGCAGCCCATACCAACAGGGCCGTTCGTTGTTGCGGCAGCACAAGCGCTTCTCGGCCCTACAGGACCAGGACCCCTTCGTACTGTGCTACATGACCTGGCTGGGACATTTCGAGTTCGGAAGGAATCATCGCCCCTTCGTATTCGGGCACGCGACAGGGCCGGGCAAGGGCGGCGACCCACAGTCCATCGACTATTGGCTGGCGTATTGGGCCCAGGTGTACCGGGCGGTCTTGCAAGGCGCGCCGGACGATGCCGTGTTTCTGGATTATGAGCGTCTTTGCGAACGTCCGCGCGAGATGCTCGCGGCGGTGGCGGATCTCATCGGTGTGGATCGGGCGAAGGTCGAGGGTGCGTCGTCGACCTTGGTGCCGCCGTCCCCTTATGAAGACGACGGCACGTCGGACCCGGCGATCCTCGCGGAGGCGATGGAGGTCCATGCCGCCCTGCGGGCGCGCGCGCTTCGGCCCGCGCAGCCGTGAGCCCTCCGGGGTTTTCGAACTCCCCTCAAACGCGCGCACCTTCTGAACAAGACCGACTGAACAAGACCGAAAATCTTTGCCGGTTAACCCGGCTCATTAGCTGAGGAAAGTGCATCGCGCTCATGAGGAGCTGGGTGTCGTCCCTTCCGCACCAAATATGGGTCCGATCCTCACCTCTCGCTCTCCCTTTGAATAACGAGTTATCGAAGAGGATTGCCTGAGTAACCCAAAAGGATCTTTCAATAACGGACTCCTCCGACGCCACCTAGGCCACCACCGGCTCGAGCTTGCTAACTCGGCGGAGCGCTCCGACGAGCCCGGACACGAGCCGAGCCTGCGGGTTAGCCTGACGCTCGATTACAACGAGGGAACGGTGCAAAGGCGGATCGCCGAAAGACACCCATTTAAGCCCCGCGGAAATCGTTTCTCGGCCGGTTGGAAGCGGTACGACCGAAACTCCGAGGCCGCAACGAACCATCCTTGCAATTGCCTCGAGGGTGTTGATTTCCATACCGAGTGAAACACGGATTCCCCGATCCTTCAGGTGCTGGTCAATCTGCTGTCCAACCCAGGCCCGACGGTCGAATTGGATGAAAGGTCGAGATTCTAGGATTTCCTGATCGCTTTCGCCCTCGACCTCGGGCGGTGCGATAACGATCAGCGGCTCACGCGCGATCTGATGAGCTATGAGGCCGTCGGCCAGGTGTCGCGGCTCGGTCACGACGGCAGTGTTGTTTCCCCGGATCGTGTTCGGGCGGTGAGTTCGGCGGAGAGGCCACTTGCCACTTTGACAAGAAGACGGGGGTGGTACTCCCTCATTGAGGCGAGCGCCTGGGGCACTATGCCGTCGAGACTAGTCGGTACGGCGCCGAGCATCAACGTGCCCTCGAGCGCCTCGACTGCGCTGTGTTGCGAGATGTGCTGGCAAATTTCGACGACCTTTCGGGCATGCTCGACAAGCGCGCGCCCCTTTCCATTGAACGCGGGGGAACGTCGCCGGCGATCGAAGAGTTCCACGCCGAGTTCGTCCTCCAGGCGCCGAATCTGGAGGCTGACGGCCGACTGCGTGAGTCCGACGGCGTCCGCCGCGGCAGCGAAACTCCCATAGTCTTCAATCGCGACAAGGGTTCTCAGTTGGCGCAGTTCCATGTCTCGTCACACCACCACTGGGGATTAACATTGGCGGGGTTTACCCGAAGTTGATCGGTCCCGTGGGTCTCGTGCATGGCGGCCGCAATGCCACGCTCGAACTGGACCATTGGTCTTGTGGTCATGATCGAGCCTAATACTCAAGTTTTACCAAAGCAAATCTTTAAAAATGCTCGTTAGCTTAATTATGGTAAAAGGATATAGACTGTGCAAGCTCTCTCGCTCAGTTCAGCGTCTCGTCTGGCGGAGTAGCGGCTATGGTCCCGGACTCAAGCCACCATGCAGGCTCGCATCAAGATCTTCAGGGCGGGTTCCCTTTCGGAGCCTCTCCAAGGAACCTTCGTTCTGGTCAGCCGGGATACAAATCATGGCTAGAGCGTGCCGTTCGACGCGTATTGGCGAAGGGTCTCCTTGTCAGCGCGTTCGTGTCGGTGAACTCAATCGTCGGGCCGCGAAGCGAAGATTTGGAAAATGACGCCGCACAAAGAGCTCGAGGTCGACATCTGGCGCGGCGCCGAAGTTGGTCATTTCCAGCGCTTCCAGGTGCCGTACCGCGACAACCAGACCGTGCTGGACGTTGTCACCTGGGTGCAGCGTCATCGCGAGCCTGGACTGGCCTACCGCTTCGCGTGCCGGGTCGGGATGTGCGGCTCCTGTGCCATGGCGGTCAACGGCCGGCCCCGCTGGACCTGTCGCACCCATGTCTCCAAGGTCTCGCGCGATGGGGTCTTGACCATTGCACCCTTGCGCAACCTTCCGAAGATCAAGGACCTGGTCACCGATATGACCGGCTTCTTCGAGAAATGGCAGAGCGCCGGCGGCCGCTTCCGGGGCGCCGCCTCGCGCGGCGATGCGGTGGCACGGGT
>PVMK01137695.1_pt1 | contig 30734 bp, 28 predicted proteins | sample 1853481 | NCBI WGS metagenome assembly PVMK01 (sample SAMN08533507, study PRJNA380276) | Marine sediment metagenome, whole genome shotgun sequencing project.
GACCCGCGACACGCTGCCGCCGGGAACCGTCGTGCGGTGCGCGACCAAGGACGTATCCAGCCAGGGGATCAAGATTCAGCTGGACCAACGGCTGCCCGAGGGTTTTCTGCTGGAGCTCTGGATCGAGATCTCCAGCCATGCCAGCAAGTTCTTTCTCGCCGGCGAGGTGAAGTGGTGTCAGGAGCTCGAGGAAGGCAAGCGCTATCTCATCGGCGTGGAGCTCAAGGAAGGAGAAACCGAGGACTTCAAGCTGTGGCAGGAAGTACTTGGCAGTGACGACACCGCCGCCCTCGGCGACGTGCGCGAGGCATAAGCTCACCGTTTCACGTCCTCCGAGCCGAAACCGCGGCGCCCAGCCCGGCCGTACCCACCACCATTGAAACTGTTGGCCTGCTCGGTAGTCTATCGGGCATTGTCTTGAAATCACTCCGGCCGGCGGTACTCAGGCCACCGGCTGTTCGGATACTCATGCACGACCGACTGACGCGCACGTTGGTGAAGATCGAGCCATTCACGGGACTGGATGGCCAGTCTCTGACGGGGGTGGCCGGCTCTTGCCGTTTCGAGCGATTCGAGGCGAAGCGCCAGATCATCGCCTACCAGGACGAATCCGCAGACGTCTTCTTCATTGTCTCCGGCACCGTGCGCGTGGTCATCCATTCCCTCTCGGGCAAGGAGATCTCCTACCGCGATCTGGAGGGAGGAGAGATGTTCGGCGCGCTGGCCGCCATAGACGGAGAGCAACGATCCGCCAGCGTGGTCGCCGTGACGGAAACCCTGCTGGTGGCCATGCCCGAAACGGCTTTTCGGGAGGCCATCAGGACTCACCCGACGGTGGCGGAGGCGGTGCTGCAGCGCCTCACGGGGCTGGTGCGCTTGTACTCCCAGCGGCTCTACGAGATGCGTACCCTGGATGTTCAGAGCCGCATCCGCGCCGAGCTTGTGCGGCTTGCCGAGGACTCACTGAGCGGCGACAACACCGCCACTATTTCCCCCCTGCCCACCAGCGCCGACATCGCTGCGCGGGTCAATACCCGCCGCGAAGCCGTTTCCCGGGAGCTCGCGAGCCTCACCCGGCAGGGCTTTATCGAGCGCCGCCAGAAATCCTTGATGATTCGCGACTTCGCCGGCCTCAATCAGTTGGTGGAAGCGGTATTGGGGGAGTGATGGGTCAGCGCAAATGGTTCTCTGTCGAGGCCACCGGAATGGTGCCGATTATGCTGCCGACCATGGTGGCAATTTCGGGCGCCCCTGCGTCTTTTGCTCTATATAATTTAGAACTTTAAATATACCATGTTTCCGCTTGAATTCTTTTGACTAATCCGTAGTCTTGGGGTGTCAGAAAACAATACCGGGGAGGCTCGTGTGGGTCGCCTGAATTGCCAGGTGCTCGAGACGCACACGTGAAGCCAACAGACACGTCGCAGCCGGAGTACTTCCACCGCGTGGTGGACTGTCAATGGGCGTGCCCGGCCCATACCGATGTGCCGGAATATATCCGGTTGATTGCCCAGGGCCGGTTCACCGCCGCCTATCTCCTCAACCGCGAGTCCAACGTTTTCCCTGGAATTCTCGGGCGCGTTTGCGACCGCCCCTGTGAGCCCGCCTGTCGCCGCGGCCGTGTGGACGCCAAACCCGTCGCCATCTGCCGTCTGAAACGGGTGGCCGCCGATCATCGTGATGCCATCGACGATCGGTTACCGGCGATCCCCCGGGAAAAAAATGGCAAGCGCATCGCGCTCATCGGTGCCGGCTGCGCTTCGCTGACAGTGGCGAACGATCTGATGCCGCTGGGCTACGAATGCGTCATCTATGAGTCGCTCAGCCGGACCGGTGGCCTCATGCGCACCAACATCCCGTCCTTTCGCCTGCCCGGCCGGGTGATCGACGAGGAGATCGACACAATCGTCGATTTCGGCGTGGACCTGCGACTGGATACACCCGTCGAGAGCCTCGAGGCTTTGCTCCAGGAGGGCTACGATGCGATCTTCATCGGCACCGGCGCGCCTACCGGGAAGAATCTCGAGCTGCCCGGGCGTGGCCAGACCGAGAACATCCATATCGGAATTACCTGGCTCACATCGGTGGCATTCGGGCACGTGCACAGTGTCGGTGAGCGGGTACTGATCATCGGTGGCGGAAATACCGCCATGGACTGCTGCCGAACGTCCCTGCGTCTCGGTGGTAAGGATGTCAAGGTAGTGGCGCGAAAGCCGCGGCATCTGCTCAAGGCGTCGGGCTGGGAGCTCGAGGATGCGGAGGAGGAGCGCGTCGAGCTGTTGCTCAACCACTCACCCGAGGCGTACATCATAGAGAATGGCCGGCTCACGGGCATGAAGTTTTCGCGCGTGGAATGGAACGAGGACGAGAACGGAAGGCTCGTGTCCACCAGGGTGGGCGAGGTAGTGCTTCCCTGTGACGACGTGATCCTCGCGGTTGGCCAGGGAAACGCCTTCACTTTCATAGAGCGGGACATCGGCATCGAGTTCGACGAGTGGGAATATGCCCATCGTCGATAAAACTACCTTCCAATCCACGCGAGGCAACGTGTTCTTCGGCGGGGATGCCGCCTTCGGTCCCGAAGAACATCATCTGGGGGGTGGAGCACGGCCACCAGGCGGCGATCTCGATACACAAGCATTGTCACGGGGATTCCGTGAGCGATCGCCTTGCGCCGACTATGCGTCTCAGCAGCCGCAAGATGGGCATCCATGAGTGGAGCTATAGTAACGACTTCAGTTCCGTAGTGCGGCGGACGATGCCCCGGGTCGACTTGGAAAAGCGCTTCAAGGAGCTGGAGATCGAAGTGGAGCTGGGCTTCACGGTGGAGCAGACGCTGCAAGAGGCCGAGCGTTGCCTCAACTGCGATATCCAGACCGTATTCACCGATGCCCTGTGCATCGAATGCGACGCGTGCATCGACGTATGCCCCGTCGATTGCCTGACCATTACGGTCAATGGCGAAGAAGAAGAACTGCGCAAACGGCTCAAAGTCGCGACACTGGATGTCGATCAGCCGCTGTTCGTGTCCGGGTCGTTGAAGCAGACCGGCCGGGTCATGGTGAAAGACGAGAATGTCTGCGTACATTGCGGGTTATGCGCCGAGCGCTGCCCCACCGCTGCCTGGGACATGCAGAAGTCGACTCTTCGCGTGCCCTATGCCAGCAATGAAGCCGGCGATATTGATCTATGGAAGCCCTACAAAAAGGCGGGCTGAACGATCTGGTCATCAAGCTCGCGACCGTCAACGGGACCGGGTCGGCGAGCGCCAACAGCCTGTTGATGCGGGCCATCTTCCGCATGGGTATCCCCGTCATGGGGAGGAATTTTTTCCCCTCCAACATCCAGGGCCTGCCCACCTGGTATGAGATCCGCGTTAATCACCGGGGTCATCTGGCACGCTCAGGCCGCGTCGACGTGATGGTAGCCATGAACGCCGAAACCCATCGTCAGGACTTGGCCGATGTCAGTCCCGGCGGCACGCTTATTTACGACTCCACGTGGCCGCGCGATGCTACCCTGGTCCGCGACGATGTGGAGATCCTCGGTGTCCCCCTCGCCCAGATGTGCAACGACGCCTTTACCAGCGTACGCGCCCGCATTCTGATGAAAAACGTCGCCTATGTGGGGGTGGTCGCGGCGCTGCTCGATGTGGACATGAAGGTGCTGAGAGGGCTGCTGGAAGAAACCTTTGCCGCCAAGCCGAAGCTCGTGAGTCCCAACCTCGAAGCCCTCGATCTCGGATTTCGGTACGCGAAGCAGAACTTTTCGTGCCCCCTGGCAACGCATCTGAAAAAGCTGGACAAGACCGGAGAGAATATTCTGATCGATGGCAATACCGCGGCCGCCCTCGGTTGCGTGTATGCCGGTGCCACCTTTGCCGCCTGGTACCCGATCACGCCGTCCACATCGCTCATGGATGGTTTCCGCGGCCTTTGCGAGCAGTTTCGAAAAGACCCGGATAGCGGCAAGAACCGCTTCTGTATCGTGCAGGCGGAAGATGAGCTCGGCGCCATCGGGATGACCGTCGGCGCCGGTTGGAGTGGTGCGCGTGCATTCACGGCCACCAGCGGTCCCGGGATTTCGCTGATGAACGAGTTTCTGGGTTTTGCCTATTTTGCCGAAGTGCCGCTGGTGCTGTTCGATGTTCAGCGGGCGGGGCCGTCTACCGGCCTGCCGACCCGCACCCAGCAGTCCGATCTTCTAACCTGCGCCTTCGCGTCCCACGGCGATACGCGGCATGTGCTGTTGTTTCCGGCGAATCCGGGCGAGTGTTTCCAGCTTGCCGTCGCCGCGTTCGATCTCGCCGAGCGGCTGCAGACGCCGGTGATTGTCATGAGCGATCTGGACATCGGCATGAACGACTGGATGTGTCAGAAGCTCGAGTGGGACGACGGTTACCGGCCGGATCGCGGCAAGGTGCTCGATGCCGACGCACTCGAGCAGCTGCCCCAGTTCCAACGCTACTTCGACAAGGATGGTGACGGGATTTGCTATCGTACTTACCCCGGCGTGCACCCCAAGGGGGCATACTTTACCCGGGGCTCCGGGCACGACGTGGCGGCCCGTTACACGGAGAAGCCCGACGAGTATCGGGATGGCATGGACCGCCTCACGCGGAAGTTCGAAACGGCGATCGGGCTGCTGCCGGCCCCGATCGTGCACAGCGCCACACAAACCACTACCTGGGGCGTGATCTCTTTGGGGAGCTGCGACGGAGCTGTCCGGGAATCGGCCGAGCTGCTGGCGGAAAAGGGCGTGCACGTCGACTATCTCAGGCCTCGCGCGTTTCCTTTTGGCGCCGAAGTGCAGGCATTCCTGGACAGCCATGAACGAATTTTCGTCGTGGAGCAGAATCGCGATGCGCAGTTGCGGTCATTGCTAGTCTTGGAAATGGACGTCGAAAAGGATCGACTCATCTCCGTCCTTCATTACAGCGGCGTGCCTATTGATTGCGTGACGATTTCCACAGAGATTTACGAGCAGGTCAAACAGAGCGCCGCGGCATGACATTCATCGCCAAGCCCAGGATCAACTACGCCGGTCAGGTCAGGAATGCTCGGGGTCTGACCATGCACGACTATGAGGGTAGGCTCTCGACGCTGTGCGCCGGCTGTGGGCATGATTCCGTCAGTGCAGCCCTGATACAGGCGTTCTTCGAGCTCGACATTGCGCCACACACGGTCGCGAAGTTCTCAGGCATAGGCTGTTCGTCGAAGACGCCCGCCTATTTCCTCAGCGGGGCCCACGGTATCAACGCCGTGCACGGGCGCATGCCCGCTGTCGCCACCGGATCGAATGCGGTACACAGAAGTCTGTATTGCGTCGGCGTATCCGGTGACGGCGACTCGCTGTCCATCGGCTTTGGCCAGTTTGCGCACGCTATGCGGCGTAACCTGAAAATGCTCTACATCATCGAAAATAACGGCGTCTACGGGCTCACAAAAGGGCAGTTCTCGGCATCGGCAGATGTGGGCACCAAGGCCAAGAAGGGCGAGGTCAACGAGCAGCAACCCATCGACCCCGTGGTCACGGCGCTGGGGCTGGGCGGTACATTCATCGCCCGCGGCTTCTCCGGGGATAAGGAGCAGCTCGTGCCATTGATAAAGGCCGGTCTTAACCACGACGGATTCGCCCTGCTCGACGTGTTGTCACCCTGCGTGACCTTCAACGATCACGAGGACTCCACCAAGAGCTATGCCCACACGCGGCAGCACTTTCACCGGGCCATTCGTTTGGATTTCGTGCCGCCGGCGGAACCCATCAGCGCGAAATCCCTGGAGGGGGAGGTTATTTCGGTGGAGCTGCACGACGGCAGCCACGTTCTATTGCGCAGGGCCGGCCAGGACTATGATCCCACCGACCGCTCCCAGGCCTTCGCCTACGTTCATGAACACCAGGAGCGTGGCGAGATCGTCACGGGCTTGCTTTACATCGACGAAGACCCTGGGGACATGCACGAGCTGGCGCACACTATTGAAGAAGACTTAGTCAATATTCCATTCGAGGATTTGTGCCCCGGCGCGGATGCCCTGATCGAGTTACAAAACCGATTTCGATGATGTCAGCGTCTCGGCAGCAATGTCGGTTTGCCGAGCTCGTAGCCTTGCACGTAGTCGACTCCGATTTCAGCCAGAGCCGTTAGAATCTCCTTGCTCTCCACGAACTCGGCGATGGTCTGTTTCCCCATCACGTGTCCGATCTCGTTGATGGCACGCACAAGCTCTCTGTCGATGGCATCCTCGACGATATCCTTGACGAATACCCCGTCAATTTTCAGAAAATCCACCGGCAGGCTCTTGAGATAAGCGAAGGACGAAAGCCCGCTGCCGAAGTCGTCCAACGCAAAGCGGCAACCAAGCCTGCGCAGTACCTCGATGAAGCGCATGGCGCCGGCCAAGTTTGCGATAGCGGCCGTTTCGGTAATTTCGAAGCACACTTTAGAAGGCGGTAAACCTGTAGTCGCGAACTCGGTAGTTACGAAAATCAAAAAGTCTTCGTCGGCCAGAGACACGCCGGAGAGATTGATCGAGCACAGAAAGAGTTTCTGCAGATGGCCGGTGTCGCGAGTCAGCTGGCGGAACGCCTCTCGAACCACCCAACGATCCAGCTTCACCGACAGGTCGTATCGTTCGGCCGCGGGCAGAAAGGCTTCCGGAAGAACGATATTTCCATCCTCGTCGCGCATCCGCAGAAGCAGCTCGTAGTGGGTGTCCTCCCCGGCAGCCTCCGATAGCGGCACGATGGGTTGCCGTGCGAGTTCAAATCGATTTTCCTCCAGCGCCGTTTGAATCCGGGTTACCCACCGCATCTCGCCGTGTCGGCGCGCCAGCTCCACGTCCCCGTGACGGTAGATGTGTATGCGGTTGCGGCCACGATCCTTGGCCGCATAGCAGGCGGCATCGGCGGCGCTGAGAATGCTGGACACCGTCTGTCCAGGGCCCTCAATCGGTACGACTCCGATGCTCACGCCAATTCCGAATACCTGCTTCTGCCACGCAAAGCGAAAGTCTTCGATGGTACGACGTAGCGCGTTGGCGACACGTTCCGCCACATGCATTGAGCAATTCTCCAGCAATACACCAAACTCATCGCCGCCCAGACGCGCCAAGGTATCCTGGCTTCGTACCTGTTGTGCCAACACACGACCCAGTCGCCGTAAAAGTTCATCGCCAGCTACGTGCCCACAGGTATCGTTGATGATCTTGAATTGATCGAGATCCAGATAGCATACTGCGTGCTCGCCGCGGCCGCTTTCGGCGGCTTTCAATGCACGCTCCAGGCGGTTTTCGAACTCACGCCGATTCACCAGTCCCGTCAGTGCATCGTGAGAAGCCTGAAACCGGAGCTGTTGTGAAAGGGCCCGCGCCTCCGTGATGTCCTCCACTGCCGCAAAGACGCGTCGCCAGTCGTGCTCGTGTGCCTGCGGCACTTCCATAGTCGTACGGATATGAAATCGGGTGCCGTCGAGGCGAACATCTTCGCTTTCAGTCGTGACTTTTCGCTGACCACTCGTCAGGTATTGCAATTCTTCCAGCAATGTCGGCCAGGGCGGGGTAAGCAATCGCTTGTGATGCTCGTCGATGAGCTGTTGCTTGTCGTCCACATGATAGATTTTCAATGTGGCTTCATTGACATCGAGAATCCGGATGCCGGCCGCGGCTCGCGCCAGCAGATCGGGGCGGTCTCGAAAAGCGGCGCCTAAGTCGGTCACGCCTTCGTCGCGCAGCTCATCGACCAGCGTCTTGACCTGCGACCAATCTTCTTCCCAGAGAGAAATGGGGGCCGCCTGAAACAGGCTCCGGTAGCGCTGCTCGCTCTGCTCGAGGGCTGCCTCCGCCTCACGACGTTCCGTCACGTCGATGCGTATGCCCACCAGTTGACCGTTTTCGGTCTTGTGATCGCGGGTTTCTATCCAACGTCCGTCCTGACCCGCCTCGACCATAGTGATGCCGTTCTTCCAGGCGGCAATGCGCTCCCTGACGAAATTCTCGCGCTCGTCGGAGTTCGGGTAATGACCTGCTCGCTCCACACAGGCAGCCACGAGCTCGTTGAGCGGCATCCCGGCATCGAGCAGATCCACCATATGCGGGTACATGTCACGGTAGCGTTGGTTGTACAGCACCGGACGGTCGTCGCTGTCGAGCACGATGAAGCCGTCGTTCATGCTCTCGATGGCATTAGTCAGCATGGACATCGTCTCTCGCGCCTTGGTCTCGCTCTGGCGGAGCGCCTGCTCGGCATCTTTTCGGCGACTGATATCCAGTGATACCGTAACGATCCCGATGACCTTCCCGGAACGGTCGCGGAGTGCGACTTTGGTCGTCAGAAGGGTGCGGGCAACATCATGAACGTCGCGGAACTGCTCTTCGAAATAGGGTAGCGGTTCACCCGTCTCGACGACTTTCCCATCGAGGCTCTCGGTGTAGGAGCCGTATACGTCACCCAGAAGCTCCGTCGCCGTTTTACCAACGGCCAGTTCCGAGGTGACACCGTACAGGTCGGCCTGAAAGGCGTTCATCAAGATATACCGGAAGTCCGTGCCTTTGACATTGACCATGGCCGGTACGGCATCGATGACTGCCTGCAGGGTCTCGCGGCTCTCGCTGAGCGCGGCTGCCCCGCTGAGGCCGGTAACGCGGGATCTGCCACCCGTGCTCCGGTCCTGCCCATGGTCGGGGCTTTGAATATCTGTGTCGGTGAGCTTTCTCATGGGCGGCGGGACCGGCTGACCCGGAATTGGCGGCTGAGCCCCGATGCAGGTCGAACCTTCCGGGTGTTCCGGTTCAATCTCTCTACCTTCAAAGCGCCAGATGATCCCGTTGGCGGGCGCGCGTCCTGACCGCCTTGCCGGTGGCTGTGCCACCATGTTTACTCATCCGAGAAGCAACTATAAAGAGGGATCAGGAAAATTCTAGCACAAGCTCCGATAGACATTCCGCAGACGCCACACGGTATTCCTAAGGTAACCGATGCGTAGAATTCCGGTAAACGTCCCATCGGTCATTTTGCCCGCGCCGCTGCCCAACGCGACTAACCCGAAAAGGTCCACGAGCAAGCCAGAACCTCCATAAAACATGATTCGACCGGGTTCAATCCGCGTCCGCTGCAGCGTGCTCTTAAGCTTCAGCGTTATTTTTGCGGGTCGCACGGTTAAAGAGCATGCCTAAACCATACCCAATCAAGAAATACATTATGGTGCCCAATACAACAAACCAAACGAAGTTGAATGGCACGCTATTCAGCAATAATCGTTGAAAAGCTATTTCCGCCACAATGTAGAGGGGGAAATCTATAAATAGAATCTGGTACGCAACCGCCTCTCCCCCACCTCTCGACTGAATGAACGGTATTCCTACCAGAACAAAATGAATCGCTCCCAAGGCGGTGCCGGTGATGAGTGGAGCTTTCACGAGTCAACCTTCGTCTCTACTTGCGGGAGGAGTCCATATACGCCTTGTCAGGCCGGTGTTGGCTTTCAAACTATGGCGAATTCAGCGGAGCACTCCAAACACCGCCACACACAGCAACAAGCCTAATGCGACTTGTCTATAAAGTCGGTCATTGGCCTTACGGAAGTATCGCGCACCGAACCACGCGGCCGTCGCAAACCCCGGCAGCAGTATTGCGGCCCGAATCACAGCAGGTGAGACGATCAGACCCCTTATAACCATCAGCGTAAGCAGGGTAACCAGGGTGATACAGAAGTACCCTGTGAAGTTCGCGCGATTTGTCGCCGCACTGTCCGAGCTGGACAGAAAGTATAGCATCACGGGTGGGTTGCCGAGACTGGTAGCGGCCATCAACGTGCCTGACACCGTTCCCACGCCTAGCGTAAATCCCAGTCGTTTTGGTCCTTGATATCGCCACCCGGTCATTAGTAACAGGACAAATATTAATACTACAGCAGCTATCCCGCGTGCCATCAACTCCGCATCGACTGTGACCAACAACCAGGTTCCAACAGGCATGAATATGGTAGCCGCTATACCCATCGGCACAACGACTCGCCACTCGATCAATCGGTGTACTGAGGGGAGCAATTGGGCTGTCACAATCAACTCCATGAGAATGACCATGACAACTGTTTCCAAAGGGCCGAATAGAATTGCGAACACAGGTGCCATCAGCATGCCTGACCCGACGCCCACAAACCCCCGCATGAAGCCGGCGACTACAGTCACGCAAATCGCAATCAAGAAGCCCGTGTTTCCAACGATATCTGTCAGTCCAAACAAGTTCATTGTCACGCCAGATTATTTTGTAGGGTTGAGAAATAGAGATCGTCCTTGCGGCCTAACGATTTAGTTGAGCGGCGCGGACGAGAGGCCAAGGAATGCAGCCAGCGATAATCCACGTCCGCTCGAACGGCTTGTTATGTTTTGACGACTGCATATGCACGCACCGGAAATGTGCCGAAACTCCGCACCTTCACCGGGACAGCATGAAACTTAAATGCTGATTCAGGTAAGTCTTCCAAATGGCACATGTGTTCAACGACGGGTATGTCCGCTCCCAACAGAATTGAGTGAACAGGACGGTGTCCACCTGACGTGTCATCGATATTTAGTGAGTCTATCCCCACGAGAGAAGTTCCTGAGGCTTTCAGCCATTCTGCAGCTTCCGCTGTCAAAAAGGGGTGACCTTCAAAATATTGCTCGGAACCCCAGTGACTGGCCCAACCAGTATGAACCAGTACTGCTTTTCCGCTAACATCAGCTTTTGAGAACAGCTCTGGGCCGATAGCTCGTTCCCCTGGAGCAGCTCGGAAAACTAGACATTCTAAATCCGCAGTTGATTCCAGCGTCAATTCCGATATGTCTTTGCCATCAGCGTAACGATGGAATGGCGAGTCTATATACGTCCCCGTGTTGGCCACCATTTCAATTTTTCCTATGTGAAAGGTCGTCCCGTCCGCATAATGCTTCTCAGACGCTTCTCTGCTAAGAAAATCACAAATGATAGGCGCAGGTAGCCCTTTGTAAGTGATCATCCCATGCTTTACTGTGTGACTAAGATCGATAAGTGTTTTCATAGCTTCCGTCTATCAGAAATCACATTTTCTCATGTCCTCCTGAAATCTAGATAGGTTACCGGAAATACGCAACACATTCCGTAGTGTTCCTGTAGGAGCGAGCTTGCTCGCGAATTCGGCGCCAAGAGATTCGCGCGCAAGCTCACTCCTACAGGAACACTACGGAATGTGTTGCGTATTTCCGCTCAACTATTTAGTAGCAAGATGTTGATAATGCGACCTGCCTGGTTGATTGTCGGCTGGTATCAGATCCCACGAACTGGTGAGCTGGGAAGGTAGGAGCGCTTTGCGCCGGGTACTGTGATGAACTTCCGTCCTGTAGGCGCTACCGACCACGTACAGGGCTTGACGTGCGTCGATCCAAGTGCCCGGCTCGGGCCGCTCCCAGCTCGCCCGTCCCATATCGTTGACATAGATGGCGGCGATACTCTCTGGCTCCTCCGTCAACGTCGATGCGGTGTATCGAATTGCCTCGGTATATGCGCGCGGGGCTGCTATCTTCAAGCACGGCATCGAGTTTCGGAGTGTTCGGCAGCGTCGACCAGGAGGATTGCGCGATGGCATGGCCATGGCTGGCAGCGGCAGTGAAAACCATTCCCTGGACCACCCTGGTTCGCAGGGCCCCGGACATCATCGATGCCGCGGGTAGTCTCATGTCCTCGCGAAAGGCCGGTCAGGCCGCCGATCATGCCGCGGCCAGAACCGAATCCCAGCTCGATGAACTCAAGGAGCGCCTCGACAGCCTGGAATCCCACGACCAGGAAACGGCGAGGGTCGTTAATCAGATTGCCGAGCAGACGCGGGATCTAACCACGGGAATAGGGATTCTCGCGGCCAAGGTACGGCTGCTGACGGTGTTACTGGTCATCACCGTGTTGCTGGCGATCATCGCCATCGGAATAGCGGCGTCGTAGTCAGCCGAGCAATCTTCAGCTTCGTTCTTCGAGATATTGCTCGAAGTCTCTGGCCTGCTCCAAGGTGTCGATCTCGATGTAGGGGTCGTTGGAGACACCCACGGCAATGGGATAGCCGTACTCGGTGGCGCGCAGCATCTCGAGCTTTTCAGCGCTTTCCAGGCTTCCCGGCGCCAGCGCTGAGAACCGTTGCAGAAAATCCGACGTGTACGCGTAAAGGCCCAGGTGAACAAGCACCGGAGTGGTGTCCGATGAGGCGCCATCGTAGGCGCCGCCGGCATCGCGAAAGTAGGGGATGGATGCACGGGAGAAGTAAATGGCGTTGCCGTTCCTGTCGCAAATCAACTTTACGTCACCCGGGTCCTTGTAGACATCGTCGACGTTGCGCTGATTGAAATTCGCGTAAGCGTCGATGGGAGTACCCAGGGTCGCCATATCCGCGTCCCCTTCGATGAGTTCCACCAGCCTGCGGATCTGCGCGCCCGTCACCAGCGCCTGGTCGCCCTGAACATTGATGACGTTGTCCGCCTTGACGGTGCGATTGGCCTCGGCAATGCGATCCGTCCCGCAGGTGTGGGACGGGTCGGTCATGATGGCGTCGAAGCCGATTCCGGCGAGCAACTCGGCGATTCGATGGTCGTCGACGGCGAAATAAAGAGGGATCTCCGGCACCTGGTCGCGTATCCGCTCGGCAACCCACTGCAGCACGGGCTTACCGTGTATCGCGTGCAGCATCTTTTCGTGCAGACGGGTGGAAGCGAGTCTTGCGGGGACGAGAATTGCGGTTTTCATGGATGCCACGGCGCCTGTTGCGGCCCGCCTGTCAGACGGCGTTCATCCGAGCACCGATTTCATTCTCTCCAGGCGCTCGGCGAGTGCCGCCTCGTCCCAGGAGAGCTTGATCAGCATGCAGACCGTGCGCCCCATGACCGCGTCGGATTTGGACAAATCCCCATCCGCCCAGTTTTCGCCGTAACCGAGCTTGTCCGGCGCCAGCGCGCCCGGGCTTTTCATGTGCTTCAAGTGTTCCCAGCGGCGATGGTAGTGCCAATTGTTGTCGTACCAGTAGAAGCAGCCGTCGACCCCAGCCGCCGCCAGATCTTTTGCGGCTTGCCGAGCTTCTTCTTCGGTGGGTAAGAAGAAACTCAAGAATGTGGCGGAATCGCCTTCCCTGTCGGGGAGATCACGAAAGGAGACACGATTGAGGCCGGCGAGGCCGTTTTTGAGAAAGGCTTTGTTGGCGCGTTGAATCTCGAGCATGCCATCGAGCTTCCTCAACTGCGCAACACCCACGGCGGCGTGCAGCTCACTGATGCGAAAGTTGCTGCCGATATGAGGATGCCCTTCGGCGCCGCGATCGCTGCCCACGTGGTCGTGGCCGTGGTCGGTATAAGCCTGAATCACCTCATAGATGTTCTGGTCATCGGTGACGATTCCGCCGCCCTCGCCGCAGGTGATGGTCTTTACATAGTCGAAGGAAAAGCAGCCCACCTTGCCGAAGGTGCCCAGCGCCTTGCCCTGGAAGTGCCCACCGAGCGCCTGGGCCGCGTCCTCTATGAGCACCACGCCGCGCTCCTTGCACAGTGCCGCCAGGGCATCGATGCGCGCCATGGATCCGCACATGTGCACCACCAGCACGGCTTTGGTTTTGTCGGTGATGGCCGCCGCCACCGCTTCGGGATTCAAGCACAGGGTTTCATCGATATCGGCGAACACCGGCACCGCCCCGGACAGCAGGATCATCTCGATGTCGGCGACGAAGGTAAAGGGTGCCACGATGACCTCGTCGCCGGCACCCACGCCGCAGGCCGCCAGGGCCGTGGCCACGGCCGCCGTGCCGCTGGAGCACACGTGGGCGTAAGCGGAGCCCAGGCGTTCAGCCAGTTCCTTCTCCAGCGTCAGCGCCTTCCAGTGGCCGTCCCGCGCGCCGTCGAATCCGTAGCGCATGAGTACGCCGGAATCGAGTACATCCTGAACCTCGCGGCGCTCCTCTTCTCCGAATATTTCGAAACCTGGCATGCTGATCCCCGTTGCATGAAATCGAGCGCCCGGGTGCGTTCTCAGGCACCGATGGCGCGAAGGCGGCCATTTTAAACGCCGCGCACCCCTGTTACTACGGTAACTTGAAGAACGGCGCCTCGACCATCAGCTTGTTTTCCTGGGACAGCAGATTTCCCGCTTCGGCGCTCATTCCCAGATACGCGGTCCACTCGGGATCCGCCTGCATGGCGGCACGTTTCTCGGCCCGATCGGCGGCATCGGCGTACACCCAGATGTGCACGAAGCTGTTCACCAGCCCGGTTTCCGTGATGCCGTAGAACAGCGGCTTGCCCAGGTGGCGTTGTTGCACCGCTAAGCCGTGCTTCTCATAGAGCGCCATTTGCTTGGGCAATGTTCCGGGCTTGCAGGTGTAGGTGCGATGGTCGAACAGCATTCGGATTCTCCCTCAAGATTTGCTTTCTTCTGGTAAGCGCGCCTCTACGCCGCCGAGGCGCTCGTACACTTTGATGATCGCCGTGCAGCTTTCCTCGGCGTGTCCCATGATCGCTGCCAGGGCGTAGGTCTGGTGAACCGCGCCGGCCATGAAGGCGGGCAGGCCGGCGTCTTCCAACCAATCCACATAATACCCCACGTCTTTGGTGGCGTTGGCCAGCGACATCAACGGCTCAAAATCACGCCGCAGCGTCGCTCGGCCGTAGAGATCCATCATGCCGCTCTTGCCGCCGGCTGACGAGATGATGTCGATCACCTGGGTCATATCGAGACCTTCCTTGGCGGCCAGGGCAAAGCCCTCGCACCACGATGCCACGTTGGCGAAGGCGATGAAATTGTGAATGAGCTTGAGCTTTATGGCATGAGTCAGCGGACCCACGTGAAAAATGTTTTCCGCGTAGCAGTCGAACAGTGGCCGCAGCTTTGCCAGCAACGGTGCCGGGCCGCCATAGAGCACGTTGACTTCGCCGCGATCCGCGTGCAGGGGTGTGCGCGTCATGGGCGCCTCGGCGAACTCGGCGCCGGTTGCGCGAACCGCGGCATCGAGCCGCGTGATGCTGTCCGGATTGGTGGTGGTGTGCTCGACGACGATTTTCCCCTTGTCCAAATGTTCCAGCACGCCCAGGATCAGGGACTCGCTGTCGTCAGCCGTGTTAACGCACACCATGAGCACGTCGCAGTCGCGGGCGAGGTCGCTCATGGACTTGGCCGCCCGCGCACCGCGTGCGACGGCGCTCGCCACCACCTCAGCCCGCCTGTCCAGCACCGACACCGACACGCCGTGGGCCAGCAGGTTCTTGACCAGACCTCCGCCCATGCCGCCCAGGCCCACGAACCCGACCGCGCCCGAGTATGCCATTCGCTTTCTCCTTCTTTTCAGCAGTGTCTTACTTTATCCGGTAGCGTTCGACGGCGTCCGGGTCGAAGGTAAACCCAAGCCCGTCTCCCTGGGGCATCGCCATGCGGCCGTCCACCAGGCTCATGGGCTCCCGGTACAGGCATTCGAACCACGGCATATGCTCCAGATAGATACAGTTGGTTGCGGATCCGGCGATGCTCAGACTTTGCTCGGTGAAAATATGCGTCGATATGGGTATGTCGAAGGATGACGCCAGATTCGCTACCCGTCGAAACTCCGTCAGCCCGCCGATGCGCTGCAGATCGGGCATCAGTATGTCCGCCGCCTTCGCTTTCAACATGTCGCGCATGCCGTAACGCGTGTACTCGGTCTCGCCGGATGCGATGGGCGTGTCCAGCGCCGCCGCGACCGCCGCATGGCCTTCCAAATCCCAGGCAGGCACAGGCTCTTCGAACCAGTCGAGTCGGAACTCTTCCAGGCGCCTGCCCAGGCGCAGGGCGTGACTCACCGTCAAACCCTGATTGGCGTCTGCCATCAGCGCCACATCCGGCCCGATGGCCTCGCGCACGGCCGCCACCCGCTCCACGTCCTCGTCTATTCGTTCGTTGCCAACCCGGATCTTCATGGCGCGGAAACCGTCGGCGAGGAAAGCGCGCGCCTCCTCCACCAGCTCGTCCATAGACGAAGAGAGCCACAGGCCGCCGCTGGCGTAAACGTCGACGGCGTCGCGGCACGCGCCGAAGAGCTTGTAGAGTGGTTGGCCGGCGGCCTTGCCGATGAGATCCCAGCACGCGGTGTCAAGACTCGAAATCGCGAAGATACTCACTCCCTTGTGGCCGAAGAAATTGATGTCCCGCCACATGGCGTCCCACATATCTTCCACGTCCCGGGCGTCTCTGCCGATTACGTGAGGCGCGAGGCTCTCGATCATCGCCTGCAGTACGTCCAGGCGCACCGCATTCATGGTGAAGTTATAAGCCTCGCCGCTGAGCCCCTCGTCGCTGTCGAGATAAACCAGCACGCAACCCACGGTTCGTACGTCGTGGATGGCGGTCCGTATGGGTTTCTCCAGGGGGATCTCCACCTGGACACATCGCAGGCCGGTGATCTTCATGCATCCTCCTGCAGGGATCGTCTAGACATCGATGTGCGCAGGCTTTCCCCCGACACCGTCGTAGAGGATCTCCTGGCGCAACTTCATGACGCGGGCGTGCTCGTCCAGCGCTTCGGCATCCATATCGTGTCGGGGTGGCTTCTCGAGGACAAAGTTTCCGAAACGATCTTCGCCCCGAACCAGCATGGCACTGTCGCGCTCGCCGTTCAGTTGGCGCACGTGGGGGGCGATGTAGCGCAGCGCAACGCCGATGCGCCGATGATCGGCCCTGATTGGCTTCGGACGCGTGCACGGTACGCACGTGGTGCAGTGAAATCTCCCCCGGGGATAGCTCCATGAAAGCCGCTTTCGATTCGTCCACCTCTACGGCGATCTCTTGCCCACGGGTCAGGAGATTGTGCTCCGCGAGAGTGTCCCGGTGGGGGATCTGTTCCATCGTGTGACTGCCGGGGATCATCTTCATGCAACCGCTCTCCCGGGTGGCGGCGGACAGCGCTACCCAGGCTGTCACCACGTCCGGGCGATCCAGGCCCCAGTAGGTGGAATCCTGGTGCCAGGACACGAAGTGCGGATCCCGGGCATCCTTGATGAACAGGCTCGTGCCCCAGCACAGGATGTCCGCACCCAGCACGTCCTGGACGGCATCGAGGATGTGCTCGTTGCGCACCAGCTCCGCGACCCAGGTCTGGAGCAGGTGGACCTTTTGACCCTTGGAGAGCGTGTACCAGCCGTCATGGATGCGCTCGTAATCTTCGAATCGCTGCCGGTAAGCCGCCGTCTCAGCGGGCGACAGCACGCGAACGGGCGCGGTGAATCCATCTCGATGAAAAGCGGCAACCTGTTCCGGAGCGAGCAATTTCGGCATGACCTTGCGCGGCGTCCCTGATAACGGTGGCTGTTGTCAGACCTCAGGAGGCCATTCTAACAGGCGCGACCCGGCGCACGTATAATGCGGGCCTGCCTCGTCCTGTCGGGTCCCGCGCCCCGGCTGGCCTGAAAACTTAGAAGGAGATGCTCATGTCGATGACAGGTACCACTGCTTCCATGCGTGCGATGGGGCAGCTGCTCGCCATCGTATCGCTGGCTGTAGCCGTCGCCGGTTGCCAGACCTCCGCCGGTAAAGGGGCAGCCCAGGGCGCAGGCACGGGTGCCATCGCCGGCGCCGTGGGCGGCGCCATCACGGCCCTGGTGTTCGGCGGCGATCCGGTGGAGGCCGCCGCTCGCAGCGCCGTCTGGGGTGCTTCCGCCGGCGCCGCCACCGGTGCCATCGCCGGCAGTCAGGTGGACAAGAAGACGGAGCAGCAGAAGGAGGCCAAGTTCGCCGAGCTGCGCGACGAGATCGGCGGCGAGAACTTCGCCGGCCTCGAGGCCCTGGCGGATTGCAAGTACGATCAGTCCCTGGCTGCGGCCAAGAAAGGGCGGCAGTCGAAGAATCCCAACCACGCCCTGGCGGGGCTGTGGCTGGAGATCCTGAGCTACGCCGACCAGGGACAGGAAGCACAAGCGCGCGCGCTGTTCCCAGTGCTCGTGAAGCAGGACTGGAACATCGATACCACGGCCCAGGCCGAGTCGAAGATGCGCGAAGCCACGACCGCGCTGGGAAACGTCCGCGAAGAGTACGGCCGCCCGCGCGTGTGCGCGGCATGAGCGAGACATGAGCGGCGAAGGGCTGCGCACCATCACCGGCCGCTCCGCTTTCCTCGCGCTGCTCGAGGACGAAGGCGTCACGCACCTGTTCGGCAATCCCGGCACCACCGAGCTGCCCATCATGGATGCGTTGGTGGAGCATCCGCACATGCGCTACGTGCTCGGGCTTCAGGAAGCCATCGTGGTCGCCATGGCCGATGGTTATTCGCGCGCATCGGGACAGCTATCGGCGTGCAACGTGCACGTGGCACCGGGGCTCGGCAATGCTCTCGGCTCCATCTACAACGCCGCCTGGTACGGGTCGCCGGTCATCGTCACGGCGGGCCAGCAGCAACTCGGCTTCGGTCTTACCGAGCCGTTGCTGTCCGGTCCTCTGGTGGCCATGGCCACGCCCCTGGTGAAGTGGGCCGTGGAAGTGACGCGCCTGGAGGACCTGCCGCTCATCGTTCGCCGGGCTGCCAAGATCGCCCTCACGCCGCCCACCGGGCCGGTGTTCATCGCCCTTCCAGGCGACATTCTCAACGACGAGATGCCGCTTGCGCTGGGCGAAGCGACGCGCGTGGAAACCACCACGCTGCCCACCCGGTCCATCCTCCAACGGCTCGCCGATCGCATGCTGGATGCGGCCAATCCCGTCATCGTCAGTGGTCACGAGATCGCCACCGGCGATGCCCTGGACGAGGCCGAGACCCTGGCCGAGCTTCTTGGCGCGCCGGTGTACCAGCAAACCGTTCCTTATGCCACGCACTTCCGCTCCGAGCATCCGGCCTTCATGGGAACGCTCGGTCGTGACCAACCCCGGGTCAGGGAGCTTCTGGAACCCTACGATCTCATGATCTGCCTGGGCGCCGATGTGCTGCGCATGTCCGTCTGGCATTCCGCGGAGCCCAAACCGCCGCACATGAAGGTGATCCAGATCGGCCAGCGGGATTGGGAATTCGGCAAGAACTACCCGGCGGAGATCGCTCTGCGCGCGGATGTCAGGAGCACGCTGCTGGCGTTGGCGCCGGTGCTGGAAGCGCGCCGCAGCTCGGCGCGGGCGCAGCAGGCAGCGGCGCGGATGGCGACACTCGCCGACAACAATTGGTCGGCCCGCCGAGGGCGGTTGCGCGAGCAAACACTGGCATTACCCGCGTCCAGCCCCATCCGGCCCGAGCACATCATGCTGCGCATCGCCGAAACCCTGCCCGAGGATGCGGTGGTGGTGGAGGAGGCTCTGGTCTCGGCACGCTCGCTGCACGACTTTCTGGTGCTGCGCGACACCTGCGGCTTCTTCGGGCTGGCCAGCGGCGGCATCGGATTCGCCATCGCCGGAGCCATCGGCATTCAGCTGGCCCAACCCCATCGCCCGCTGGTGGCCATCATCGGCGACGGCAGCGCCATGTACAGCATCCAGGCCCTGTGGACGGCGGCGCATCTGGCCCTGCCCATCACCTACATCATCTGCAACAACCGCAGCTACCGGATACTCAAGGAACGATTGTTGGCCTTCAAGGGCGTTGCCGCCACCAACGAGTCGTTCACCGGCATGGATTTTCACGACCCGCCCATCGACTTCGTGGCGCTGGCCCAATCCATGGGCGTCACCGCCCGGCGCATCACGGAGCTGGACGAATTCGTGCCGGCCCTGGAATCCGCTCTCGCCCACGAGGGCCCCGACCTGCTCGACGTCATGGTTCACGACGGCTTCCAAGGCTGATACGCGTCAATGGCGGCCCGCGCCGCTGTGATATCCTGCCTGTCTTTCGAACCGAACAGGAACAGATCAAATGTACGAAGAGCTCGCCATGTATATCGATGGCAAATGGTGCCAGGGCAGTGACGGTGCCGGTGAAGACGTCATCAACCCCGCCACCGAAGAAACCCTGGCGCGCCTTCCCCACGCATCGGCTGCGGATCTGGATCGTGCGCTGGCGGCCGCCGCCAAGGGCTTCGCCCTCTGGCGCGCTACCTCCGCCTACGATCGCGCCGGGATACTTTACAAAGCCGGCCATCTGATCCGCGAACGCGCCGACGCTATCGCCCGCATACTCACCCTCGAGCAGGGTAAAGCGCTGGCCGAAGCGCGCATGGAAGTGCTGGTTTCGGCGGACATCTTTCAGTGGTATGCGGAGGAGGGGAAGCGTGCCTACGGGCGTATCATCCCCAGCCGCATACCCGGCGCGCGCCAGATGGTGGTGCGCGAGCCCGTGGGCCCGGTGGTGGCGTTGACGCCCTGGAACTTTCCCGCGGTCACGCCGGCCCGCAAGATCGCCGGCGCCCTCGGTGCCGGTTGCTCCTGCATCATCAAACCCTCTGAAGAAACTCCCGGCACCACCGTCGCCATGGTGCGGGCGCTGGAGGATGCCGGCTTGCCGGCGGGTGTCATCAACGTGGTGTTCGGTGTGCCGTCGATGGTATCCGAGCACCTCATCGCCTCACCCGTGATTCGCAAAGTGACTTTCACCGGCTCCATCCCGGTGGGCAAGCTGCTCACCAAGCTGGCCGCCGACGGCATGAAGCGCACCACCATGGAGCTCGGCGGTCACGCGCCGGTCATCGTCTTCGACGACGTGGACGTGGACAAGGTGAGCAGCATTGCGGTGGCCGGCAAGTTTCGCAACGCCGGCCAGGTGTGTATCTCGCCGACGCGTTTCTTCGTGCAGGAAAAGATCTACAAGAGCTTCGTCACCCAGTTCGCCGAGAAGGCCGCGGCGCTCACCGTGGGTAACGGACTCGAAGACGGTACCCAGATGGGGCCGCTGGCCAATAAGCGCCGGGTCGAGGTTGTGGAAGACTTCGTATCCGACGCGGTGGAGAGTGGCGCGAGCCTCGCCACCGGTGGAGAGCGCATCGGTAACCAGGGTTTCTACTACGCGCCCACGGTGCTCGACGACGTACCCGACGAGGCGCGCATCATGAATGAGGAGCCCTTCGGACCCCTGGCACCCATGCAGCCCTTCAGCAGCTTCGACGAGGTCATGGAGAAAGCCAACGGCCTGCCATTCGGTCTCGAGGCCTATGCCTTCACCACGTCAAATGAACGCGCCAATGCCGTTTCCGATGCCCTGGAGAGTGGCCTGGTGGGCGTCAACCACTGCGCCATCTCCTTCGCCGAGACACCCTTCGGCGGCGTCAAGGAAAGCGGCCATGGGGCCGAAGGCGGCATCGAAGGGTTGGACGCGTATCTGACTACTAAGTTCATTACGCAGCTGAACAGCTGAAACGCCAGCGGGACAGAGAGGGGACAGATTTCAATCTGTCCCCTTACTACCGGCGCCCTCGATCCCACAGGCACAGGCAACACAGAGATTATATTTCGATATTTCCAGAAATACCGTTGACTTCCCCCTCAAACACCGCTAGGATTTCCGCCATGACCTTGGATCTCGATACCGCTGCGCTGTTGCTGGACGAGCTGGGCAACCAGACGCGCCTGCGCATTGTCCGCCTGCTGGTGCGTGCCGGGGACGACGGGCGCACGGTGGGGGACATCCAGGGCGAAATCGGCATCCCCGCGTCGACGCTTTCCCATCATCTGAGTCATCTGCGCAGTGCCGGCATCGTATGGCAGGAACGGGAAGGCACGGTGCTGCATTGCTTCGTGGACTTCGAGATGATCTCGGAACTGGTGAGCTTTCTGACCGCGGAGTGTTGCGTCGACACGCCCAAATCTGCCAGCCGCCGGCGCGCGGTTGGTTGAGTTTTTCGTCGTTTAATAATTCGATACTTCCAGAATTACCGTCGAGGATCGGACCATGAGTGTGCCAACGGAACAACTGCGACGCCCCCGGTGGCCGGCGCTGGTAACGGATTTTCTGAGCGATCGGGTGGTTATCGCCCTGGCACTGAGCATCCTCGCGCTGTCGGCCGTGGACCCGGCCCAGGTGGTGCCGTCGTTGCGTTTCACCGGTGCATCTCTGCTGACCATGGCGCCGTTCCTGCTGTTGGCGGTGGCCATGGCCGCCTACGCCAAAGCCACCGGATCCGACCAGCTCATCGCCAGGGCCTTCTCGGGCAATCCGGTGAGGGCGGTTGTCGCCGCTGCCCTGGTGGGCGCGCTGTCGCCGTTCTGCTCCTGCGGCGTGATCCCGCTTATCGCCGCCATGCTGGTGGCCGGCGTGCCGCTGGCGCCGGTCATGGCATTCTGGATTGCCTCGCCCATCATGGACCCGGAGATGTTCGTGCTGACGGCCGCCGGCATCGGCCTCGGTTTCACCGTTGCCAAGACCATCGCCACCATAGCCATGGGCTTGATGGCGGGCTTCGTGGTTCTGGCCATGGAGCGCCGGGGCTGGCTGGGCGAGCCCTTGAAAAACGCGCCCAGCTGCGGCGCCTGCAGGCCCAGGATCGATCCTTCGGCGCCGGTCACGGTGGCCTGGAAGTTCTGGCGCGAACCGCAAAGGCGTGAGGAATTCACCGCCGAGATGCGCGGCACCGGCTGGTTTCTCGGTAAGTGGCTGACCTTCGCCTTCTTCCTGGAAAGTCTCATGGTCGCCTACGTGCCCACCGAACTGATCGCTCGCGCCGTGGGTGAGGGCAATGCATTCGCCGTGCCCCTGGCGGCCCTGGTGGGGATCCCTTCCTATCTCAACGGCTATGCCGCCATACCCCTGGTGGCGGGACTTCTGGACATGGGCATGTCACCGGGCGCGGCCATGACCTTCATCACCTCCGGTGCGGTGTCTTCCATTCCCGCGGCCATTGCCGTGTACGCCCTGGTGAAAAAGTCCGTATTCGCCCTCTATGCATTGCTCGGACTGACGGGCTCGATACTCGCGGGCTACGCTTACCAGTTCAGCCTTTCGCTGACCTAGCCGCCGTCACGCTTCCCAAAAAGGTGCCGCAAAAAGGTGCCGGGGCCGATATGTATCACATATCGGCCCCGGCACCTTAAACGGGCACCTTAAACGGCACCTTAAACGCAATGCTTGTTCATGCTGAGCAAACCTACGGAAGAGTATCTTCCCTATTACCGGCGATACACAGAACTCGAGCCTGACAACTTCAGGACTAAAGAACTCTATCAGAAGTATCCGGAGCTGAAGGCCAGCGTTAACTCACTGGTCATTGATCGGTGGACTGCAGGTTGCGGGTAATATTGGCCATCGTTATCTCTGCCGCCTCCAGGGCCCCCTCCAGATAGCCGCCAAAGTCCGGCGCCATCTCGGATGATGTGAGCTGCAACTTCCCGTCCCATAGATGGGTCAACGATGGCGGGGTGCCGTATGCAGGGTGCTGTGAAAGTTGTTCATTCTCATCGGTATCGGTGGCAGTAAATTCCTCGCGCGCCCAATCCTGGACGAGAATATCAACTGGCTGCGGGGCGTTCTGTCCGTACATGGCCGCAAGCTGCTCGACGGCCAGCCGGGCCAGATCGAAATTAACGGATTGGCGTATCGGTGCCGGCGTACCAACAAAACCGAAAAGAGCCCCCTTGGTACTGTCCGTCGGCGACGCATCGTGAATCTCTACCAAAGGACCGCGCTGACTGATGCCGTCGCCTGAGCGTCCGGCTTCTCGCCAGAACGGCTTGTCATAGACAGCAACGACTTTCGCATGAGCCGCCATCCAAGTCGGAATCGACCGCATCGCGTCCAGCGCGCCCTTTTCCAGGGCGGGATCAAAGGTGATTGTCTCTGCGACCAGTCGCGGCGGCAGGGCCAGGGCGACTATTGAGGATGCAATCTCCATTTCGCTGTCGTCGTTCTGAATGGTGGCACGAACGCCTACTCCGGAGAGCGATAGTCTGGTTACCTTCTGCGCGGCATGAACCTTGTCGGCGGGAAGGCGCTGCGCCAGAGCTTCGACCAAGCGTCCAACGCCCCCGGAAATACGCAATGAGCCTGCCATGGTCGAATACTGAAGGTCGCGTTGGACCGTTCCACCCGCATCCTGGAACACCAGGTTGCCGTCGGAGTATTGCGGGAACACACCAACGTCGAGTTCATTCGCCAATCGCATCAGCCGCGGTTGACCGGGCCAGAACCAGGCGGGTCCAAGATCGTACCGATCCGCCTGGGCATCACTTCCCCGAGCGGGCAATGAAAGTACACGCCCCCCGAGCCGATCGCGCGCCTCCACCAGGAGATAGTCTATTCCAGCTTGTTCCAGCTGATTCGCCAGGTAGAGACCCGCAAGTCCGCCGCCTGCGATAAGTACATCCGTGTTCATCGACAAGGTGCCGGCACCTCTTCAGTCCATGTCATGGATCTTTGAGGGTTTTATCGATCATTGTTCCGCAGCAATCGAAGGTGAGGACCTTGTAGTCCGTGAGCTGCATATTGCCTATGATCTCAGTCGTTGATTGTCAGGATCGTAGGCCGGACGGCTGAGAACCGTTGCCCGTCGGCGATCGCCCAGGATGCTGATATCGAATTCGCTGCCGGGGCTGGCATAGCCAGGCTCCACGTAGGCGAAGGCGAGACTCTTGCCCACCGAGAAACCGTAGGCACCGCCGGTGGTGACGCCGATAATGCGATCACCGTCGAACACGGGTTCGTTACCCGCCGGATCGGCATCGTCGCTGTCCACTTCCACGTACACCAGCTTGGTGTCGATCCCCTTTTTCTTACGCGCGAGCGTCGCATCGTGGCCGATGAACGCATCCTTGTCGAAATCCACGAAACGATCCATGTCCGCTTCGATCATGGTTATCTCGGTGGTCAGCTCTGCGCCCCAGGCCTTGTACGCCTTCTCCATGCGCATGGCGTTGACGGCGTAGGTCCCGAAGTTGGCAATGCCGTACTCCTCGCCCGCCGCCATGATGGCGTCGTAGAGCGCCTCCATCCGAGCGATAGGATGGTGAAGCTCCCAGCCCAGCTCGCCCACGTAGGAAATGCGCAGCGCCCGCACGGGGATACCGGCCACATCGATCTCCTTGCCGCGCAGCCAGGGGAAGGACCCGTTGCCCAGATCTTCGTCGCAGAGCTTCCGGAGCACGTCCCGGGATCGCGGACCGGCGAGCACCAGCACGCCATAGTCGTGGGTCACGTTCTCAACGCGCACGTCCTCGCCTTCGGCCATGTGTTGTGTCAGCCAGTCGAGATCATGAAGCTCGGCGACCGCTGCAGAGAGCAAATAAAAGCGATCTGGTCCGAGCCGCGTGATGGTGGCTTCGCACTCGATGCCGCCTAGCTCGGTGAGCATATGGCTGAGCACGATGCCGCCGTCCCGACGCGGGATGCGATTGGCATTGAGACGGTTCAGATACGCTTGCGCATCCTTGCCGGTTACGTCGTACTTGGCGAAGCTGGTGAGGTCCAGCAGTCCGACACGTTCGCGCACCGCCTGGCATTCCTTCGCCACCACCTCGAAGCAGTTGTTGCGCCGGAAGCTGTACTGCTCGGTGACGCCGGTTGGTGCGAACCACTTGGCCCGCTCCCAGCCGAACACATCGGCAAACTGCGCGCCGGCGGCCGCCAGCTTGTCGTAAACCGGCGTCTTGTTCAAAGGCCTGCCGGCGTCCCGATGCTCGCCTGGATAATGCAGCTGATACATCTGCTGGTACTCGTCGATGGACTTGTCCAGCAGGTACTTGCCCAGTGCCCACTTTGCCGTAGCGGCGCGGATCGAAGCCCGCCATATTGACCTCGGTCTGGCCGTGCACCATCCACTGGGCCAGGTACTTGCCGGCGCCGGCGCCCTGGGTGATGCCGATGCTCGCGCCGCAGCACATCCAGTAGTTGACCAACCCCGCCGCCGGGCCGAGCAGGAAAGTTCCCATCCGGGGTGTGGGTGATCGGGGCCGCTGACCACGCGCTTGATACCGGCGTTGGCGAAAGCCGGGATGCGCTGCATGGCGAGTTCCAACGAGGGGCCCAGGCGATCGAGCTCCGGGGGCAACAGCTCCATGTCGAAGCTCCAGTCGATGCCATCCAGGCCCCAGGCCTCGGCGCCGCCATCTCGTAGGGACCCACCATCAGCCCCTGCTGCTCCTGGCGGTAATAGCAGGAGGCCCGCGGGTCGCGGATGACCGGGCGCTCGCGGTCCAGCGCTTCCACCTCCGGGCAGGTTCTCCGTGACCAGGTACTGGTGAACCATGTTCACCACGGGTACGTCGACGCCCACCATGGCCGCCACCTGCTCGCCGAAGCTGCCGGCCGCGTTGACCACGTGCTCGGCGACGATGTTTGCCCTGCTCGGTGAATACCTGCCACTCGCCCCCCGGGCCGTTGCTTGACGTCCAGCACGCGGTTGTGGCGTACGATCGTCGCGCCGCCGTTGCGCGCGCCGATGGCCAGCGCGTTGGTGGTGCTGGCGGGATCCGTGTGGCCATCGCCGGGGGTGTAGGCGCCCAGGATGACGCCGTCGAGATCCAGCAGCGGATGCAGGGACTTTGATCTCGTCGGGGCCGATGAGATGGCACTCGGCGCCCACGTAGTCGAGCACGCCCTTGACCTGGTGAAACCAGTCCACCTCGTCTTTGCTGGTGGCGAGCCGAATGGCGCCGCAGCCGTGCCAGCCGGTGGCCTGGCCGGTCTCCTGCTCCAGCACCTTGTAGAGCTCGGTGCCGTGCAGGTGCACCTTGGCCATGTTGAGGTCGCCGATAAAGTGGGGAATCAATCCGGCGGCGTGCCATGTGGAGCCGGAGGTGAGCTCACCTTTCTCCACCAGCACCACGTCCGACCAGCCCTCTTTGGTCAGATGGTAGGCAAGTCCCACGCCCATCATACCGCCGCCGATGATCACCACGCGGGCCTGGTTCTTCATCGTCTTTCCCCCTCGCCAACCCTTGAACCGGCGCTAGCATAAACCATCATCGGGCGTTGGGATTCGTCTGGATGCGACCAAAACCGGTGATGGGAAGACACCCGGTTACGGTCATCCATACGCAACCACGTCGAAGGCGACGCTGATGCGCAGGCCCGGCGCGTCGAAAGGAATGGTGCGGTGGTAGAAGTAGGACGGGAACAGAACCAGCAAGCCTTCCCGGGGTTTCTCGAGCACCAGTTCCGGCGGAGCCTTGCCATGGTAGTGATCCGGTGGTTGCCCGAACTCGATCCAGCCGGCGGTGTCCTCGCTGGATTCGGCCACCCCAGGGGGAAGCGCCACGTAGTACACGCCGCTCAACCAGGCCGAGGGGTGGATATGGGGGATCTGATGCCCTTGGCGCTCCAGCACCACGCTCCACGCGGTCAGCCGGTAGCGTCGGGGCATGCTATCGATGAAAGGGTGTCCCCGGTCGCCGGGCAGCGCAGCCTTGTACTCTTCGATGGCTTCGCGCAGCCGCGCCTCCCACCCGGCCATGGGGCCCTTGGGCTCGATGAGCAATTCGCCGGAATGCTTTCCCTGCCGTGTGGCGTTACTCGCGGGCGCGTCCACCAGCGAGGGATGAGCGCAGATGTGATCGGCGAGCGCCCTGTTGAACGAATCGAGATCCGCGAACGCTTCCGGTACCGTCATCTCCGTTTTGTGCAGGAATCTTTCTGTATCTGCCAATTCGCGCGCGCCGTCCAGGTCGCCGGACTCACGCAAGGCGATGGTCTTGAAGGCGAGCATTCCGGTATCGCCGGCATGGCCCGCGAGGAAGGCATCGCAAATGCCGAGCGCCGCATCCGGATCTCCTCGCGCCAGAAACAGATCCCCAAGGTTCGTTTGCGCTTGCGCGTTGTCGGGATCCAACTCGACGGCGCGCTCGTAGGACTCCCCGGCCTCGTCTAGGCGACCAAGCTGATGCATGGTGTAACCGAGGTTCACATGGCATTCGGAATAGTGCGGTCTGACAGCGATGGCGCGCTGGTAGGTGTCCACGGCCTGGTCGAATCGTTCCGTTTCTTGCAGAAGCATGCCGAGGTTGTAGAGCGTATCCGCATGTTCAGCGTCGATCTCCAGGGCTTTTCGATAGGTGGATTCGGCCTCGTCGAATCGGGACAGCTCATAGTACACGGCGCCCGTATTGTTGAGCGCATCCACATTGCCTGGTTCGACCTCCAGCACCCACCGGTAATAGTCGAGTGCCTCGTCGAACCTGCCCAGCGCCTTCTGCGCATTACCCGTGTTGAGATACGCCGGTAGAAAATCCGGTCGAATATCCAACGCCTTCCCATAGCTGTCCCGTGCTTCCCCATGGCCTGCCCATGGCTTCGAGCACGATACCGAGGTTAAAGAGCGCATCGAAGTAGCTGGGCGCGAGCTCGATGGCGTGCCGGTAGGCGCTTTCGGCTCGGAGAAATTCCCCCCGGGCCTTGAGAACATTACCGAGATTGTTGTGGGCATCGACGAAATCCGGCTTAAGGCTGATCGCCGCTTCCAGCAAGGCCGTCGCGGTGGCGGCATCATCGGTTTGGAAACACGCGATGGCGCCCAGGTTGAGCGCCCGCGGGTCTTTCGGGTGTTCCGCCAGAAGCGCCTGACTGAGCTCGCGGGCGCCACTCGGGTGGCCGCTCTGCAGGAGGGCCGTGACCTGACCGAGAGCGGTTTCGATGTCCACGGCCTGTTTTCCGGAACCGTTGCCTTTTTGCGATCCTTTCTGACGTCCGCGCCGGGCTTTCTGAAGGCGCTGCTGGTCTTTTCGATTCATCGCTCACGCCATTGTTGACCACGGAGATAATAACGACTTTTGTACCGCGAGAAGAGATCGAGCGATGAAAAGTCAGGGAATAACCGCTTCGACATCGATCTCAGCCAGCACGTGGGGGCTGGCGAAGCCGTCGACGATGAGTCCCGTGCCCACCGGGAAGATCCCCTTCAGATGGCGCCCGACGGTGCGGTATACGGGTTCGCGAAAAGCGCGATCGGCGATCAGGGTCGTGACCTTGCAGATGTCCTCGAGCCTCGCCCCCGCCTCCTCGAGAAGCTGCGCGATGTTGCGCATCGCCTGGTCGGTCTGAGCCGCCGGATCCCCATAGCCGGTGAACCCGCCGTCGAAGGTGGAACCCGTCTGGCCGCGCAGAAACACTCGATTGCCGGCGCGCACCGCCATGCAGAAACGACAGCGGAGATCCTGACCGTCCTTGTACTGTTCCGCCGTCTCGAATTTGCGAAGGCGCTGGTGGGGTACGCCCTTCGAGCGCATCACCTGCATATCGATCTCGAACAGGACCTCCGGGCGGGCGAAACCACCCATGATGAGGCCGGTGGAGCACGGATGCACTTCACCAAAGTGCCGTCCGATCACCTGGTACACGGATTCGCGGAAGGCGCGATCGCGGATATAGATGCGCAGCTTGCAGACTTCGGCCAGACTCGACCCGGCCTCCTCGAGCAATGTCCTGGCGTTGTTCATGGCGACGTCTGCCTGCTCTGCCGCTGCCTCGGGCGTATAACCGATGCCGTACTGCTTACTGCCGTCCAGCGTAGCGCCGGTCATGCCGCGCAGGAAGATCTCGTCGGCGGTCTCCACCACCATGCACGACTCCCGATCGACGGACTGGCCGAACCAGTCCCGGGTATTGAAGCGGCGCAGCCGCCGGTGGTCCGCCCCGGAGCCTGGAATCACCGCGTCGATGTCTATCTCCATCTTCATATCGGGCGTCGCGAGGCCCTTGACGACGAGGCCGGTGCCGACGGTGGGAATGCCCCGCATGTGCTCATACACCGCGTTGTAAACCGGCTCTCGATAAGCACGATCGGTGATGTAGGTGACCGTGCGTGTCACGTGCGCGAGGCTGGATCCGGCCTCCTCGAGCAGGACCTTGGCGTTTTCCATCGCCTGGTGAGCTTGCGACGCGGCGTCCTCCGGCGCGACTAAGCGATGGTCCAGGTCGAGGCCCGTCTGGCCGCGCATGTAAATCCGGTCGCCGGCTCTCACGACCATGCACAGGTCGTTGTCCAGGGCCTGTTTCCCGTAGACGTCGCGGGTATTGTATTTGCGAAACCGATCGTGGCACACGGCAGGATTTCTTCCAGCATTCTGCGCCTAAGGGAATCGGCGCTACTTAGCCCGCTGCGCCAAATAGCTGCCCGCACCCTGGTACTCGGTTCCGCCGTTCATGGTCACCTTGCCGCTGACCTTTACCGGGCGTGTCAGCGTGTCGAGCAACGGACACTGGGCCTCTACCGTATCCACCAGGCGTTGCAGGTCCGCCCCCGGGGCCGAGCTCTTGAGGTGCACGTGATAGGACATTCCCAGTATTCCCGGGGGCACCTCCCCATCCAGTCCCATCAGCCCGTGGAGGTCCAGGTCCCCTGTCACGTCCACCTTGACCTCGTCGATGGGAATATCCATGGTCGATGCCAGCGCCACGTACATGATCTCCTGGCAGGTCCCCAGCGCCACCAGCACCATATCGCCCGGGCTGATAGCCGAGTCCGCGCCGCCGAAGGCCGCCGGCTCGTCGGCCACGGTTGGTTCGAAGTCACGCACGCGGGCTGTGCACCGCATGTCTTCCTCCCATTGCGTCGCCGCCTCGTAGCGGACCTTCGCCATGGCCGGGTCGTTTTCAATCGCTTCGACAGTAGCAAGGATTGCCTTCTTTATTGATTCCTGGGACATTTCTTAACCCTCGATTGTTATTGTGCGGCCGGCCGGGTGCCAAGGCGAGATCTCCCGCGCTTCGTCCTCCGATCCTTCCCCTCGGGTTGCAATTCTACGCTTCCGGGCCGACCTGAGGTACTGGTCGGCACCCGGGCTAGCCGATCACCGAAAAACTGCTGTCCGGATTGATCTGCCTCAAGCGCGAATAGAACCCCACGTCGATGCTGGCGTCCACGTAATGGAGAGGGAACTGCAGCGGGTTTCGGTCGTGATCC
>PVMK01145815.1_pt1 | contig 30721 bp, 26 predicted proteins | sample 1853481 | NCBI WGS metagenome assembly PVMK01 (sample SAMN08533507, study PRJNA380276) | Marine sediment metagenome, whole genome shotgun sequencing project.
GCTGAGAAGTTCGAGGCCATGGTGTACCTCGGGACGTTGAACACCCGAATGAAGGACTTCTTCGACATCTGGTTGCTCGCTCGCCAGTTCGACTTCGTCGGTGCCGAGCTCGCGCGTGCGATCGAAAGACCTTTGACAATCGGAGCACGGAGCTTGATCCAGATCCCGTTTCCCTGACCGCCGCGTTCACCGCGTCACAGGACGCCCAGAAGCAGTGGGCCGCCTTGGTCAGACGCTCGAGGCTCGAAGACGCCCCGGCAACGCTGGAGGGGATCCGTGAGCCGCTTCGGCAGTTCCTTGTGCCGGTCGCAAGGGCGCTCGCAGAAGGGCGAGCCTTCGCCGACCACTGGCGCGCGCCGGGACCGTGGGCTGGTTCATCTCAGAGGCCCCTATCGTAATCCCCGTGGCTTCGTTCCTGCTCTCGTCGAGGCAGAAGTCGAATCGCACGGGCGTCGCCGTGCGAGGCGCGGCTGGCGACGAAATGGCGCCAACTGCCAGGGTGCGGGGACTTCTGAATCGCCTTCCGTTGATTGGCGAGTTTCCGCCTGAGGGTCCCAGATTCGATGGCTCGGCGGAGCGCGAGCTGTTGTGAAAGGCGTTTTCGGTCGCGGCCCGAGACGGGTAGGGCAGCGAGGAGACTTCGCTGGTGTCGATACTTCTCCTTGAATCGCTGACGCTCGCGGGACGCGGAGTCCCGATAGCCGCTCCAGGCGTGTTGGCGCTCCGTGCGGGCTTGGTCGAGTGACTGCGCGTAATCCTTCCACAAGCTCTGCGGCACCGTGGGCGGGATGGGCGAATACCGGTGGACCGCGCGCTCACTCGCTTGCAGCTGACGCGCGGACGCCGCTTGGAAGTTGCCGAGTCGTTTGCACAGCCGAGGCTTGCTGAACTCGCGACCGACGCACGACGCCTTCACACGAATGCCCCGCTCGGCGTCCTCAAAGACGAGTCCGTTGCCATGCAGCCGAAGCACCACGCCAAATCGCCTGCAGACGTCGTGCACCTTGTCCCAGCTTTGTAGCGGGGTTGCTCGAAGAGCAGGAGCGAGCGTTCTTCGGGCCCAACGTGCGAAACTATCGATTCCTTGGTGCGCTTCACAGTCGGCCGCTCTTTGGGGCAGCTTCTCTCGCTCTCTTGCCATGGATCGAAGCGGGGTCAGATCGAGCTCGGCTTCAAGGGCGCGCCCTGCAGCAAAGAGCTTCTGATGGTCCCACGCCGGCGAGTGGATGCGAAAGGTATCGGGGTGGATCTTGTTGATCGCCACATGCACGTGTTCGTGGTCTTTGTCGTTGTGGCGCGCGGCAACGTATTGGTGCTCGGAGAACCCTAGAGTGTCCACGAGGTTTTCAACCACATGCCTGAGCTCCTTCATGTCGAGGCTTCGGTCTTCTGGATGGAGTGAGATGACGAGGTGGTAAGTGCGGTTGTTGCCCGCGCGGGTGTTCTGCGCGTTCACGGCCTCTGCAAGTCGGCATGCGAGTTCGAGGTCGTCGCTCGTGGTGACGCCAGGAAGATTGGCGGCCAGGAACCAGGTTGCCCGCGGCTCGGCACTTCGACCCCGAATGTAGCGCGCGAGCTGACGAAAGCCCCTGTCGGACGACGAGGCGCGCTGGTGCCGGACGATCACGGCTGCTCCGCCAAACCCTCGACCGCACGACTCACTTGGCGGATCGCGTCGCGAAGCTCGACGTTCAATCCGTAGTAGCTGGAGCGGTCACCGACGCCTTCTCGAATAGCAAGCTTGAGTAGGCCGCCGATGCGGTTGAGATCCGCGTGAACCCTCGACACCGCGGTAAGGGCTTGAGCGTCGGTGGTGCTTTTCAGGCGAACGCACCGGAGGCAGCGTCGCAGCACCTCTGCGCGCGAGCAGCTCGTCTGGCGGGAGAGGCCATCGAGGCGGACCAGATCATCCTCATCGACGCGAAAGGAGATCATGTGGGATTTCGGCTTCTGTGTACGGCTAGACGTCACTTGCTCGAGCCCTTCCTCCCCACACCATGGCGTTCCGGGGTGGCTCGATCTCCGGCTTCGTCGGCGGGAGGCGAACCTTCGAAGGCTCCCACCTGCATCGCCGGTGTTAGGACCAAACCCGCAAGCTCCATCGCGCGACGCACGGCAAACTCGGGCGGTGCATCGAGAAGCTGTTGGGCGAGGTACACGAGCTCACACCGCAACGTGAAGGTGGCCAAGCCACGTAGCTCCGACATCGGAACATCGCCGGCGTCAGCGACTTGCAACACGAGCGCCCTAGCTGCCTTCCGAAGCTCGCCCATCTCGATCACCGGGGACTGTTCAGCCGGGACACCGTGTCCCGAAAGGGTCGTTTGGCGACGTTCTTCGACGTCTCCTGACCCTTCTTTCTCCAGCAAATTCAATGATTGCGGAGCGGCTTGGTCGCCTAAGGATCTAGTGAGGTAATACTCGTGGAGGTTCGAGTCCTCTCTTCCGCACCCAATCATTTCAGCAGCTTGCGCGATCAGCTCCGACGTCGTGGGAGCGGCGTCAGCCGGACTGGTGAGATAACTGGTGGGAAATAACACCGCCTCCGCTTCCTCGAGATTGGAATGGAGGTACTCCTTGGTGGTCGTGTCGCGCTTGCGCACGCCAGAGGGGTACACGTTGACGGCACGCATGTCCTTGATCATCGCCCAGAAGATCTGCAGCGGCCAGCACACGCCGGGCTTCCAAACCCCGTCCACGGCGTATGGAAATGACCTGATCCTCGAGCTGCCCGGCACCGAGCGGGCCGACGACTAAAGAGACAACCCCATGACGATTCACTCGTCCCAAAGGGTTTGCGGGAAGTGCGTCTCTCCGATGAACCAGAACTTGCCGTCAACCATTCGTTGATGGCGATCGAGCGCCGCGATTGCGGTCATGTCCGCCAGCGTCAGAGTAAGGTCGCGTGCAGCCCAGTTCTCTGCGATTCGTCCCGGGTTGACCGACTTGGGGATCACACTCGTCTCGCGGGCGAGGGCCCAGGCGATCAAGATCTGGCCCGGTGTGGCTCCATGGACCTCCGCGATCTCCACGATGGTCGGGTGTTGCGTGAGCAAGATGTCGTCGTCGCGGCCCATCATCGCGGCGGAGTCCGGAGAGCCCAGGGGCGAATAAGCGGTGACCGCAACGCCTAGCTCCTTACACGCGGCGACGAGCGCGTCCTGCTGAAGATAAGGGTGAAGCTCGATCTGGTTGACCGCGGGCGTTTGACCCGTCTCGTCGCGGACCTGCTCGATCATGCGCTTGGTGAAGTTGGACACCCCAACCTCCCGTGCAAGACCTTGCTCCGAGACCTTCGACATAGCCTCCCAAGTCGACCCAAGAGAAACTTCGGACAAGGGAAGGAAGTCTTCCGGACCACGCGGCAACTCCGTCCCCTGCCGCAGGGCGACAGGCCAATGGATGAGATAAAGGTCGAGATAATCGAGTTGGAGCTTCTTCAGGCTCGTCTGGATCGCGGGACGCACGTGCTCGGGAGCATGAGAATCGTTCCAGAGCTTGCTGGTGACCCACACCTCCTCCCTTTTGGCGTCGCCCGCTTGGAAGGCATCGGTGAGCGCGCGTCCAACCTCCGCTTCGTTCTGATAGATCGCCGCGCAGTCGATGTGTCGATAGCCGACTTCGATGGCCGACCGGACCGCCCGATAGACCTCGTCAGGCTCTGACTTCCAAGTACCGAGGCCCAGGGCGGGCATCCTCGTGCCGTCACGTAGCTCTCGAGTCGCCATTGCGTTATGGGGACACGCGAGCGACCAACAGGCAAGCGAGAATCGAACGGTGAGCAGCTTTGTCTGGATGAAGTTCCTGGAGTCTGCGCCCGAGCGCCGGCATGCTCGAAATCGCCCGCGCGAAGCCTGTGGCCCGCGGGCGAGGCGGTGATATCGAGTGGCTGGAGTTGGGCCTCGCGGAGATCGAAGACCGATTCGGCGAAGCAACCTTCGACGCCATCGTATCCTGCTAATCACAATGCCTGGTCGGCCACCGAAAGCCAACCTACCAGAAGATCCAACCCACGCTGCCCGACACGATGCGAGCTATCGGTAATTCCTCAGCTGTTGGGAGGATCTATGCCGGTGAGGTGGACAACGAGCTTGCGCACAGCGGTGGCGACGGCAGCCTGTTCGCGGCGAGCAGCGTCCTTCTCCATTTCCTGCTGTAGGCTTTCCTTCAGCGCTTGTTGTTGAGCGGCACATTCGTTCTGCAGCGCGGCACGGGTGGTGTTCACATGCGGATTGTCCATCCCGGAGATTTCCTGAAGGGTGTGCCAGAGGTGGAGGCGGTCCGAGCACTGCAGGGCAATCACTGGCGAAGCAACTTTGCGAACGATGCTGCCATCTTTGCCGACGAGCGAGACGAAGGGAAGTTTCCCGACCCGCTGCCGTCGCGAGAACCCTAGGTAATCGGTCATCGGGATTAGATGATCCGCAATTGCGGGCGGGTCGGTGAACTCCGCAGCGAACTCCGCCTCGGAGGCGGCGAAGTGGGCAAAGGTGAAGGGCTCTTCGACTTCGATGGGTTGCCCTTGCGCGTTCTGGCCGGACAGCGTTTCGGTGGTCCAAAGTGTGTCCGGCGCCGGATTTGCGGAAAGATCAAAACACATGCCGAAACGGTGGGCGCGATCCGGATCGTAGAGGCACATCGGAAAGGCCCGGGAGCGCACGGCGCGTTCGGCGCGACTTTGAAACGCAGCCTGCTCCTCCTCATTCCGCTTGCAGAGGACGGAAATCACGCCGGGCCGTGGGGCGGTCAGGCCCTCGAACATTTGTTTCTGAAAATCAGGGGCGGCCACACAGGTCTGGAGGAAGTAGACGCCACGCATCGCCAGCGGCAGCGTTTCAATGGTCATCGTGGAAGGCACGCTCGTGTCGGAGGCCGGGGCGTAGACCTCACGCAAACTCGAGCGGTGAGCCGCGATCTTGATCGGCATGCCGCTCTCGAGAAGCGACATCATCTTACGCAATTGCGCGCCACTGTCGTCACACAGACGTGCCATGACGACAAAGGGAGGACACAAGCGGAGCTCACCGGGCCCGAGCTGGCGCCAGTTGAAGTTGGCAAAGACCGCGTCATGGGTTTCGGATTCGTACTTGGAGCGGATCTCCAGCTGGGCGATGCGCAGTGTGCGAAAAACCAGGGCGATCCGATTGAAGTGTTCCTCGGCGAGCTCCCGGATTTCGTTCTCTTCGTTCTCAATCTCGACAGTCGCGAAATCGGCTGGAGTGATCGAACAGGCTTCCTTCATTTCACCGAGCGTCTGGATGAGTTCCCGCACGCGTTTGAGCCGTTCCGGCGCCATCGCCCGTGAGAGTGCACTTTCGCCGAGCACGCGGGACAAGGAACCGACGTCGAGGTTCGTCGCGGCAAAGGGCCCAAGAGCGCGCTCGAGGTGGTCGGCATCGTGCCCATGGCGATGGTACTCGTCGAGACGAAGGACGTTTTTCAGTTCGGAGATGGTCTCGGCAAGAGCATCGTTGAGGGCGGCGCAATGGTGGTGCCAGACATCTTCGACGGGTTGGAGGATCTGCTCTTTCATGACGGACACACGGATCAGCTAACGGTGTAACGGTCCATTGCGGCATCGAGCCGCTGCACGAAGGTCTGATGATCCGGCCGCTCCTTGCGGTTCCATCGGATCTCCTCATAGGCAGGGACATCGGGATTTTGATAGATGAGACCCATGGGGGCAGGGTCGACGGTTACCGCGACCCGCTGAGCCTCGTTGATGTCGCGATGGTTGTGCGCTTGAGCAGCGCCGCGCGTGAGTAGCAAGGGGTGAACGGGGATGCCGTCTTCATGCTCGAGGAACACAACCGGGAAGTTCAACCCGCCCTCGCCAAAGGCTTTGGGCATGAACACCGGGCACCGCTGCAGGATACGGACAAAGGAAAGTCCATGATGCTCCCAGGCCTTTTCGATGGTCTCGTCAAGGTGAGCGGGCAGCCAGGTGGCGGTTTGGGCGACGAAGGAAACGTTGGTCATCCCCATCACTGCGCTGAGGGGGTTCATGGGTTGAAGGTAGGTGCCGTGCGGGGTGGTGTTGGTTTTGCATCCGTCCGGCGTGGTCGGCGAGGCCTGCATCTTGGTGAGCGCATAAACCTCGTTGTCGAGCACCAGCACGACTGCGTTGATGTTGTAGCGGATCGCGTGCAGCCAATGGTTGCCGCCGATACTGAAACAGTCACCGTCGCCCATGATCACAATGACGGGAAGCTCGGGACGCGCGAGGCGCACGCCCGTGGCGATCGGCAAAGCCCGGCCATGGATGCCGTGAAAACCGTAAGTGTTGAGATAGTGGGGGAGGCGGCTCGAGCATCCGATGCCGGAAACCGAGACAACGTCCTCCGGATCGAGGTTGTTTGTGCGCAGCATGCGCTGAAGCGCCGCCAGCACCCCATGGTCGCCGCATCCCTTGCACCACCGGGGCTTCTCAGATTCGTAGTCGTCGAGGGAGTGCGCTTCGACCGCGCCGCTCTCGATGACGCATAGTTCCGCGATACTGGACATCGTCAACTTACTCCCTTGAGTGCGCGAAGGGTTTCACCGAGACTTTCGACTCCCCGTTGATCGCCGAGGATGCGTTGGACTTCGTCGAAGATCTCCACCGGCATGTAGGGGCGGCCAGGGACCTTGGCATAGCAGTCGATGTCCAACAGGGTGGCGGCCCGGAGGATCCACGCCAACTGGCCGTAACGACGGTTTTCCTTTGTAATCAACGGGTCCTCCCAATCATCGCTGTAGTTGAGCTCGACCGTGATGATCCGTTCAAAACCCGCGAAGATCTCGTGGAGCCCGGGGGGCAGGGGACTGAGGAACTGAATGTTGAGGGAGGAAACCGCGTAGCCTTCCTCACGCGCCCTGTCGACGGCTTCCTCGATCGCTCCCCGCGTGCTGCCCCAACCCACGAGGAGGAGGTCGCCTTCGGGCTCTCCATACACGCTCGGCGGATGCAGGCTTCTCTGCAACGCGGCGAGTTTCCGGCTGCGCATGGTGTGGCCGCGCTGGTTGCTCTCGGAGTCGTAGCAGGCCTTTCCATTGAGGTCGTGGTTGAGCGAGGTTGTCACCCCCATTCCGCCCGGCTGCCCGGGGATGAGGCGCTGCGAAAGGCCCGTCGTTGGATCCCAATCGTACGGTAGGGCTCCCGGTGACACCGGGCTGAGGTCAAGCGGAGGCCGCTCCTGTGTTTCGCAAACATCGGGACGATCGAAGAGCTGCTGACCGGTCGCGAGGTTCGCGTCGGAAAGGACGATGACGAGCATGCGGAATTCCTCCGCGATCTTCCGCGCGACGGAAAGAATGTAATAACACTCTTCGATCGTGCTCGGCGCCATCACGACCTTGGGTGCGTCCCCTGGAGCGCCATAGAGCGCATGAAGCAGATCCGCTTGCTCGATCTTAGTCGGCAACCCAGTGCTCGGGCCACCCCGCTGAACATCAACGATGACGAGCGGTGTCTCGGTCATCACGGCCAAGCCCTGGAACTCCGCCTTCAAGGCCATGCCTGGCCCCGAGGTGATGGTAAGCGCGGTCTTTCCGGCGTAGGAGGCCCCGAGCGCCACCCCGATTGCGGCGATCTCGTCTTCGGCCTGATGGACGAAGCCACCGAAATCTTCGAAGATGTCCGACAATTCGTGCGAAGCGGAGGTCGCCGGCGTGATCGGATACATGGAGCACATCTCGAATCCGGCCGAGATGGCGCCGAGCGCGAGTGCGGTGTTCCCGTTCATCGCCACTTTCGAAACATCTGTCGGGACAGCCTGGATTTCGAAGCGTTCTTCCAAGTGTGCGATTCCGTATTCATAACCGGCGCCTGCGAGCTTCACGGCCGTCTCGATCACCTCACGGGTTTTCTTCTCGAAGATGCCGCGAATCACATTCTTGAGCAGATTCACGTTCTTGCTGTAGAGGGCGCACAAGAGGCCCACAGCAAACATGTTCTTGCCCTGCTCTGCATCCTCGACGTGGCGGAGCGTTTCCTCTTGTAGCGGGATCTCGATGATGGTCGCCCCCCGCGTCCGGAATTTGTCGAGCACCTCGCGGTAGGAGAGCCGATACTCCTCGACGTCGTGAGTGGCCCACTGATCGTCGATCAGCACGAGAACGTCGTCGGCGAGACTTCCAGCTTCGAGGCGCGAGAGCAGGGCCATTTCGTTAAAGGCCAGCACCACGTCCGCGAGGTCGCCGGCATTCGTGACCTGGCTTCGCTCGGCAAGGCGGATGCGGTTACCGCTCGCGCTTCCGATCGTATGCGGTGGGGGCCGGATCTCGGAGGGTATGATCTCCACGGTCCAAAGGCCGTTGCCTGTTTTGGCGCAGAGCCGGGCAAAGGCAACGGCTGCTTTTTGTGCACCTTCACCAGCGTCGCTGACGATTTCGACGATGTGTTCCGGGAGACGGACAATACGGGGACGGTTCATAAGATTCTCTTTGTGGACTCAAGAAGTTTCCCCGATGACCAGTAGGAGTCCCGGTTCCTCTTGCTGCGAGCAGCTTTTAAGCTGTGCAGTGACGGCAATAGGGCTTGGTGTCAACTTCTGTGAAGCGGCAACCTATTCACGCTCGACCGAGACAGCTTCGTGCTGCGGAGCATGGTCGGATTTGTACCAACTCGGGTGATTTATGTGCATCAGCGTGCCAACTGGAGGCCCGGTTTTGTCAGGCAATCCGAGTGTGCGAGGGCGCACGGATTGCATCTGCGGCGCGGCCGACGAAACGGATGCGTTTGGCACTCGTCAATCCACGTCGTCCACGACTTACGGCAAGGACCTGATCCTGGAGCTGCCAGGCACCGAGCAAGTCGACGCGTAGTGTGAGTGCGCTAGAGCCTCCTACCCATGCTGTTTCTCACGGCGGTTGGGGCGATTAGCGGCCTCACATTCATTCTTGCCACAGCGTTGGTCCTGGCTAACAAGAAGCTCTATGTGTACGAGGATCCACGAATCGACGTGGTGGAGGAGATGCTTCCTCACGCCAACTGCGGTGCCTGTGGCTTTCCCGGCTGTCGCCCGTTCGCGGAAGCCCTGACTACGGGCGAGGCTCTGCCGGGCAAATGCACGGTGAGCTCCGGCGAGGAGAGAGCGGAGATCGCAAGCTTCCTGGGTGTCGACGTCGGGGCCGAAGAGAAAGTGGTGGCGCGACTGGCGTGCGCCGGCGGCACCAACGTAGCCCGCAACCACGCCAGGTACCACGGGCACCAGACCTGTCGCTCCGCTGCTCGGGTGGCCGGCGGCGGCAAAGGCTGCTTCTGGGGCTGCCTGGGTCTCGGCGACTGCGACGTGATCTGCGACTTCGACGCCATACACATGAACGCACACAACTTGCCGGTGGTGGACGAGGCGAAGTGCACCGCCTGCGGGGACTGCGTCGAGGTCTGCCCCAAGGACCTGTTCTCCCTTCACAAGGAGAGCCATCGCCTCTGGGTCGTCTGTAGCTCCCAGGACGATGGCGACCAGATCCTGGAGGACTGTGAGGTGGGCTGCACCAACTGCGGTCGCTGCGAGATGGACGCTCCCCAAGGCCTCATCACGATCAAGAAGAACCTTCCGGTGGTGGACTACAGCAGGCCACACAAGACGCAGGCTCCGATTGAACGGTGCCCCACAGGGGCTATCGTTTGGATCGATCCCAAGGCTGGGCCGGTGAAGGGACCGGCAGCGAAGAAGATCATTCGTAAGGGCACGCTCCGCGACGCCCCGACGTAGTACCAGGGCCTGAGCCCGAAGGTGGTTTCGATGTCCGCACTAAGCTTCCGTAAAAAGAACGAGACCCAGGGGAAAAAGGGGGAAGGTAACTTCAAATACCCCGGTTCCCGTGCCGCATTGGACGGCAACACCGCGGTCATCATGTGTGAGCGCGAATCGAGCGATGCTGCCGGCGCCTACCCGATCACGCCCTCGACCCAGATGGGCGAGTACTGGGCCGAGGCCGCTGCAGCCGGACATATCAACGTTTCCGGGCGTCCTCTGATCTTCATTGAGCCCGAGGGCGAGCACGCGGCAGCGGCGGTCACCGCGGGCATGTCCATGACGGGGATGCGTTCGGCGAACTTCTCTTCCGGCCAGGGCATCGCCTACATGCACGAGTCGCTCTACGCGGCGGTGGGCAAGAGGCTGACCTACGTTCTGAATGTCGGTGCACGGGCGATGACCAAGTCCACCCTCAACGTGCACGCCGGACACGACGACTACCACTGCGTCGACGATACGGGCTTCTTCCAGATGTTCGCCAAGAACGCTCAAGCGGCGGCGGATCTGAACATCATCAGCCACAGGATCGCCGAGCTGTCACTCACTCCCGGGATCATTGCGCAGGACGGTTTCCTGACGACCCACCTCATCGAGTCGATGCGGGTGCCGGAGCGGGCGCTCATCGCCGAGTACCTGGGGCAACCCGATGACATCATCGACACGCCCACCCCGGCGCAGAAGATCATTTACGGCGAAACCCGCCGGCGCATCCCGTTGCTCTGGGACGTGGACAACCCGGTGATGGCTGGTCTGGTCGAGAACCAGGATTCGTACATGCAGAGCGTGGCGGCCCAGCGGCCGTTCTTCTTCGATCACATTCAAGCTCTGACCGAACAGGCGTTCGAGGAGTTCTACGCGCTCACCGGTCGTCGCTACGAGCGGGTGATGACGTACCGGGCCGACGACGCGGACTACCTCATCGTGGGCCAGGGCAGCATGATCCCCTCGGCCGAGGCCGTCGTGGACTACCTCCGCGAGACGCGGGGTCTCAAGGTGGGTGTGGTCGACATGCTCATGTTCCGCCCGTTCCCCGGCGATCTCATCGGGCGCGTCACCCAGGGCAAGAAGGGAGTCTGCGTCCTGGAGCGGCTCGACCAGCCGCTCGCCGTCGACCTGCCTCTCATGCGGGAGATCCGCGCCACCGTGAGCAAGTGCCTCGAGAACGGCAAAGACCCCAAGAACCCGGTGTACCCCGAGCTGGCGGTGTACAAGTCACTGAACGACGCGCCGGCCCTCTACTCCGGCTCCTTCGGCATGGGAAGCCGCGACCTCCAGCCCGAGGGCATCGTCGGCGCGGTAGAAAACATGCTCGAGAAGGGGCCGCGGAAAAAGCTGTTCTACCTTTCGATCGACTTCCTGCGGGACGAGGCGATCACGCCGAAGCAGGAGATGTATCAGCAAACGATTCAAGAGGCGTATCCCAAGGTCAAGGAGCTGGCGATTCGGGGATCGGAGAATCCCAACCTGATGCCCAAGGACAGCATCACGGTTCGGTTTCACTCCATCGGTGGCTGGGGCGCAATCACGACGGGTAAGAACCTCGCGATGACGCTGTTCGATCTCCTGGGCTACCACATGAAGGCCAACCCAAAGTACGGCTCCGAGAAGAAGGGCCAGCCCACGACGTACTACCTGTCGGCGGCGCCAGAGCCGATCAAGATCAACTGCGAGTACTTCTACGTGGACGTGGTGCTGTCGCCGGACCCGAACGTTTTCGGGCACACCAACGCGCTGGCCGGCCTGAAAGAAGGCGGCGTCTTCATCATCCAGAGCGACAAGGAATCGCCGGAAGAGATGTGGGAGAGCATCCCGCCCACGTACCAGAAGATCATCATCGACAAGAAGATCAAGGTTTACTACCTGGACGCTTTCAAGATCGCGCGGGACGAGGCCACCGATGCCGACCTCCAGCTCCGGATGCAGGGCATCGCCTTCCAGGGTGCGTTCTTCGCCGCCTCGCCGGTGATCAAACAGGCGGGGCTCACCGAGGAGCACCTCCTGGACGCCATTCACGACCAGCTCCAGGAGCAATTCGGCTCCAAGGGAAAGAGAGTCGTGGATGACAACGTGCGGGTGGTGAAGCGCGGTTTCGACGAGATCCACGAGGTGGTCCCCGGCCCCATCACCGAGCCGACAGCAAAACTGCAAGCGGCAAACGGAAGCTGCCAGTGATGGTGAAGCCTCTGCCCTCAGAGCAAAGGCGCCCATGACCGACATCCACCGCTTCTGGGAGCAGACGGGCAGCTTTTACGCACGAGGCATGGGCAACGACAACCTCACCGATCCGTTCATCGGACTGGGTGTGATGCCACCTTCCACGGCGCTGTTCCGGGACATGACCGGAATCCGTTTCGATCACCCCGAGTGGCTGCCCGAGAACTGCACCGCCTGCGGCGACTGCTACACCGTCTGCCCCGACACGGCAATCCCGGGGCTGGTGAACGAGGTGGGCCAGGTTTTCGATACCGTAGTGAACCGGGTGCGCAAAAACGGCAACGGAGCACAGATCGAACATCTGCCGAAGGCAGCCAAGCTCATGGAACGCAATCTGCACGGCCTGTTCAAAGAGGCGCAGGAATCCGACTCCGTGGCAGCGCTCATGGACGAGGCCATGGCGCAGACCGTCAAGCAAAGCGAGCTCCAGGGCGGCGAGAAGAAGAAGCTCCAGAAGGAGATGGACCTCTTCAGGGAGGAGCTAAACGGATTCCAGTTCGCGCTGACTCGGCCCCATTACACTCTGCCCGAGCAGGATCAGCCCGGGAGTGGCGGCCTTCTCTCGATCACCGTCAACCCGTACACCTGCAAGGGCTGCATGGAGTGTGTAGAGGTCTGCGACGATGACGCGCTGCGCCCCATCAAGCAGACGGCGGAGTCGGTGCAGTTGCTCCGTGACAACTGGGACCTTTGGAGCGACCTGCCAACCACCCCCGCGAAGTACATCCGGGTGGACGACATCGAAGAGGGCATCGGCGCTTTGCAAACGATCCTCCTCGACAAGGCCAACTACTTGCCGTTCACCAGCGGTGACGGCGCGTGCATGGGTTGCTCGGAGAAAACCTCGCTTCACATCTTCACCGCCACCGTGGAAGCCCTGATGCAGCCGCGGATCGCCAAGCACCTCGCCCACGTCACCGAGCTCATCGCTCGACTGAAGAAACACATCCAGCTCCGGCTCGCCGGAGAGCTCAACGTGAGTGACCCCGACGTGATGGCCAAGGTCGTGGACGACATCGGCGATCAGGACGTGACGCTCGCCGCCATCGCCGCACGCATGGAGACCATCGAGGGCAGTCAGCCGATCGACCAGGACTGGCTCCGGCGGATGACCTCGCTGGTGGCCAAGCTGGAAGACCTCAAGTGGAAGTACGTCGAGGGCACCACCGGTCGGGGTCGGACCAGCATGGGCATGATCAACAGCACCGGTTGCACCTCGGTTTGGGGCAGCACCTATCCGTTCAACCCCTACCCGTTCCCCTGGGCCAACCACCTCTTCCAGGACTCCCCGTCCATGGCGATGGGCATCTTCGAAGGCCACATGGCCAAGATGGCGGAGGGCTTCAAGGCCATCCGCGCCGTCGAGTTGGAGCTGGAGGACAAGTACAAGCCTGCCGAGCACGACGATTTCTTCACCTATTTCACCTGGCGCGAGTTCACCGACGACGAGTGGGAGCTTTGCCCGCCGGTGGTTGCGGTAGGTGGCGACGGAGCGATGTACGACATCGGCTTTCAGAACCTCTCCCGGGTCATGGCGTCGGGCATGCCCATCAAGGTGCTGGTGGTGGACACCCAGGTCTACTCCAACACCGGTGGCCAGGCCTGTACGTCTGGCTTCATCGGCCAAGTGTCGGACATGGCGCAGTACGGAAAGGCCATCCAGGGCAAGCAGGAGCCTCGCAAGGAGATTGGCCTCATCGCCATGGCGCACCGCACCACGTACGTGATGCAGAGCACCATCTCCCACCCGAATCACATGATCGAAGGCTTCATCCAGGGTCTGAAGACCCGCCGGCCCGCGCTCTTCAACCTCTACAGTACTTGTCAGCCGGAGCACGGCATCGGTGACGACATGAGCGCGGCGCAGTCGAAGCTGGCGGTGGAGTCCAGAGCGTATCCCCTGTTCCGGTACGACCCCGACGCGGGCAAGACGCCCCAGGAGTGTTTTGATCTAGAGGGCAACCCGCAGATGGATCAGGACTGGCCCAGTTACACGATCAAGTACCAGGAGAACGGAGCCGAGAAGGAGATGGAGCTGCCGCTGACCTTTGCGGACTTCGCCATCACCGAGGGTAGATTCCGGAAGCAGTTCCGAGTCGCACCGCGGGACACCTGGAACGAGAACATGATGCCGTTGGCGGAGTTCCTGGAGTTGGACGAAGACGACCGCGAGGACGTGTTCCCGTACGTCTGGATGGTGGACAAGGAGGAGCAGCTCACGCGGCTGCTGGTGGCCCAGCCCATCGTCGAGTCGTGTGAGGACCGGCGTGACTTCTGGACCATGCTCCGGGCGCTCGCTGGCGAGGATCAGCCCTCCAGCGCATCTCTCGTCGAAGAGGTACGCCAGGACCTGGCAAGCAAGATGATGTCTCAGCTGATGCAGGTGGTGAGTGGATCCGGTGAAGGACTGGCCGCACTGGTAGCAAGCGATACGGCTCCGTCAGCAGCGCCGGCAGCGCGCGAGACCGCTCCGCCGGCAGCACCGGCACCGGTTGCCGAGGGCGACTACCTGGCGCCGTGGATCGATACCATCAACTGCACCGCTTGCGACGAGTGCACCGATCTCAACTCCAAGATCTTCGTATACAACGCGGACAAGAAAGCCGTCATCAAGAACGCCGAGGCGGGGCCCTACAAGCATCTGGTGAAGGCCGCGGAGAAATGCACGGCCCGGGTCATCCACCCTGGTTTGCCCAGAGACCGAAGCGAAAAGGGCATAGAGAAGTGGATCAAGCGCGGCGAGAAGTACAACTGAGGAACGAGCTGGCATGAGACCGATGAGACTTCTGGGGCTCAAGACGTTTCGGCATGGGGTGCACCCGCCGGAGTCGAAGGACGAGACGAGTGGGCTAGCCATTCGACAGTTCCCCTTCGCGCCGCTCCTCATCGTTCCACTGGTCCAGCACATGGGGGCTCCATCGCTACCGGTGGTGGAAGAGGGACAGGAAGTTCACAGAGGGCAGCAGATCGCTCGCGCGGACGGCTTCATGTCGGTCTCCATGCACGCACCGGCTTCCGGTCTGGTGCGCAGGATCGCCCTCGCGCCCAGCATCAGCGGCCGCATGGTGCCGGCGGTGTACCTGGAGCCGTTTCCCGGCTCCACGCAGGAAATTGAGGAAGGCACGCCCTGCCCGCTCGACACGGCAAGTCCCGACGAGATCATTGCTGCGATCCAGGATGCCGGCGTGGTCGGGCTCGGGGGCGCGGCGTTTCCAACCCACGTCAAGCTCAAGATCCCCGAGGGCAAGTTCGTCGACACGCTGATCATCAACGGGGTGGAGTGCGAGCCGTTCCTCACCACCGATCATCGGGTGATGCTGGAGCAGAGCGGCGATATCTTCATGGGGATCCGTTACCTCCTCAAAGTCACGGGGGCGCAGAAGGTCATCATCGCCGTCGAGGCCAACAAACCCGATGCGGCAGCGCACCTGCGGGAGGCTTTCCCCGGCGACTTAGACGGGTCGGTGGAGGTGCTCCCGGTGAAGTACCCACAGGGGGCCGAGAAGATGTTGTTCTCTGCGCTTCTTGGCAGGGAGGTGCCCTCCGGGGGACTGCCGTTAGACATCCACGCCCTGTGCTGCAACGTGGCCACGGCAGCACAAATCGGTCACCTGCTGCCTCGGGGGCAGGGTATCCAGGAACGGGTCATCACCGTGACCGGGCCGGCCGTGAAGCGGAAGGGCAACTACCGGATCCCGATCGGCACTCCACTCCGCTTCCTGCTGGAGCACGTAGGCGTCGAAGAGGACGTGAACCGCGTTTTCCTGGGTGGGCCGATGATGGGCGCGGCAGCCTCCAGCCTGGAGATCTCGATCACCAAGGGCACATCGGGGGTGACCGCGTTTACCGACTCGGCGGTGGAGAGGACCCACAGTCAGGTCTACCCCTGTATCCGATGCAGCTACTGCGTCGATGCCTGCCCCATCTTCCTCAATCCGTCACTGCTGGGAATGTTGGCAGCCAATGAGGAGTTCTCGACCATGGCGGAGGAACACAACCTCATGGACTGCTTCGAGTGCGGCTCCTGCTCGTTTGTTTGCCCCTCACACATCCCACTGGTGCAACATTTCCGCGCCTCCAAGGCCGCGGTGCGCAAAGCGAAAGCGGGGGCGGCCTGATGGCGAAACCGGGCAAGACCCTGGAGATCCGCACGTCGCCGCACATTCTCAGCGGCTACAGCGTGGACACCATCATGTTCAACGTGGTGCTGGCGTTGCTGCCAATCACGGCGTTCGCGGTGTTCGCGTTCGGTCTCGCTGGTTTGCTGACTCTCTCGATGGCCTTGGCATCCTGCGTCCTCACCGAGCACCTCATCTGCCGCGCGTCGGGCAAGTCCAGCACCGTGGGCGATTGGTCGGTGACCATCACCGGCCTTCTCTACGGCCTCACCCTTCCCCCGAGCCTGCCGCTCTGGATGGTGGCGGTGGGAGGCGTGATCTGCGTGGCCATGGGCAAGGCCATGTTCGGCGGTCTCGGTTACAACACGTTCAATCCGGCTCTGGTGGGCCGGGCCGTTCTCCAGGCCGCCTTTCCAGTAGCCATGACCACCTGGATCCCGAGCTTCGGGGCGGGGCGTTTCTCTTTCTTGCCGTCGTCCACGCTGACCTTGCCGTTCACCGAGCCTACGGTCGACGCGATCACCAGCGCTACCCCGCTGGCGCTCTGGAAGTTCAGTCAGGAAACCACTGCCGGCGGGGATCTGGCCCTAGGCTTCACCAGCGGGTCGGTCGGCGAAACCTCGAGTGTGCTCATCCTCCTGGGCGGCATCTATCTGATCGCGCGGAACATGATGAACTGGCGCATCCCAGTGTCGATCTTCGGGGCGGTTGCCGTGCTCAGCGGCGCCCTCCATCTCATGGACCCGGCGCGCTACGCCTCACCGGTCTTGATGCTCTTCTCCGGGGGACTGATGCTGGGTGCCATGTTCATGGCCACCGACATGGTGGGCTCGCCCATGACGTCGCGGGGCTGCTACTTGTACGGCGCACTCATCGGTTTGGTCACCGTGGTGATCCGTACCTGGGGCGGCCTGCCCGAAGGCGTCATGTATGCGATCCTTCTCGGGAACGCCGTCACGCCACACCTCGATCGATGGACTCGGCCCACGGTCTTCGGCACGAGGGGCAAGGAGGCTGCAACGTGAGCGAGACCGAGCTGGTCAGCCGCCCTGCCCCCCCCGAGCATCTGGCACATGTACCGCGCCATGGTCGGCGTGGGTGTTGTCTGCGGCCTCCTCATCGTCACCGCGTTCCAGGTGACGCGCCCCATCATCGAGCGCAACAAGGCCGAAGCGTTGCAGAAGGCGATCTTCCATGTCCTCCCCAACGCCAGCACGAGCGCCACGTATCGCCTGGACGAGTCCGGCGGTTTCTTGGTTCTCGAAGGCAAAGGGGTTGGCGCGGAGCTGGTCTACGCGGGCTACGACGACAATCACGAGCTGATGGGCCTGGCGGTGGAGGCTCAGGGCATGGGGTATCAGGACGTGATCGGTGTGATCTACGGCTACTCGTTTGCCGAGGAGGCGATCATCGGGATCCAGGTCTTGGAGAGCAAAGAGACCCCGGGGCTGGGCGACAAGATCGAGAGCGATCCAGAGTTCCTCGAGAACTTTGAGCGCCTGGACGTCTCGCTGCGGGACGACCTATCGGAGATGGCGAATCCCATCGTGCCGGTCAGGCACGGTGAGAAAACCCATCCCTGGGAGGTGGACGGCATCACCGGAGCCACGATCTCGTCCGTGGCGATCGCCGACATCCTCAATAGGAGCGCGCAGTACTGGATGCCTCGCATCCGGAGCCATCTCAGCGACTTTCAGGGCGACTTTCAGGGAGAGGAGTAGGAGATGGCCGCCACTAGCAAGAGCAGCACCGACGAATTCATCAAGGGCCTCTGGAAGGAGAACCCCGTGTTCGTCCAGGTGCTGGGGATGTGCCCGGTGCTGGCCGTGTCGAATACGGCGATGAACGCGCTGGCCATGGGCTTGGCCACGGCGTTCGTACTGATCATGTCCAACATCGCGGTGTCGTCGCTGCGGAACTTCATTCCCAAGCAGGTTCGCATCGCCACCTACATTCTGATCATCGCTACGTTCGTGACGGTGGTGGACTACGTAATTCAGGCCGTCAGCCTCGATCTCTACAAGGCGCTGGGCGCATTCATCTCCCTCATCGTGGTCAACTGCCTGATCCTGGGCCGGGCCGAAGCGTTCGCCTCCAAGAACACGGTGGCGCGATCGGTCATGGACGGGCTGGGTATGGGGATCGGATTCGCGTTTGCGCTTTTCTGTCTCGGGGCGGTTCGTGAGATTCTAGGCAGCGGATCGCTGTTCGGAGTTCAGTTGTTCCACGATGCCTTTCAAGACTGGGTCGTGATGATTCTGCCGAGCGGCGGTTTCTTCACCCTGGCCGCCTGGTTGCTGCTCTTCAACTGGCTCGAGCAACGCAAAGAGCGGAAGGCCAAAAGCGACGAAGCGACCACGCTCGCGCTCGGCAAGGAGGCTGTGTGATGCCCAGCGAATCCCTGTGGACGATCTTCATCAACGCCTCTCTCGTCAACAACTTCGTGCTGGCGTACTTCCTCGGAATCTGCCCGTTCCTGGGTGTGTCGTCGAAGCTCGAAACCGCAACGCGCATGGGCGGGGCGGTGACCTTCGTCATGCTGGTGAGCTCCGTGTGCGCGTTCGGGATCCAGTTGCTGCTGGTGGCCATCGACGCGCCGTACCTCAAGCTCATCTCGTTCATCGCTGTCATCGCGTCCACCGTGCAACTGGTCGAGATGTTCATCAAGAAGGTCAGCCCGGCGCTCTTCCGGGCGCTGGGGATCTTCCTGCCGCTGATTACCACCAACTGCGCCATCCTCGGGTTGGCGCTCTTTCAGACCAACAAGGGGTACAGCTTCGTGCAGTGCATCGTCTACGCCCTTGGCGCCGGAGCGGGATTCACCCTGGCCCTCGTGCTCATGGCCGGCCTGCGCGAAAAGCTCGAGCTGGCGGAGGTGCCGGACGTGACGAAGGGGACTGCGATGGCCTTGATGATCGCCGGACTGCTTTCGGTGACATTCATGGGTTTCGGCGGGCTGGGAGGATAGGACCGTGATGCACGACTACATCATCGGTGTCGGGGCCTTCCTGCTCTTGTCCGCGGCGTGGTTCGGCGTGCAGCGGGCGTGGCGCAGCTCCTTTGCCGATGTCGGAGATGACCCCGACGCGCTGGCCGGGCGCTCGCGATGCCACGGCTGTAACGATTCAGAAGATTGCCATCGAAGGCCCGAGAGCGGAGCATGTGACGCCCAGGAGGAGATGCCATGAACAGTCCGGTTACCCACCTCGAGGACTACGATACCGAGCAGCGGTTCAAGGCCATCGTGGTCGAGAGCGAGAGGATCACGCCGGAGGCGTCCGACGTGGAGGTCCGGGAGCTCACCCTGGAACTCCAGCAGTCCGACTTCGAGCTGCAGCCGGGGACAAAGCGTCGGTGTGTTCTCCCCGGGCACCAAGGAGTTCGGGCAGGAGCACCACTTCCGTCTCTACAGCGTGGCCGATCTTCCGGAGCGTGGACGCAGCGGGCTTCCGCGGATCAAGATCGCCGTGCGCCGCGTCAGCTACGTGGACAAGTACAGCGGTGAGGAGTACCCGGGTGTCTCCTCCAACTATCTGTGCGACCTCGTTGTCGGCGACATTGTCACCATGGCAGGCCCTTACGGCCTGGCGTTCGAGGTGCCGGAGGAGATCGACGCCAACCTCATCCTCATTGGCACAGGAACCGGCATTGCGCCGTTCCGGGCGTTTGTGAAGCACCTCTACAAGAACGTCCCGGAGTGGAAGGGCACGGTCACTCTCTTCCACGGTGCCCGAAGCGGACTCGAGCTTCTCTACATGAACGACGAGCGGGACGATTTTGCCCAGTACTACGACCGCGAGGCGTTCCAAGCGTTCAAGGCGCTCAGCCCCCGCCCGAGCTGGGCGGCTCCCATCGATTGGAAGGGCGCTCTTGCCGAGCGCGGCGAGAAGCTGTGGAGCCTGCTCGGGCTGCCGAACACCTACGTCTATGTGGCCGGCCTCGAGAAAATGCGCAGCGAGCTGGATGACGCGTTCGGCGAGATCGCCGGCTCCGAGCAGAAGTGGGCCCGCCGCAAGGCCGAACTCACCGCCGGTGGCCGCTGGGTGGAGCTGCTGTATTAGCGACGCGGGTGAAATGATGGTGACGAGACCTGGGGCGATCGTGCTCGCTGTGGCGTTGTTTGGATGTGCGCGGACGGAGCCCATCGAGTTGCCCAATGCTTGCCCCTCCGGCTCCGCCCACACCCCCGCTACCAGCCGAGCCGCCCACACCACCGGGGCCAGAATCGCCCTCGGAGGTGCTGCAGGCACCCAGCAGGGAGCCCAAAACAAAGTAAAAAGCTGCAATTTGAAGGATAAATCTAAGATTCATAGTGCGGGACGCGACCAGTGACCCGGGAGGCTCGCAACGCTCCCGGGTGTCGATCCCTGGCTTTGTGCTAGGACGCGCCCTCCATGTCTGAGTTACTTAGCCTAGAGCAGGCCCCCGCGGGCCTCGGTGCGGCCTTGCGCAAAGCCGGATTCGAGAACTTTACCGCCATTCAGCAGGCGATCTTGGACCCTGAGCTGGCAGGCCGCGACCTCCGCATTTCGTCCCAGACCGGCTCCGGAAAGACGGTGGCCCTCGGTCTCCTCCTCGCACCGAGCGTCGCGATTGCCGCGGCCACCGCGCAGCCACGCAAGGGCCGCAAGGTAGCGCCCGCAGCGCCCGTCGCGCTCCTCATCGCCCCAACCCGCGAGCTTGCGGGTCAGCTCGGGCGCGAGCTCCGTTGGCTCTATGCACCGCTTGGCGCACGTGTCCTGGTGGTCACCGGTGGAACCAGCGTCATGCAGGAACGCTCGCAGCTCCAGGCCCTCCCTCAGGTGGTCATCGGCACCCCAGGTCGCCTTCTCGATCATCTGCGCGCCGGGGCACTGAAACTCGACCAACTCAAGACCATCGCGCTCGATGAGGCCGACGAGATGCTCGACATGAATTTCGAGGAAGAGCTGGACGGCATCCTCGGGTATGCGCCCGACGCCCGCAGGACGCACTTGGTGTCGGCCACGTTCCCGCGCGAAGTCGTGAGACTGGCCGATCGACTTCAGCAGGACGCGGTTTCGGTGCAAGGAACGGTGCTCGGCCAAGCCAACGCCGACATCGAGCACGTCGTGATGCTCGTACGCCAGTCGGACCGATTCAACGCGGCGGTCAACGTGCTCCTTCGTTACCCCCAAGACAAGACCTTGCTGTTCGTACGCACGCGGGCCGAGACCGTGCGACTTGCGGAGGAACTGTGCGCAGCGGGGCTCGCGGCACGTGCCCTCAACGGCGAGATGACTCAGCGCGAGCGAACCGCCACCTTCAACCAGTTTCGTAGCGGTGCCGTGCAGTACCTGGTGGCGACCGACGTCGCAGCGCGCGGCTTGGACGTGCAGGACATCGGCCGTGTCATCCAGGTAGATCTTCCCGACAACGCCGACGTGTTCACACACCGAAGCGGCCGCACCGGGAGAGCCGGACGTCACGGCACCAATGTCCTCTTCGCCGCGGCCCGTGCAGAATTTAGGGTCAAGGGGCTGCTTCGTGGCGCTCGGGTCGAGGCGCGACTGGCACCCATACCAACTTCCGCAGAGATTCTTGCCGCGGCGGACGAGCGTCTCGCCGACAGCTTCCTGCGCGACCTCGCGCGTGCGGACGGCGACGTCGACGCTCGCTCACAGGACCTTGCCGAACGGCTTCTCGCCAAACATTCCCCCGCCGAGCTGGTCGCCTGCCTATTGAAGCGGGAGGCCGAACGCAGCCACGGAACGCCGAGAAACGTCCGCGACGATGTAAAGCCAGCGCGCCGCGAGCGCACGCCGCACAAGGCGGGCAGCAGATCGCAACCGCGGCAGAGGCCGCAAGGTGACTTCATCACCTATCAGGTCAGTTGGGGCGCACACGCCGGTGCCGACACGCGACGCCTTCTGGCGATGGTCTGCCGGCGGGGAGACGTATCGAGCGATGTCGTCGGTGCGATCCGGGTCGCGCCCAAGAGCTCCACGGTAGAGATTTCATCGAGCGCAGCGCAGCGGTTCGAACGAGCTGTGACCCGACCCGACAAGCGCAACCCGCGCGCCCAGTTCCGTCGCTGGAATCCAAACGCGAGACCCAAGCCCTCGTCGCATCAATCGGCCCGCGCGAGCTGAGCAACCGCCGCAGATCTACGGCGCCATTTCGTACGCGTCTTGGAGATCGTGCACCTGCTGCCAAACGTGCTCGTAGCGTGCTTCGTCCAACACAGGCTTTCGGATCATCTTCAGGCAGGAAGCCATCTGCGTTTCGGTGCTCGACGGCTTCGAGTAGAGGCTCAGCGCGTGGCGTGAGAAATCGCGCACCATGAAATCGAAGATCTGATCGACGACGTCGTCCGACACATCGTAGATGCTCGCGTTCTCCAAAATCAGCTGGCCGTACACTACGAGGGCGAAGATCTCCCCGGCGGCAAGCAGGAAATCGATGTCCTTTCGTTGGCCTTCGTCGGGTGGCGCCCCCAAGAGCATTTCCTTGAATGCCGCGATCTGCTCGCGAAAGACTTCGAGATTGCCTGTGTCTCGACTCGAATACGCAAGGTTGTAGTCGTGGAAGCGAATCTTGCCGAGGCCCTTCGTCGGGCCTTGATTGAACAGAAAGTCATCGTTGGCGGCTTGGCTTTGCTGTCCGACTTCCGGGTAGTCGGCCGGGGCGAAGAAGTAGTTCGCCATGAATTTCACGATCAGGGCGATGTTGACGTGCACCGTCCCTTCGAGCTTCGGCAAAGCACGAATATCCGCCGCCGCCTGCTGGAAGAACGTGTCTTCTTCGAAGCCTTTGGCCGCGATCACGTCCCACAGCAAGTTCATCACATCCTCGCCCTGGGTCGTCACCTTCATCTTCACCATCGGGTTGTAGAGCAGGTAGCGGCGGTCTTCAGCAGACGCGACCCGCATGTAGTCTGCGGCGCGAAGAGCAAAGAGCTTCATGGCGATCAGGCGCGCATACCCATCGGTGAACATCTGCTTCACGTGAGGGAAATCGGTCACGTACATGTTGTAGAGCCGGCGATTCGAGGCGTGGTGAATCGCCTCGTACAGAGCATGGGTACACATTCCAATCGAGGCCCAGCCCAGGTTGTACTTGCCGATGTTCACCGTGTTTAGCGCACTATTCCAAGCATGCTGCCCCTTGGCGATGATGTCCGCTTCCTCGACCGGGTAGTCGTCGAGCTCGAACTGCGCCACGTAGTTCTGGCTGGCGCACACGTTCTTGATGAGGTGATAGTTGTCGTGCTGCGAGTCGGCCGCAAAGAACACGTAGTCATCAGAATCCGCAAACTTGCCAAACGTCGATACGATGGCGGCCTTGTTGCCGTTGCCGATGTAGTACTTGCCGCCCGAGGCGCTGTACGTGCCATCACCTCGGGGCGTGAGGATCATGTCCGTCGAATAGACATCGGCTCCGTGCTCTTTCTCGGACAAGCCGAACGCGAAAATGCCGCCTTGCTCGAGAGCCTGTGCGGCCCGTCGCTTTGAGCGCTCATTGTCGCTCATCCAGATCGGCCCGAGGCCGAGCACCGTGACCTGCCAGGTGTACCAGTACTGAAGCCCATAGAATCCGAGGATCTCCGCGAACTCGCAAATCCGCCAAGTATCCCACCGCGAGTCGGGCGCCCCGTTGCCCGCGGGCGTACTCATCGTGGCGAAGATCTTCTCCTCTTTGACGAAGTCGAGGAAGTCCGCGTACCAGACCTGCGCGTGATAGTCGTCTCTGACGCGGCGGCTGCCCTTGCGTTCGAAGAACTCGATCGTCTTGAGCATCACCTCGCGGGACTGCTCGTCGGGGTAGGCTCGGCGGTGTTTCTTAGGGTTGAGGAGGATCATGGTTCTGCGGTGATACCACGCCCGCTCACCGATCTAAACGCTCGAGTCGGACGAACCGTAGCCGCTTCTCAGCAACCTCTCGATAGTCGGCTTCGGTTCCATCGATGTGCGCGCCACAGAGCTTCATCAGCCCTGGCGCCATCTTGGGGTGGTGGCGCGCGTAGTCCGCCATCGCATCGGCACCATCCGCCGGGCTCAGCAACTTGGCGTGGACCGCGCGCCGCGTACGGCCGACCCGAACGTCGATGTCCGGATGGGCGACCAAATTCCGATACCACTGCGCGTGCACTCCATACCCCGAGACGATGGTCAAACTGCCATCCTCGGCATCCCGATCCACCGCCTCGACGCAGGCATACCGCTTGAGTCCACTCGTGCGGCCGATGTGTTCGAGCAGAATGATCCTACCCCCGAAGAGGAACCCGAGCCCCGCGCGATAGAGATACACCGGCACGCGAAACAGCCATCGAATGAACGCGTTCGGTGGTTCGGGAGCCTCGAATCGAACAGTCATGCCTCCCCCGTCGGTGTCGTGGTCTTGCGGCCTAGAACGTGCCCGGGCTCTGCTATGGTGCGCGCCGAGGTTCCGATGATTAGATTTGCCCAGACGCTTGCGCCCCTCATTCTGCTCACCCTGGCCGCTTGCGCAAGCGATACCCACGGCGGTACTGCAGGCACGGGGGGGTGCTGGAGGCAACGGTGGAACCGGCGGCGCCGGTGATACGGGGTTTCCAGCCGAAGGGCCGGAGTCAGTCCTCCGCGAAGAAACGGACGACTTCGTGTATTTCTTTCCGCAGAGCTTGGAGGCGGAAACCAAGTGGCCGGCGCTGGTTCGTCGGTGACGCATGCGTCCTTTGGACGGACCCGAGCTGGAGTTTCGACACCCAGTGAGTGCCGAACGCGAAGGTCGAAGCGAGCGCATCATGACAAACGGGCTCACAAAACGTAGGTGTTGCTGGAGCCTACTCCCGGCGTCCGGGACCGCGGCGTCTCGCCCGGCGCGTGACCGCCTTGAACACCCGCTGGAACATCGCGGCGTCGCCCGTCACGGGCTCGCGCTGGTCCTTCTTGTCACCCGACTCGGGATATAACTGATAGGCGGCGTTGAGGACCCGGTCGATGGCATTTGGAGCAACGCGGTACGCGAGCTCAAATAGATTCCCGACTGGGGTCGCCACGCGCTTGGGCTGGTGGATGATGCCTTCGACGATCAGGTCGGCCGCTTCCCCGGCTGTCCGCATGGGGAACGCGTCGTAGATGGTCGTTGATTTCATCATCGGTGTCTTGATGAGCGGCATGTAGATCGTCGTGACCTTGACGCCGTCCTTCAACGCTTCGACCGCAAGCACTCGACTGAACGCGTCGAGCGCCGCCTTGCTGGCGATGTAGGCGCCGTAACGCGGAACGTTCACTTGAACGCCGATGGTCGACACGTTGAGGATCTGCCCCTGCTTCCTGGCGCGCATCCCCGGAAGAAAACCCATGATGAGACGCACGGCGCCGAGGAAGTTGAGTGAAAGCGTCCGCTCGAAGTCGTGAACGCGGTCGTATGACTTTTGGACACTTCGGCGAATCGAGATGCCTGCGTTATTGATTAGGATGTCGACCTGACCGTGCTCGGCAAGAACCGTCGAGATGAGACGCTGGGTGTCCTCCGCATTCGACAGGTCGCCGGAATAGACGAATGCCGTGCCACCGCGGGCCTCGATGCCCCGCTTCATCTCCTCGAGCTTATCGACGGATCGGGCCACCAGCAGGACCTTGGCGCCTGCATCACCCAACCGATTGGCGAGTGCCTCGCCAATCCCGCTCGAAGCACCGGTAATCAGGACGGCGCGGCCGGAAACCCGCTCGCGCAACGCGCTATCTTCAGTGCCAGTCACCGGCTACTCGTCGATCTCGCGTCGATACAACGCTTGGACGTGCCGCGCGTTGTCCCCCTCGAGGATGTTGAGGCGCTGGATCTGGGCAGGCGCAGCCTCGAGGACCTCTTTGGCGACTAGCCAGTCGACGGACTCCGTGTACGGCGGCGTCGTGAGCGAGCCACGGTAGTGGTAGTAGTGGATGTTCTCGAAATCGAAACCCGAACGGAACATGTCGTGGAGGAATACATCGTGCAGCTTTGCGACTTGGCCCGTTTTCGGCGGAACCACATTGAGAAACTCCCCTAAGAAGCGGTTCTCCGCGCCCATGCGGACGAGGAGCGAAATGACCAGGTAGGAGGGCGGGTCGAAGGCCGCCGATCCCGGACCTCGATGCACCACGTGCACCTCCATCGGATAGGTGATGCCATCGATGAGATGCTCGGCGGGCGTATGAAAATGGAGCTGCAAGAGCTCGTAGACCTTGCCGTCGAATTCCGTCGTGATGCCCCGTCCGAAGCTGACCTCGACCGTGGTGCCCAGGTTCGCAACCTCTTCGGCCTCGTCGGCCCCTCCGAACTTGATGATGTGCTTGCCCGACTCGGTCTCGTGGGAGAGAATGTTCACCGGGGATTGGAGCAGGCCATGATCGAGGCCGGGAAGCGTGTAGTGGTGGCCAGATACCGGCTCGCCGTCCGAGCCCTTGGCCTCCTCTGATGACGCGGTTGCCTCCTCGCAGGGCGGGCAAGGTTTGGACGTGCAGCCGACGCCGATCGACAGGGCAATGCCGATCGCGAGCGTGGGCACAACAAGGCTTCGCGCATCCATAGCGGATATGTAAGGATCGAAGGCCCCTCAGGTCAAGTTGACATCGATCCACGGTCCTTCAGGACCAGTGCCGCAATCACCTGCGTGGCATCGGTGGAAAGGACGCTGAATGCGGTTTCATCTACCGCGTCGGCAAGCCATTGCAGCCGAAGGACGTCGCCATCTCGGTATTCTGGGAGAAGGCCGGCGAAAGAAAACCCCTGGGTGCGGAGCGCCTCGGTGGCCATCGGCGTCGCTGGGTCGGCGAGGGGCAGATCGACATGCGCGACCAAAGCGCCGCGCATCGCTGCCTCGCGGATCTCGGCTTCAACTCGAGCGGCAAGGTCACCGCCTGCGCGCGCAACGGCGACGCGAAGGATCTGGCGCCGCTCGTCGTAGACCTGCTCCAACTCTGACTCGAGCTCGCCAAGACCCTCATTCGACTGAAGGGCTGTTCGCGACAGATGGGCCTCGGCATACAGCGACTCGATTTGCGCCCGATATCGCTCGGGGAGATAGACGTTTCGCTCTCGGGCGAGGCCGAATGGAAGCCATCGGATCAGGGAGCTCGTGCGTGCGCCCGGGGCCGGAGTCTCGATTTCCTGAAACACGACATCACCGGGCATGTTGGCCAGCATCAATCCCGTGTCGACGCCGAACCCCGCGCCGATCCGTTGCGTAGCCGCGTGCACGGTGACCGGGTAATCGTGAACGCCCACCAGTCCGAGCGCCATCGATTGCCGTGCGAGCCCACCCGCAACGCGTCGAGCAATCCCCCTACCCCGGAACGCGGGATCGACCAGCGTCATGCCGGCGTCCGCAGTGATACCCCCGTGCGCGCGTGCTGTAATGCCCATGTGACCAACCAGCTGACCTGCGTCGGTAAAGGCGCCGATCGAATGAAGCCGCTGGCTGGCTAGCAGCTCGCTCACCGCCGGTTCGTGATAGAAGGACGGATCGACGTAAGTCTCGCCATAGCAACTCCGAATCAACGCGATCAGCAGCGAAGCTTCCGCCGGCGCGACGAGACGCACAGCGATGTCGTCGCCCGAGCTCAAGGTAGGCGGCGTTCCTCGTCAGGAAGATCGAGCGCGAGGGTGCCGCCCGGGTTCAGCACGTTCTTCGGATCGAAATGGCGCTTGAGCGCCCGCAGCACTTCGAGCTCGTCTCTGCCGATCTGACCCTCCAGCCACGGCGCCGTCATCTTCCCGATGCCATGATGGTGACTCATCGCTGCGCCCGACGCCTGAATGGCGTCGAGCAAACCACGGTGAAACTCCTTGAACTCTTCGTGCCCCATCTTCGCGATGAAGATGAAGTACAGGTTGGCCCCTTGCGGGTAGCAATGCGACATGTGCGCCATGCATACGGTTTGTGGGCGGGCCTTCACATAGGCCCGCACCTGCTCGTGCACCTTCGGCAGGTCGTCCCAGCTCGTTGCGCACTCGAGAGTGTCGATGAGGATGCCGTAGTCCTGCAGGTCGTCCCGCATGTAGGGGTCGGCAAACCGTCCGTGCTCCCACTTCTTGGTGATGAACCCGGTTGTGTACACTCCGCCGTGTGTCTTGCAGACCTCGCGCAGACGCCGTTTGACCATGCTGGTGTACGTGGCGTCTCCATCAACGGTGCCGAGCATCAGGCACCGCTCTCCCTTCTTGAAGCCTCGCAGGCTCACCAGCGTGTCGATTGGAGTCCCCTCGACGCCATACAGCTTGAAGGCGACGTCCGTTTCCTCCGGATCCGACAATCGAAAAACAGACGGGAAACCGAACTCGGACTGCATGATGTCGCGGACCGCCGCGGTGGCGCGAGACCAGTCCGGAAAGATGAAGCTGAAGCGGCGCGTGTTCTCCGGCTGATAGCGGAAAATCTTCAAGGTGACGGCGACCAAGATCCCATACGCTCCTTCGCTTCCGATCATGATCTGGTCGATGTTGGGGCCTGTGGCGTAAGCGGGGACGTCAACAGTCTTGATCGTTCCAACGGGCGTGATGTACTCCTGGCTCAGGACGATGTCCTCGATCTTGCCGTAGTTCGTCGAGTTCTGACCGGCTCCCCGAGTCACGACCCAGCCGCCGACCGACGAGAACTCGAAAGACTGCGGGAAATGACCGCAGGTGTAGGCGCGCGGCGCATTGAAACGCTCGCGCGCCTGATTGAGCGCCGCCTCGAGGTCCGGTCCCAAGATGCCTGGCTCCACCGTGACGGTCTGATTGACGACGTTGAGCGACAGGACGCGCTTCATGTGCGTGCCGAGGTGGATCGAGACCCCGGCTTTGAAGCACTCGGTACCGCGGGTCACGCTCGACCCGGCGCCAAACGTGTAAAGAGGGATTTCCTGATCGTGGCAGTAACGAACGATCTTCTCGACGTCGTCACGGTCGCGCGGGTGGAGCACGAGGTCGGGAAGGTTCTCCACCTCGTGGTCTCTCAGTCGAAGCGCGTCGAACATCGTCTTGCCGTAGGACACCCGGAGCCGGGCATAGACATCGTCGCTCACGTTCTCGTCACCCAACGTGCTGCGGAAGAAGCCCACCTGTTCGGGCGTGAGGGAGATCGGGGCATCGGCCTTCAGTTCCTCGAGACCAAGTTTCTCCGGTTTGCGGAAGTGGTCGTCGTCGAGATCGAAGGTCTCCTTCATCAGCTCGAAGAGTCGCGGATTCGGGTGCTTGTAGGCATCGGGGGCACCCCACTTGAACGCGGACCGGTAGGAACGCTTTGGGAGGGCTCCCTCGAACCACTGGGGCGTGAACGAATCCTTGCGCGTCATGGTCTGTCTCTTTTCGTTGGTTTGGCGGGCATGTCCCAGGGGGTGCCGATCAAGCCCAGTTTGAACCGCTGCAGCGCAGAAGGCTGGGCGCGACCCGGACGAAGCGGCAGGTGGTGCTCATCGATGAGCCCCGAATCGAGCGGATCGATGAACTTGAGGGTGCCGTAGGGCCGAAGCAACCCATCGACCGCTTTGCGATGCGGCTCGCTGAGCGTCCGATACTCGTTCTGCAACATCTCGAGGCAGTACACGCGGTAGCGCACGACCTTGAGGTTCTCGTAGGTCACGCCGTGCGCCTCGTGGTCGAGACGTGATTTCCCCGCAGCCCACGCGCGCGCGTTACTGAGAAGGAACGGCCAGTAGTTCTGCGCGATCTCTCGGAGGAAGTACTCCCAGCCCGGATGCGCAAAGTCACCAAGGCTGGGCTCGCTCCCGAGGCGATGAGCGCGGGCGTTCCAGACGCGGCCCACCCATGCGTATACCGCAGGGGCTCGCTCTTCCATGACCCGGCTCGGCGTGGGGTCTTGCGCGTAGTGACGGAACATCGGACCGAACAACGCGATGTCCACCAGCGTCGGATGAGTGCCCAACAGGTACGGCTGGTCCGCGAGGATCAGGCTCATGTTGTCGAGAAGGTCGAGGTACTGCTGTCTGATGTGCGGCTCGGTTGTCGCGCTCATCCCGTCGCCGGCCAGATACGTCGCCATCTGACGGCGGCCGTAGTACCAACCCGCGAGCCACTTGGGCGCCGGAAAATCTGCCAGCACCTCGTGACCGATGCGCCGCATCAACAGCTTGCGAGACTCCAGAGGTTGCCAACGCCAATAGAGGGCGGCCCGCCAACACCATTCGTCGGCGTAGTCCTCGACGAGCTTCGACATGAAGCGGAGCACGGGGTCCTTCGGGATGACGGGCGGATCCGGATAGCTCGATTCCAGCCATTCGATCATCGGCGTGGTGTCTTTGAGCCACTGGCCATTGGCGAGCTGCAGCACAGGCACCTTCATCAGGCCGGTCGCGGGCAAAATCTCGTCCCGCATGACCTTCGAGTCGACAACCCGTCGCTCGAACGGAATCTCTTTGTACCGGAGATAGGCCTCCATCTTGCCGCTGAAGTACGACATGTCCGCGACATAGGCGGTGATCGGCTCCCACTGGGGATGTCGTGACTGCGGCATTGCGGTTCCTCCCGATTTTCCTGATCGAAATCGAGGCTGCGCAAGATACCATGCCCCGGGAACAGCTGAAGCCCCTAAGCGAGGCGAGGGCAAAGGAGACGCAAATGAGTGCGAGGGAAGTGGCTCTAATCACCGGCGCATCGATGGGTATCGGCAAGGAGCTCGCGAAGATTTTCGCGGCGGATGGGCACGACCTGGTGCTGGTCGCG
>PVMK01116759.1_pt1 | contig 30716 bp, 37 predicted proteins | sample 1853481 | NCBI WGS metagenome assembly PVMK01 (sample SAMN08533507, study PRJNA380276) | Marine sediment metagenome, whole genome shotgun sequencing project.
AAGTAATGTTAAATTATCTTTTTTTAGTTATAAAGTATGTTTGTAGGAACACTAAAAACACTGCGCTTAACGGTAATGCGTTGAAACTTAATGTAATATAAAAAAAGGAGTTGTTAATGTTTTTAAAAAGACTGGGATTAATAATCTTTATATTTGCTTTTATTTTCCCCATAATATCCTTTGCTGGTAAAAACAATGTGAATAAAGGCAATGTGAATAAAGGCAATCTTTTACTTTTTGATGAGAACACCCCTCGACAAGACACTTTCTCTTTTGACATTGATGAATTTGAGCGTTTAAAACCAAGGGCAAATGATTTTGAGTTGATACATTATGCGCCAATGAGCAATAAAAATGGAGAAAGATGGGTATTGATTACTGTAAAAAACACGTCTGCTGGGCGTCGTTTTCTTAAAAGTGAACATATTGTTGCCACATTTGTAAACGAGGAACAAATTAATCCCATAGACCTGAATGAAAGTGTCGATAGTGGAAAAGTTTTTTCCAAAACAATTTTTTTTGGTGTTAACAAGTTTCCTATCGTCATGCTGGAAATTCAACCTTAAACCAAAAGCTTGAGGAGAGCAGGGTTACATCATCGTGTGTGGCTTTCTGCTCAGCAACACGTTACTATAACCACGAGCAACCTCAACAGTTTCCAAAGTCCATATTACGTGATAATCTTAAATGTTGCCTGACTTTGAATAAAAGAGCGAGATTGAGGAGTTAATGAAGGTTCGAAAAGGAGATATTTCTATTTTCACAATTCCAAATTTACTCAGTGTCTCGAGGGTTATTTTTGCTCTTTGTATCGGAGTGATTTACACAAACAGTAACAACAATGAATTGGTTTTGGTTTTGTTTGTTTGTGCAGGTGCAACTGATGTTTTAGATGGTTGGGTTGCTCGACGCCTAGATAAAGTTTCTCTTCTCGGTGAAGCATTGGATCGAGTCGGTGACTTAATCCTATACTCGATAGTAATTTTTTGCGCGATGACAAGCAGCATTTCTCTAGGATACTTTGCAGAGCCATCATTTTTATGCTATGCCATTTTGTTAGCACATATAATCTTAAACCCCATAATTTACCCAATCGGTTGTAAATATCAAACGAACCTCCGTAAATTTTGTTCATTCTTAATATTTTTACTCTGCGCAGGTCTGTTGTCTGGTGTACCTGTATTCCTTTACCCGAGAGTTAGCGAAGGCATTTTGTTGTTGTTGCTTTTTGCTAAATTGATTGGGGCAACAAAAAACTACTCTTGGCCTACTTTTAAATTGAGTAAACGGAGATGAACGAACTTTCTGGCATAAAGAAGGGGCGTTTATTTTTTCTGCAAGCTCGGGGCTGGCAGGTTACCTAAAACGTTACACATAACCATTGAGACTGTCGAAAAAGTCCATTTTCTCAATTTCTGTAAAATAATATAATGTAAAATCAGGTAGTTGCAAACCCTAAAATCTTTATTTTCGGGTTTTTCGACAGTCTCATTAGTAACCTTAACAAACCTCAAAATCAACAGTACGTGATAATCATATTGAATATGGCAGGAGTTCATATAACCTTTTGTAATAGTAAAACCCCTTTTATTATTTCCGTTCCATTAACTCTCTCATGGCTTCCATGCTAACATGAGCATATTTATTTGTAGTGCGAATATCGGAATGCCCCAGGATTTCTCCAATAATTTCTAATGAGTATCCATCATTTATAGCATGACTTGCAAAGCTGTGGCGGGTTCCTGAGTATGCTGTAACATATTCTATCCCTACTTCCTTACATGCTATGCACCATATTTTACCAAGGCTGCTTTCATTAGTATGGCTTACCTCTTTTGAAATAGGCTGTAAACCAAAGTCACTAACTTGTAAATTCTTCTGTTTTAGAGAAGCAGGTCACTTTCAAACGTTTTTAGTCATTTTTCAAACGGTTATTTCTAAATATCTTCAACCATCAGTTCATTAAGCTATTGATTTAACAGCATTATTTTTAATTAAGATTTTGGCACACTTGTTGTAATAACATAAATATTAATTCTAATTATAAAACTCGCTAAATCATAACAACTAATTAATAGTATAAAGGAGAAAGACTAATGCTTATAACACTGTTCATCATCATGGGTATCATCCTAGGTATTTTATCATTTGATTTTTCAAGGAGGTATTATTGCTCCTTGCAGAGGAAGAGAATACTTAAACCATCTAAAGAACGCTTAAACTACCTGATTGGTTAGTAAAACCATACCGAAGCCCAATTTTTGATCAGCAAATCAGAGCTGTTTGACCTGCTCCTCTAAAACAGAAGTATTTATTAGTTCGTGGTTTTTGTGCTATGAATTATTTTAAAAGTAACTGTGAAGACTGTGTATAAATAATGTGATTATCTATGTTGGCGAAAAAAGACAATATACGGTTATTTTAAGAATTATATGTTAATATTTGCAATTATTGTCAAAATAAAAGAATAAATATTCAAAATATGCTTAAAATAGACAGGGTCTTAGAGACGTGTTATTTCAGGAGGGATATCTTCTTCCCGGGTCGGGCCCCAGGAAAGTAAAGGTGAAAAGATCATCCTTAAATATATCAATGGCTGATTCTTTAACTGCTTCAGGTTTCACAGCATCAACTTTTACAATAATATCTTCGATCGGAACATATTCATCGTAATATATCTCAGACCTTGCAATACGGCTCATCCGGCTGTCAGTACTTTCAAGAGAAAGAAGCATGTTGCCCTTGATCTGTTCCTTTGCGTCAGTAAACTCAGATCCGGCAATCTCCACATCTCTGGTTTTATTAAATTCCCTCATCACAATAGCTAAAGCATCTTTTAAATTTTCATTTTTTATTCCCAGGTAAACACCAAAAAGACCTGTGTCTGCAAAAGACGAAACATAAGAATAAACAGAATATGCAAGACCTTGATTTTCCCTTATTTCCTGGAAAAGTCTTGAGCTCATACTGCCGCCAAGAACAGCATTCAGGATATAAAGCGCGTACCTTCTATCATCATTCTGGGAATACCCTGAACTGCCCATACAAACATGTACCTGCTCAAGCTCTCTAAAATGATAAGTTATTTTTCTATCAGGTGTAAAAATCATGTTGTCAGCCACTGAGTCAGCGCCCTTCACATGCTCGAACCTTTTCACTATCTCATCAAGCACTTCTTCATGTTCAATATTTCCGGCAGCTGAAATAATTATATTTTGCGGAACCAGGTGTTTTTTGTCAAAGAAATCAAGCATATCACTTCGCTTAAACGCCTGAACCGTTTCAGGAACACCAAGAATTGCGGAAGCCAGAGGATGATCGTCGAAATATGACTGGATGAAGAGATCCTGAATGTAATCATCAGGAGTATCATGCACCATACTTATCTCCTGAAAAATCACATTACGTTCTTTTTCGATCTCTTCCTCGTCAAAAACAGAGTTGAAAAAAATGTCACAGAGAAGATCCACTGCCAGACTTAAATGCTGGCTTAGGACTTTTACATAAAAACAGGTATATTCTTTGGAGGTAAAGGCATTAATGGAACCGCCGACCGAATCGATTACCCTTGCGATCTCACAGGCATTACGCTTATCAGTTCCCTTGAAAAGCATATGCTCAATAAAATGTGCGAGACCGCTTTCGCTTCCATTTTCATGCCTTGAACCTGTTTTTACCCAAAAACCGATTGTAACAGAATGAACCGCGGGAACTTTTTCTGTTACAATCCTGACCCCGTTGCCAAGAACGGTCTTATTTATCATAGTAGTAAATACTTTATTTTTTAAACTTATTAATATCTTCGTTAAGAACAGCTTTTCTGCTCAGTCTTATCTTGCCCTGGGTATCTATTTCAAGAACCTTAACCAGCACTTCGTCTCCCTCTTTAAGGATATCCCTTACATTCTGTACCCGTTCATTATCAAGCTGTGAAATATGAACCAGACCGTCAGTGCCTGGCATTATCTCAACAAAAGCACCGAAATCCATGATTTTCTGAACCTTACCCAACATAGATTTTACCCACTTCCGGCTCTTCCACCAACCCCTTAACCATTGCAATAGCTTTATCAATAGATTCCTTGTCAGGCGAAGCAATCATCACGTTTCCCATCATCATCAACATCAACCGTAACACCTGCAGTTGCGATAATGTTCTTAATGTTCTTACCGCCAGGGCCTATTATCACACTGACCTTATCCGGTCTAACCTTAACGATCTCTATTCTTGGTGCTCTCGGAGAAAGATCTTCCCTTGGATCTTTAATAGTCTCTGCCATTTTATCAAGAATATGAAGGCGGCCTTCTCTAGCCTGCTCAAGCGCCTTTGACAGAATCTCAGAAGTCAATCCATCAATCTTTATGTCCATCTGTATGGCAGTTATACCTTCTCTTGTTCCGGCAACCTTAAAGTCCATATCACCCACATGGTCCTCATCACCCAGAATATCAGAAAGAATAATTATATTATCTCCATCCTGTATCAGTCCCATGGCAATTCCTGCAACAGGGGCCTTGATCGGCACGCCTGCATCCATCAGAGAAAGCGTGCTTCCGCAAACTGATGCCATTGAAGATGAACCGTTTGATTCAAGTACTTCTGAAACTATCCTGATGGTATATGGGAAATCTTCAGCAGAGGGAAGTATCTGAGCGATTGCCTTTTCAGCCAGAAAACCATGTCCGATCTCACGCCGGCTGGTTCCCCTTAAAAAGCGGGCTTCTCCAACAGAAAAAGGCGGGAAATTATAATGCAGCATAAACGCTTTCCGGCTTTCTCCGGCAAGTGAGTCAATCCGCTGCTCATCTCCTGCAGTTCCAAGAGTTACAGCAACCATTGCCTGGGTTTCTCCACGGGTAAAAAGTGATGAACCATGGGTCCGGGGAAGAACAGACACTTCACAGTCTATCTGCCTGATATCAACCGGTGTACGACCGCCTATTCTTTTACCTTCTGTTAGAATCTGGCCCCTGATAAGCTCTGATTCGATCTTTTCAATAACTGCCCTTACCTGTCCGCCGCCATCTTCATGTTCGGCCACAACCTCTTCAATAACCGATCTCACGTATTTCTCTTAGTTTGTCATATCTATCAAGCTTTTCAGAGATGCCCAATGCCGAACGCATCGGCTCCGTCGCTTTTTGTCTGACCTTTTCCCTCGATCACTGAATCAATAACAGGTGGGATAAAAATCATTTTCTCTTTGCCTACCCGGGCTCTTTAATTCCTTCTGTGCCTTGATCACTTCCTGGATACTTTCATGACCAAACATTATGGCACCCAGAAGCACCTTTTCAGATACATTTTCTGCGCTTCCTTCAACCATCACAATTGCGTCCTGGCTTCCTGCTACCACAATCTCAAGCTCCGATTCCAGAGACATTTCAGGAGAAGGATTAATCACATATTCATTGTTTATCCTTCCGACCTTAACACCGGCAATTGGGGCCGGCAAAAGGAATCTTTGATATCTCAAGCGCGGCTGATGCTGCTGAGATAGCAAGAATATCCGGGTCATTCTCCTCATCTGCGGAAAGCACTGTTGCGATGATCTGTACCTCATTTAAAAACCCTTCAGGGAAAAGCGGCCGGAGTGTCCGGTCAATAAAACGGGCTGAAAGTATCTCCCTGGTACCGGGCCTGCCCTCTCTTTTAAAAAACCCGCCCGGGATCTTTCCTGCGGCATAGGTCTTTTCCATATAATCAACTGAGAGCGGGAAAAAAATCAGCTCCCTCTCTTGGTTTTTTTGACGCTACAACAGTCACAAGCACTACGGTTTCTCCATACTGCGCAAGAATTGCACCATCTGCCTGTTTTGCCATCCGTCCGGTTTCAAGGACTAGTGGTCTACCACCCCATTCCAGGGTTACACACTCTTTCATTGTTTTTCACCTCATAAATTCATTAAGGAACAACCCTGGAAAATCCACGGGCCTTCCATTTTCTCTCAGAACCTATTTTCTGAGATTCAGCTCTTTCAATATCTCTTTATACTTATCAACATTTTTACGTTTCAGATAATCCAACAGTTTCCTCCTCTGATTGACCGCTCTTATAAGACCTCTTCTTGAGTGATGGTCTTTTTTGAAAGCACTGAAATGCTGGGCCAAATACTGGATACGGGCAGTCAGAAGCGCAATCTGAACTTCAGGAGAACCTGTATCGTTATCACTGGTTTTAAACTTATTAATAATTTCCTGTTTTTGATTTTCTTGAAATGCCATAGTTTTTTCCTCTCTTACCTCATTTGTTCTATATACTTTATTCTTATTTTATTAATCCGCAAAAAATCAGAAAGTCCGGCACGGACCGTCTTCCTTCCATTTTTTAATTCCCAACCGAAAAAACTCTCAAGCTCTTTAAAAACCTTATCTTCCGGGTTACCTTCAGAAAAAAGGGCTTCTTTATCTTTTAGAGATTCAACCACACCGACTAAGAATCCCTCAGGTGATATTATTTTTATTTTCTGACCCGCCTTAAAATCAGGCAGACTCCATCTCAGAGATATCATCCGCTGTAATCTGGACACCGTTTTTCACCTTACTCACCACCTCTTCACTGACCACAACCTCTGCCAGCCTTATGAGTGCGTCCTTTGGTGACACCAGATATTCTTCGACCGCTCCTTTACAGCTAAACCCCTCAATATCCTCAACCTCAAGGGCCTGATTTATATGAAAAGGTCCGCTGCGGATTCTCTTAAGGCTCGTCATATGGGCACCGCAAGAAAGCTTTTGACCCGCATCATGACAGATGGTTCTCACGTAGGTACCGCCCGAACATACAAGGCGGAAAGTTACGTAAGGGATGTCCACCCCAAGGACCTCAATATCATAAATAATAATTCTTCGTTCCGGTCTGGGTACGCTCTCACCTTTTCTCGCTAGCTTATATAGCGGAACGCCCTTATGCTTTAATGCAGAGTACATCGGAGGAAGCTGAAGTATTTCCCCCTTGAAACCCTGAATCACCCGCCGGATAACATCGCAGTCAGTGGGTATATCGTCTGTGCTTCTCAAGACGTTTCCTTCACTGTCCTGCGTATCTGTTTCGGCTCCAAGTTTCAGTGTTGCCACATACTCCTTGTCAGCCTCTGAAAGAAACTGGGCCAGCTTGGTGCCTTCGTTAACACACAGAGGAAGTACACCTGTTGCCATGGGATCCAGAGTCCCGAGGTGACCGACTTTTTTAAGGTCAAGCATTTTCTTAACTTTATGACCTACCCGGCTGGAAGAAAGCCCGCTGGATTTATTTATTACAATGATTCCGTCCATATGATAAAAAGGCTATTCCTCTTTTTCGCTTAGTTCTTCATCTATTTTGCGAAAGATACTGTCCATATGACTTCCGTACTTAAGAGTAGCATCATAAACAAATGAAAGCTGCGGCAAATATCTCAAATGTACACGTTTTCCAAGTTTTCTTTGAACAAAACCAACCGCCTTTCTCAGACTCTTTTTAATTTCTTCAAGCTCTTCCGCCTCTTTCAGCGAAGTATAGTAAATTTTTGCATTTCTCAGATCTTTTCCCAGATCAACACTTGTAATTGTTATAAAACTTAAGCGCGGATCTTTTACTTCTCGAAAAAGAATTTCTGACACTTCTCTTCTTATAATATCTGCAACCCTGTCTGATCTTTGGTAAGAACTTTTCATGAGTTTATATTAATAATTTCTATCCGGTGGTCTACTATTTCCGCCAGATAAAGGTCCTCTATAAAATCAAGTATCTTATCCAGGCAGGAATTTATATAACTTCTGTCATTACCGACCATACAGAAACCAATTACCAGACTCTGCCAAAGATCATTATCCTCTACCTCTGCAATTGAGACAGAAAACTTGTTTTTAACTCTTGCAATGATTTTCTTTGCAACGGACCTCTTCTCTTTTAGAGAAGTGACTCCGTGAATAATCATTCTAAGCTGACAGACACCAACAACCATCTACCCTGCCAATACTGTTTAGGTTTAAGGATCTAACAACGACTATAGAGAAGTCCTCGCTACTTCTTCCACAAGAAATGACTCTATTATATCACCTTCCTGGAACTTATCATAATCACCCAGAAAAATACCACAGTCCTGACCGGCAATCGCCTCTTTGGCATCATCCTTAAATCTCTTCAATGAGGTTACTTCACCTTCATATATAATATCCTCGTTCCGGATAACTCTTGCCTTGGATCCTTTTATAATCTTTCCTTCAACAACCATACATCCAGCAACTGTTCCATATTTTGAAATCTCAAAAGCCTGTTTTACTTCGGCTTTGCCCGATTTTGTCTCCACAATCCTAGGCGGTAGAAGTCCAAGCATGGCACGCTCTACCTCATCAACAACATCATATATAACATCATATATCCTGATATCCACATTTTCAAAATCTGCAGAAACCCGCGCCTTGGCCTCTGCCTTTACACCGAAACCAATAATAATTGCATTTGAAGCAGCTGCAAGCATGACATCATTTAAACTTACCGCACCCACAGACGAATGCAGCACTGTCAGCTTCACTTCATCACTTGTAAGATTTTCAAGAGATGCCTTTAAAGCCTCTGCAGAACCCTGAACATCCGCCCTGACAATAATACGAAGCTCTTTTTTGTCTCCTTCTCCAACCGCACTCATAAAATTCTCAAGGGAAACACCAGCATCCTTCTTCAAATCGACTTCCCGTTTTTTCTGCTGCCAGTATTCACTGGTCTGTCTGGCTTTCTTATCAGCAACCACCAGAAAAGCATCCCCCTGCCTCCGGCACACCTGAAAATCCAAGTATCTCCACAGGTGTTGAAGGTCCGGCTTCCTTGATCATTTCACCTCTGTCATCTATAAGAGCTCTTACTTTTCCCTGCGTTATGCCTTGAGACAAAAGCATCTCCAGGCTTCAATGTTCCCTCCTGTACCAGAACAGTAGCAATAGGTCCTCTTCCCTTGTCCAGCCGGGCTTCTACGATAACACCCTTTGCAGACTTGTTCGGATTCGCCCTTAAGTTCCAGCATTTCCGCCTGCAGAATAACCAGTTCCAAAAGCTTCTCAATACCTATCTTCTGTTTTGCGGAAACTTCTACAAATATCGCGTCACCGCCCCAATCTTCCGGGACCAGGCCGTGACTTGAAAGTTCCTGTTTAACCTTTTCCGGGTTTGCCTCTGGTTTATCAATCTTATTTACAGCAACAATAATTGGGACTCCAGCTGCCTTTGCATGATTGATTGCTTCAAGGGTTTGAGGTTTTGGACCCTCTTCTGCGGCAACAACCAGGATCACGATATCCGTTATCTGTGCACCTCTTGACCTCATGGCAGTAAATGCGGCATGACCCGGCGTGTCAACAAATGAGATATCTCCATGTTCTGTTTTTACACGATATGCGCCAATATGCTGGGTAATACCTCCCTTTTCCCCATCTGCAACACTGGCATTCCTTATTGTATCAAGAAGGGATGTCTTCCCATGATCAACATGACCCATTACCGTAACAACCGGACATCTATGAATCCGATCCTCTTCCAGATCGTTTGATTTTTCTTCAAAGATGGTTTCTTCCTCAATTGAAACTGTCTCCACCTCATAATTAAATTCTGAAGCGACCAGAGAAGCGGAATCCATATCAAGCACCTGATTAATGGTCGCCATCACCCCCAGTTCTATAAGTTTTTTCATTACTTCTGTTGCCTTAACGCCCATCTTTTTGGCAAGTTCTGCTAAAGCAATTTCATCCTTAACCCGAATTTTGCGTTTAATTGCCTTTGGAGTCGTTATTTCAGTCTCTCTTGATTTTCCAAGCTTCCTGTCTGCCAGAGAACTAACTTTTGGTTTTCTTCTTCCCTTGGCAGCTTTATCACCTACCTTATATCTGCGTTTATGCGGACGGGGAACCGCGCCTTCTTCTTCCTCAACTGAATCACCCTGCCACTTGAACTTTTTGCGTCTGGCCTTACTGTCTTTTGCAGCGAACTTCTTTCCTTTTTCAAGAAGATCTTGTTCCTGACCAGGAACCGGCTTAACATCCCCTTTGGCCACGGGAGCCTTTTCTTCCTCTTCATCTTTTTTAAGCTCAAGATCAATTTTTCCGACGATCTTTGCGCCTGTTGGTTTGCTTTTAGCCTTCTTTTTCTTAACCGATTTCTCTTCAGCAGCAGTTTCTTCGGGGTTTTCCTTGTCTTCTGGTTTTTCTTCGGCCTCCGGGCTGATTTCCTGATCAAGCATTTCTTCAGCTTCTGCAACCGAGGACACTTTCCTGGATATGTCTACTTTTACTTTTTTTACTGTTACTTTCTCTTCTTTTTCCTCACCCGCAGACGCTTCTGCCTCAACCTTTTCTTCAACCACTTCTGCCTGAGGTTCAGGCTCTACTTTTACTTTCTTCCTTCTTCTGATAACAGTTCCGCTTACCCTCTTTTCAACCAGAACACCTGACGGTTTATCCTCAGAAGGCTCCTCATCATCAGAACCTTTTTCAATAACTTCCTTTAATTCCTTTTCAGCAGCAGCTTCTTCTTTCTTTTTTTGAACCTTTTTTACAACCTTTTTAACCGCTGTTTTTTTTACCCCTGACTTTGCAGCCTTTTTCGGTTCCGAGCTGCCAAACTTATTGCGCACAGCTTCTGCCTGTTCCTCACTAAGGGAACTCATATGAGACTTAACATCAAGACCCATCCCTATTAATTCAGGGATAAGAACCTTACTGTTCAGGTTTAACTCTTTTGCCAGTTCATGAACTCTCATTAATTACGCCTGTCTCTCTTATTTCAGTTTAAAAAAGCATCTGTGATATATTAGTCCGTAGTTTCTTCGCCGGTTTCATCTTCTGCAGGAGCATTTTCCTCTTCAGGAACAGCTTCTTCTTGTTCTGCACCTTCATCAGAGGATGTCTTGTTTTCCAAAAACAGCTTTGCCTGTTCTTTTATATTTTCAGCAAGTTCTTTATCAATCTCTAAAACCGCCTCAAGCTCTGACACTTCTGCATTATGAACAACCTCTAAATCCAGAATATCTGCGTTAATAAGCTTCTCTGCCATTGCTTCATCAATGCCTTCTATTCCAATCAGTTCATTAAGATGTTCCTTGGAAGACTCATCATACTTTGAACGGCTCCTTATATCAATCTTCCAGCCCGTTATCTTTGCAGACAGTCTCACGTTTTGTCCCTTTTTCCCAATAGCAAGCGAAAGCTGACTGTCATCAACAATTATTTCCATACTGTGGTTTTCATCATCAACTATAATCTCTGAAACCTCTGCCGGAGCAAGGGCAGAACATACAAAGGTTGCGGGATCGTCAGACCATGGGATAATATCAATTCTCTCTCCATGCAGTTCCTGGACAATATTCTGAACACGGGATCCCCTGTTTCCCACACAGGCGCCAACCGGATCCACTCTTGACTCGAATGATTCCACAGCAATTTTCGCTCTATTTCCGGGTTCTCTGGCAACATTATGTATCTTAACCACATTATCCGAAATCTCAGGAACTTCCAGTTCAAAAAGCTTTAAAAGAAAGCCCGGATGTGTCCGTGACAGAAGCACCTGAGGACCTTTGGTTATCTTCTTAACATCAAGCACATATCCCTTTATTCTGTCTCTGAGAGAAAAACTCTCGCCGGGAATCTGTTCCTGACCCGGCAAAACAGCTTCATGTCTTCCAAGCATCACAATTATGCTGCCCTTCTCAAACCTGTGGACATAACCGTTAACCATCTCGCCTTTTTTATCTTTATACTCATTATAGGTATTTTCCCTCTCAACCTCCCTTATATTCTGCATAATTACCTGCTTTGCCGTCTGGGCGGCAATTCTTCCAAACTGAGAAGTATCCATCTTTACACCGATCTCGTCACCAACCTCTGCATCCGGATCTACCCGTTTGGCATCTTCAGGAAGTATCTCTTTTACAGGAGATGTTATTGTTTCAACAACATCCTTAAACTGAAAAAGCTCTATTTCTCCAAGCTCTTCATTATACTGAGCTTCAATCTCAAGGTTATAACCATATTTGTTCCTTGCCGCCTTGACAAGAGCTTCCTCAAGCGCCTGGATAAGAGCCTCTTTATCTATCCCTCTATCCTTACCTATTTCTTCTATTACTTTATCTAGTTCTGAAAGCATTTTCTTCCCTTTAACTGCTGTCTATGTTTATTTATATAAATATAAAATATTTAAGCCTACTTTTTTTTATTGAAATCATATTCAAGGTTTGCTTTTTTCACATCTTTGTAAGAAATATTAAATTCTTTTCCGTCACTGTCAATTTTCAACATTCCGTCCTTGAATTCTTTAAGCACACCCTTAAAATTTTTTCTTTTATTTAAAAGTGTTCTTATTTTAAGCTTAATTGTTTCTCCTATCACCCGAATAAAGTCTTCTTCTTTTTTCAAGGGCCTGTTTACACCCGGGGAAGTAACCTCTAAACTGTACGCACCGGGAATTATATCCTTTACTTCAATTATATCACCCAGCTGATTACTTGTCATGCTGCAATCATCCAGCAGGACACCATCTTCTTTGTCAACATATACCCTGAGGACCCATCCTGAAGATTCTCTGCGGTATTCAACATCTACAAGTTCAAGGTCAGTATGCCCGTACATCTCCTCAAAGCACTTTTCAACATCCTCAACTATTTTCTTTTCTAGCTTTTTTCCCTGTGAAGCCATAAAAAGTGCTTACCTGCGCACAACATTAAAATGTTTCTAAAAAACAAAAAAGTGGGCACTGCCCACCTTGCATTACTCCCTTAACTACAAAAACCAGTCTGCTGAAAAAGCAAAGAATTGCGCCCGGCATATCGTGGAGCGGGCAACGGGATTCGAACCCGCGACCCCAAGCTTGGGAAGCTTGTACTCTACCAACTGAGCTATGCCCGCGCAGATTTTACATGTACACGTAGTCAACTGAAAATTATACTAACTATTTAAAAAGTGTCAATCTTTTTTTTGAATTGGTTAAAAAGTATGATATAAGATATTAATTAATCATTTTTGAATATAATTCAAACATTACACAATCTAAAACTTCATTAACAAAACATATCCCCGGATACAGGCCGGCAAAAACAGGAAAATACTCAAATGACCAGGAAAAAGAAGACCTCTTTCAAACAGGGGATTTATAAATAGAGAAAACATTGAAGCTCTCGTTATTGCAATCATTCTCGCTCTGTTTATAAGAACTTTTATAGTACAGGCATTTAAAATCCCTTCAGGATCCATGGAACCCACTCTTTTAATCGGAGACCATCTCCTTGTTAACAAATTTATCTACGGGACAACAATCCCCTTTACAGATAAAAAAATATTTGAGTTTAAAAAACCAAAGCAGAATGATGTCATCGTCTTTAAATACCCTTTGGAACCCAAAAAAGACTTTATCAAACGGGTTATTGGAACAGAGGGAGATAAAATATTAATAAAAAATAAAAAAATATTTATAAATGGCGAAATCTATAAAAACAATAAAGGAGTTTATATAGACAGAAACCTCGTCAGAGGCCCGCGCGATAATTTAGGTCCTGTAATCGTACCCAGTAACTGTCTCTTTGTCATGGGTGACAACAGAGACAACAGTCATGACAGCCGTTTCTGGGGATTTGTGGACGTAAACAAAGTAAAAGGAAAAGCTTTTATCATTTACTGGTCATGGGGAAGTTTTTTAAAGAATATAAAATGGAAACGCATCGGTAATATAATCAATTAGTTTCATTAGATAACTCAATCAACCATACTCAAGTATGGTATTCTTTATCCCCTCACTTGATTTATTTCTTTATCAATTTATTTTATCTTCTTTTGATTTAATTTTTACTCAAGTTTATTGATTGGCATCCGAATTGTTAATTACTTAAAATATTTCAAGGAGGAGACTCGATGGCAGCAAAAAAACCAAAAAGTTCAAAAATGTGTAAAAGATTAATTAAAGACACGAAAAAGAAGATTGCAAGACTTGAAAAGGAGCTGAAAGCAGCTAAGGCTAAAGTTAAAGAAAATGAAGCAGCAATGAAGAAAGCCCTCTCAACAGAAGCAGCAGCCAAGAAGAAAAAACCTGCAAAGAAAAAAGTGGTAAAAAAGAAAGCGGCCCCGAAAAAAACAGCAAAAAAGAAATAATGGTTAGTATTTTTCACAGCAAAAACCGGGGGATGCTTAATAGACTCTCCCGGTTTTTTGTTTTATAAAATTATTATTATGAAACTTGGCTTTCACATATCAATATCAGGCGGATTTGCAAAGGCAGCAGAACGGGCAAACACCCTAAACTGCGAAACAATGCAGCTTTTTTCGCACAATCCAAGAGCATGGATTGCAAAAAAAATCGAAGATAAGGAAGTCAAATTATTTAAGGAGGCTGTTTCTGTGTTCGGCATATCCCCTGTTGCCGTCCATATGCCTTACCTTCCCAACCTTGCCTCCTTTGATAAAGACCTTTACCAAAAATCAACTGCTTTACTTTGTGAAAACATCAATAGAACACATATGCTTGGAGCAGACTTCCTTGTGCTGCATCCGGGAAGTTTCGGTCAAAACAACAGAGATCAAGGAATATCAAGAATAGCAGGGGCAATCAACAGCGCACTTGAAAGAACAAACACAAAAGTCAAGCTTCTCCTTGAAAATACAGCGGGCCAGGGAACTGAGATCGGCAATGATTTTTCTCAATTAAAAAAGATAATAAGTTTCATTGATAAAAAAAACCGTATCGGAATCTGTCTTGATACGGCACATGCATTTGCCTCAGGACTTGACATCGCAACAGAAAAGGGTCTAAATCATACCTTGGAAGACTTTGACAGGAAAATTGGAATAAAAAAACTTTATTTTCTCCACTTAAACGACTCAAAGACCCCTCTTGGATCAAGGGCTGACAGACACTGGCATATTGGCAAAGGACATATCGGGTTAGAAGGCTTTCGCCTCATTTTAACCCACCCTTTGCTAAAAGACCTCCCCGGCATAATGGAAACTCCGGGCAAAACAGAGCAGGAAGACCAAAAAAATATGAATATTTTAAAAGAGCTGTCTAGCCGCTGAATTATTTTACTCTTAAAATTTGACACATAAAATATTATTATTTATATAATATACACTTCAAAAGAAGTATTGTAAAAAAAATCTTATATTTTTATAAAAACTAAAAAATGAGCATAAACAGCAAAGCAAAACATATCCTGATAGAACTCAAAGGACACGCCCCTTTCACCTGTATAGGCGCCTTCCTTGGAATATTATTTATGCTTCTCTTCAGAAACATGGGCTCATCCGGCAGTCATCTGCTTTTTTCCATTTTTCACCCTTCACATGTAATTTTAAGCGCCATGGTAACTTCATCTATGTTCAGGGTGCATGAGCTAAAGAAGAACTTTTTAATTATAATTATTATTAGTTATTTTGGGTCGGTCGGAATAGCAACCCTTAGCGATATTATAATCCCGCACCTTGGTGCAAAAGTAGTAGGGATTGAAATGCCTACCCACAATAAGATACTTGAAAAGGATCTGAATAATAACCCTAAAAGTGAAGAGATGGACGACGTAAAAAACGGTCAAAACAAAGGGGGAATTCATCTTGGATTCATCGAAGAATGGTATATTGTGAATCCAGCGGCCTTTCTCGGGATTCTACTGGCCTTTTTTCTCCCCAGAACCAAGCTGCCCCATGCCGGACATGTCTTGATCAGCACCTGGGCCTCATCATCATATCTTTTGATGACGGTGACCGGCGAGATGAGCATAGCCGCAGCTTTTGCAATATTTACCACGCTGTTTATTGCGATCTGGATACCCTGCTGCATCAGCGATATTGTGTTTCCGCTTCTTTTTATTGAACCGGATGTTGAAATGAGCGGCCCCTGCCCTGAACACTCAAGACACAGCCATGAACATATGAAGACAGACAAATAAAATCAGGACGTACTGTCAAACTCATCTTTAAGCCGCTTTAAGTCTTCAATCCTTCCCATCACAACCAGCTTATCTCCAGTCTTAAGACCTGCGGCATGATCAGGAATAATAACCTCCCTTTCACCGTTTTCACTGCGCCGATTGATCGCCACCACAGTAACTCCGTAATTCCTGCGCAGATCAAGCTCCTGCATGGTCTTCATGTGCATTAAACGTCCTACACGGATAAGGTTTATTTCAAATCCATCCGGAAGGTTAACATACTTCTGGGAAGGATGTTTGTCAGCAAGCTTACTCTGGATGAACTTTAAACCGCTTGTTCCCTGCCGGAGAATCTCCCGGTTGTAAAGATTCATAATATCCTTTCTCCCTATCCTGCCGATAAACCTGCCGGATGTTTCTTTGTCAACAACAGCTATTTCCTCTGAGTCATAAAGACTGAACTTCTTCAGACACTGGGCAAGATTAACATCTATTCCAATTGAAGGATTCACAGAAATGGGAATAAGGTCTTTGGCAACCACAAGGCCGGCCAGAGTCTGCTCATTGAGAATCTCCTTAACATCGTGAACATTAAAAGAGCCCTGGAACTTACCATTATCATCTATCACATAGTAACATAGTTCATGTGCATGTATCACTTTCTCAAGGATATCATTAAACCCTGTGTTTTCATTAAGCGGGATAACATTGGCATCCATCACATCTTTCACCGTTGTCGTCTGCATGATAGACACTTCAGCGCTTTTTGAAAGATCAACCCCCCCTTCTTGTCAGCTTCATGGTATAAATAGAATCTTTCTTTAAAAGTGTAGCAACAAAAGTAGAAAGAATTGCGCATATCATTATGGGCAGGATCAGTTTGTAATCACCGGTCAACTCAAAGATAATAAGAAATGCCGTAATGGGCGCATGTGTGGTGCCTGCGACCATGGCACTCATCCCCACAACCGCATACGCCCCGGATGAAACAACAAGGTCCGGAAAAAGAAACTGCATAACAGAACCGAAAAGACCTCGAGACAGCTCAGGAAAAGTGAGGGCGCAAAAACTCCGCCTGACCTCGCCTGCCGCAAGGGTAATTGAAGTCGCAAGCATTTTAACCGGGAGAAGAAGAAGGAGTACATACCATATCGTTTCACCTTTTAGAACCTGAGTGATCGTATCATAACCCACTCCGTAAACCTGGGGAAACTGTAATACCAAAAGCCCGACCAGAAAAAGAATAAGAGGGGTTTTTATCCAACCCTTCACCGGTATTTTATCAGCGAAATCCTCAAGACCGTAAAGAAGTCTGACAAACCCCACCGCAAGCACGCCTGTCATAATTCCAAGCACAATATAGGGAAATATCTCCCATCCGCTGGTTAGCCCATAAGTTGGGTATCTCAAACGCAGGGATATCACCAAAATACCACCTGCCGACAATCGTTGCCATAACAGATGACATAATAAGCGGCACCAGTGTCGCAATCGCATAATTTCCAAGAATAATTTCGACAGAAAACATAACTCCGGCAATAGGCGCATTAAAAGTCGCTGCAATACCGGCTGCTGCTCCGCAGGCAACCAGGACTTTAAGCTTATCCTGACTTACTCCAAGCCACTGGCCAAAAGCAGAACCGACACTTGATCCGATCTGTACAATAGGCCCTTCACGGCCCACCGACCCCCCAGTTGCAATGGTTACAGCTGACACAAATGTCTTTAAAAACATCACCCGGGGTCTTATCTTACCGCCTTTTAAAGCAACAGCCTCCATAACTTCAGGAACACCATGCCCCTTTGTTTCACTCCCAAAAAAATATATAAGCGGCCCCACAATAAGCCCTCCCGCAACAGGCAGAAAAAGCTTCATCTGCCACGGCAGATCTGTAACCGTCTGAAGAATATTAAAATGATCGCCGATCGTAAATGTCTGAAAGACCTCAATCAGAGTACGAAAACCAACAGCGCCTATTCCGCCAATTATTCCGATAAAAGACGCAATAATTATAACGGCAGTATTTTCATCAAGATGAAACACCTCTGTGATTTTATTAAAAAGATCTTTTCCCCGCGTGTTTAAACTTTTCTGCCATCAGGCCCTTTCTCATTAAAAAATAAAGCAGTTACAAGATTTATTTTCAGACAAGTCCCACCAAATCATATTATTTTTATGATTGCCCGCATACTGCAGATATGATAGTTGTTCAGAAATAACATAATTCAATTAAATGATTCAATATAACATTTTTTCAGAAAAAATTAAGGAAAATATTTAGTCATGAAAAAAATCCGTAAAATTTTTATAGCTCTTATACTGATTTTTATCCTGATTTTTGCAATTACCCTGATCCTTGCAAAAACTTTAATAACACCCTGAAAACATAAAAAATTTACTTTCCCACGAGTCAGCAAAATACCTTGGAACAGAAATAAAAGCAGAAAAGGTCCATATTAAATACTTAAAAGAAATCAGACTTGAAGGTGTAACGCTTAAATCTGTTAACGGAGTTAAGGAGGATCTCTTCACATGTAGTGAAATAGATATTAAGTACGGCCTTTTTCCCTCTCCTGTTAAAGAAACTTCTTATCAAAGAAATATATATTAAGGATCCGGCTTTCAATTTTATATTAATAAATGGCAGGATAAAAAATCTGCCTCAAGGTAAAACCGGGTGATTCATTCAAAAAACCGTCTCTTGGGCTTTTATTTCTTCCCGATGCCGTAAATATAGTAAACGGCAAGATATCCTTAGAAACTGAAAAAGCAAGTTTCAGCCTTGAAAACCTCATGTTATCTGCAGAAGACATCTCTGTTGTTTTTCCGTTCAGGGTCTCTATCTCTGCGAACCTTCCGGAAAGCAAGGATAAAGAGATAACCTGTGAAACAACCATAAATGTCCTGAAAAAAGAAGCTGACTGCAACATTAAAATTGATAAAGTCCCTATAAAACAACTCAGTGCTTTTCTTGAAGCACAGGAAATAACATTAAAAGATGGATTCTTAAGCATTGATTCAAATATAAGTTATCATGACCCTGAAGTTATGATTCAGGGATCTGCCTCACTGAATAAGGCCTCCGTAGAGTTGCCGGTTAAGTACAAAAGATTAAAGATGCAGGATATTAATTCAGACATAAAATTCAAAGCATCTTACCTCCTGCCTGAAAAGAAATTAACAATTGAAGATATTACCGGATCGCTTCTTTCTCAAAAATTTGCCGGAAAGGGATCTGTTGTAATAAAACCGGGCACCGACCCTGTTCTTGATCTATCAATTGCCTCGGATGATTTTTCTCTTAAACAGCTATTTGACCGCATTGACATAGACCTTGAATCTCCGTTTTATGGTCTCAGTATATCTGGAAATATTGGAATAAAAGCAGCTATTAAAGGAACGCCGGGTAAAAATATTTCGCCCATTGTTTCAATTAATCTGAAAAAGGGCAACAGGATCATCTATCCGCCTCTTGCAAACCTGCAGCCGGAATTTATCGGTAATATCACCCTGGACAAGAGAAACATATCCGTTAAAACCTTATCAATCAGTGCGCTTGGATCATCTGTTGCTTTTACGGGAAACATTCCAGACTATACTACCTGGCCTCCAAGAACAAATCTCAAAGTAACCGCTTCCAAGCTTAACCTCAACCCGTTATTTAATGAGGATCCAGATCTCTCAGGTCCTGAACCTCTGGAGGATATCGGCCCCTTTAATTTTAAGAAATTCTCATCAAAAGGCCCTTTAAAACCTGGGCAACACCTATTTGCTGGCATGCCATTAAATAATGTCAGGGGGGAATTATGTTTTTGAAAACAATATTTTTTCGATAAACAATCTAGCAGGAAATATCGGCAACGGTAAATTTAATCTTTCAGCAAAAGTGGATCTTGGCGTGGAAGGCCTTGACTATTATCTTCATTTAACCCTTAAAGACACAGAAGTAGACTCGCTGTCAGCGATCCTGCCGCCTGATTTTAGAAAGCATGTTAAAGGACTCCTCTCAGGCAGCTGCGCTGTAAAAGGCTCTGGAACAAGCCCTGTTAACCTGAATAACAATTTAAAAGCCGATGTGATGTTTTTCATAAAAGACGGTCTCCTAAGGAACCTGAAAGCTCAAACCTCCGCTCTCGACATTTATTGCAAAGAATAAACTAAAATCAATTCCGCTCCGCACAGGAACATTCAATGCAAGGCTGAGAAACAGTATTTTTGATATAGACATCGAAATTATAAGCGAAGACCTGGAATTTTTCAGTGAAGGAGATGTCTACCTTGACACTTCTCTTGACCTGGATGCAAAAATAAAAATTTCAGAAGAATTTTTTAAGGGAGATAGGGCTTTGGCCAGATTGCTTCCAAGAGAATCCAGTCTGATATCGGTTCCATTTACAATCAAAGGAACTTTAGATGAACCGGTTGTCTCTCTTCCTGAAGAAACGTTTCGTTCCATCATAAAAGAGAGCGTTCCGAACCTAATAATGGACCTGATGAATGAAGACAAGAAAGAAGAATTAGGCTCAACCATTAAAGAGATCCTGGATATCTTCTCGGGAAGCAGTAAAGAATGAAACCCAGACAGTAGAAAAATCTGCGTATAAGAGAATTATTACACTCAGAAGAAAAGACTCATAATTTTGGAAAGTTTAAGCCAATCGCTTAAAAAATCAGCCAAGGCTGCGGAAGGAATATCCGTTCATACTCCTTAAAAGCATAACGGTCTGTCATTCCTGAAATAAAGTCACATACATCCTGCTCTATTATACCGGAATTAAAGTTCTTCCCGGAATCCTCATAAAAAAGGTCAGGATTAACGATATAATAATCAAAAAGCTCCTTAACAATCTTTGATGCTTTTTCAAAATCACCATGCACAGCTGTTCCATTATAAACCCTGTTGTCAAGAAATCGCCGAAGGCTCATGGCCGCATGCATAATCTCATCGCTTGCCCTGACTCTTTCTGAGCCGGATTCCATTGTTGTTTTTATTACATCACCCACCATCCGACCTATTCTTTCGGAATGGCCTTGTCCAAGCGCACCTAAAATATCCTTGACTTCATTATCCAGGTCCGCTTCAGAAATAACTTTTGCCCGTAAAGCATCATCAAGATCATGATTTAAGTAAGCTATTGAATCAGCTATTCTTACAACCTGGCCTTCCAGGGTCATAGGAAGAAGATCTTTGTTATCCGGAAGTATGGGCCCTCCCCTCTTTGAATGTTTTATAATACCGTCACGGACTTCCATGGTAAGGTTTAGCCCTTCAATTTTATCCACAACACGCAGACTCTGCTCAGGATGCCTGAAACCATTTGAAACAATACTGTTCAAAACAGCCTCTCCTGCATGACCAAACGGCGTATGTCCAAGGTCATGGCCGAGAGCAATTGCCTCGGTAAGGTCTTCATTTAAAAACAGTGATTTTGATATTGTCCTTGCGATTTGAGACACCTCAAGAGTATGGGTAAGCCGGGTACGGTAATGGTCACCGCCCGGTGCCAGAAACACCTGCGTCTTGTGAATAAGTCTCCTGAAAGCCTTGGAATGAATTATCCTGTCCCTGTCATGCTGGAAAGCCGGTCTCAGGTCACACTCTTCTTCAGGAGAAAGTCTGCCCTTACTTTCACAGCTTAAGGTAGCATGTTCAGACAAAATTTTTCTCTCGTTTTCTTCAAGTCTTTTTCTCAGCAGCATAATATTATTTAAAATGTTTATATTACTTAACTAATTATCAAAAATAATTTAAAAAGGCAATGACATTGATTTTTCAACTAAAAAAGTATATATTATAAACCTCGACTACCGTCTAATAACAAGGATAATCCTATGGAAAAACAGAAGAACATATTATTTATCATAACTCTTTTGTTTTTCTCTGGCTGCATGGTAAATCCAGTGACCCTGGAACAAGAGTTCAATATTGTCAGCGAAGAAAAAGAACTTCGAATAGGAAGAAATGCACACAAGCAGATAGTCCGGCAGTTCGGGTTGTATTATGACACTGCTTTTCAGCAGTACGTAAATCAAATAGGGCAAAACATGGCAAGGGTTTCCAGGCGCCGTGACATAACTTACCACTTTACCATCCTTGATGATGACATGAAAAACGCATTTGCCATACCCGGCGGATATATTTATATCACAAGAGGGCTTCTGTCCCTGTTAAACAACGAAGCAGAACTCGCTGGTGTGCTGGCCCATGAAGTCGGTCATGTTGCAGGAAGAGACAGCGCTGCTTTAATGTCACAGAGCATGATTGCACAACTTGCAACAGTTGCAGGAATTGCGGGAGCAGCAGTCACGTCCTCGGGCGATGCGGCCTTGGCAGCCAACCAGCTTTTTAGTGCATTAATGCTTGGATTCAGCAGGGAAAAAGAATACCTGTCAGACCAACAAGCCGTAGAATATCTGATGAAAACCGGATACGACCCTTTGCAGATGGTATCTTTCATGTATTCTCTCTCCCATATAAGTCAGGGTCCCACCGGAGCACAGGGTTATCTTGTAACACACCCCTATATCTTCGACCGAATTGCGCGTATCGAAGCAAAATACAAGGTAATGGTCGCCATGAATAAAACCATGGATCAGCTTCACAACAGAAACAAAGAGGATTACAGTCACAGGGGGGAAAATATACGCTGAAAGATATAAATCATATCTGAACGGACTTGCCTATGGCCCCAGGGATGACATCCGTCATATAAAATTATATACTGTGCGAAGAGGTGACACTCTACCTCTCATAGCAAGAAGGACTCTCGGCAGCTCTGTGAAGGCAAGAATACTTGCCGAACTAAACGGCATCCCCGTTTCAACTCAGCTCATACCCGGAGCAACAATCAAAATAATATACTGATTTTCTGTAGAAGCCTGAAATTGATACGACAATTTTGACGATGAGGATGGATTTCATCTGAGACCGAGGTAATATAAAGATGCAGTAATGTTAACTTTGACAATAATTAGAATTTTGGCACCCATTAAAAGGCCAATGTCGCCCATAAAAGAGTGTGGGAACACCTATAATGCTTATGCTGAAAACATTAATAACCAGAACTTTTATGGGGAATATTGCGAGGTATAGATTTTAAACAAAAACAAGAAAGAGTCTGGATTGCTCCAGACCCTTTCTTATATGGCGGGGACGACGAAACTCGAACTCGCGACCTTCGGCGTGACAGGGCCTATCCTATTGTAATCGCATCACTTTTTAGGTGATTTCAGACCTTTCATGACCATTTTTGGAGGTATCTAAGAATAAAAGTACTTCCATTTGATTCAGATAATCTGGCTAAGCAATGTTTGTACCGCTGTTTAAAAAAACCGCCTTAAAGCGGATTAAGTTCCATTCGCTTAGTCATAAATAGGTTGTTTTTCAAAAGTACCTCTAAATCGCAACTTATACGCAACCCGATTTCGTAACTATAAAGCATTGAAGCAATTTGTTAGTTTTTCTGTTTTTTTAGCCAATTTTCAGAAATAACTTCTTCTCCAAAAGAGGTAATTTCAACAACGTCTAAATCAGCACTTAGCTTAAAAGCTCTGAAAGGCATTGTTTGACAAATACATTTTGGTCCAAAAATGAAAAGCCCTTTGTATGCCGTTAAAAGATTTCGGACAACTTGTTTTCCTTGACTTAAGTCAAGGAAAACAAGTTTCTTTTTATTATAATGTGAATTCCAAGTGAAAAATATGGGGATATCTTGACAAGTACTTTAGTAATGTATATAGGTTGATTAAGTCTATCAGTTTTGTAGATTAACATTGCTGTGAATTTCTTTCCTCCATGAAATAATATGATTACAGGTCTTGTATTATCAGGCGGATCAAGCAGACGAATGGGTGAAGACAAAGCCATGCTTTTCTTTGAAGGACAGCGCCTTGTTTCACATGTTGTTTCAGCCTTAGAAAGTGTTTGTCAACAGATACTTGTTATTTCTCAGCCTCAGCAGGATTTGAGCTTTCTCGGTAAAACCGTAGTTCATGATATGATTCCCGGTTATGGCGCCTTAATGGGGCTCTACACTGGTTTGAAAAATGCGCCTACCGACAGGGTATTAGCCGTTGCCTGTGACATGCCGTTTCTTCAACCAAAACTTCTTGAACACTTAATACATGTTGATCTAAAGGCCGATGTCGTTGTCCCCAAAATCGATGGACATTTTGAGCCGCTCCTGGCTATCTATTCCAAAAATTGCTTAGGCCCGATTGAGGATATGATTGACCGATCCCAGAAGTGCGTCTATGATTTCTACCCAAAAGTACGGGTGCGGGAGGTATCGCAAAAAGAGCTCCGAATCTTTGACCCTGAACTCAAAAGCCTTATTAACTTTAACACCCCTAAGGAACTTACGATGTTTAACGAATTCACACCGACTGCAGAACAGACCCGTGTTCGCTAAGAATAGAATATATATATAATTCTTTTTATAGGAATATGTACGGCATGAAGGGCTCCAAAAAAACAGCCGGAAAAATAATTGGAATCTGTGGATGTGTATTCTGCTTGCTTGTCTTGCAGGCTGCTTGTACATCTCAACAAAAGATTCAAAGCCCACCGACACTTACCGTTTTTGCCGGCTCAGCCAGCCAGCCGGTTTTGCAGGAACTAGCCCGTGAATACAGAAAACAGACAGGAACCGATGTCGATTTGATTTTCGGAGGATCAGGTTTTGTTCTGAGTCAGATGCAGCTTCTCGGGCCGAGGGGATATTTATATGCCGGGTTCTTCCGACTTTATGGCAAAAGCAGTGCAAGCCGGACTTGTTAATAAGGAAACTATTTGCACGGTGGCCTATTTGGTACCTGCCATTAATGTTAAGCCGGGCAATCCGGAGAATATAAAATCCCTTGCAGATCTCTCCCGACCGGGATTGCGCATCGGCATTGCCCGGCCTGAGCAGGTCTGTCTTGGCCTGTATGCAATCGAGCTGTTTGAACACAACGAACTGCTTGAATCTGTTATGCCAAATATTGTAGCAACATTTGAAAGCTGTGCTAAAACCGCCTCAGCAATAGCAATTACGGATCTTGATGCTGTGATTGGCTGGCGGGAATTCCAAAGCTGGGAACCACAGCGCATTGAATCCGTTCTTATTCACCATCCGGAAATTGTTCCTCGTGTTGGCGCAATACCCATTGCAGTTACCACCCTAACAAAAGACCCTGCCCTGGCAAAAACCTTCATCGATTTTGTTTGCAGCACGCAGGGTAAAGAATTTTTTCAAAAGCGAGGCTATCTTACCTCGGAATCAAAGGTGCTGAAGTTTGCCCCTCATGCCCGCATAGGGGGAGAGTATAATTTGCCATCAAGCTGGAAGAACAGGAATTACTTATGAATATAGTTGACAACACGAAACTATTTCGAATATGTATTTTTTCAACCCTGGCTGCTATGAGTATATATATAGGTCTTCTCCTGGCATCAATTGGAAGCTTTTTCAGCATTGATACCCTGCCTGAAATGTTTAGATCTCCTGAAATCCGCCATGCTATCTGGCTTACGTTAATTACTGCCACGGTTTCTTCTATCATGGCACTTGTGATCGGACTTCCCTGTGCCTATGTTTTATCCCGCTATCGCTTTAAAGGTCATCAATTTGTCGACACACTGTTGGACCTGCCAATTGTGCTTTCACCGGTAGCAGTTGGGTACCGCCATTTTGCTTTTTTTTCAAACCCAGCCGGGCCGCTGGATAACTGAAAATGTTATGATAGTGGCATTAAGCTGGGTTGGAATCATACTGGCACAATTCACGATAGTGAGCGCGCTGGCTATTAGACTTCTTAAAGCAACCTTTGATGAAATAGACCCCAAGTATGAAAAGGTAGCACGGGTTCTGGGGTGCACGCCGGGAAAGGTTTTTTTTAAAGTTGACCTCCCCATGGCCCGCCGAGGCATTTTTTCTGCCTGGATTTTAACCTGGGCCCGTGCAGTCGGAGAATTCGGCGCAACAGTCACGGTAGCCGGTGCAACAGCACTAAAGACTGAAACCCTCGCAACCAGTATTTATCTGCGTCTCAGTACGGTTCAGATCAGTCAGGCTGCGTTTTTAATGACACTGATGGTTGCTATTGCCTTGACGGTTCTGTTTCTTTCACGCTATGTGCTCAATAAAGGGGTATATGAATGATTAGTGTAGAAAAACTCCATGTAAAAGCCGGTAATTTCGAACTGAGAGATATTTCTCTCACCATAGAAGACTCACGATATGGTGTCATCCTGGGGCCCTCGGGAGCAGGTAAAAGCCTTCTGCTTGAAACAATCGTTGGCCTCCGCAGGCCTGAACACGGCCGGATACACATTGGCAAAAATGATGTAACCGGTATTTCACCCGAGAGCCGTAATCTGGCTTATGTGCCGCAGGCGATGACCTTATTTCCCCACCTTGGCGTTAGTGAAAATCTTTGTTTTGGCGCCAATGCCCGGCATATACCTTCTGATGAAATCAGGAAGCGGCAGTCTCAGTTAGCACGCCTACTTGATATAGAACATTTGCTTTCCCGCCGTAATCCCCTTACCCTCAGCCACGGAGAACAACAAAGGGTGGCCATTGCCAGAGCGCTCATGGTCAAGCCCAGCGCCCTTTTGCTTGACGAGCCGTTTTCCGCATTAGATGAGCAGATGCGCAGACAGCTTCAATTGCAACTGAAAGTGATTAACAAAGATCTAAAAATGACCGTGCTGCATGTAACCCATGACCGTGAAGAAGCTTTCATGCTGGGCGATACAATCGGAATCATCATTGATGGCAGACTTATGCAGGTGGGCGCTCGCGATGACATATACTATCGGCCTGTCTCTGTGGATGTTGCCAAATTTTTAATTAATCAGAATATTTTTAGCGGCCAGGTTATGCACTGCGATGAACAGAACAAGACCTTACATCTGAGAGGAGCAGGTCTGAACATCCAGGCTGTGGCTTATAACGGATTAAAACCCGGAGACCCGGTACATTTTGGTATCAGGCCTGAAGAAATTATGGTGATTCGTCCCGGCAAGAAGTTAAAAGATCCTGTCCAGGCTAATATTTTGGAGGGTCACATAGAAACAATACTTAAAAAGGGGGGATCCCATATCATTTTGATTAAAGTTCCAGAGATTTACCAGCTGCTTGAAATTGATATGCCCAATTGCGCCTTTCGTGAACTCGACCTTACAGAGGGTAAACAAATACAGGTTTCATTAAAGAGAAAATCAATCTGGACAATACCGGAAAAACATACAACAGAAGTACAGGAATTTACGGCATAAATATATGGTTCGTTAATAAAATCTGTGGGTAGATTATTAAGATTAATTAGAAAATATGCCGTCAAAACAGACAGCTATAACTATAAATGTAATGTTTTTTTTGATACCAATTTAATTAAATTCGATTTTACCGCAAAGTCGCAGAGTACGCAAAGAACAGCGTCTTGTTTATTAGTTTTTAACATCCTGCCTTTCTCTGCGCCTCTAGCGAAGCGGGCGGTGAAAATTGTTTTTTACCCATAGATTTTGTTGAAGACCCAAATATATAGAGGCTGTACAGTGTACTGAAGCTGTTTAATATATGGCAGTGTTTAATGCATCAACAAAAAGGCCAAAATACAGTGAATAACAAACAAAAAAACAAAATTAAACTTAACGTTGAAATTCCGGATATTGCCTATTGGAAGCGGCAGATCAGTTGCCAGCACGCCTGTCCGGTACATACTGACGCCCGTGGTTATGTCCGTGCAATTGCAGATGGTAATTATGACACTGGCTATCGTATTGCACGCGGACCAAATCCACTGGCATCCATCTGCGGCCGTATATGCCAGGCCCCCTGTGAAGATTCCTGCCGCAGGGCAGCAATAGACAGTCCGGTTTCCATCCGCGCTTTAAAACGCTTTGTAACAGAAAGGTTCGGGGCTGAAGCCAATAAGAAAAACCCGGCTGCAGTAATCGAATCCGTTAGGATGATTTCATCATCAAACGCATCAAAAGATGAGGTTGCGATTCTCCGCAAGGCACAGTCCGACGGCCTTCTTATAGCGGCTGGTGATAAGCGCATAGCTATTATTGGCGGTGGACCTGCTGGACTTGCCTGCGCCCATGATTTAGCCTTGTTTGGTTTTAAACCTGTAATTTTCGAGATGGAACATAGGCCTGCCGGTATGTTATATACTGGCATTCCAGCTTTTCGCTTGCCACGTGACATTATTGAAGCAGAAATTAATGTCCTTGTAGACCTTGGTGTTGAGATTCAATGCAATACAACCGTTGGTGAACATATTCTGTTTGACCAGATTAAAAATGAGTTTGACGCAATTGTTATTGCGGTCGGAGCAAAAAATTCAAAAGGCCTTGGCATCCCTGGCGAAGACGCCATTGGTGTCCATGGTGGCGTTGAATTTTTGCGGCGCTGCTCACTGGGACATGACCCTGGTCTTGGAGAACATATCGTGGTTGTGGGTGGAGGTTTCACCGCCCTTGACTGTTCCCGTTCATCGCTTCGTTTTGGGGCCAGTGATGTGGTAACCGTACTGTATCGCCGGACACGTGACGAAATGCCGGTTACTCAGCAGGAGATTGATGAAGCACATGAAGAAGGTGTTGATTTTCAGTATCTTGTTGCCCCGCTTTCTATTGAAAAGGATACAGAAGGACATGTTGTCGGCATTAAACTTCAGCAAAACAGGCTGGGACCCCCTGATGCCAGCGGGCGTCGACGTCCGGAACCAATACCTGGGTCGGAATTTGTACAGCCCTGCGATACCGTGATCCGTGCAATTGGACAGGATTCTGATATGGCCTTTATTAATCCGGCACGCGATGGTCTGGCTTTTAATGACTGGGGGCTTGTAGACTGTGACGAGGAAACACTCTCTACAAAAGTTCCGGGCATTTATATGGCAGGTGATGCAGCATATGGTACCCAGTTAGTTATTGACGCTGTTGCAAGCGGTAAACTTGCGGCACAATCTGTGTACCAATACCTGACAGGTAAACAAGTGCTCATTACTACTAGACAGAGCCATATTGACCTGAGTGATCATACCCGTGAAATTGGTTTTGAAAAAATTCCCCGCACAGCCCTTCCGGTTGCTGACAGTAAAATTCGCGTTGCCGATCATTCAGTAACTGTTGAACTTGGCTATGATGAAGTACTGGCAAAAAAAGAAGCAAGCCGCTGTTTTGATTGCGGTATCAATACTATCTTTGACGGAACAAAATGTATTCTTTGCAGCGGCTGTGTTGATGTGTGCCCCACAAACTGTTTGAAACTGGTGTCACTTACTGATCTTAACCTGACTGATGAACAGATCAATAAAGCAAAAGAATGCCTGGGAGACCAGCATGACCATGGTTCTGCAATAATTAAAGATGAAGAAGCCTGTATCAGATGTGCTCTGTGCTCAAAATGGTGTCCTACAGGAACTATAACGATGGAAAGAATGGAATTTTCGGAGGAATGGTCATGAATGATTCAACAACAAAACCTGTTACACGTAGGGATTTTTTGGGTATTGCTGCAGTTGCCACCTTTTTTGTAACCTTAGTCATCTCTTGCCTGGGTATGATGAGGCTCATCGTTCCAAAAGTTTTTCCTGAGCTGTCAAAAAAATATAAGATTGGCTCCCCTGATGGATTTCCCGCAGGAGAGATCAGGGTTCCTCAAGGCAGAAGCGTACATGTATTTCATGATCATGATGGGTTTTATGCTATCTCATCAATCTGCACACATCTTGGTTGTATCATCACCCTGAAGGACGCTGAATTTATCTGCCCGTGCCATGGTTCCCGTTTTGCTTTAAATGGAGACATTCTTGCCGGTGCAGCACCAAAAGCCCTCGACTGGTATGCCGTATCACTGGCACCGGATGGTCAGCTTGTGGTTGATGAAGGAAAAACAGTTAAACCGCAAACATATTTAAAGGTTTAAAAGGAAGGAATAAGCATGAACGGCACTCAAAGTTTTATCACTAGTGTAACTCGGTTTCCAATTGACTTCTGGAACAGTTTGTTTCGCCACGGTCCGCCAACATCTGACCGGACACGTTCTGAAACAATATTTCAAAATCTGTTTCTGCATATTCATCCAATCAAGGTTCACAGATGGAGCCTTAAGTCAACTTTCACACTGGGTCTTGGCGTTATGGCAACCGCGTCTTTCATTCTTTTAACTTTGACCGGAATTCTGCTGATGCTCTATTATAAACCGTCTACCGCACTTGCCTATGACTCAATTAAAGACATCCATTTTGTTGTCCCTACCGGTCGTTTCATACGTAACATGCACCGCTGGGGTGCCCATATCATGGTAGTTACAGTGCTTGCGCACATGGCTCGGGTTTTTTTCACTGCTGCGTATAAAGGTTCGCGTAAATTTAACTGGGTTATCGGTCTGATCCTGCTGGTACTGACCCTTGCCCTTTCTTTTACCGGTTATCTTCTGCCCTGGGATCAGGTTGCCTACTGGGCTATTACTATTTGCGCAAACATTGCCCAGTCACCGCGAGAAATCACAGATGCTTTTAACCTGACACAGTATTTCGATCCCGGAGGGCTGATAAAAACAGTGCTGCTTGGTTCCACAGGAATCGGAGAGGATGCTTTAATACGATTTAATATGCTGCACTGCATCGTGCTCCCCTTAATACTCGGTGGTTTTCTAGGAATTCATTTCTGGCGCATCAGAAAAGACGGCGGCCTGGCAAGACCTGATGATGCAGACATTGAACTCGGCGCTCCACCTGAAGACGAACGGCCAATATTCACACAGGCCCCGCAAAAAACATACGGACTGATGGCCTTTGTTCCAGGCACCTCCCCCCGCGTTGGAAGAAGCCCGGAAAA
>PVMK01188982.1_pt1 | contig 30681 bp, 25 predicted proteins | sample 1853481 | NCBI WGS metagenome assembly PVMK01 (sample SAMN08533507, study PRJNA380276) | Marine sediment metagenome, whole genome shotgun sequencing project.
GTTGCGGAGGTGGTCGAGAATCTCTTTTAAATTCGGAATGCGGAATGCGGAATGCGGAATGAAAGGGCAACGGGCATAGAACAGATTTATGATTTCACGAAAATTACCGAATCAAATTAAAAAAAAATTAGGACACGGATCAAGACGGATAAACACGGATTAGAACTGGACGAATGATCTACCCAACCCGGGCAAGCCGGAATTGAATATGGCATAAATCATGCGCAAACATAATGTGATTTCAAAAGATAGGTATTAAGCTTTTTCCAAGACTGCGCTCGGAAAAAGTGGCCCCTTCGGGGCAGCATGCACGCTGATTATAGGTTTCAGGTGTCAGGTTTCGGGTGTCAGGGAATTGGGTACTAAATCCTGAAACCTGAACACTGACACCTGACACCCTCAGTTTCTGACAACATGTTTTCAGAAAAATCCCGCTAAGGGCCTAAGGTGTCCCGCTGACCTTGACTTGAGTAAGGGACTGATAGTATAGAGAGTTACGTTTTTCCGACTGACCTGTCCAAGGTTCAACAAAATTATAAGGATATGGTCTTAAATGGAATGTAAGCAACCCATAACCCGTAACTCGTAACCCGAAACGCGCAACTCGTAACCCGTAACGCGCAACCCGATCTTATGACACGTTCAACTGCAAAGCATAAACCGTGGCAGGATCATTATTCACAGCAGGCGAAAAAGGAGCGATTTCCGGCTCGATCCGTCTATAAGTTAGAGGAGATTCAAAAAAAACACCGGCTGATCAAAAAGGGTGACAGGGTGTTGGATCTGGGTTGTGCTCCGGGGTCCTGGTTGCTTTATACCGCTAAACTGACGGGCCCTAAAGGCCGGGTTATCGGCGTTGATCTTAAGCCTGTTACGATTCAGCTGACGTCACACATTAAAATTATCACCGCTGATGTTTCTACGCTGGATATCGAGTCCCTTGGAAAGGATTTTAGCGTGGTGTTAAGTGATATGGCACCGGCTACCACCGGCCATAAAGCCGTGGATGCAGCGCGCTCATACAATCTTTGCGAAACTGCACTGAACATTGCACAAAGCATTTTGCTGCCGGGCGGGTCTTTTGTCTGCAAGATTTTCCAGGGGCCGGATTTCAATCTGTTTTTAGATGCTGTGCGGGCCGGATTCAAGGGGTTAAAAATTTTTAAGCCCCAAAGCAGCCGTAAGGCGAGTAAGGAGATCTATATAATTGGATTGGGATTCAAGGGGAATTAGTTAGAATTTCGATTTATGATGAATGTAACTATTTATTGAAATCACATTATGCTTGCACATGATTTATGCCATAGCGTAACCGTTGAACCCGTGAACGCTTACAAGCAATTCTACCCTTCGAGAGCCTCCCTTCGAGAGCCTCAGGGTCTAACGACAGGGTCTAATGACTGGGTCGAACGAACGATTTAAATAGAAAAAACAGAGCGAAGCGATACCACAAATCTTCAATCTTCAATCTTCAATATTCAATATTCAATTCCGGTTTATCCGGGTTTGGAGGTACACATGTCGGGACACAGCAAATGGTCGAGCATCAAGCATAAAAAGGCCGCCACCGATGCCAAAAGGGGCAAGATTTTTACCAAGCTTATCAAAGAAATTACAGTAGCAGCCCGTATGGGGGGAGGAGATCTGGAGTCCAATCCCAGGCTGAGATCGGCGATTGCCGCGGGCAAAAGTGAAAATATGCCCAAGGATAACATCGAACGGGCCATCAAAAAAGGGACCGGTGAACTTGAAGGTGTCAATTATGAAGAAAGCATTTATGAAGGTTACGGACCCGGGGGTGCAGCCGTGCTGGTGGAATCCCTTACCGACAATAAAAATCGGACCGTGGCTGATATTCGCAGCATTTTCGGAAAAAATGGCGGCAACCTGGGTGAAAACGGATGTGTGGCCTGGATGTTTGACAAAAAAGGCTACATTGTGATGGAAAGTAAATCCGTTGATGAAGAAGTCCTGATGGAAGTCGCTCTGGATGCCGGGGCGGAAGATATCAAGGAAGATGACAGCAATTTTGAAGTCATCACCACACCGGGTGATTTCGAAGCCGTTAAAGAAGCCATCGACAAAGCTGCGATTTCATACATGGATGCCGAAATTACCATGCTTCCCCAAACCACCGCCGACCTCTCCGGCAAAGAAGCTGAGCAGATGGTGCGGCTGATGGAAATGCTGGAAGACTGCGATGACGTACAAAAGGTTTACACCAACGCGGATATCCCGGAGGAGATTATTAATAATATGTGATAGATAGAAGGTTCAGGGTTCAAGGTTCAGGGGTTCAATGGTTATTGTATAGGGTAGAAGGCAAAGGCTGAAGGCGCAAGAATAAAAGCTCAAAGCTGAAGGCTCAAAGCTGAAAGGATAATTCACCGCAGAGAACGCAAAGCGCGCAGAGAGGTTGGAGGCAAAAAAAGCTCAAAGCGGTTACAGAGTACAGGCTTCGTTGTCATCGTCCCCTATGAAATTCTTATTCACGAGCACGACGACGAAAAGAATTAGATCGCATGCATACGGCCTGCGCTTTTTTTTATTTTCCGCATTCCGCATTCCCAATTCCGCATTCAAAAGATTCCCAATTCCGCATTCAAAAGATTCCCAATTCCGAATTCAAGAGCTTCTGTCTCCTGACACCCGACACCTGAAACCATTTTTCGGCCTCCCGTCATCTGTCCTCTATCATCTGTCTTCTGTCCGCTTCCCTCTGCCCTCTGCCCAAACTATTCATCCAATTGCAGTACATCAGCCCCGGGCGGTATCTTAAAGCTAAAAAGGGATTCATCCAGTTTTACATCGAATTGATGGTTGGTAAACTCGATTCGATTTTCATCGCCATAGGAGTTGTAAGTAATTATCCGGATGACGGTAAACGTATTTTTGGTAACGGATAAGCGGATATCGGTCACATCGAGCTTTTTTTCCAAAGGCTGGAGCTTGAGCTCATAAAAAAAATCTTCTTTTGAGTTTTCCAGGGATATTTTAAACTTTTTACGAACTAGCTTAATATCCGACAGCAAACTGGCCCCTTTCCCATCGCTGAAAAAAGCGGGGGCGCTGCCGGTCATCACCTGGTTGTCTGCGGGCCTGTAAATCCATAGTTTGTGGCCATCTGAAATGATAATCTGCTTTTCCGGTTTTTCATATTCCCATCTCATCATGCCCGGGTAGCGGACAAATATTTTACCCGACGCAAAATCGATAATATCCATCGCCTTAATAGTGGATTCCTGAATGAATTCCGCTTCAAAGCTCTTGCCGGTGTAGTGTTTTTCAACTCGATCCAGGATTTGTTCCAGCGTCAAATTCGGTTCGGCGGCCAAGGCTCTGGTCTCAAAAAGGCCGTATTGAACCTGCATTGCCGAAATATTTAAGAGAATCAGGACGCTAAAAAAATAGATATTTTTTTTGCGATTCATATGTTCCTCATGTTTTATTCTATCATTATGAAAGAATTCCGATGATGTCCTGAATATTTTGGTCCGAGCCAAGTTCGATGTGTTCTTCTCCGTTGTGAAGCGACTCAAAATATTCCGTTTTTCCAAATACCGCCCGGCTGATCCGGTCGATGATCCGCATTTTTTTTCGGGCATCCCTCTGGTCGATCAGCACAACCCTTTTGCCTTGGGTCAGTAAGGTCTCGATGTTGTGTTTCTGAAGCTGGGTGTCTAATTGTTTGGCTTTCTGTAAGCTGCGAAGATAAAATTTCTTTTTTGCCATCAGGGTCCGGTAGATGTCGTTGTCCATGACAGGTTCATCTAAAAAACTTAATGCGAATTCGAGGCATTCAAAGATATCATCGTTCTTTGAATTGAATTTTTTAAAAAACAGACACAAAAATTTTATCTTTCCATCCGTGGGCGAGAACCGAGAATTTCTCATTTTCACTTTGATTCGGTTGCTGATATCCTTATCCTCATAATCGTTCAGGGCTTCAAGCAGGTCGGGGATTCAAGTGTTTGGAAATATTAAGGCGCGAGATAAACTGGCAGACGACGTCTTCGGTTACCATAAGGTGCAAAGAGCCTCTGTCCCCCGCAAAGCGGATGGCAGCCTGCACCGGCTCCTGTAAAAGATGGTTCAATACAGATTTTTCGTCCGTATGCTGAAAATGCAGACGTTCCAGCAGCGCCTCCAGTTGAAGCTGCATGGTTTCATCCGGGAACAGGAGCAACTCCATCAGTGAATCCTTTTCGCAGTTGGAATCGTCATGCAGGAGGGTCTGTAGTTCCGTGGTGGTAGGATTGGAAAAGGTAGAGTCGATGTAGTGGATCACGTCGCTGCTTAAAGTAATGCCACCACTGAGAATTTTCTGAAGCTCCCCGGCGAGAAGCCCGCATTTATCGTCTGATTCCATTCGCGTGATCAAACCGCTAAATTTACCTTAATTTTAGTCATTTTAGGCAATTTAAACTTTAGGCATTTGCTTCTCATATATAGGGAGCCATTTTCATCATCATATCATGCTTTTGTAGTCCGCCCGGCATGCTCTCTTTCATCTGACCATTGTCAAAAATGAAAAGAAACGGCACGCTCATAATATTATATTTAGAAGCCAGCATCGGGCTTGTATCCACGTTAAGTTTTCCGACTCGGACTTTTCCTTTTGAATCGACCGCAAACTGGTCGATAATCGGTGCCACGGCACCACAGGTCGGTCACCAGGGAGCCCAGGCCCACATCAGCACGGGCAAAGGAGACTTTAATATCATGGCTTCGAAGTTGCCGTCACTGACCATAATCGGCTGCTGGGTGAACAATTCTTCTGTTTTTAACATTGAGCCACATTTGCCGCATTTTGCACCGGCTTCCAGTTTGCTGGAGGGAACCCTGTTTTTAGCACCGCATTCGGTGCAACGCATCTTGTAGCTGGCTTCAGGCTCTGCAGCAGCTGGATCAGTAGACAGCTCGGCGTGGCATTTTCCGCATTTGGCGGCCATACTGATTCTGTCGGCCGGAATTCGATTGGCCGCCTTACATTTTGGGCATCGAATTATATGTGCACTGTTATCGTTCATTTTTTTAATCCCAACCCGGATAAACCGAAAATGTTTTGTTAGACAAATCCTTCGCAAATATGATGCTATTTCAGACTATCGAGGCACATTAAGATAGGCGAACCCCAACAAAAGTTATACCGGTATCACGCTTAACCCAACCTACTATATCCGCAAGGTCAGTGAAACGGACAGCCCGCTAAATTTATCTTGTGGGGGCGGCTTTTGCTTCCATCCCGATTCAGCTGGGCAGCCGCGATGGTACATGGATTTTCTTGCATATAATAATGTCTTAGATGTCAATGTAAAGGCAGAAGTGCTTCGCACTGTTGGAGGATCGCTGCGCTTTAGGAGCGCTTCGCTTCAGGTTGGAGGCAGAAAAGAAAAGGATGGCTTCAATTTTTACTAACTTATCACTCAGCCCGGATTCGTCGCCTGACCAATATTCAATCACCCGCCTCCAACCTCCTCGTCCTCCTTTGACTGACACCTGAAACCTTCATTTCCGGTTTCCGCATTCCGCATTCCCACTTCCGAATTCCTATTTCATCACCCCATACGCTTTAAGCTTCTTATGCAGAGTTTTCCGGGTAATCCCAAGGCGACGTGCGGCTTCGCTCTTGTTTCCGTCGGCAGCTTGCAGGGTTTTTAATATCGTCGCTTTTTCTACCTCTTCAAGAGGCATTTTCCCACTTATATTGACTTTAGTCGTATTGGATACAGCCTCATCATTACCTATATCTGCAGCGCTGACGATGGGAAAATCATTTTCAGAAAGGTATTCAGATCGGGACAGTACCACGGCTCTTTCCACTGCGTTCATTAATTCTCTGACATTTCCCGGCCACTGATACTTGATCAGATGATCCAGCACCTGGGGCGTGAAGCCTTTTATTTTCTTGTTATTTTTAGTGGCAAACATTTCCAGAAAATGCTGCGCGAGCAGAGGGATGTCTTCCCGTCTATTGCGCAGGGGAGGAATTTCCATATCGACTACATTGAGCCTGTAATAGAGGTCCTCCCGGAACTCCCCTTTGCTGATCAAATCGGTTAAATTTTTATTGGTGGCGGCAATGACCCGCACATCCACCTGGATGGTCTTTTCACCGCCCACGCGGGTAAATTCTCTTTCCTGCAGGACCCGCAATAATTTAACCTGCATGATCAGAGACATTTCGCTGACTTCATCTAAGAACAGGCTGCCGCCATGGGCCTGATAAAACCGTCCTTCTCTTCTGCGATCCGCTCCGGTAAAGGCGCCTTTTTCATGGCCGAAAAGTTCGGATTCCAGCAGCGTTTCGGTGATGGCCGCACAATTGAGTTTGACGAAGGGCCCATCTTTTCTGGAACTGTTGTAATGGATGGCACCGGCAATGAGTTCTTTGCCGGTGCCGGATTCGCCGGCGATTAAGACGGTGGCTTCAGATGGGGCTACCTGGGCCACAGTTTCCAGGAGATTTATCATGGCCGGACTTTGGCCGATGATATTCTGCCGGTCAAAATGTTTCCCCAGGCTTTGTTTGAGCAGGCGGTTTTCCTCCTTGAGCCGGGTGTGTTCCATGGCTCTTTCAATGGTTATTTTTAGCTTGTCGAAGTCAAGGGGTTTGGTCAGGTAATCGTGCGCGCCCTGTTTTAAAGCTTTGACGGCGGTGTCCACCGATGAATAGGCCGTCATGATGATCACCGGAATGGCCGGGTTATATAATTTGATCTGCGCCAGTGCTTCCAGCCCGGAGACCTGGACCATACGAACATCCATCAGTACCAGATCGAAGGACTGCTTTTTGACCCGATCAATTGCGACAGCACCGTCATCAGCCTCCGACACCTCATATCCCCATCCTCCGATGAGTGTGCGCAGCATGATGCGATGGGCAATGTCATCATCGACAACCAATACGGTGTTTCTATCGATCATCCCTTACCTCCATTTATTGCCATTCTCAGAAATTACGTAATAGTCTAGCCACTTAAACACCAAACCCGGATAAACCGGAAATAACAAGCACCAAATTACAAATAAATTCCAAATTACAATACCCAAATCTCAAATAAGACCAAACGCCAATTATTTGGGATTTTGAATTTCGGTCATTGTTATTTGTGATTTGTTCTTTGAAATTTTTTAATTGCTGAAACCTGAACACCGAAACCTGAAACTTTACGTTCCTTATAACATGTTGTCAGATATCGGTATTGTTATACAAAAAGTCGTTCCCCTTTCCGGTCGGCTTGAAATGTTTATCTTTCCCCCCATAGCTTCCATGATATTGTGCGCAATTGCCAACCCCAAACCCGTTCCGGTTGATTTGGTGGTGAAATAGGGATCAAATATCCTGGATAAATGTTCCCCGGAGATGCCGCAACCGGTATCGGAAATCCTGATTTCAACACGGTGGGCTTCTTCGTCGGCCGAAAGTTCGACACCAAGTTCTCCACCCGGTTCCATGGATTCGATGGCATTCAGGTATAAGTTTAACAGCACCTGGTTGATGCGATCCGGATCAATCACTGCTGTATCTACTTTTGCGGAATTAAGCGTTATTACCGTTATTTGTTTTTCCTTGGCCTTTTGTTCAATTAATCTGACGGAATCATCCACAAGGTCCTTAAGCGACGTCAACTTGGGCGACACTGGCACCGGCCTGGCAAACTCCAGGAGTTGACCCACAACCCGGTTTAATCGATCGACTTCGGCGATCATGATATCTGCCGTCTTCTGATCCTGGGGGGCATCCGGATATCGTTCTTTAAAATAAGTGGCAAACCCCTTAATCGAACTTAACGGGTTGCGGATTTCATGGGCCACACCGGCGGCCAGCCTGCCTACGGACGCCAGGCGCTGGCTTCGGGCAATTTCTCTACGCAGTGATCGCACTTCCGTTAGATCTTTAAACAACAGAATGTATCCTAAAAACACACCATTCCCATCCTGCAGGATACTGGCGCCGATCTCAAGCGGTACGACGCTGCCATCTGCGATGATGCAGTCGATTTCTTCCTCGATGACATGATCCGTTTCATCGAAACGTTCCACAACTTCCCAAAGCCGGGCCGGCAGCATTTGATCAGCATTCTTTCCCATCACATTTGGAACAGAAAGCTGCAGCACGTCTTCAGCGATATGATTGCAAGCCGCGATTCTATGATGATCGTCGAGGGCGATTAACCCGATGGGCATGTTTTCCACGACATTGTCGGAAAAGGCTTTGATTCGCGTCAGGGAAGCTTTGGTGGCGCGATTGCTTTGAACCAAAAAAATGAGCATTATGCCGGCAAACCCCACCAACATCAGAACCCCCCCCATGATGACCGCATGCCGGATATCGGCATCCTGGGCTTCTATAAGCGGGGTCATGTCAAGGCCCACGAATATTGCCCTGGCGGGTTTGTCAAAAGGCCCCGGCAACATTCTTCTTTGGTTTTGTTGTTGCTGAAATCCGCGACCCATCATCATGGAGCTGTGCATCCTGCCCATGGGCCGCCTCGTGGGGGCAAATTTGCGAAAAACTTCAAATATCCGGTTACCATCCGGCCCGGTGACCTGGCGCCAGTGAAGACTGTCGGTTTGCACAATTTCTGCCGGGTCCAAATCTTTTTCAACCGGTGTTCCGACCTTTTCAAGATCATTGTGGGCCAGGATCTCCCCGCTGCTGTCTGCCACAAAAAGATAAATGATATCCGGTTGCCGGGCCATCTCGGTCAAAAGCTGCTGAAGCTGAAAACCACCCCGGTGCCTACCCATCATGCCCGTACGGGTACCGGCTTCAAAAGACCTGATTAAGGCGGCCCCTTTTTCCAATAATAATTGGATGCTCTTTTTTTTCTGACGATTGATATTCTCGATGGTTATAAAGGTGAATATCGGCAGCAGCACAGCCACCGCACCGATCAATACCCAGGGCTGAACCCCGGTCCAGGGTCTTTTGTTTTTGGTTTTTGTCAGCATGGCCAATAAATTAAGCAAAATTAAAGCCAAAGATTTTATTGCTTGGAGGCTGGAAAGCTTGAAGGCCTGGATGCTGTATAAGCTGCCTGATCCTAATGCTTTTCTTTCAGCTTTCCCGCCTTCCAGCTTCCAGGCTTTACATTTTTGGCTCTTCCGTTCTTTGTATACTTATTACCCGATCCGCGAATCTTACCTGGATACTTGGTATCCACTTCATAAATATACCTCTGGAATAAGTTTTGTCAACGAACTGTTGGACAGCATTAAATAAATATGAAAATTCAATGAGTTAACTAATAATTTTTTATCTCCTCGCTGCTTGGCACACCCTTTGCTCATACATAAAGACAACGAGATGACGGCGGGACATTCTATATTTTTGACTAACCCAAATCACTAAAACGGAGGTAAAAAATGAAAATGAACAATATCGCTAAGACTGTTACAGTATTGGCAATCGCAGGTATCGTTGGATTTGCGGCAACTTCTTTCGCAGGCTGGGGCAGAGGCGGCGGCGGTAATTGCTGGGGGCAGGGTTCCGGTTGGGGTCAAAGAGGGTATGCTCCTTCAGGTTACCAGGGCAATCTGAGCGACGAACAGGTCACCCGGTTGAACAAGGAGCGGCAGGCTTTTTTTGAGGAGACCCGGAATCTGAGGGAGAATCTCTATCAGAAAGAGCTCGAACTCAGAAGTGAACTGGCCAAAGAGGACCCGGATGCTCAGAAGGCTGCCGGCCTGCAGGCGGAAATTTCTGATCTGACTGCTCAGCTGGATCAAAAACGGATCGATCACCGCGTTTTGATGCAAAAGGAAAATCCGGAATTATTTGCAGGCAGGGGCTACGGAAAGGGCGGCCGAGGTATGGGTCGCGGATTCCACAACCAGGGCATGGGCCGAGGATTTCGAGGCCAGGGCGGCGGCAGGTATTAGAGATATCGTTGATTGGGTGATTAGTTGATTGGTTAAGTGGTTATAAATATTTATTTATCCCATATTTGCAAAATAATTGGACACTGTCACTCAGGTTTCAGGTGTCAGTAGTAAAAAAGTGAGAGCTGGCCTGAAACCTGACACCTGAAACCTATTCTCCGAAAAGGCTTCACTACGTCCGATAATGTCCAAAAAAAAGAGCTATTTTCATAGTAAATTATGAGGTCTGTATTAATAATAACTACCGGTAAATAAAACCATAGGGGGCTTTTTGCCCCCTCCCCATAGCCGTTAGGCAAATCACAAATCTCAATAACCAAATCTCAAATGGTTCGACAAGCCAAGCTCACCACCCTGAGCCAAGTCGAAGGGCAAATTCCAATTTCCAATTACAAAATGACCCAAACAAGTCTGTTTCGATCTATGGGCCTGGTTTTCCATCACCATATTGATTGAGTTGTGAATTTTGAATTTTTAGTTTTGAATTTAAAATTAAAAATTAAGAAGTATCCTTTCACCTTTGACCTTGTTTGTCCTCCAAAGTGACGGCGGACAGCCGTTTGAAATGAACTTAATCAACCCAATCATCTCATCAACCCTTCAACTCTCTCACCTTCTTCCCACTTTAACCCTGAACGTTGAACCCTGAACCTGTGAACGGTTACTAATAAATCGATAGTTTGGTATTGGCATCAAAAATATGCAAATGCTTTAGATTCAAGGCAAGCTTTAATTGACTGCCAACATTAATAATTCTTCTGCCTTCACTTTTGGCTATGAATTTTGTCCCTTGAAGATCTATATGCATATTGGTTTCACCGCCCAGAGGTTCGACCACCTTTACAACGCCATCCACTTTCCATTCTTGCGGGAATTTCCTGCCCGCATTATCAATAGTCAAATCTTCCGTGCGCAGACCCATGACGACCTCCATTCCATCTTTGATTTTTACATCCGGTTTTTCCGGAATCGGAATTTGCAGTTTTCCCGCAAGATTCAGCTTCATCCCGGCATCTGTACGGAAAATTTTCGCTGGAACCAAATTCATGGGTGGACTGCCGATAAACCCAGCCACAAAGGTATTCGCAGGTTCCTGAAATAGCTTTAAAGGCTCGCCGACCTGTTCAATGTATCCGTCACGCATGACAACAATCCGATCGGCCAGGGTCATGGCTTCCACCTGGTCATGGGTCACATAAATAATGGTGGTTTGAACTTTTTGATGCAGCAGTTTTATTTCCGTGCGCATCTGCGTGCGCAGCTTGGCGTCCAGATTGGAAAGTGGCTCATCAAATAGGAAGATGGACGGCTTCCGAACCATGGCCCTTCCCATGGCAACCCTTTGACGCTGACCACCTGATAGTTGGTACGGTTTGCGCTTAAGAAGGTCACTCAGTTCCAGAATATCTGCAACCTCATTGACTCGCCTTTGGATTTCCGTCTTCGGGGTCTTTGCTCAGCTTTAACCCGAAGCTCATATTGTTGAATACGTCCATGTGCGGATATAATGCATAGTTTTGAAATACCATAGCCGCCCCCCGGTCCTTTGGTGCGACATCATTTACGACACGGCCATCAATAAGGATATCCCCCTTTGTAATTTTCTCTAAACCGGCAACCAGGCGCAATAGTGTGGATTTACCGCATCCTGAAGGACCTACAAGGACCACAAGTTCCCTGTCACTGATATCAAGATTAACCCCATGAATAACTTCTGTCTTGCCAAATCTTTTTACAATATCTTTTAAGGTTACACTTGCCATAATAATGCCCTATATTGTTTTTTTTTGAGCCTGACCAAAAAAAAGGAATATCAAAACTATTATTCTGATTTTGTCGATATTAAAAAACCATTTTTTGTATGATAAAGTCAAGAATTCTTTGTGTATCTCTAATTTAGACCCATTTATTTGAAATATAAGCATTCGTTTTTTTAGCGATGGTTCTATCTTCGGCTATTTTGTTGGGTTTCGCTGATAGCACAAAAATGGCTGGAAAGTAGGTTGGGTTGAGGAACGAAACCCAACAAAAGATATCGAGATGCTCAACCCAACCTACGAATAAGTCGTGGCCGATGTTAGAACCAAGCCCGTTTTTTTTAGCACGGCAGGGTTTTTTTAAAAGAATTTAATTCTTGACTCACCTGTAAATTATCCCTAATCTTATAGCCGGTTATATAGATAGTGGTAGACGCATCGCAAGATTAACCCTATTTGGATAAAGGAGGACATGATTATGAAAATGCGTAGATTATTAATGGTTGGTGTAGTTGGCGTTGCAGTGATGTTTTTTGCCGGTCAGGCCCTGGCAGAGCCGATTACCATTAACTGGTGGCACGCCATGAAAGGCGCCCGGGGCGAAGTCGTTGCAACCATGATTAAGGCATTTAATGATTCACAGTCTGACTATGTGGTTGTCGATGCTTACAAAGGGAATTATGACGAAACGATCAATGCCGGTGTTGCCGCATATCGTGCCAAAAAGCAGCCGCATTTACTTCAGGCCTTTGAAGTCGGCACACAGACCATGATGCTTTCCGGCGCTATATATCCCGTTCATAAGCTCATGAAAGATGGGGGATATAATATTGACTGGTCCGGATATCTTCAACCGGTTCTTTCTTACTACATGAACGCCGACGGCAATCTGATGTCCATGCCCTTTAACTCATCCACGCCGGTGATGTATTACAACGTGGATTTGTTTGAAAAGGCCGGGATCCCCACACCACTTTCAAAGACGGAGCCCATAACCTGGGACGAACTCGGTGAAATCACCGGCAAACTGGTTAAATCCGGCGTGGCCGGCGGCATGGTCACCGGATGGCAGTCCTGGACCCAGGTTGAAAACTACAGCGCCATCCATAATATCCCCTTTGCCACCAAGGCCAATGGATATGAAGGCCTTGATTGTGAACTGGTCATCAATAATCCCAAGGTAATTGATCATGTCACCCGGCTAAAAACATGGGCTGCCGACAAACGTTTCGTTTATGCAGGTCAGAAATTTCAAGGGCCGAAAGCTGAGTTTATCGCTCAAAACGCCGGAGTTTACATTGATTCCATCAGTGCCATTGCCAAGTTGCAAAAGGCCGTGAAAGATTTTACCTGGGATGTTGCGCCACTTCCGGTTGAATCCTGGATGAAAGAACCCCAGAACAGCATTATTGGTGGTGCCTCCCTGTGGGTATTCTTGGGACACAGCGAAAAGGAATACAAAGGCGTTGCCGCATTTTTAAAACACCTTGCCAGCCCTGATATGCAGATGTACTGGCATAAGGAAACGGGCTATTTCCCGATCACGTTAAAAGCCTATGAAATACTTAAGAAGCAGGGCTATTATAAGGAAAACCCACTGAAGGAAGTCGGCATCAAACAGTTGACCCGCCGGACTCCCACAAAGATCTCCCGCGGCCTTCGCCTGGGATATTTTATCCAGATCCGAAATATCATTAACGAGGAGCTTGAGCTGGTCTGGAACGACACCAAAACCCCAAAGGAAGGCCTTGATAACGCAGTAAAACGGAGCAATAAAAAATTGCGTGAGTTTGAAAAAATTTACAAGAAATAAAGTCTTCAAACCTAGTTGAATAGTTTACTGGTTGAATGGTTGATTAAGGAAAAGAAGTTGATTAAGTTGATTGGTTGATTAGGGTGACTGAATCAACCAATCAACGAGATCTGTATCATGATAAAAAGATCATTTTTTGCATCTAAACGCCTGCCATATCTTCTGATACTGCCCCAAATTCTGGTTACTGCAACCTTTTTTTACTGGCCGGCATTGCAGGGACTGGTGCAGTCCGTTATGCGCAGTGATCCTTTTGGGCACCACAGTACTTTTATCTGGCTGGAAAATTTTACTGCGCTTTTTACTGATCCGCTTTATCTCAAGTCCATTGGGACGACACTGTTTTTCAGCGCATCCGTGGCGGCCGTTTCTATTTCCATCGGTCTTTTTATCGCCACCATGGCCAATCGCGCTTTAAAAGCCAAGGCATTGATTCGTACCATGCTGGTCTGGCCTTATGCGGTTGCACCGGCTATCTCCGGTATTCTATGGCTTTTTCTGCTTCACCCGTCTTACGGTGTAATCGCTATTGCCATTAAACGGTGGCTCGGAATTGACTGGAATCCGGTACTGGACGGCAAAGATGCATTGTTTATGGTTGTCATGGCCAGTTCCTGGAAACAGATCAGCTATAATTTTATTTTTTTTATTGCCGGGATGCAGGCAATTCCCGGATCCCTGATCGAAGCCGCTGCCATGGATGGCGCAAGTCCATTTAGAAGGTTCTGGAAAATCACTCTTCCCCTGCTGTCACCCACACTCTTTTTCGTTACAGTAATGAATATCATCTATTCTTTTTTTGAGACCTTTGGGGTGATTCACATGATGACCCAGGGAGGACCCGGTGGTGCGACCAATATTCTGGTTTACAAGGTATACCAGGATGGATTTATCGGTCTGGATCTTGGCTCTTCGGCAGCCCAGTCCATAGCACTGATGACCCTGATCATCGTAATAACTGTTTTCCAATTTAAATATGTGGAGAGAAAGGTCCAATACGCGGGATAGGCAGTAATGGTTGAAAAAACACCTATTTTAGATACATTAACCTATATATTCCTAATGGTGGGAATTGTTGTTGTGGGGTTTCCCATAATATACTCTATTATTGCCGCCACCCTCCCCATAGAAGAAGTGTCCAAAGTTCCCATGCCCCTGATACCCGGTGATCAATTCTGGGTGAACATCCAGACCGCCTGGGAAAAGGGGAATCTGGGGACCAATTTGGTCAATTCTTTCATCATGGCTGCCGGAATCACTTTTGGCAAAATTGTGGTATCCATGCTCGGTGCATTTTCTATCGTCTATTTCGATTACCGTCTTCGAACCGTCGCATTTGTAACCGTGTTCTGTACATTGATGCTCCCCGTAGAAGTAAGAATCCTTCCAACCTATGAGATGGCCGCCAATTTGTTCGGCCCGCTTCAGCCGGTATGGGATTTGCTTCACCTCAATGGTCTGGTTAGCTGGTTTGCCGGGCATGAGATCGAGGTGACGCTGGAATGGAGTCTCCTGGACAGTTACCCCGGATTAATATTTCCTCTGGTGGCATCGGCAACCTGCACCTTTCTTTTTCGTCAGTTTTTTCTGACTATCCCGGAAGAACTTTGTGAAGCGGCCAAAATGGACGGGGCTTCTCCCATGGTTTTTTTCAGGAAAATACTGCTGCCCCTTTCCAAAACCAATATTGCCGCCCTGATTGTAATAGAGTTTGTGTATGGCTGGAACCAGTATCTGTGGCCATTGCTCATCACAACCAATCCCAAAATGTTGACCGCGGTTATCGGTCTTCAGAACCTGATACCAGATGCCGATGACCTGCCATACTGGAATGTGGCGCTTGCAGGCACATTGATTGTCATGTTGCCGCCTGTTTTGGTCGTACTATTTATGCAGCGCTGGTTTGTGAAGGGGTTGGTGGATCCAGAAAAATAGTTTCATTTCGAGTCTTTTTTTGTGCCTTGCAGGGTTTGACCGGAGTTTGCAGCGGGTCGAAGCGTATTGGTAAATTCTTAAGGGGTTAGATCTTCATCTATTAATAAGCGCTCACCTTTGAAATCTTTATCGATGCGATACTTTTTTTTAACCAGAATTCTATAGCTGAGAACTACTGTTGCGGGATATTCGGTTCGACGCCGGCAAAGCTCATTGAAATATTCCTCCGCCTTAACGGGATCTTCAAAAACAGCCCGCTTGCTTTTGCGGGAATTCCCTATTCGAATCATAACTTTGTACATTTTGCATTTCCTTTAGGATGTGGATATTGGCTGCCAGTATTATCCTCAATGCTGCAACATTAGGCCCTTAGCGGCGATGTTCTGACAACATGTTGTCAGAAACTGAAGGTGTTCCGTCGAGGCGGATTCAGGTTCCAGCAATTAAAAATTTCAAATAACAAAACACAAATATCAAATGGTTCGACAAGCTCACCACCCTGAGCCAAATCGAAGGGCAAATAACAATGACCGAAACTCAAAATTCCAAACAATTGCCTTTTGATCTAATTTGAGATTTGGATATTGTAATTTGGAATTTATTTGGCCCAATTTTATGATCAGGTGATGCTTGTTATTTGTTATTTCTCTCCGAGCCGTAGGTTCGAATCTACGAGCCGGAGGCCGGTTTATCCGGATTTAGGCCCTTAGTTGTGATTTCTTTGCCTTCCAAAGGCGGATCTACGACATATTATGGCAAAAAATATTTTCGCCACCAAGACACCAAGACGCAAAAATGAATATTAACCAAAGGCTTCGTTTTGTGTATTGGTGCCTGGAAATTTGTTCTCCGCCTTTCTATACACGAGATATCGTAAAAAGGGAAGCTAAAGAACGGCTTTACCAAATATCTTTTGCCGGTTGACTATAAATATCATTAACTTCAGACCTCCTAATTTACTATGAAAACAGCTCATTTTTTTGGACATTTTCGGGCGTAGTGAAGCCTTTTCGGAGAATAGGTTTCAGGTGTCGGGTGTCAGGCCGGCTCTCACTTTTTTACTACTGACACCTGACACCCGACACCTGAAACCTAAGTGACTGTGTCCAATTATTTTGCAAATGTGGGATAAATCCATATTTATAACCACTTAACCAATCAACTAATCACCCAATAAACGATATCTGAACTTAGAGTGTTGATGTTATCTCTGTGGGAGCGGCTTTCCAGCCGCGATTTAATGCTTTTTGCTTTAGAGTGACTTGTTTTCGTGGCTGGAAAGCCACTCCCACGAAAAGTTGGTATTAGGTAATGACATTGGGTTGATTATTCAGGGACGTGAAAATCGAGTCTTGACATTGTTGACCTGCTTATATATTTGAAAATATACACTATGGTTTTCCGGTATAGAGCCGGGTCTGAAATAAGCTTTTCAATTTGCTAACCACAAGAAGAAGGGGGGTATATTATGAAAAAAGAATCTATGATATTTTGTTTCGTAATACTTATTGTGCTAAGCCTTTCGAGTATTTCCTTTGGGGTGGATTTGGCCATTATGACAGGGGGCGAGAAAGGCACCTACTATCAATTTGGCTTGAACTTAAAAGAACTTGTAAAATCAAAGGACATCCGGCTTAGGGTAAACAATTCCACCGGCTCGATTGAAAACCTTTACGCGGTGTACCAGAGGCCTCACACACAGATGGGAATCGTACAGTCAGACGTTTTGGCCTTTGTTTCCAAGCTTCAATCCGATCTCACACTAAAACGGATTGCAAAAAAAACAAAGATGATTTTTCCTTTATATAATGAAGAAATCCATTTGCTTGGTCGCCGGGAATTGGCGGATTTTGATGATTTAGCGGGCAAAAGGGTGGCCATTGGTAAGGAGGGCAGTGGTACGTATCTCACTGCAAAACTCTTATTTGAGGTTTCAGATGTAGAGCCCGCAGAAATGGTCTCTGTTGGTACGGACGAGGCTTTAGCAAAATTGAAGGGCGGGGACATCGATGCAATGTTTTATGTGGCCGGATTTCCTGTCAAATTATTCGAAGGAGATGTTACTGAAGAAGATGGGCTTGCCTTGATCCCGATAACGAACAAGAGCATTGTTGAATTTTATCCGTTAGCTGAAATTCCGGCGGAAACATACCAATGGCAACATGAAGCCGTAAATACCGTTGCCGTCAAAGCCGTCCTGGTGTCGTTTAACTTCAGAAGAGTCAATTGTGAATATGTGGGCAAATTTGCCCGGATCCTTAGTGAGAATATGGATTGGCTCAGAGAGAACGGACACCCAAAGTGGAAATTCGTGGATCTTGACTTTCCCTTGAAAGGATGGGAGCAATACGACTGTGTCAAAAAATATCTTGTAAAAAAAACGGAAGCCGCTCCAAAGCCATCTGTTGACATCAATCCAATTTTAAAAGCCGTTAAGGATATTCTGGACTAGGTGAACATGTATCTTAAATATTACAATCTGAGCTTGAAGCCTTTTGAAATAAGTCCCGATCCGAAATTCCTTTGGCTTGGCGAAAAGCATAAAGAAGCTCTGGCCGCCATAAAATATGGAATTTTGGATAACAAAGGGTTTATTTCTCTTACCGGCGATGTCGGCACCGGTAAGACCACACTTGTCAATGCACTGGCCAATAGTTTAGGGGAGAATATTATTTTTGGACAGGTCTCCGATCCTTCTTTGGAGCAGCTGGACTTTTTAAATTTGATCGCGGATGCGTTTAAAATGAATAAAAAGTTTAGCACCAAAGGGGACTTCCTCAGCCATTTAAAGCACTTCCTGAACAATGCATATGTTCACCATAAAGAAGTCGTACTCGTTATTGAAGAGGCCCAGAGATTTGATCAAGAGCGTTTGGAAGAGGTACGTCTCATTTCAAACATAGAAAAGCCGGATAAAAAGCTGATAAATATTGTTTTTGTAGGTCAAAACGAATTTAACAGTATATTAAAAAAGAACAAAGCTTTGAGACAGCGACATGCTATTATCCATAATATCGAACCGTTGCAGGAAATTGAAACGGAGCAATATGTCATGCATCGTCTCAAAATTGCCGGTTCAGAAAGAAAGATCTTTAGTCCGGAAGCAGTTCGTGAAATCTATTCCTTTTCTGAAGGTAACCCTCGTCTGATCAATATTATTTGCGATTTTGCCTTATTGACCGGATATGCCAAAGAAAAAAAAATAATAGAACCGGACATAATCAGAGAGTGTGCAGCAAATTACTTAATTCCGAAGCAACAAAACAAAGGCGCGATAGAAGATCAGAAAGCTTCAGCAAAATCGATCCCGGAAGCCGGAAAAGGGATACAACCCGCAACCTCGGGGGATTCATATCAAAAAGTTGCCCAAATAGTGCGGCAAAAACCTGCCGGGCTTAAGCTTGCAACTGTCACCCCGATATTTGTGGTTATTTTGTTGAGTATTTTCGGATACCTTTATTTTTTTGGTGAAAATCATGCGCCTTATAGGGACTTTAAAACTTTTTTGGGGCAGGCAGTCGGTCGATACAACGGTTCAAAATCGGAAACTTCGTCTCAAAAACCGGATGAAACTACCATACAGCAGAGTAATATTGCCGGGGCACAAGTTCAGGCGTTGGATCTTAAAAACCAAAATACTTCTATCGAGAACCAACTCGTCCGGCTAAAATCCCATAATGAGGAGCTTAGGGCCGCTCTGGAGGAATTAAAAGGCGCGAAAGAACGTGTTGTGGAGCTTGAGCGCGAAGTGCCGATGCTAGACACAATGCTTTCCCAGTCACAGCTAAAGCTTGCGAAGCTGGCAAAAGAGCTCAATCAAGAAAAACAGAGCGGGGAGCTTCTGAGTTCTGAACTCTCTTCGAAGGTGGACCTGATTGCTGAATTGCGGGAAAAGTTGGGAGACTCTCAATCCGATGCCTTGGAAGCCGAGACTAAAATTGAAAATTTTATAAGACAAATCAATGAGTTACAAAAAAATCTGCTGAATTTAAAAACGGAAAAGGTCTCAGCCGAGACGCAACTCGGCCAGCTGAGATCCCGTAATGAAGCGCTGACGGATGATCTGGCGGAATTAAAAGGGGTGAAAGAACGGGTTGCTGACCTTGAAGGAGTGGCGGCAGTTCGCGAGGAAAAGCTGACCCAATCAGAGCAAAAGGTTACGGACTTGGCCACTGCGCTTGATCAAGAAAAAAAGGGCCAGGACCAGCTCAGATCCGAGCTCTCAACAAAGGCGGATCTGATATTGGATCTGAAAGCCAAAAGACCTCTTCGGATACCCAACTGGGCCAGATGAAATCTCGTAATGAGGCGCTTACGGCTGATCTGGCGGAATTAAAAGGGGCGCAAGAACGGGTTGCAGAGCTTGAGGGGCAGGCGGCGATGCGCGCGCAAACGCTTTCCCAGTCAGGGCAAAAGGTTACGGACCTGACCAGTGCGCTGGATCGAGAAAAAAAGGGCCGGGACCTGCTCAGGGCCGAGCTCTCAACGAAGGCTGATCTGGTTGCAGAGCTTGAGCATAAGCTGGCAGCGACCCTCTCCAGTCGGGCAGAGCTGGAGAATGATATCGAAAAAAGTAAAAACGAGGTTGCAGGGCTGCAAGTTCAATTATTGGATTTGAAAGCCCAGAAGGCCTCCTCCGATACCCAACTTGGCCAGTTGAAATCTCGGAATGAGGAGCTTACAGCCGGTCTGGAAGGGCTAAAAGGGGCGAAAGAACGTGTTGCTGTGCTCGATGGTGAGTTGTCGACGAGAGACCAAGCGCTTTCCCAGTCAGAGCAAAAGATTACGGACCTGACCAATGCGCTGGATCGAGAAAAAAAAGGCCAGGAGACGCTCCGAACTGAGCTCTCAACGAAGGCAGATTTGGTTGCAGAGCTTCAGCAGAAGCTTGCAGCGACCGTCTCCGGTCGGTCAGAGTTGGAGAATAATCTCGATCAGGAAAAAGAGAGCAAGGGGCGACTGAGTTCTGAACTCTCTACCAAGGAGGACCTGATTGTTGAACTGCAGGAAAAGTTGGCAAACGCTCAATCCAAATCCATGGAGTTTGAGGCTGAAGTTGATAATAGTACAATAAAAATCAATGAGTTGCAAGCACAGATAGATGAACTTAAAATACAACAGGCCCAGACAGTATCCTCACCGGTAAAAGAAATCGCAGAGCTACAAAGTCAACTAGTGGATTTGAAAGCCCAAAAGGCCTCAGCCGATACCCTGCTGGGGCAGCTGAAATCCCGTAATGAAGAGCTTAGCGTCGATTTTAATGAATTGAGAGATGCGAGAGAACGTGTTGCCGCGCTTGAGGGGGAATTGGCGACGAAAGATCAAGCGATTTCCTTGTCGGAACAACGGCTTTCCCAACTGGCAAAAGAGTTCGATCAAGAAAAACAGAGCAGGGAGCGTCTGAGTTTTGAACTCTCTTCGAAGGAGGTCCTGATTGCAGAGCTGCAGGTAAAGTTGGCAAACGCTAAATCTAATGCCATGGAGTTTGAGGCCGAAATTAACAATAGAACAATAAAAATCAATGAGTTACAATCACAGTTAGGTGAACTTAAAACACAACAAGCCCCAACCGAATCCTCGAAAGAAATCGTAGCGCTTCAAGGTCAACTATTGGATCTGAAAGCCCAAAAGACCTCCTCCGATACCCAACTGGGCCAGTTGAGATCCCGTAATGAAAAGCTTGCGGCCGACATCCAGGAATTGAAAGGGGCGAAAGAGCGGGTTGCCGAGCTTGAGGGGGTGGCGGCGATGCACGAGCAAACCCTTTCCCAGTCAGAGCAAAAGGTTACGGACCTGACCATTACGCTTGATCGAGAAAAAAAAGGCCGGGACCAGCTCAGATCCGAGCTCTCAGCGAAGGCTGATGTGGTTGCAGAGCTTGAGCAGAAGCTGGCAGCGACCGTCTCCAGTCGGTCAGAGCTGGAGAATGATCTTGATCAGGAAAAAAAGAGCAACGATATGCTCAGTTCTGAACTCTCATCGATGGCTAGTTTGGTTGAAGAGTTTCAACAAAACCTGAAAGCTTCGAAAACAAGTCAGCTTAGGCTGGAGAATGATATCGAAAAAAGCAAAAAAGAAATCGTGGAGCTACAAAATCAGATAGGGGAACATAAAGCACAACAAACTCCGACCGAGTCTTCACCGGTAATCGTTGATGTGAAAAAAAAGTCGACATCGAAAAGCGAACCATCCAGAGAGCAGGATGAATCGCCAAGCCCATCCGACATAATCGATTGGATCCTCAAAAAGAAGGCGAAATAGAAAAACCCGGATAAACCGGAATTGCGAATTTGGGGATTGGGGAATTGAGGAATTAAAAAAGATGTCCTCAACCTAACTTGGATAAGCCGGAACCAAAATCCTACGCAAACATGATTGGATTTTGAAATTTAGGTACTAAAAGTTCAGCAATCCACAGCGAGCTTTGCTATTTATTTACATGATAATTCCGATGGAGAGGAGCAAACTGAAAAGAAATGCCAGTTTTGCTGTTGACGCCAGCGTGTGATTCAGCATGGGTCCACCGGTTGTACGCCGGATGATGCGGATTAGCCGCCAGGCCAATGGTGCCGAGACAAACGGCATCAGCACCCAGATGGGAAAAATTCCACAAACCCAGAGCGCCAACACACCCCCATATGCACCTGTCAGCAAAAGGCTGTATTCAAGCTTCGTACCGCGGGTTCCGAGACGCACGGCCAAAGTGCGGTTACCGGTTTTCTCATCGGTGGAAATGTCCCTGAGGTTGTTTACTACCAGAATGGCGGTGATCAACAGCCCGACATCAGCGCCCATCATCACAACTGTCGCAGTCAGCCTAAGTGCCTGCACATAATATGTCCCGCAGACAGCCACCAGCCCAAAAAATATAAAGACGAACAAATCTCCAAGAGCATTGGATGCCAGTGGATAAGGTCCGCCGCTGTAACCCAGGGCCGCCAAAATTGAAGCTGCTCCAATGAACACCACCGGCCACCCCCCTACGTTGATCAGGTACAGGCCCGGCAGTGCAGCTAAAATAAATGTGATGTTCATAGCAGTTTTCACCAGAACCGACGGTATCAGGCCGCTTTGGGTAACCCGCACAGGACCGAGACGTTCATCACTGTCAATTCCTTTGATATAATCAAAATAATCGTTTGCCAGGTTCACACCGATCTGCAAAAGGAGCGCTACTGCCAAAGCCGCTGTCGCAGGCAACAAAGTAAAGGTTTTATGGGAAAATGCCATAGCTGAACCCACCATCACCGGTGCCACCGCAGCAGGCAGGGTCTTCGGGCGTGTTGCCAGAATCCAGGCCTCAATGGGGCCTATGTTGTTTAATTGAGTTTGAGCCATTTTTCAAAAGGCATAGCGATTTGAGCTAACCTGCCGACCACCAGACTTTAAGGTGGTGAAAATTCACCTGTAACTTGTTGTACATAGACTTAACTTTTTACAGCGTTTTGTTCCGAGAATTTGGTTTCAGGTGTCAGGAAAGGTAGACGCAATAGCACATCCGGAACACTGACACCTGAAACCTTGCGGCCAAAAAGAGGAATAAAAATGGAACAAAAGTTAAGGGCACCGATATGAGAATTTTCATCAGCCCACGCCCAAGCTAAGTGGCCGGGCGGAGCTTGTAGGGCTTTACTTGAAGACTGTGATTTTTTTTATTGGTGAAATTCCCTAAGCGGCGGAGGCTCGTCCGGTGCTGCTTGAGCGCCTGGTTATGCGACAATTTTTATAATTGGCTTTAGCCGAGAAATCCCCTTTGCCTCGTGACTATTCATGGCGTGCCAAAGATCCCAATCTTGCTGCAAACCCAACCAAAAATCTGCTGACATACCCAACACACGAGACAGCCGCAAAGCGGTATTTGGAGTTACCGAACGTCTCCCCTTGATGATTTCATTAAGGCGAGGGTACGAAACATCCAGACGACGAGCGAGCTCTGCTTGTGTTAGCTCAAGTGGCTTAACAAACTCCTCGAAAAGCATCTCTCCAGGATGGGTTGGCGGACGCTTTCGGGGGAGTCGCCGACCAACAATTCCATTAGTGGTAGTCTGTGATTTCGATTTCGTAGGCATGGCCTTCCTCCCATATAAAACAAATTCGGTATTGCTGATTAATCCGGATACTGTACTGATCATCTCGATCACCCTTTAGGCGCTCCAAACGGTTTCCTGGAGGTACCTTGAGTTCACTGAGCTCTTGAACCCGGTTGATTTGATCCAACTTTCGGTGTGCAACAGGCCAAATTGATTGTGGACAGCATTTTCTTGCAGCTTGGGATGCCAGACCGTCAAAAATGTCTTCCGTGCCTGTGGTTTTGAAAGATTGTATCATGGGTCACATTATAACGATGTCCATTATAGATGTCAACCGATTTAAGGTAAGGTTTCGACCTAGTGCGATGAAAATCCACCTGCAACTTGATGCATCTATACTTAACTTTTTAGACCCTTTTTGTTCCGCAAATTTGGTTTCAGGTGTCAGGCGTCAGGAAAGGCAGGCGTAATAGCATATACTCATATGAAACATTTATTTAGACAGGATTCACAGGATTATCAGGATTTATTTTGGACTCGTATTTCTCTATCATGTCCATCCAGTTGATCCTGTCAGAAAAAGATAGATTCGCTTTGCACAGTATTTTTTTTTAAATCGACAGAATTCATTATTCGATGTTGGACGTTCAATGTTCGATGTTCGACGTTCATTTTTTTGTTAACCCGTCATATGAAACTACGCCAAAATGGCATAGTTTCTTTTCCGATCAGACTGGCCGCTTTTCAGGCCAGAGGCGGCCCTCGTGTGAAACTACATTTAAAAAGTTTCTTTTTTGGCCTTTCACCTTCTTCTTTCTTCTCACTTATAACTTTTCACCTTTCACTTTTGACCTTTCAGCCTTGAGCTTTATTCTCTTTTAAACGGTCTGTAAAGCGGATCTCCAATCAGCACCATCTGCCACGACCAAAAGGGCTTGGAGAATGCGTAGACCTCGGCCAGGGTCAGGCGCCCCTCCAGCAGCAGCGCGAAAAAAAGCTCCGGCACGGGAAATGCCTGGAGGTAGGGTTCGTTGACCGGTCCCACTGTGGCGGCCACACCTTCTTCCAGCATGCGCTTACACCATACCCGGCTATCTTTTTTTTTGAGTGTACGGCACTCAGCGCTGGCGATATGGTAGGCCACCGATCCGGGCCGCCATTTAAAGGCATCCACGTAGCGGGCCAGACTGTACCAACCGCAGTAGAGAGCTGCATCCGGGGCTTCACCAGGCTGGAACAGTTCGGATTTTTCATCTATCTTTACCGGCATCCGCTTGCTTTTGCGCACCCGCCCGGCCGCCAGATGAATTGAACGGTCGTAGAAACGATAGCCCATCTTGTTTTTAGGGGGTGGATTTTTAGCGGCCAGCGGCCAGCGGGCGTCAAAATATGCCGTGCCGCTGAGCCCCGTCCGTTCTGTTTTAATACTGTCGTCGATGATGCGTCTAACGATATCATCCGTGGGGGCGTCCAGCCGGCTCACCAGCAGCACCTCCTGCCGGCTGAAGGGCAGCTTTTGGTTTTTAAACCCGATAAAATGGGGGTTGGTAATCCAGCCGGCCCGTGAATAATCCCCGGCAAGAACCAGTGCAATTTCGGAGTCAAATGACGATCTCTGATCGCTTTTCGTCAAAACCCCAATCTGTTTTTTGATATCTTTTAATTCGTTTCTGAGGTCGGCGGTCTCTTTCTCTTTTATGTCCTCCAGGGTTTTCAGTCGTTCCTTGAGCGCTTTTTGCTTTTTTCTCAGCGCCTTCACCTGCTTTTTTTCTGCAACAGCTATTAGTGGTGGGTCCACTTTCAGCGGCAGGCCATGCAGGGTCACCAGACAGCGTATGGTTCGGTTCGGATCCTTTTCCCTGATATGTTTGCGGACGACCGGTACTACGTTGCGGTCGTATTCCTCACGCGAGCAGCGTTCTTTCACGGTCAAACGCAAAATCAGGAGATTTTTCTGCGGAATGGACCTCCGGTCCCATGTAATACTCCGCCAGCTCCACACTGTGCGCCGCATTTGCATTGGCAATCACCAGGATTTCATGAGGTTCCAAGGCCCGGCATACGCGCCGGCATAGTCCCAGGAAATTACCGGCAGGAGTAGCACAAACATTTTTTAAAGATGATCATGGCAGGTTGAATTTACCACCCCGATGAAATAAGGGCAACAGAGATTTCATTGGGCAGGCAGGCAGACATACACAGAAAGACAAACCATTAAGATGGTTGATTGAGTTTATTGTGGGTTGTAAGTTGGGGATTGATTGAGGTGGAAAGAAGGTTAAAGGCTAAAGGTCAAAGGCAAAAAAGTTGATTGGTTGTGAATTCTGAATTTTTAGTTTTGAATTTAAAATTAAGCATTAATAATTAAAAATCATTTTTTTGCCTTTCATCTTCCCACCTTCTATCTTTTCACCTTCTCATCTTCTATCTTTTATCCTTTCACCTTTCAGCTTTGAGCTTAATTCCTTCTCTCTTCCCCTTTCCGCATTCCGACTTCCCAATTCGAATATCTTCCATCTTTTACTCCTGTTCCTGATACCGGCAAAACCTGAGCTCCAGGTTGTAAATTACAAAATACAGCGCCAGACCCAACAGGCTCATGGCCAGAATACCGGTGAACATTTCCGGATATCTCAGGACCTGGTAGGTCTCCACTACGATGTAATATCCCAGACCGTATGTCGTCAAAGACTGCTCGACAATAAACAGCACTGCAATGGCAGTTGCCGCCGATACACGCAGCGCCGTCAGCACTGCCGGCAGGGAGGCCGGAAAGTACACATAGCGGAAAAGCGCCCGGCGACCGGCTCCCAGGGAGCGCACCGACAAAATCATTTCCGGATGCAGATTGGCGGCTTCATCGCGAACCACCACCAGTATCTGAAAAAAGATAATCAGCGCAATCAGAAATATTTTGGACACATCCGTAATGCCCATTAACACATAGATGACCGGCAAAAAAACAATTTTGGGAATCGGGTAGACGATGGCAATCAGGGGGGCAAAGATGCGGTCCAGTTTGGGTAGCTGGCCCAGACCCAGACCGATGGGAACCGCGGTAATGACCGAAACCCCGATGGCGGCCAGCACACGGCCGGTGCTCGCCAGAAAGTGCAGTCCCAATTGGCCGAAAATTGAAGCAAAAAAAAGCGGCAGCACCTCAACCGGCGAGGGCATAATGGGCCGGCGAATAATCCATGACAACACCTGCCAGAAAAAAAGAAACATCAATAAGCCGATCACGGCAGCCGAGACTGTCAGCTTGTGCTTCATGCCAGTATCCCCTATTACCTCGTTTCATAAATTGTGCGGTGGGAATGGCAATTTGAAATAGTACTGTATTTCATCCGTTTTGAAGCAGCATTGAAATCCGAAATTCGAATATCGAAACACGGAACAAATTCAAATGACATAAATCTCAATGACATAAACGGAAAACGACAGCACCATCCCGCATTTGTTTTGAATTTTGAACATTTGAATTTTGATATTGTTTCGCATTTCGGATTTCGGGATTCGAATTTTCACGACGGTTGATGCGTATTGTCGACATGTCAAATTACCAAAATCATGCACAGAACTATTGATACATTACACTATAAGTTTTCGCAACTGCTCACATTTATTCTGAAAGGCCAAGTGTTTGCGATTGTCGACCCTGCCGGCGCATTCATTTTCTAAAACACGGGGCTTGCGGTTGAAACCATCACGTAACGTCAGGATTTTTTTGCCCATGACCACGGCAGCCTCGATATCGTGGGTGACAATGATGCAGGTTATATTCGATTCAATGTGCAGACTTATAATGATCCTTTCCAGGTCTTCACGGGTGGGTGCATCCAGGGCCGAAAAAGGTTCATCCAGTAATAATAAATCCGGCTCCATCACCAGTGTCCTTGCGATGGCGGTTCGCTGGCGCTGGCCCCGGGAGAGCCTGCCCGGGTATTTATCCCGTAACTCATCGATACCCAGCTTCTTTAACCAATAATCCACTCGCTGATCGGCCCGGGCTTTATCCATTTTACCGCCGGCCGGTGCGTGCTTTCCATCGGATCCGTAAAACTGCCGGATATTGAGTCCCAGCCGGGTGTTTTCATCCACGGTTGACCAGGGCAGCAGGCCGTGATCCTGCAGCACCAGGCCGGTGTGCGGCCGCGGTCTTAAAAGTGGAATCCCATCGATTAAAATTGTTCCGGATGCGGGATGGCGTAATCCGGCCAGCAGGTAGAGGAAAGTTGTTTTTCCGCAGCCCGATGGGCCGATGACCGACCAGGCATCACCGCGATTTATCCTCAGGTTGAACCCTTCAAATATCGAGGGTCGTCCACTATAAGTAAATTTTAGGTCCTTTATGTCGATCATTTATGTATCTGAATTTTGACAACCTTAAGCAATCAACTAATCACCCAATAAACGATATCTGAACACGGCACCATCATGGTAAAAAGGCGGATGTTATAGAATCGCCATATGGCAGAGGTTCAGCCAGAAGTCCTTTATCCACCATCCATCTCATTACATCCTCCCATTGGCCGGCATTGGGGACCTGGCGGCGGGGATAAGGAGGAATTTTATATGTGTTTTGAATATTATTAGGTATCCGGATTTTGTTAAGCAGCAGCGCGCGGAACGATTCGGGATCCATATTGATTTCTGCCGCGGCGCGATCCCAGGCTTTTAGAAACAGACGCACTGCGCCGGATTTATTGTTCAGGGCATTGATGCTGAAGCTCAACACACTCACACTGTAATCCGGATGGGATGAATCAGCGACGACTTCACCGGCGCCGGCTTCCAGAGCACTTTGGGCCAGCGGATCGGGCAGGGTGGCTGCTTTAAGCCGGCCCTGCAGCAGCAGCTGGTATCTTTGCGGTATTGCGGGGACCGACTTTTTAACGATTGTTTGGGGATCGAGGCCGTCTGCGGTCAGCAGCCGATCGGTCACATATTCAATGATCGTGTTTTTGGATATGCCGATGGGGACACCGACCAGGTCGGACGTGGTGCTCAAACCGCTTCCAGGCGCAGACAGCAGGCGAAACAGAGGGTATTGAGGGTACGCCTTGCGTGCGGCAATGACGGTTTTAACCTGAACCCGGTTGCGATTGAAATTTGCGGTGGTGATCATTTCATTGAGCATGCCGTCGATTGCACCGGACTGCATCAATTGATCTCGTTCCAGACCGCTGGCAACCGGCACCGCCTTAACGTTTAGGCCATACTCCTCAAAATAACCTTTGGCTTCCGCAACATAATAGGGAAAGGCGTCTAAAATAGGCAACAGTGCAATCCTGAGTGATGGGGATTGGGCATGAAGCTTCAAAGGAAAACACGTTGCAATTATCAGCGTCAGGAATATTCCCGGCAGCATCGTTCTCTGTGTTTTTGTGCTTCGACACATATGCAAGTCTCCAAATTTCAGACCTCGGTGAATAGTTTACTGGTTGAATGGTTGATTAGGTAAATTATAGTCATATTTTCAGATTGGCAGCCGGAGGCCAGGCTGAACAGCGAACCGCAGAATGTCGAAGGGTGGTTTCGCTCGGACAGCGCTTCCAGCCCGTAGGTGTCCATCCCGTAAGCTTACAGGCCGGAGGCGCAGGCGCTTGCGCCGCGTGTTGCTCAGTCTTTTTTAAAATAGACAGAATACATTCATAACATGTCATTTGAAAACAATAAATCTTTTTATAAATCGAAAGGCATTGCTCTATCAAGGAAATCCAGGCGGTTTATGTGTAAGGTTTACGGCAAAATATTAAGTTTTTATGATAAATAATTGACTACTCATTTTTATCTTGATTTTTTGGCTGATAATGTTATTTTAATTTATTATCAGCCATGTTAATAATATTTTCTCCGGCTGATAAAATTGATTAATTTTATTATCGGCCAGAATTTTCAATATTTTTTTGGCCGTTTATGTTAATTTGTTTTATTATCAGCCAAAACAATTTATATAATTTATGAGATACTTTAAAAATATCATAACTTTTGATGATATTTTTAATCCTGATTACTGGGGTGATACATAAATAGCATTCGGGCAATTAAAGCTGAGCGATATTTAGATACTACAGATATCGTTGATTGGGTGATTAGTTGATTGGTTAAATGGTTATAAATATGGGTTTATCCCATATTTGCAAAATAATTGGACACTGACACTCCGAAAAGGCTTCACTACGACCGATAATGTCCAAAAAAAATGAGCTATTTTCATAGTTAATTATGAGGCCTTAATTCGTTGATCAAGGAAATAATATTAATCGAAACCTTCAGCTTTTCTTTTTTTGAGATAGGCTATATATCCGTTTAGTATTTTATTGACTATGTAGCTTCTTCCTTGAGATCCACTAAATAATAAAACGAAAAATCTTTTTTCGAAATACTCTCGCGGCCTTGTAAACTTCAAGATGCTCAAAAGATTTATACCCCATAACATAATAAGTCGCTTTCTTCATTTTACTTAATCAACTATTCAACCTAATCCACTCAATCAACTTCTTTTCCTTAATCCACCCAGTCAAAGGTCCGATCCACGGCCTTTTTCCACTGTCGGTAGTATGCTTCGCTGACTTCGGTTTCCATGGCAGGCTGCCAGATTTTATCGATATCCCAGTTTTTACGCAGCTCTTCAGCCCCTGACCAGAACCCGACCGCCATACCGGCGGCATAGGCGGCTCCCAGGGCGGTGGTTTCGGAAACTTTGGGGCGTATCACCGGCACTCCCAGGATATCGGACTGAAATTGCATCAGCAGTTCATTGCCGACCATACCGCCATCGACTTTCAAGCTGGTCAATTCGACCCCGGAATCCTTGTTCATGGCTTCCACAATATCACGCGTCTGATAGGCGCCGGCTTCCAGCACCGCCCGTGCGATGTGTCCCTTGTTGACATAGCGGGTCAATCCGACGATTACCCCGCGTGCATCCGAACGCCAGTAGGGGGCAAAAAGACCCGAGAAGGCCGGCACGAAATAAGTGCCGCCGTTATCTTCCACCGTCATGGCAAGATCCTCTATTTCCGGAGCACTGGAGATCAAGCCAAGGTTATCCCTGAGCCATTGAACCAGCGCGCCGCTGATGGCAATCGACCCTTCCAGACAATAAACCGGCCGTTGATCATTGATTTGATAACCCAGCGTGGTTAGCAGGCCATGCCGGGAGGGAACGGGCGTATGTCCGGTGTTGAGCAAAAGAAAGCATCCCGTCCCATAGGTGTTTTTTGCTTCTCCCATGTCAAAGCAGGTTTGCCCC
>PVMK01150988.1_pt1 | contig 30680 bp, 28 predicted proteins | sample 1853481 | NCBI WGS metagenome assembly PVMK01 (sample SAMN08533507, study PRJNA380276) | Marine sediment metagenome, whole genome shotgun sequencing project.
GCCTGACCGGCAATGGCATCATGCCACCAGATATCCCGACCCGGTGTCATAGCGACCTCATGTCCGGTTTGCTTCAGTACGATCACCGCTTTTACCGTGTCGCATCCATCCTTAAGGGCTGTGTCACTTGCCTGCTTTAGCTCAACAGTCTGACCGCCCCGATGGGCACCATCAGCCGTAATTACAACGGTTGCACCGGCATCAATAATGCGATCCCGCAGTGCATTGGCCGAGAACCCGCCAAACACAACCGAATGCACCGCGCCGATACGGGCACAGGCCTGCATCGCGATAACGGCTTCCGGTGTCATCGGCATATAAATAATGACGCGATCACCGCTTTGCACACCTTGTGTCTTAAGTGCATTAGCAAACACACAAACCTGCTTAAGCAATTCTGTATAAGTAATACTTCTGCGGTCACCTTGTTCGCCTTCAAAAATGATGGCTGCTTTATCACCATGAGCCGCTACATTCACGTCAAGGCAGTTGTTAGATACGTTTAGCGTGCCATCAGCAAACCATTCATAGTTAGGTGCATTGCTTTCATCCAGCGTATTCGTGAACGGCTTGTCCCAGGTGAGTTCTTCACGGGCCCGATTAGCCCAGAACCCAACGTAGTCCTGTTCTGCCTCGGCATACAGGGCATCTGCATCGGCTGGCTTAATGCGTGCTTTGGCCACAAATGATTCGTCGGGCGGGAAGCTTCTCTCCTCAACCAGGATGGATTCAATATTTTTTTGGTTCATAGCTTTCCCCGTCATCATCGTGACAGCAGTGTATTTATCGGGTCAATAACTGCTGCACCAATTGTTCAGCCTGCATTAAATACGAACCACCGAATAAATTAAAATGATTCAGCACATGATAAAGATTGTATAGGCCCTGCCTCTGTGTAGCACCCTCATCCAATGGCCATTCCTTGACATAAGCCGCATAGAATTCTGCACCGAAACCACCAAACAGCCGTGTCATTGCAATATCGGTTTCTCTATCACCAAAATAGACGGCGGGATCGAACAGCACCGGGGACCCATCCGCCAAAGCACCGCGATTACCGCCCCATAAATCTCCATGTAATAAAGACGGCACCGGGGAGTAATCGGCAAACCAGTTATCCAGCTGTGCCATCAGCTGCTGGCCTGAAGCTACAAGAGATGCCGGAGCACCTTTTTCTTGCGCAAGCGCCAGCTGATGACCAAGGCGCTGCTCGCGAAAAAATTCAGGCCAGCTTTCGTACCAACCATTGGGCTGGGTTGTAGTGCCGATGTAGTTATCTCTGCGCCAACCGAAGGCCTCGGTGGTTACCCGGTGCATACGGGCCAGCGCTCGCCCCAGTTGCTGATCCGCCTGGCTGGATGCAGCGGTCAGATCCAGCCATTCCAGCACCAGCCACGCAAACTGATCACTGCTGCCATAGCCTGCTACCTGCGGTATACAAATATCATCAGCCACAGCAAGTTCACCCAGACCTGCACACTCGGCGGCAAATATTTCAACCCGATCCGGATGATTTAATTTAATAAACCAGTTTTGGCCATCAATATCAGCCAGCCTGCCAGCCTGATTGATATCACCACCACTCACTGATGACCACGATTGTGGATCCATGACGATGCCTGCAGAGTCGGCAATACTCGCGAGCGTGGTCGATAGTGCCTCTGCCTGCACGGCCGGGTCAAAAATGCCCGGCTATGCGCTCAGCCTGCCGCCGCAATGCCTGACCAAAATCAGCCTGATCATATAATTCGCCTAATGAATCCAGATCGGGTGAGCGGCGTAACAAAGACTCGCGATCAGTATCCATAGGCACATCACATGCGATCGCTGATAACCGCCGGGACAGGATGGCAGCTTCTTTATGCTCAGCTAGCCGTGCGCCCAGTTTGCCCGCGCCCCGGACAGAAAGCCCGGCCACCTCATCCAGGCGTGCGTATATATCATCCAGACTATCGAAGTAATCCAGCAATGCTGTCGCTGTTTTCGGGGCCGACACCGCGCACGCCCGGGAATGTTATCGACGCTGTCGCCGGCAAGGGCGAGAAAATCCACCATCTGCTCGGGTCGTGCACCGTACGACTCACGCACATCTTTGTAAGCTATACGCCGATTACCCGCATAATCCCAAAGTACATCACCCGCATCCAGCAGCTGCGACATATCTTTGTCGCGCGTTAGTATCGTGGAGCGCATCCCTTGTTCGCGCATGCTCGTAACCAGGGTGCCGATAATGTCAACCGCCTCGAACCGAGGCTCTGAAAAGCCCGGCAAGCCTAATGCATGCGCAACCTGCCGGCAGCGTTCAAACTGTTGTTTCAGCTCGTCAGGGGCAGGCTCCCGATTGGCCTTGTAGTCAGGGTAAATCTCATTGCGGAAGCAGGTTGCCAGAGAGTTATCGAAGGCCACTGCAACATGATCCGGACGGGTGTGCTCAAGGAAATCACCCAGAAACCGCGTGAAACCGTACAGGGCATTAACAGGGTTTCCATCACCATCCTGCATGTCATCCGGAATGGAGTACCAGGCACGGAAAACATAGATGCTCGCATCAATCACATAAAACATGGAACAGATACTAGCTGCTAAGTCCGGGTGCTGACCAGCCCGGAATCATTTAGCGATGCAAAGGACTGCCAAAACTGTCCTTCAACCGCTCATGCAGGGGGCTTTTGCGTGGGAAGTGTGCCAGCAGGAATTCCATCTGATCAGCCAGGATGCGGCGTCCCTTCAGATAAATATATTCGGCATAAGTCGGCACAAAGGGCACCGCCAGCAATTGCTGACCCACCTGGTCTGGTGTGCGGCCACCCTTGTGATTGTTACAACGTTTACAGGCAGCAACCACATTCTGCCAGACATCTTTGCCACCCCGACTGATAGGCGTGATGTGATCACGCGTCAGGTCACGTGTCATGAAATGAATACCACAATACATACATACGTTTGCATCACGACGAAACAGGGTTTTGTTATTAAGCGGTGGAATATAGTTGTAGCGGCCAGCACTCAGGCCGTGTGAATGCCCGGTAGTCGCAATGATTGAATTAACTTCGATAACACTACGAATTCCGGAGCGGGAATTAATGCCGCCATGGACTGTAAAAATAGGGGTGCCACAAACATAGGCAACCTGCTCCGTGTGGTAAAGACGCACCGCATCACGATAATCAATCCACTCAAGCGGCATGCCGGACGCATCTGTCCGTAATACCTGCTGACTTAAATCAAAACTATGCCTGCCTGAATCCATCGAACCAGTCACCTCGCGGAGCCTATAGTGCCGTGTCGGTAAAAAAAATCAATCCATGGGGAACAACACCGGGGTCGGTGTGTCTGAGGCAGGCTACACCCCAACCTGCAACTCTGTTCCTGCACTTTGAGTGAAGGCCCTGAAATCCTTCAGATTCCTCACTTCCACCCTGGTCACGAATTTCCCCTACAGCAACCCTCTGACGCTGCCTGTACCCCGCAGATCTATTTGCCTTCAGGCGCCCAACTATTGCGATTATTACGTCGCTCACGCATCTGGTTGCGCTCTTCCTCACTCATATGCTCCCAGCGCTCCTGCATTTTTTTGCGCCGGGCCGGATCCATATCCTGAATTCGTTCATGCGCCTGCTGCCTTTGTTCCGGACTCATGCTTTCCCACCTTTCCCGCAATACCTGGCGCTGCTCCGGTGGCATGTTCTTAAAACGCTGAAAATTCTGCCGGGCCTTAGCCTGCTGTTCCGGACTCAGGTCCTGATAGCGATCAAATTGCTCGCGCATACGCATCCGCTGGTCGGGCGACATGTTCTGCCAGTTCTGAAATCTGCCGCGTGCCTGCTGTTTTTGTTCCGGGCTCATTGCAGCCCACCGGTCCGCACCCCGCACCAGCCGCTCTCGCTGTTGCATATCCAGTTGTTCCCAGCGCTCTTCCATTTTTTGCAGTGTCTGCTGTTGATCCGGCGTGAGCTCCTGCCATTGGTCTGCTGCACTCCCCATGACTGGCAGTAGCAAAATTAGCGCGGTAACAAGTTGTTTTAAGAGTGTCCGCCGACCAGCCAAATAATCAATCTTCATGTTCCACCTCCGCAACCATGGGAGGAATACCTTCGCTGGCAATATCAATGAATGCTTCCCATTCATCAGCCTCTTCCTCCATGCTGCCAAGAAACTCCAGCAACGCCATATCCGGCTTTGTAACCGACTGCTGTTCTGCTGCAATTCCACCCGCACAATAAAAACAGCAAACTGCCAATAGCCAACGTAATTGTTTTTGCCACGCCATACATTTACCCCACCGATCCTTCGCCAAGTGTTACATCAGACGTACGACCCGGAACGCTCTGCAGCCAATTGTAGAATTCCAGGTCCTGTAGCATTTCAAAATCCTCATCCACCATTAACACTTCAAGTTCGCCTGCGGCTGGTGCGATAGACACAGCAGAAACAGGTAACGCCCCACCACTCAAACCTGCACGGGGTGCCAGCTCCACAGGCTGATTACCACCCAGCCAGACTATGGCAACAAGCACTGATACCAGTGCCAGCCCTCCGGCAGGCATCCAGTTCCAACGCCCGCCACTAGCCCGACTATTTTTATCCAACTCAGCAAGTGCTGACTGGCGAGCACGATTCAGCCGCGAACGTGTAGCACCATCCAGGGCTTCAGCCTCCGCCTGCAGCAACGCTTCAGCACGCTCGACAAAATCATCTTCCTGCTCTTCATAACGATTATTCATTTCCCTGCTTCCCCGACTTTTTTGCGGTCCCACCCCAGTGCTCTCCCAAAGTTATGCGCAGGCTATGCACCGCGCGGAAATAGTGTGTTTTTACGCTGCCCTGTGAACAACCCATTGCACTGGCTGTCTCCGCAACACTTAATCCTTCCATCGTGCGCAATAAAAATGCCTGACTTTGCCGGGCAGGCAAATCACCGACCGCCGTTTCCAGGCGCGCCATGGCCTCACTTAACTCCAGCTGTCGATCAGGTTGTTCAACCGGACGCCCTGGTGCCTCCGCTACCGGATCGGGTGCATCCTCACTGATCGGTAACCAGGCCATAAAACGTTGCTGCACATTGCGCCGTCTTTGCAGATCAACAATACGATTTTTCAGAATCCGATAGAAAAGGGGTTTCCATTCTCCCTGCGGGCGGCTGGCATATTTTCTTACCAGCCTGATCATTGCATCCTGTACTGCATCGAGTGCATCTTCATCATCACGCAAAGATATACGCGCGATAATGAAGGCTTTGCGCTCGACGTCCGCGAGAAAAGCATCCATTGCCCTGTCCGCCTGACTTTGGGTATCGGCTGAATTATCCAAATGCATTTCGATGGGTTGATGAGGGACTACATCCCTGACGTACTCCAGTTGATACAAATACCAGTATGAACAAACAGCGCTCAACGTCATAACTCCTCACCGGTAACTAATGAGACCACCCGAATGGCAGCTTTTAATCCGGCATTCAGGCAATATAACGATTGACGTGGCATATCGGTTTACATACCGAATAATTCCATGCTGACAAACTTTATGCACAAAATTGCGGTGGGATTGAGACTTATACGCTACTGCAACGTAGTCATCTGAAGATGGCAACGCAAACTATTGTTTTTTATATAAAAATAGCCATTGGCTCTATTATCCTCAATTTTGTAGCTTTTCTGACCGTGCAGTTACAGACCACGTCAGACCGTTTAATCCACAAGGGTTATCCACAGGTACTGGAGATTTACCCGGCTACCGACGTACGCCACCGAAGGCACAGATTAAGTAGGTATGGTTCTTCAAGTCGCAATCAGCACCCCACTGAACCAGCTGTTCGACTACCTGCCTCCGGACGAGGGGCACGCGCCACAACCGGGGCAACGCGTACGCGTCCCGTTTGGTCGAACCGAAAAGATAGGCATTATTGTCAGCCTGCCAGAATCATCCGCAGTACCGCAAAGCCGATTACGCAAAGCTATCGAGATACTCGATGCCGAACCATTGCTCGACACGGCGACGATGGAACTGCTCAGCTGGTCAGCTGCTTATTATCAGTTCCCACCCGGAGATGTATTCGCCGCTGCTTTACCCGCTGCCTTGCGCCGTGGGGCGGCCGCAGCCGCAGCAGAACACTATATTTGGGTGGCCACCAAATCCGGCAAGACGTCGGATGTGACCGAGTTGAAGAAAAAGGCGCCGGTGCAGGCACGGCTTTTGACTGCACTGATTGCCGCCGATGGCCTGACGGATCAGGATCTGCGTAGCCTGCACCCTAACTGGCGCAAGATTGTTACCACACTTGCGGACAAAGGGTGGGCTGAGGCCATCATCTCAAGCACGGATGACAGCTCAAGCAGTGACCCTGAGCAGCCCCCCGGAACTGACCGCAGCACAGCAGTTAGCTGTTAACGAGATTCCGGCGACAGGATTTAATGCCTGCCTGCTTGAAGGTGTGACGGGTAGTGGCAAAACCGAAGTCTATCTGCAACTCATCGCAACCCAGATTAAGCAGGGCCGCCAATCACTGGTGCTGGTGCCCGAAATCGGGCTCACCCCGCAACTGGTAGACCGCTTCAGGCGGCGCGTTAATGGTCGGGTGACTGTTATGCACTCGGGGCTGACAGACAATCAGCGCCTGCAAGCCTGGCTGGCTGCCCGCTCGGGTGCTGCTGATGTCATCATTGGCACCCGTTCGGCCATTTTTACACCACTTGCTCAACCCGGCCTTATCGTCGTAGACGAGGAACACGACAGCTCCTACAAACAACAAGACGGGTTCCGTTATTCTGCTCGTGATCTTGCGGTCTTTCGTGGACGGCAGTTTGATATCCCGGTGGTACTGGGGTCCGCAACCCCGGCCTTTGAAACACTAAACAATGCGCTCGCCAAACGTTATCTGCATCTGCATCTCGCGGAACGGCCAGGCAATGCACGGCAGCCTGAAATACACGTCATCGATCTGCGCCAGCACGGCCTCCATGATGGCTTAAGCCAACCCTTGCTGGATGCAATGCGCAGGCACCTGGAGGAAGGCGGACAGGCGCTTATATATCTAAACCGCAGAGGTTTTGCGCCAACCCTGCTGTGTCCCTCATGCGGCCTGACCCAGGAATGTCCCCGCTGTGATGCCCGCATGGTATTGCACCAGAAACGCCATCAGCTGGTGTGCCATCACTGCGGCAGCGAACGCCGCGAAATAAAGGACTGCCCGGATTGTCAGCAGGAACTTGTGACTGTAGGGCAGGGTACAGAGCGACTGGAACAGGCTTTGACCCGAATCTTTCCCGAATACCCCCTGGTACGAATTGATCGGGACACAACCCGGCGCAAAGGTGAGATGGAACGTCTCCTTAACTCGATTCGCAGTGGCGCATCAAAAATTATGCTGGGCACGCAGATGCTTACCAAGGGGCATGATTTTCCGGATGTAAGCTTTGTTGGCATCGTCGACTCTGATCAGGGCCTGTTTGGCACCGATTTTCGCAGCAGTGAACGACTCGCCCAGTCAGTACTGCAGGTAGCTGGCCGGGCTGGTCGAGCCGAACGGCCCGGTGAAGTATGGATACAGACTTTTTATCCGGACCACCCCTTACTTAAAACGCTGCTGGACGAGGGCTATAACAATTTTGCAGCACAGGCACTTGAGGAACGGCGTGCGGCAGCATGGCCGCCTTTCAGTCACCTCGCACTGCTACGTGGAGAATGCGTTAAGCGAGACCTGTTGTTCCGATTTCTGGAACAGGCACGCAGCAGCGCTACAGCCATTGTCCCTGAGGGGATCAGGGTACTCGGGCCGGCCACCGCACCGATGGAAAGAAGAGCCGGGCGATACCGCGGGCAATTGCTGATCCAGTCAGCCAATCGTTCACAACTACAACACTTTCTGCGCCCCTGGAGAACACAGCTAACCACCCTCCCGGAGGCGCGGAAAGTACGCTGGTCACTGGATGTCGATCCGGCAGAATTGTTCTGATACCGCACCCAACCGGATAGTCAGTCTGATTTGCAGGTTCCTTAACAACAAAACCTCGTTAGAATGCGCCCTCTTGTGAAAACTGAAATTCAAAATATTGTTACCGCAGCAGTAGCTGATCTGCTCAAAGACGGAAATTCCGATGTCGAGTTACCGTCACCGGAGATTGAGCGCACTCGCGACCCGAGGCACGGGCATTTTTCCTGCAACGTCGCCATGCGACTTGCAAAAATATTGCAAAAAAGCCCGCGCGATATTGCCGCAGAAATTATTGCTGCATTACCGGAATCAGATTTAATTGCATCCACCGCTGTTGCCGGACCAGGCTTCATTAACTTTACGCTGACCGACAGCGCATTCCACACCGCGTTACAGGCCATGCTTGAGCAACAGGAGAAGTACGGCACCAGCTCGATTGGCGCAGATGAACGGCTGTTGCTTGAATACGTATCGGCCAATCCAACCGGCCCGTTGCATGTTGGTCATGGCCGGCATGCTGCATATGGTGCCTGCCTGGCAAACCTGTTAAGCGCTACCGGACATGAGGTACACCAGGAATATTACGTTAATGATGCCGGCAGGCAGATGGACATACTGACACTTAGTGTCTGGCTACGATTGCTGGAACTCAATAACCATACTTTTGAATTCCCGACAGCGGCATATCAGGGCGGGTACATAAAGGACATTGCTGCAGATCTCAATAAGCAGGCTGCAATTCCCACCAAACTGCCCGAAGGTCTTTTCGATCATCTTCCAGAGGGTGATGATGAAAAAGATGCACTACTGGATGCATTGATTGATCGAGCCAAAACAGCTCTGGGTGATGATGGTTTCGCACTGGTATTGCAGGCTGGTCTGCAGAGTATCCTGGGAGACATCCGGGGTGACCTTGCCGAGTTTGGTGTCAAGTTTGATGAGTGGTTCTCAGAAAACAGTCTGGCCAGCGACGGTGCTGTCCAGCGGGCCCTGGACTTGCTGCAAAAAAATGGGGTGACTTACGAAAAAAATGGGGCTATCTGGTTCCGCGCAACCGATTACGGTGATGAAAAAGACCGGGTGGTTGTGCGCGATAATGGTCGGACCACCTATTTCGCCTCTGATATTGCTTATCACCTGCACAAGCGTGAGCGGGGCTACAGCAAACTGATCAATGTCTGGGGTGCGGACCATCACGGCTATATACCGCGCGTGCGCGCTGGTCTCGAAGCGATGGGAGATAGCGCTGCTTGCATGCATGTTGAACTGGTGCAATTTGTTGCTTTATATAAAGACGGCAAAAAAGCACAAATGTCGACTCGCTCAGGTGAATTTGTCACCCTGCGTGAGCTGCGCAAAGAAGTCGGTAATGATGCAGCCCGCCTGTTTTTTGTCATGCGCGCCAACGAACAACACCTGGATTTTGACCTTGACCTGGCCAAATCCAGCAGCAATGACAATCCGGTTTATTACCTGCAGTACGCACATGCACGTGTATGCAGTGTCATGCGCCAGCTGGAGGAACGTGGATATGAGTGGGACAGTAGCGAAGCCAATGCGAATCTCAGGCTGCTAACTGAAGAACATGAACGTAGCCTGATGCGCCAGTTAACCCGTTTCCCTGAAATAGTAGAGGCCGCTGCGCTCCAGTATGCCCCACAACATGTTGTTCACTACCTCAAAGAACTGGCCGGTGATTTTCATGCTTATTACAATGCACACAAGTTCATCGTCGAGGACAGTGCACTGCGTAACGCGCGGTTAATGCTGGTACTGGCAACCCGCCAGATTATGCGCAATGGTCTGGCCTTACTCGGCGTTGGTGCCCCCGAGCGTATGTAATCATGGAAAAAAAGAAACGCCTTAAATCAGGCCGCCGACCTGCAGGGAAGAAAAAATCAAGCTCTATGCCAGGATGGATATACATGTCTATGGGTCTGGCAGTTGGGTTGGCTGTCGCATATGCGGTCTACGTCAACGATCGAAAAATATTGGCCGAACAAACCACAGCTCCTGCAGCAACTGTTACCCGAGAACCGGCAAGTGCCATTCCGGAGACTGTCGAGGAAACACCAGAAGCAGATATCACATTTGATTTTTATGATATGTTGCCAAACCTTGATGTTGAGATTTATGAGGAGCAGCACACACCCATAGAAACTGCTCCGGTTAAAGTCACCCCGCGTGCACAGGTAGATAAACTAGGCATTTACATTCTGCAGGCAGGTTCCTTTTCCAAACTTGCAGATGCTAATCGGCGTAAAGCGCAACTGGCCCTGCTGGGTGTTCATTCTGATATTAAGAAAGGCAATGCTAACGGTCGTACCGTTTATCGCGTCTACACAGACCCCATGGAAAAACCTGAAGACGTGAACCGGGTCAGTAGTTTGCTGACAGACGCTAATATCGAGATATTGCGGAAACGCGTCAGTGACTAAGCAATTAAAGATTTGTTTGCTGGGCACAGCTATTGTTCTGGCAGGCTGTGTATCCGGGCCAACCCAGATACCAGCTGCGACAGCCGAGGTTGAAGCTGTTGAACCCACAGTAGAAGTCATCAAGGAAATAGAGCCTGACTATGCCTCGATGCGTGTCACGGTCGCTGGTGCGGGCGATATTATGCTGGGCACAGATTTCCCGGATAATCATCTGCCTGATGATGATGGTGTCGGATTCCTGGCGGCAGTGTCCCCGCTACTCTCAGGTGCGGATATCACTTTTGGCAATCTTGAAGGGGTGCTGCTCGATGGTGGCAAGCCTGCCAAAAAATGCAATAACCCAAAGGCCTGCTACATGTTTCGCTCACCGACTCGTTACGCAGAATATTTAAAGACAGCTGGCTTTGACATTATGAGCCTTGCTAACAACCACGCGCGTGATTTTGGGGAGGCAGGCAGAGACTCCAGCATGGCCGCTCTTGACAGGGTTGGAATACTGCATTCCGGACGTAAGGGTGAAATAGCAAGCTGGCAGGAAAATGGCCTGCGCATTGCAATGATTGCGTTCTCTCCCACCGTCAACTCATGGCCACTGCTGAGTATTGATATCGCAACCGAGGCTGTCAGCAACCTGGCCAGTGTCCATGACATCATCATTGTTTCTTTTCACGGTGGTGCAGAGGGTTTTGATGGTGCTGAGCATATAGGCTTTGGCATGGAGTATGCCTATGGCGAAGCGCGCGGTGATGTCGTCAGGTTCGCCCATGCAGTCATTGAAGCCGGAGCCGACCTCGTGCTTGGCCATGGCCCGCATGTGCCTCGGGCCATGGAATTGTACAATGACCGATTAATCGTCTATAGCCTGGGTAACTTCGCAACCTATTACGGTATCAGCGTAACGGGTGCTAAAGGCTATGCACCTGTCGTCATAGCCCGACTGGATGGCTATGGTCGTTTTCTGGATGGCGAACTGCACTCCAATATCCAGATACGTCCTGGCGGACCCCAGCCCGACCCCAAACAGAATGCACTCCGCTTTATTCGTCAACTGACACTGACTGACTTCCCGCAGGGTAACCTGATATTTTCTCCGAATGGGCAAATAAGCATACGGCAACAATGAGGAACACAGGATGAATGTTGACCCGGCCCTCAAGCGTCCTTTGTTCAACCGCTTTCCTGCATTATTAGGCAAACTGCCTTTTATCCCTCTGGGCAAATTGCCCACTCCGGTAAAACCACTGGCAGCACTTGCTGACGAAATTGGCATTGAAGACCTGTGGGTAAAGTGTGACGACATTAGCGCATCGGTATACGGTGGCAATAAAATACGCAAACTTGAGTTTTTGCTAGCCGATGCAATGCAGCAGGGTTGCACCTCTGTTTTAACTTTTGGTGGCCTGGGATCAAATCATGCACTGGCAACATCAATCAACTGCAAGCAACTGGGTCTTGATTGCATAGCCGTTCTGACTCCCGAACCAGCCACTGCCGCTGTTCGCCAGACGCTGCGCTACCATCAACAACTTGGAACAAGACTGGAGATTGCCCAAAGGTATGCTGACGCACGTGTAATAGCTAATAAGCTGATCGAGGACCTTGGCACTACTAGTGTGTACGAAGTTCCATTCGGCGGTTCATCATGGCTTGGGGCAACCGGTTTTGTAAACGCCGGCCTCGAACTCGCAGATCAGATTGCTGCCCACCAGATTTCTGAGCCTGACACTATTTATCTGGGCTGTGGCACGGCAGGGAGTACGGCTGGCCTGGCTCTGGGGCTGCAGTTGGCAGGCCTGAAGACAAAAATTGAAGCCATTCAGGTAACACCCGATAGCATCCAGCCCACAAAATTATTTGCACAGCTTATTAAAGAAACCGGCCTACGCCTGCGTGCGCTGGACACATCAATAAACTTAACCAGGTTGCCTGCTACGACTGTCAATATACGTCAGGATCAGCTTGGTGATGGTTATGCTATGCCTACGGAAGCAGCAACTGAAGCCGCACGTTTGATGATGCAGACAGAGCATATACCAGCGTCACTAACCTACACTGGCAAAGCCATGGCCGCACTCATTGCAGATGCCCGTGCCAGACAACTTGAAGGCAAGCGGATATTGTTCTGGAATACATTTAATTCCAAACCCTATCCGGAACTTCCCGAGGATGAAAGCTGGCGAGCATTGCCAGAGGGTGTCCATCACTTGTTCAGTAAGTCATATTAAGTTGCAGACCTTTTTTTGCTTTATAGAATTTTCGTGGCGAAGTCAGCTGTAGCTGCCTGACTAAAGACCCGGTTCTTGCGCTTGCTTCCCAGGCAAATACTCACAATAAATATAGATGTTTGTATCAAGATCACCCAATTGATTTCTAATTAGAGGGAAAACTTCCTCCCATGAAAGCCCCCCAACTCCCGTAGCAAGCCTGGGTAGCGCCACCGAAGCAAACTTTTCTTTGCCAATAATTTTCTTCAACTCCCGTAACGCATGATTGACTTTACTAGCAGTTGCTTTTCCAGGTTTGGAGCCGTGGCCGTATCCGCCATCCTGAGTAAGAAGATTTACTATGCGAACACCATCTACCCCACCCCATGCCCAGGCCGCACCCGTTTTTGGATGCTGTACATGGCACCAATGATGAAAATCTTTATGCATGGCCGGGTAATTTTTATGCAGCGCCATCGCAAGCCCCTGATCCATCGGATCATTGGCCGCAACGCCGTGGGCTATGGCATCAGCGCCAGTCAGAAGGATGTCCCCTGCAACTTCATACAGCATGGAAAACTCCGTTTTGTAGCTACAAAATGCAGCACTTACAGGTTTACTTTAATGGAGCTAAAGGCAACATAAATAGGCACAAACGCCTATGCTGAATCACACTGGAGTCCGATTAATTATCAAAATTACTCTGGCGAAAATCAACGCCCAGTGCGCGTAATTTACGATACAGATGAGTACGCTCCATACCAACACGCTCAGCCAGCTTGCCTACCCTGCCACCGCACAGAGCAAGTTGTTGCGTGAGGTAGGCGCGCTCGAAATGTTCCCGTGCCTCGCGCATGGGCAAGGCCAGTAAATCTTGTTTCACCAGGGGCTCCGAACTGCTGGTTGGAGGCCTCAGGCTGGACTCCAGTTCCCGCAGCCCGATTTCCTCAGGGCCATCAACTATCAGCAAATGCCGTACCAGATTTTTTAACTCACGTAAGTTGCCCGGCCAGGGATAGTTACGCAATCGATTTTGAGCCGCCATACTAAAGCGCCGGTAATGCAGATTTTCTCTATCAACAAAATCAGTGGCGTAATGACTTAATAACCCGGGAATATCTGCACTGTAATCACGCAGTGACGGCACGCTAAGCTGCATGACACCCATGGCTGCCAGTATGTCGGCACGAACACTTTCACCAATATGGTGCTGAATAGATGCAATAAAACGCACGTCCATAACTTCAGACTGAGCCCTGCCTGGTCGGGTAAAACTGCGCTGCTCGATAAAACTCAAAAGCAAGCTCTGCGCCTTGGGACTCAGGTCTTGCAGTTCACTAATAAAAAGTGTGCCGCCTTCGGCCTGTTGCAACAGACCAATCTCCTCGCCCTGCAGACCGGACACCCCAACTAGCTGGTCAAGGGCATTGTCATTTGTCAGCGACGCACCACTAACCCAGACAAATGGCTTATCAGCACGGCTGCTGCTGTCATGTATATAACGGCCAAACAGGTCACGCCCGGATCCGGTTTCACCGACAATGAGAACGGGCATAGCTTGTCCGGCAATCTCGCGAGCCTGCTCCCGGGCGGCCTCTATAAGGGGGCTTTTACCCAGCGGGGCTTCTGGCAAAGGTGCGGGTTTGCGGCTCGCCTCTGGCTGAACAGTTATCTCAGGCTGATGGCGCAAGGCTGTTTCTACAGTACGCAGTAACTGCGCTAGCGACAAAGGCTTTTCGATGTAATCAAACGCCCCCAATCGCGTAGCCTCAACTGCCGTTTCAACCGACCCATGTCCGGACATCACCACAACAGGGCATTTAAGTGACCCTGCTTCGGACCAGAGCTTAAGCAAGGTGATGCCATCCATATCGGGCATCCAGATATCCAGCAACACCAGGTCCGGATTACCTCCGCTGTAATATTTACGGGCCTCACTTGCATCCGCCGCAGTCTGCACGGCATACCCTTCATCGGAGAGAATCTCTTCGATCGTGGAACGAATTCCCGGTTCGTCATCAACAACTAGCACTGACGCACCCGTCATGCGCTTTGCCTCCGTGTGCCGCCTTCCTGCGTTACAGAGTTTTTCACGTCATTCATTTCTTCTACTGGCAACAGGATCTTCACGCTCGTACCCTCATCGACTTCACTTTCTATACCAACTTCTCCACCGTGCTCTTCTACCAGTTTCTTGACAATCGCCAAGCCCAGCCCAGTACCCTTGGTTTTGGTCGTCACATAAGGCTCAAAAATCTTTTCCCTGTCATCTTCTGGTAATCCAGGTCCATTATCTCTGATAATAATTTGAATATATTGCCGCTTCTTTTTTTCCACTAACTTCGTTGTAAGTGCGACTTCAGCATCTTCCTGGCTCTCCAATGCTTCCAGTGCATTCCGAATCAGGTTGTGCAATACCTGTCTCATCCTTACTGCATCGACACTGATATCCGGCAATGATTCTTCCAAATCAAGCCGGACCACTGGCTGATTGTGCTGCGCCGGGTACAGATCTGTCACCTGAGTAATCAGATGATTAATATTCAGGAAAGTTCGGTTCATCGCAGGAGCACGCGCATATTCACTGAATGCATTAACCATATCCCGCATAGCTTCTACTTGCTGAACAATGGTTTGAGTTGCTCTATCCAATAATTCGGCAGACGTGGGATCAATAACATCAAGAATTTTCTTGCGAATACGTTCTGCAGATAACTGAATAGGGGTAAGTGGGTTTTTGATCTCATGCGCCAGTCTGCGGGCGACCTCGCCCCATGCAGCTTCACGTTGTGCCTGCAGCAATTCAGTAATATCGTCAAAAACTAAGACAAACCCGCCACGGCTTCGAAAACTCCCAGGTAACGAGGTGCACGCACATACCAGTACCCGGCTACCTCCTTCCAGCGGTAGCTTCACCTGCTCACGCCATTCTGACTCCTCCAGCTTCAAGTGCCCCTGTACTATTTCCACAATCTTTTTGAGACCAGGATTTTCCTGTGCAAGAGAAGCTATCGACTCGCCCTCACGGCCACGAAATTTCTGATTTAAAAGGACTTCTGCCGCCCCATTTGCTGTCCGTATAGTAAGATTTTTCTCCAGCGCAATAACACCCGTGGAAAGGCTGGCAAGAATTGCTTCTATACCTGCTCTTTCATTTTCAACCTGCGTTTCACTTCGCCGTGCTTCGGCCCGTGCAGTACTTAACTGATCGATCATGTCGTTAAATGAATCGACAAGAAAGCCAATCTCATCGCGCTCACTGGTAGGCAAACGTGTATCCAGATCCCCCTGTGCAACGGCTCGGGTACCGGCAACCAGATTTTGTACAGGAGCTGTCAGGCGTCGTGCAAAAAAGAATGCGCCATAAACCGCAATTAAAAAAGCTATTAGTACTACTATCGATAGTGTCAGAATAAAGCCGCCCTTTAATGGTTCACGTAAAAAGGATAACTCGGCATAGCGGGTAACAGTTTTCTGTACCGAGCCCGCTAACGGCCCGAGACGTTTACCCAATGGGCTACAGCCCCTGCAATATTCTAATTTCACGCCCTGATCTGCCGGGCAGCAGTACTGCAGTACGGACCAGATACTGATCACCTGGTCTGGGCTCCAAAGCCACATAAAAATTATTTCTGCGCAGGCTTAGTAGCATCTCCTCCGAGGGCAAGAGAGGTAGCTGATCCGTTGGATTCGAAGAACTTGTCGCAATAATTCGGTAACCGCCAGCCAGTACAGTTAGCTCCCGCGCCCCAGCATTTATGCGCAGGCGCCGCAGATACTCATACATATCCTCGTCGGGTACGCTATATAAAGAGTCGGCTAACGACCGGGTCCGGTCCAGATTGTCCCGCATACGAAGATCCAGAGCGCCACGACTAAGATCCAGTGCGTCCGCAAGACCCTGTTCAATTTCAACATCAAACCATGAATCTATACTTTTATTAAGAAACTGAACTGAAAAAAGGTAAACCACTACCAGGGGGACAAGAACCAATACAACAAATACGCTTACCAGGCGAGATTTAAGCCGTGCACCTGGCACATTGCGACGATGATCCCTGAACAACCGCCAGAGGTTGGCACCGATCAATAGCAACAGAACAGCTACACCGGCGCCATTAATCAGCAAAATAAATGGATAAAGGTACCCAAAATTCTCGGAATTGCTGGTGATCTCAGTAAGCAGTGCCAGCCCCGTGATCGCAAGCGCCAGTGCTGCAACAATCAGCACCGTAGCAAGCTGGCGGCGGATTATTTTAAACTCCACCGATACCACTCACTTTCAAGGCTGAAATCACCGCGCCAAAATATCAGGACCTGCAGTGGCCCCGGCAAATTTTCCCGGTTCAACACTACCCGCATCGAAATATAGTAATGCTCATCCGGATCAATTTCTGCTGCCGCCATTATCGAAAAATCACGCATCTGGCCTATATGACGAAGCGCTGAAAATAGTGTCGCATAACTTATCTGCTCATCTGTATTGAAATTGTGAACAACATAGCGACGACTTAAGGAATGGTACTGCAGCTGGATATTCTGTATGCGTTCGGCAATTACTTTGTCAATCCAGAATTTACGCTGGCGAGTGACCGTAAACTGGTACTGGATCGTGAGCGCGACACCATTTTCTATCGCCTGCAATGCTTCCCCGCTTAATTCAAGGTCTGACCGCGCATCAGCAACCCACAATCCTTCATCAATACGAAAATCAGCATTTATGATCTCAAAACGTCCGGAGCCCGCTGCGAAAGCTGAGTCCATAAATACTATGTACAGGACTATAGCCAGCAAGCTGAACAAAATTTGCCGGATCAAAAATTGATAAAGACCCGGCTGCTCTATTAACAGACCGCGGTTATAAATTGAAGACATTGCGCATAAATCTCGAAACTCCACCCCGTAGTTAATCAGAGTGAGGATGTACGTCCTATTAAAGCATAATAAAACCCATCATTATCAATGCGACCCGGCAGCATCTGTAGCCCGGGTGACTTGTCAAAAGTGCTACCTGATATATCCATCTTAATAGCTACTATTTTTGCATCGGCCTTAGCCTGCACAAACCGTTCCACAACCTGATCATTTTCTGCCCGCAGTAGTGAACAGGTTGAATACAGTAGTAATCCACCGGGTTGCAATAACGGCCATAACGCCTGCAGCATTTCATACTGCTGCTTCGCCAATCGTTCTATGTCAGCCGGTTTACGCAAATAGCGAATATCAGGATGGCGACGTATAACACCCGTAGCTGAGCAGGGAGCATCCAGCAAAATACGCTCAAATAATATGCCATCCCACCAGGTTTCCGGCTTGCATGCATCACCCTGCATGATGGTTGCCTCTACCCCTAAGCGACTAAAATTCTCCTTAACTCGCTCCAATCGGGCGGATGACTCATCCAGGGCAACCAGTTCTCTTATCCCTGGACAGTACTCAAGAATATGCGTTGCTTTTCCACCTGGAGCAGCGCACGCGTCCAGAACTCGCATACCGGGCTGAGGTTGTAGCAATACAGCTGCAGCCTGCGATGCGATGTCCTGAACACTACAATCGCCATCGCGAAATCCGGGCAGATCATCCACGGGCATTGGCTCATCCAGCATTACCGCTGCTGGAAATTGTTCTGGCAACACCCCGGTTTCCGTGCCCAACCGTGCGAGCCAGTCTTTTCTGTTCGTATGAGCAAGATTAATACGCAACCACATAGGTGCCTGTTGATTTCCGGCGGTCAGTATTTCCTGCCAGTCGTTCGGCCAGTCCTTGCGTATCTGCGTAATAAGCCACTCCGGATGCAACCAGCGCGCTTCGTCATATTGGTTCGCATGGGCCAGTAATTCATCGCGTTCACGCAAAAAGCGCCTCAACAACGCGTTAACCAAACCTTTCAGCTGTGGCCGACCAAGCTCGGGGGCAGCGGCCACTGTGGCAGACACAATCGCATAGTCAGGCCGGCGTGATTCGGTGAGCGCAAATAAGCCCACCGAGATCAGTGCAGCAATGACACTATCCCGACGCCTGAACGGGCGTGCTGCAAGCTGATCAATAATGCGCTGGTTGCGCAACTGATTTCGAACGGCACCGTAGGCCAGTGCATTTGCCAATGGGCGATCGCGTTCACCTAAAGAACCCAGGCCCGCTTCCGCCAGTGCACTATCCAGGTTACGGCCCCTGCTTAACATCAGATCAAGCGCGCGCGCAGCTATCGCGCGCGGGGCCGCACCGCGGGCAGATATGGTCATTTCCCCAGTATTGCTTTATCGAGTGAATGAGCATTCGCAAAGTCGAGTGCTGCGATTTTCTTACGCCCTGGTGCCTGCACCTCAGTGAGAACCAGCACACCACTGCCGGTCTGTACTTTTATTCCTGCATCACTGGTTCCCAATACCTGGCCAGGTTCCGGATAGCTGCGGACTGATTCGCTGACAGACTGGTCGGCAATACAGGAAGACCAGCAACGCAACTGCTCACCTGCAAGACTTGTTTGGGCAACCGGCCAGGGATTGTAAGCATGGATACTGTGATCTATATCAACTGCACTTTTGGTCCAGTCAATTTGCCCATCTGCCTTTGTAATGCGTCCAGCATAAGTGATCCCCTCAGTGGTTTGGGCAACCGCACGAAGCTTGCCCTCCAGAACAGGATCAAGAACACGGGCCAGTAACTTCCCGCCCAAGGCAGCCAATCGATCATGCAGTTCGCCGGCAGATTCATATGTGCCTATCATCAGTTTTTCCATGCAATAAACTGGGCCGGTGTCCAGACCGACATCCATTTGCATGATGCTGATCCCCGTCTCCGTGTCACCCGTAAGAATGGCCGACTGAATAGGTGATGCACCACGCCAGCGCGGCAGCAAGGAGGCATGCACATTAATGCACCCAGCGGTCGGGATGGCCAATACCGCTTCGGGCAATAACATGCCGTATGCAACCACCACCATTAAGTCGGGTTCCAGCTCGCGCAGACGGCCCTGCACCTCTGTTTCATTCAGACTGGCAGGTTGCAATACCGGCACACCGGCAGCGAGCGCCGTAACCTTAATGGGGCCAGATTGCATGCCGCGGCCGCGGCCGGCCGGGCGATCTGGCTGCGTCAGAACAGCCACAACATCATGCTGTGATGCCAACAATGCTGCGAGTGTTGGTACAGCGAACTCAGGTGAGCCAGCGAAAACGATCCGTGCCTTTTTTTGCATCGTAGTGTTGCTGCTTGAGTCGATTCAGAAAACTATTGAGCCAGACGATAATTTTGCGCCGGGTTCAGCAAATTTTTTGGCTTTCGATAATTTCTTTTTGAGCCGCTGACGCTTAAGCGGTGATATATAGTCGACAAACAACTTTCCATCCAGATGATCCATCTCATGCTGAATACAAACCGCCAGCATTTCATCTGCTTGAAGTTCAAACTCTTTGCCGTCACGATCCAGAGCCTTCACCCGGATTTTTTCAGCCCGCTCAACAGTTTCATAAACATCAGGCACAGATAAGCACCCTTCTTCACGTCTCGCCTTGCCGGTAAGCTCAAGAATTTCCGGGTTGATGAAACACAGTGGCTGTGATTTATCTTCAGAAATATCCATGACCACAATGCGTTGATGTACATCGACCTGGGATGCTGCCAGGCCTATACCGGGGGCCAGGTACATAGTTTCGAACAAGTCACTTATTAGCTGGCGAATCTCATCATTAACCTCAGCCACAGGCAAAGCTACGGTCCGCAGCCGCGGATCAGGGTATTTAAGAATTTCCAGTAGTGGCATGGGATTCCCCGCGCAAATCAATCAGATCAGCCTAAATTAAAGCTATGAAAAAACGATATATTTATGTTAAATAAGCCCCTGATTTGCGATTTGGGACTATTACGCTAGGCCGGAACAGGGTCACAGTAACCAAACGTATGGTTGTGCAGAATTATAGCAGTCTCAGCCCACTGGCTGAAACACTGTTTACTAGGGATGGAGCACCGATGAAAACCTGCCTAAGCCTCGCCGGGAAATGGCCAGCATTACGCAATATGATTATTGCCGCGTTGCTGGTGATGTCTGCCGGTTATGTAACCGCACAAGGCGATATCGAGCTGAACCCCGCGCATCCGGACAAGTATGTCGTTCAAAACGGCGATACTCTCTGGGATATATCAAATATGTTTCTTAAAGACCCGTGGTTCTGGCCGGAGATCTGGTATGTAAACCCACAGGTTGAAAACCCCCACCTGATCTTTCCGGGCGATACGCTGAACCTGGTCTATATGGACGGACAACCGCGAGTGCAGGTTACCCGTGGCCCGTCCAGCGTCAGGAGCTCAGGCAGCACAGACAGGTTATCTCCATCTATACGGGTTCAGGACCTGGACAACGCTATTACTTCTATTCCCTTTGCCGATATCCAGCCATTCCTGGCGGGCGGCATGATAATGGACAAGAAAGAAGCCAAAGCGCTGCCACATGTCGTTGCTCTGCGCGACCACTATGATCGCGGGTGCGGGACATGAAATTTATGTCTCGGGACTGCCTGAAGATGCCAGTATGGATGACGCCTATAACGTGCTGCGTATCGATGACGAACTCAAGGACCCGGATACGGGCAAGGTACTTGGTTACGAAATATTATTTATAGGCAGTGCAGAACTTCGTGCGCGTGGTGAGCCAGACACCCTGTTCCTGACCGATACGGACAGAGAAACAAGGCGTGGTGATCGCATTCGTAAAGCTGATCTGACATTACCAATGAACTATTTCCCAAGTGCCCCCCAAAAAGGAAGTGAACGGGCAGATCATCTCCGTAGTTGATGGTATGTCGCGTATTGGTCAATACCATATGGTTATTCTCAATCGCGGTATCAAACATGGCCTGACCGAAGGCAGTGTACTGGCAGTCTGGCAACAGGGTCGCCGTGTTAATGACGATATGGGCAAGAGTAGTTCCCGGGCAGGTTACGGTTCCAGTAGCGGATATAGCCTCACCGGCAAGAAAGTGGACTTGCCCGACACCTTTGCGGGTAATGTAATGGTGATCAAGGCCTATGATGACATCAGCTATGCGCTTGTCATGGAGTCTGTATCAGAAATGCGCGTCCTGGACCCGGTGGTTAATCCCTGACATCTGGCCAAATCAGAACCCCAGCGGCGCGCTTGGTTTTACCAGCGCGCCGTTTTTTTGCCCTGCGATTGCGTGCTGTTCTATAACGGGGTGTGGGAATGACATGCTCAATGAGTCGTGGCTCGCATTAAGTCTGGCGCCTGACATAGGGCCCGCAGCCATTCAGCAATTGCTGCATTGCTTCGGTAATGCGGAAAAAATTATTTCAGCATCCCGGGCCGAACTATTGGCAACGGGGCTGCTGCCAAAATCTGTCGCGGCTTTAAAATCCCCCGATGATTCCCAACTGCGTGCAGCCAGTGATTGGCTGCAATCCAGCTCCCATCACCTCATACACTGGCTGGATGAACATTACCCGCCGCTTTTAAAGGCAACCGGACAAAGCCCGCCCATATTGTTTGTAGATGGAAATCCGGAACTTCTTTGTATGCCACAGATAGCTATTGTTGGCAGCCGCAATGCAACCGCTGGCGGCCGGGAAATTGCGCTGGAATTTGCAGCACACCTGGCTAAAGCGGGTCTGACTATCACCAGCGGGCTAGCGGCGGGAATTGACGCGGCAGCCCATGAAGGTGCCCTGCACGGTGGCGGCAATACCTTAGCTGTATTGGGTACCGGGCCTGACATTATCTATCCCCGGCAAAATTGCACACTTGCTGACCAGATTCGAAATCACGGTGCGCTGGTATCAGAATTTCCACCCGGGATGCCTGCACGCAGGGATCACTTCCCCCGGCGGAACCGAATAATAAGCGGACTTAGTCTGGGTACGCTGGTAGTCGAAGCAGGTGTAAATAGCGGATCTCTTATCACGGCACGATTATCAGGTGATTACGGACGCGAAGTATTTGCCATCCCCGGTTCCATACACAGCCCACTCAGCAAAGGATGCCACCGCCTGATCAAACAGGGCGCAAAACTGATTGAGAACAGCGCAGATATAATAGAAGAGCTGAAATCTCTGCTCAGCGCCATTGAGCCGCTTCCCGTAGCAACGCCAACAACCCCGGAAACCAAGCCTGCTGTTGATCCTGACTATGTGAAATTGCTTAGCAGCATGGGTTTCGAGCCGGTCAATATACAGGCACTGGCTGGCCGAAGTGGATTGACGACAGCGGAGCTTTCCTCCATGCTCCTGATCTTGGAGCTGGAAGGTCGGGTAGAATCCTTGCCCGGGGGCCATTTCCAGCAACTCACTGGGTGGAAAAAAGCGCATGAATGAAACCGTACTCGACGTACTTATGTATTTGTTCGAGAACTTTTCTGAGCAGGATTACGAGCACTCGCCGAGCCAGGTGGTTTTGCGGGAAGAATTATTGCAGGCTGGTTTTGGTGAACCAGAGGTTGATCGTGCCCTGGATTGGCTGGAGGAGCTTGCAGGAACCGAGGCCCAGCCTTTTACCAATAAACCTGCGGAACGTTCAGTACGACTGTTCAGTATTCGCGAATTAGCCCGTCTGGATACACAGTGTCGCGGCTATGTGGTCTATCTGGAACAGATCGGCATTTTGTCACCCATTCAACGTGAACTGGTGCTGGATCGCCTTATGGCGCTGGATTCTCCGGATATTGATGTTGACCAGGTAAAGTGGGTTGTACTAATGGTTCTGTTCAGTCAGCCTGGACAGGAATCAGCGTTCGCCCGTATGGAAGACCTGGTTTTTGAAGAAGATGCGGGTGTTGTGCACTGAATACCACTTCATATAGTGATGCACTGTTTTTCTCAGCCGCGGTAATGCCGCGGTTTGTCGTGTATAGCCATCAAAAGATTGCGTTGAGCCTATGAGCAGCGTTGTAGTAGTTGAATCACCGGCTAAAGCCAAAACTATTGAGAAATATCTCGGGAGTGGCTTCAAGGTGCTCGCGTCCTATGGCCATGTGCGTGACCTCATTCCCAAGGAAGGCGCTGTAGATACTGAAAACAACTACGCAATGCGCTATGACATCATTGAGCGCAATGAAAAGCATGTTAAAGCGATCAAAACCGCTTTAAAGAAAGCTGACACCCTGTATCTCGCAACTGATCCTGACCGCGAAGGTGAGGCCATAGCGTGGCATCTGCATGAGATGCTTAAAGAACAAGGCGTGCTGGAAGGCAAAGATGTTCAGCGCGTAGTATTTTACGAAATCACCAAACGTGCCATCCAGGCATCGATGGCAGAACCAAGAGGGCTGTCAACCCACCTGATCGATGCCCAGCTGGCCCGCCGGGCGCTTGACTATCTGTATGGTTTTAATCTTTCACCTCTGTTGTGGAAAAAAATCATGCCGAAGCTGTCGGCTGGCCGTGTGCAGAGCCCGGCACTGCGCATGATTGCAGAGCGCGAAAGTGAAATAGAAGCCTTCGATCCACAGGAATACTGGACTCTGGAAGGCGACATCAAGAGCGGCGATGCACTGATCAACGGACGCCTCGTTGAATATAAAAACGAAAGAGTCGAGCAGTTCACCTTTACCAATGAAGGTGAGGCACATGCCGCTCGAGATGCAGTAATTGCAGCTGCTGATGGCAAAGTACGTATAACCAAAATCGATAAGAAGCAGCGGCGACGTAACCCTACAGCGCCTTTTACCACCTCTACTCTGCAGCAGGAAGCTGCGCGCAAACTTGGTTCAACACGCAGCGCACCATGCGTACAGCGCAGCACCTTTATGAGGGTATCGAGACCGATGAGGGCACTACAGGCCTGATCACCTACATGCGTACCGATTCAGTTTCGCTGGCAGGTGAAGCTATAGAGGAAATTCGCGCGCTGATAAGCAAGCGCTATGGGCCTGAAAATATTCCTGCGGAAGCCCCTGTATATAAGACCAAAGCAAAGAATGCACAGGAGGCACACGAAGGTATACGACCGACCAGTGCCCTGCGCACTCCGGAAGAACTGAAAGATCGGCTGGAACCTGACCAGTACAAGCTGTATTCACTAATCTGGAAACGCACAGTCGCCAGTCAAATGGTGCCAGCTGTATTTGATACCGTTGCTATCGATATGAAACCGGAGAATGCACCGGAAACAGCACGCCTTCGAGCCAACGGATCCACGCTTGTAGAACCTGGCTTTATTGCGGTGTATCAGGAAGGCAGCGATGATGTAAAAGATGACGAAGCCGATCGCACCCTTCCGCCCCTCGAAGAAAATGAACTACTTGATCTGGCAGAATTTAAGGCCGACCAGCATTTTACAGATCCGCCGCCGCGATTTACTGAAGCGAGCCTCGTAAAGACGCTGGAAGAATATGGCATCGGACGACCATCCACCTATGCCAGCATTATTTCTACCCTCAAGAATCGTGAATACGTAGAGATGGATGGCAAACGCTTCATTCCAACCGATATAGGGCGGATTGTTTCTACCTTCCTCGTGAATCATTTTACTCAGTACGTAGACTACGATTTCACCGCCAACCTCGAAGACGAACTCGATGAAATTTCCCGTGGCGAGCGCGAATGGGTGCCACTGCTGGACAATTTCTGGCAGCCGTTTCACAAACTAGTCAATGAAAAGGAAGCCACTGTAACCCGTGAAGAAGCGGCGCAGGCACGTCAACTGGGGACTGATCCCAAAAGTGGCAAACCCGTATCAGTGCGCGTAGGGTCGTTTTGGCGCTTTTGTGCAGATAGGCACAAAGGATGATGAAGACAAACCCAAATTTGCCGGGCTACATCCTGGTCAGAAGCTGACTACTATTACCTTTGATGAAGCGATGAAGCTGTTCAGCCTGCCGCGTGAACTGGGCGTTTCGGCAGATGGTGACCTGCTGATATCCAAGATGGGGCCATGGGGTCCGTACGTTACTTACGGTAAAAAGAGTGACGGCAAGGATCTGAATGTCTCCATTAAGGGCGAGAATCCCTTCGACATCACCCTCGAGCAGGCCGCCGAGTATGTCAAACAGAAGAAAATCGATGACGCCAACAGGCTGATACTCGACTTCCCGGATGACGGGATACAGGTTCTTAATGGACGGTATGGCCCCTATATAACTAATTTAGAAAAGAATGCCCGTATACCTAAAGACCGTGAACCCAGCACGCTAACATTGCAAGAATGCCAAGACTTTCTCGAAAAAGCGCGCGCTGCGCAAAAAGAAATTCGGCAAGAAAAAAGCTGCCGCAAAGAAAAAAGTCAGCGAAGAAAAAGGCGAAGAAGAAAGCGGCCAAGAGGCTAAGAAAAAAGCGGAAAAAGACTAACAAGAAAGCGGCCAAGAAGGCTGTTGCAAAAGCTGCGACAGCATCCGACTCGGATAGCGGCGTCTGCCTGACCATTTGCAGGCTACGCCATATCAGCCACTCCAAAACCGCTACCAGTCGCTCCGGCTATTGGCCTGATGCGGGCTCTGATGCATCAAAATACTCCCGGGAGGCTCCCCCCTACAACCCCAAGCCCAGTTGCGGTAAAGTACACGCGGGTATTGTTCGTAGCTATTTTTCAGGGAGTCCGCTATGCCTTGGTGGGGTTGGATTGCGCTTGGTACGCTGCTACTCGGTGCTGAGATGACACTGATTGATGCAGCGTTTTACCTGGTTTTTATCGGGGTCTCAGCATTACTGGTGGGCATCGCTGCTCTTCTGGGTCTGGCTGTCCCCGCATGGGGTGAGTTCCTTATTTTTGCAGCACTTGCCGGCGGCTCTATGATGTTCTTCCGGCAACGGGTCTATACCCTCGTTCGGGGCAATACCAAAGACATAGAAACTATCCCCATAGGAGAAAAGATTTCCGTTGCTACGGATATCGCAGCGGGTGGCAAAGCGCGGGTAGAGTATCGCGGCACCACCTGGAGTGTAGTTAATGTTGGGACAGAAATAATCAAAGCGGGAACAACGGCGTCCATTCAGCAAATTGACGGTACGGTTCTGAAAATTTCAAATGCAGCCTGAAACCGGCTGAAGGCAGAAAAAATATGGAAAATGTCACAGTTTTTATTACTATAGCTATCGCCATCCTGGTGATAATCGTAATTGCCAAAACAGCCGTTGTAGTTCCACAACAGAGTGCTTTTGTTATTGAAAAACTGGGCAAGTACAGTCGCACACTGCGGGCCGGCTTTCATATACTGATCCCCTTCATCGAAAGAGCTGCCTATCGGCACAGCCTGAAAGAGCTTGCAACCGACATTCCGGAACAGATTTGTATCACCCGCGATAATGTTCAGGTTGGCGTTGATGGTGTGCTGTACTTACAGATACTTGATCCACAACGTGCCTCCTATGGCATTACCGACTATGTATTCGCAATATCCCAACTGGCGCAGACAACATTACGGAGTGAAATCGGCAAAATTGATCTCGATCGTACCTTTGAAGAACGCTCAATGATCAATATCAATATTGTTGCTGAGCTCGACAAGGCATCTGATGCATGGGGTGTTAAGGTTTTACGCTACGAGATTAAAAACATTAACCCGCCCGCTGATGTGCTTAGTGCTATGGAAAAGCAGATGCGTGCCGAGCGCGAAAAACGCGCCGTAGTACTTGCCTCGGAAGGCGTGCGCGATGCCAAGGTTAATGAGGCCGAAGGTGAAAAGCAGCGTATTATTAAGGAATCTGAAGCCGCAAAACTGCAGCAGATCAATGAAGCACAGGGTGAGGCACAAGCGATTCTTGCTGTAGCTACCGCCACGGCTGAAGGCCTGAAGCGTGTCGCAGAATCAGTCACCGTCGCAGGGGGCGCAGAAGCCATGCGTCTGCGCATTGCGGAAGACTACGTAGAACAGTTCGGCAAACTGGCCCAATCATCAAATACACTGGTTATACCTGCCAATCTGTCCGAAATTTCTTCGATGATCGCACTGGCCACCAGCATTTTTGATAGCTCCAGCCCGGCAGGCAATAAGGGTTCGGCTGCACCTACCGACTTACAACAACGCTGAACAAGGTAGTCGTATAGCCCCTTACCGTATTTCAATTGAGTAAGGTTCGACAATAAACAGTGACTTCAGCACTCTCAATTCACCATGCCGCTGATGTTTTACATGCCGGCGGGATAATTGCCTATCCTACTGAAGGGGTCTTCGGTCTCGGTTGCATGCCGGATGATGCCGCAGCGGTAGAATATCTACTGGCAATCAAAGGCCGCAATAAACGGGCCGGGTTAATTTTGATCGCTGCCGATTATGAACTGCTGGCAGAGTGGCTTGCTCCCAGCGATATCGAGAAAAAGCGGCTAACAGCTGGCTCCGCTATTCCAACCACCTGGATAGTGACCGCAACACCTGCAGCACCCGACTGGCTTACTGGCGGGCGTAATACGCTGGCGGTGCGGATTACAACTCACCCCATTGCAGCAGCATTAAGCCGTGCAGCAGACAGCGCACTGGTATCCACCAGCGCCAATCGCACGGGTCACCGACCCGCAAAATCAGCTTTACAGGCGCGCCGCTGGTTTGGAAATCAGCTGGATTATGTCGTAGCAGGTGCCACGACCGGGGCAAGTGGTCCCTCTGAAATCCGCATGGCACATAGCGGGAAGACAATTCGACCTGTAAAGACCACGAAATAGGGCTGCATTCTGTAAAATAGCGGTATAGCATTAACAAACGCTGACAAGGCCCTAAAGTAAAAGAATAATTACTCTGTTTAGATTCTTAGATTAGCTAGCCCCCCAATTTACCGTCCTGCAGCACAAGCAGCGTAGCTGACAGGCCAATATTAAGAGTCGGGCAAAACCCGGCCGGTGACAGGTTGCCCCGACGTATGCGCTACACAATCAAACTCAATCTTGTGTTCATGCTCCTTGCAGCGGGAATCAATTTTTCTGCGGCCTATGCGGGTGTACAGGATGTCCAGCCGGCAAAGATATTCCCTACCGTTAGCCAGACTACGCCGGGTGAGAAGCGGTTGTACATTGTGCAGCTAAACGATCCACCTGCAGTTGCAATGCACGGCTCACGAACCCCGCAGGGGCAACATCTAAACCAGCCCGGCACCGGTCGTGAACGCTTCGACCCGGAAGCAGAGCATGTCAGAAGATACATCAGCCGGTTGCAGGCCATACAAAATGAACTGCTGCTGGAACAAAACCTGTGGAACGATCATGTCTACAGTTACGGTTATACATTTAATGGTATCGCCGTCCGGATGACCGCCGCAGAAGCCGACAGCTTAAGACTGCGGCGCGGCGTAACCAGGGTCTGGGAGGATGTCCTCCGTTCGGTAGCCACCAGTGACAGCCCGGCATTTCTGGGACTACTCGATGCTCAGGGTGGCCTGCGATCTGACCTTAAGCTTACCGGCGAAGATGTCATTATCGGTGTCATCGATACCGGCATAACGCCCGGTCACCCCAGCTTTTCAGATCGAACCCAGCCACCCAGGGCTCCACGCCTGTGTCGTTCTTCATGGGTAGAAGGAACCTTACTCGGACTCTGGTTATGCCGCCGGTATAACGAACCGGGTGAAATTTTCTACTCGGCTCCACCGAGTAACTGGCGCGGAATTTGCCAGGTCGGGCCTGGCTTTGAAACCACCGACTGCAATAATAAAGTGATCGGCGCCCGCTTCTATCGAGCGGGCTTCGACAGCATTTACACTAATTCTGATCCCAATGATTTTGCTTCACCGGCGGATGCAGACGGCCATGGCACTCATGTAGCCTCGATTGCTGCAGGCAATGAAGTAGCTGCAAGTATTTTCGGGAAGTCTGTCGGGACCATCAGCGGCATGGCGCCACGTGCCAGGATCGCGGTCTACAAAGCATGCTGGCTGGAAAATGGTTTATCACGCGCCAGTTGCAGTGTCGCTGATCTGGCCATGGCCATTGAAGATGCGGTAGCAGACGGCGTCGATATTATTAACTATTCAATTGGTGATCCGAATGGGAGTCTGGATGACCCCGATGATCTTGAATTACTGGCTGCTGCCGAAGCCGGGGTGCTAAGTGTTGTTTCAGCCGGTAATAAGGAAGCCTCGAAAGGTGCATCCACTATCGAATCACCCGCTACAACTCCATGGGTTATCAGTGTGGGTGCTACCAGTCGGGCTGGCACAAGGGTTGCTGAAGCAGTTCGTATCAACCAGCCAGCATCGCTGGCAAATTTTTATGAGAGTAAAGAAGCAGGTATTACTCCGCCACTGGCAACACGGGGCCCTTTAACAGCCGAACTGGTGCTGGCCAATGACGGAAGTACGGCCGTGCCCGATCCCGAAGTTGCAACGGGCAGCATTTTTGATGCCTGTACCCCACTTGAAAATACCGCTGATATACGCGGCAACATCGCACTGATTCAGCGTGGTTACTGTAATTTTGATCAGAAAATCGCCATTGCAGAAAGTGCGGGTGCGATAGCAGTAGTGATTTTCTCAAACGATATGGATCTGCTGGTAATGACCGGTGACCCCTCACTGGTAAATATACCGGCAGTCATGATTGAACAGGCCAGCGGGCAGTTAATCCGTGATGCTCTGTTAGCAGGTGAACTGATTGAAATAACACTCGACAAATCATTGTTTGTCAGCTTTGAAGATGACGGCAATGTCATGGGCACCTTCTCTGGGCGCGGACCCAGCCCGGGCGATACCGACTTTTTGAAGCCGGATCTTGTGGCACCTGGCACGGCCATTCTGGGAGGCCAGACACCGAATGTTGCCAATGGATTCAAAGGCGAGAAATTCCAATATCTGACCGGCACCTCACAGGCGGCACCCCATGTTGCGGGTATTGCAGCACTCATCAAGCAGGCACATCCTGAATGGGGCCCGGCAGAAATTAAGTCGGCTTTGATGACCACAAGTCGTCAGAACATTCGCAAGGAAAATAACCTCGGGCCTGCTAATCCTTTTGATATGGGCGCTGGCCATATAGTGCCTAATGACGCCATTAACCCGGGCCTTGTATACCCGGTTGATGCCCGTGACTACAATGCTTACCTGTGCTCATTTGGCCTGGGCCTCGAATGGCTGACCGTGGAAGACTGTCAGACATTCGAAAATACGGGCTATACAGAAACCGCGCGAAACATAAATTTGCCTTCTGTTGCCATTTCCGAGCTTGCCGGGCAGGTAAATATT
>PVMK01125437.1_pt1 | contig 30678 bp, 23 predicted proteins | sample 1853481 | NCBI WGS metagenome assembly PVMK01 (sample SAMN08533507, study PRJNA380276) | Marine sediment metagenome, whole genome shotgun sequencing project.
CGCCGGATCCGCGGCGCGCCGGGCAGGGCAATCACCCGGGTGGTCCAGCGTGCGCCCAGGCTGGCCAAGATCCAAAGCCGGCCGAGTTGTAATAGACCGTAGAACCCGAGCCATCCCCAGCCGACCGGGGCCGCGACCGGCACGAACCAAAACAGCGCCACCAACCAGCCGCCGTGCAAGGCGGCGATTAAGGGATAGTGGCCGGCGCCGTGCTCGACACCGCCCGCGGCCAACAGGCGTTTCGTGTTGCGCCGCGCGTAAGCCAGTTCGCCCAGGCGCTGCGCCGCCACCAACAGCGCCGCGATCTGGGGCGGGCCAATCACGATTCACCCCTCCAAGAGCAAAAAGCCGGCTGTGAATCCGGGCCCCAACGAAGACACCAGGTGACGGCCGCGTAAGCCGCGCGCAAGTGCGCGTTCGACCACGAACAGCGCCGTGGCGCCGGACATGTTGCCGTAGTCGCGCAGCACCGCGCGTGCGTCGATCATGGCACCCGGCGTCAGGCCGAAGACGGCCTCGAGCGCGTCCAACACCTTGGCCCCGCCCGGATGGCACAGGGTGCCGTCCAGGTCTTTCCGCCCCAAGCCTTGGCGGGCCAAGAAACCATCGACCGCCGCACCGTAGCGCTCGCGTACGATGGTGGGGATGGCCCGTGAAAACTGCACACCGAAACCGTCTTCCTCGACGCGCCAGCCCATGACGTCGAGGGTGTCGGGCCAGGTGTATTCGCCCCAACCGGCGATCTCCGGGCCCGGCGCCGCGCGGTCGCAGGCAATCAGCGCCGCCGCCGCGCCGTCGCCGAACAGCGCGGTGGCGATGATGTTGCTCTTCGAGGCGTCGCTGTTGCGGAAGGTCAAGCCGCAGAGCTCGGCCACCAGGAACAACACCCGGCTACCCGGCGCCGCGCGCGCCATGGCCGCGGCACGGGCCAGGCCCAGCACCCCGCCGGCGCACCCGAGCCCGAAAATCGGCAGCCTCTGCACATCGCGGCGGAACGGCAATACCTCCATCAGGCGCGCGTCCAGGCTCGGCGTCGCGATACCCGAGGTCGAAACCACGACGATGCTGTCGACGCGCTGCGCCGGAACATCGGCACGATCCAGGCAATTTTGCGCGGCGCGGCGCAGAAGTTCGACCGCGTGATCGACGAAGAGTGCATTCCGCTCCTTCCAGCCCACCGCCGTCCGGTACCAATCGATCGGCACACAGGAATAGCGAGTCTCGACGCCGGCGTTGTCGTAAACCGGCATCAGGCGCGCCATCTCTTCGCTCCGGCCCCGGAACAACGCCGAGGCCTCGGCCATGACTTCCTCTTGGCCCAACACGAAGGGCGGCACGGCGGTGGCAAGCGAAATCAGGCGGACCGGACTCGGCATGAGGTGCTTTCTCTGGATTTACGCTAGACTGGAAGCAACCAGTCTAACTCCAAAACTGCGAAACGGAGGATCAATTTCCCGTGCTCGATGGCTTCCAACAGGACCGTATCACAACGACCGGCGCCGAGATCAATCTGCGCCGGGCGGGCGAGGGGCCGCCGCTGTTGCTGCTGCACGGCTACCCGCAGACTCACGTCATGTGGCACAAGATCGCGCCGGCCCTGGCCGAGCGCTTCACCGTGGTGCTGACCGACCTGCGTGGCTACGGCGATAGCGCCAAGCCGCCCGGCGGCGACAATCACGAGGCCTATTCCAAGCGCGCCATGGCCCAAGACCAGATCGAGGTCATGACCGCGCTCGGCTTCGACAGCTTCGCGGTGGCCGGCCACGACCGCGGCGCCCGGGTCGGCCACCGCCTGGCCCTCGACCATCCGGAGCGGGTGAGCAAACTGGCGCTGCTCGACATCGCGCCCACGCTGGCCATGTACGAGCGCACCGACATGGCCTTCGCCAGCGCCTACTACCACTGGTTCTTCCTGATCCAGCCCTACGATCTGCCGGAACGCCTGATCGGCGCCGACCCCGATTTTTACCTGGAGAAGAAGATCGGCAAATGGAGCCAGAATCCTGGCGCCTTCACCGCGGCCGCGCTGGCCGAATATAAGCGCTGTTTTCGCGACCCGGCGACCATCCATGCGACCTGCGAGGACTACCGGGCCGCGGCAGGTATCGACCTTGAGCACGACCGCGCCGATCTCGGCCGCAAGGTCGCCTGCCCGGTGCTCGCGCTCTGGGGCGCGAAGGGCGTGATCGAACGCAGCTATCCGGTGCTCGAAATCTGGCGCGAACGGGTCCGGGATTTGCGCGGCAAGGCGCTGCCCTGCGGTCATTTCCTGGCCGAGGAGGCGCCCACGGAGACAGTGGCCGAGTTGCTGAATTTCTTCTAGCGGCGCGAAATCCTCAAGGGAATAGTGGCAAGCTGGGGGCAGGCCCCTATAGTGGGCTCGCCCACGCCGAAATTCAGGAAATCCGCGCTGTGAACGAGAACGCGACTAAGAGCCGGTCCCAGGGAGGCGCCAAACCGGCCCGAGCCAAACGGCCGGTCAGGCGGGGCCCGGTCGCGCGCCTGCGCAATTACTTCCTGGCCGGCGTCTTGGTCGCCGCGCCGGTTGGCATCACATTTTTGCTGACCTGGAAGGTAATCGCCTTCATCGACGACACCTTCACGCCATTGTTGCCGCCGAATTGGAATCCGGAGACTTACTTGCCGTTCTCCGTGCCCGGCCTGGGCCTCGTGGTCGCGGTGGTGTTCCTGACCGTGGCCGGTTTCATCGCCACCGGCATCGCGGGTCGCGCCCTCCTGCGCCTGGGCGAGCGGCTGGTCGCGAAAGTGCCAGTCGCGCGCAGCATCTACAGTTGGACCAAACAGGTTTTCGAGACCGTGCTGTCTCAGCAGTCGACCGCGTTCAACGAAGTCGTGCTGATCGAATACCCCAGCCGCGGTATCTGGGCGGTCGGCTTCATCACCGGGCAAACCGTCGGCGAGGTCCAGCAACTCACCGCAGAGACGGTCTACAACGTGTTCATTCCGGCGACCCCCAATCCGACCACCGGATTCCTCTTGTTCATCCCCGATCGCGACATCCACCGCCTCGACATGACCGTGGAAGAGGGTATCAAGCTGGTGATTTCCGGCGGTATCGTGATGCCGCGCCAACGCAGCGCGGAGGAGGCCGCGGAGTTCATGGCGGCGGCCGCGGCGCGGCAACGACCGCCTGCGGCGAAACCCGAAGAGGAGCACCACGCCGAAACGACCGGCCCGATTAAGCGGCTGCGCAATTATTTCTTCGCCGGCGTCCTGGTCACCGCGCCGATCGCCATCACCATCTGGATCGGTTGGGGCCTGGTGTCCTGGATCGACGATCAGGTCATCCCATTCATCCCGGCGCGGTGGAACCCGGAGACCTACCTGCCGTTCTCGGTGCCGGGTCTGGGCGTGCTGGTCGCCATCTTCACCCTAGTCGCGATCGGCTTCCTGACCGCCGGATTGGTCGGGCGCAATCTGGTTGGGCTTGGTGAGCGGTTGCTCGACCGAATGCCGGTCATCCGCGGCGTTTACGCGGCGGTCAAACAGGTCATCGAAACCGTGCTCAAGGAGCAGAGCAAGGCCTTCCGGCAGGTCATCCTAATTCAGTATCCGCGCAAGGAAAGCTGGGCAATCGGATTCGTCACCGGCGAGACCGAAGGCCAAATCCAGCGGGGGACCCCGGAGGACGTGGTCAACGTGTTCCTGCCCACGACTCCCAATCCGACCTCCGGGTTCCTGCTGTTCGTACCGCACGACGAGATCCAGACCTTGAGCATGACCGTGGAGGAAGGCATCAAGATGGTGGTCTCCGGAGGTATCGTGACCCCGCCGGCCGACGATGCGGCGGCGGACGCGGAGGAAGGCGATCGGGGCGCGGGCGAATCCAAGATTGCCGAGAGCGCCTGATCGCCCAATCATCCCGACCGCAAGTACTTGACCGCCGCATCGCGCTCGAAGAGGTAGAGCAACACGCGCAACGCGGCGCCGCGCGGGCCCTCCAAATCCGGATCGGTGCCGAGGATCAGCCGCGCATCGTCACGCGCCACCGACAACAGCTCATCATGCACCGTCAAGTCCGCCAGGCGGAACTCTGGGAAGCCGCTTTGGCGCGTGCCGAGGAGTTCGCCGGCGCCCCGAAGCCGCAGGTCCTCCTCGGCGATGCGAAAGCCGTCGTCGGTCTCGCGCAGGATTTGGATGCGCGCCCGCGCGGTATCGCCCAGTGGGCTCTGATAGACCAGCAGGCAGGTCGAACGCGCCGCGCCGCGGCCGATGCGGCCACGCAACTGGTGCAACTGGGCCAGGCCGAAACGCTCGGCGTGCTCGATCACCATGATGCTGGCGGCCGGCACGTCGACTCCGACCTCGATCACGGTGGTCGCGACCAAGAGCGCGAGCGGGCCCTCGGCGAAAGCCTTCATCGCCGCCACCTTGTCCTTGCCCTTCATGCGCCCGTGCACCAGCCCGACCCGGGGTCCGAAACGCTGGGTAAGTTCCGCGGCGCGCGCCTCGGCCGCGGCCAAGTCGCTGACTTCCGACTCCTCGACCAACGGACAGACCCAGTAGGCTTTGGCACCGGCGTCCAGCGCGCGGGCGACTCCGTCGACCACGTCGTGCAGGCGCTCGAGCGGCATGGCCCGGGTGTCGATCGGCTGGCGCCCGGCCGGTTTCTCGGTCAGGCGCGAGACCTCCATGTCGCCGTAGGAGGTCAGCACGAGCGTGCGCGGAATCGGAGTCGCGGTCATCACCAGCACATCCACCGCCCGGCCCTTGGAGGCGAGCGTCAGACGCTGATGCACGCCGAAGCGGTGCTGCTCGTCGATAACCGCGAGTGCCAAATCGTGGAATTCCACGTCCTGCTGGAACAAGGCATGGGTGCCAACCGCGAGCGCCGTTTCGCCGCTCGCTAGGCGTTGCAAGGCCGCCTGCCGTGCCTTGCCCTTGTCGCGCCCGGTCACCAGCTCGATACCGACGCCCGCCGCCTGGGCGAGCGGCGCCAGGGTATGAAAATGCTGGCGCGCAAGAATTTCGGTCGGTGCCATGATAGCGGCCTGGGCGCCGGCCTCGACCGCGCCCAACATGGCCAGCAAGGCGACCACGGTCTTGCCGCTGCCGACGTCGCCCTGGAGCAGGCGCAGCATGCGCGCCTCGCTGGCCATGTCGGCGGCGATCTCGGCCCAGGATTGGCGCTGGGAGGCGGTCAGCTCGAAGGGCAGGGCGGCGATGACCTTGTCGCAGAGCCGGCCGTCGCCGCGCAGGCCCCGGCCGTGCTGGGCGCGCTGGTGGTGACGCATCAGGGCCAGGGCCAGTTGATTGGCCAGCAACTCGTCGTAGGCCAGGCGCTGCCGCGCCGGGGTCAGGGGCGAGAGCGCCTCCGGCCCGTCGGGCGCGTGGGCGGTGCCGAGCGCGGCGCGCCAGGTCGGCCAGCCCTCGCGTTTCAGCAGCGCCGGGTCGAGCCACTCGGGCGGCTCCGGCGCGCGGTCGAGGGCGGCGCGGATCGCCTTGCCCAACGGCTTGAGGGTGAGGCCCCCGGTCAACGGATAAACCGGCTCGACGCTCTTCATCCGAGCCAGCTCATCGAGCGAGCCGATGTGATCGGGGTGAGACATCTGCAGGCGGCCGCCGAAGCGCTCGATCTTACCGCTGACCACCCGCATCTCGCCCTCGGGCAGCACTTTGGTCAGGTAGTCGGCATGGGCATGGAAGAACACCAGGGAGATTTCGCCGCTGTCGTCGAAACAGTCGATCCGGTAGGGCTGGCGTGGATTGCGCGGCGCCAGGTGCTGGCCGACGCGGAGCGTCAGGGTCGCGACCCGGTCCGGCTCGGCCTCGGCGATCTTCGGCGCGTAACGCCGATCGATCACCGCGCTCGGCAGGTGCCAGCAGAGGTCGACCACCTGCGGCCCCGCCAGGGCCTCGATCGGCTTGGCGCTGCGCGGTCCGACGCCAGGCAAGCTGGTGACCGGAGCGAAGAGTGGAAAAAGAATCTCGGGTCGCAAGGTTTTTTCCTGGAACACCCGCTGACAGACGGCATTCCAAGCAGTATACCAAAGGCCGAACCGAAGGGCCTGTGATAATCTACCCGTGATCTCCGAAACACTCGAAATTCGCCGCAAACGCCTGAAGTACCGGAGCCAGCACTGTGGCACCAAGGAGCTCGACCTGGTGCTCGGGCGCTTTGCGGCGGACCGGCTGGACGAGCTGAACCTGGACCAGATCGACCGCTTCGAGGCGCTGCTGGACCTGCCGTCACCACTGGTCTATGCCTGGGTTACCGGGCAGGAAGATCCTCCACCCGAATGGGATATCGACGTCTTACGACTGCTCCGCGAGTTCACTCTGCACTCATGACTGTTTCTCTTACCGATCGGCTCGAAGGCCCGGGCCGGGTCTTGATCACCAACGCGCCGGAGGGCATGGACGCCTTGTTGCTGGCGGAGGTGGCGATCGCGCGGGCGCCGGCGCCGCTGCTTCACGTCGCGCGCGACGATGCGCGCATGGCGCGGCTACAGGCAGCGCTGGGCTTTTTCGCGCCGCAGGCGGAAGTGTTGACCTTTCCGGCCTGGGATTGCCTGCCCTATGACCGGGTTGGCCCGCACCGCGACATCCTGGCCCGGCGCATCGACACGCTTGGTCGCTTGACGGAGGCCGGTAACGAATCGGCGCGCCAAGCGCCACGCGTGGTCATCACCACGGTGAACGCGTTGCTGCAACGGGTGCCGCCGGCCTCGGCTCTGGCGGGGCGGGGGCTGACGGCGGCGCCGGGCACGCGGCTCGAGCAGGAGACCTTGACCGGCTACTTCGCGCGCAACGGCTACCTGCGCGCCGAAACCGTCGGCGAACCCGGCGAGTACGCCCTGCGCGGCAGCATCGTCGACGTCTTCCCGCCCGGCGAGGCGCAACCGCTGCGCCTCGATTTTTTCGGTGACGAGCTCGAAAGCATCCGCCGCTTCGACCCGCTCAGCCAGCGCAGCACCGGCACGGCGGACTTGCTCCTGCTCAAGCCGGTTAACGAGGCCATCCTGGAGCCCGAATCCATCGAACGGTTCCGCGCCGGCTACCTACGCGCCTTCGGTGCGGTGCGTGGCGAGGACCCGCTTTACGAGGCGGTCAGCGCCGGGCGCCTGCACCCGGGCATGGAGCACTGGCTGCCGCTGTTCCACGAAAGTCTCGCCACGCTGTTCGACTACCTTCCCGGGACCCCGGTTACCCTCGACCATCAAGCCGAGGAGGTGCGCGGCGCGCGGCTGGAAACCATCGCCGACTACTATGCCGCGCGAAAAGATCTGGCGGGCAGCGCGGCGGCCGGCGGTGGGGTCTACAAACCGCTCGCGCCCGAGACGCTCTACCTCGACGCGGGCGAATGGGATACCGCGCTCGCCGCGCGCGCGACCGGCCAGATTTCGCCATTCGACGCGCCAGAGCACCTGGCGCAGGTATTCGACGCCCAGGGCCGGCGTGGCCGCGATTTCGCCGAGGCGCGGACCAGCGCCGAGACCAACCTGTTCGACGCGGTCGACGCCCATATTACCGCCGAGCAGGCGGCCGGGCGCCGGGTCCTGGTGGTCGGTTACAGCGCCGGCACCCGCGACCGTTTGGGTGCGCTCCTGCAGGAGCACGGCCTGCCGCCGCTGGCGCCGCTGGATACCTGGGCCGAGGCTCAGGCACTGCCGGCCGGGACCGCGGGCCTGACCACCCTGGAAATCGAGACCGGCTTCGGCGCACCCGAGCTCAGCATCATCACCGAGCAAGACATTCTGGGCGAACGCATCGCCCGGCCGCAGCGCAAGCGCCGCCGCGCCGAAGACTTCCTGACCGAGGTCTCGGCGCTGCATGGAGGCGACTACGTGGTCCATCTAGAGCACGGCATCGGCAAATACGACGGCCTGGTGGCGCTCGACATCAACGGCGCGCCTCACGACTGCCTCAAGGTCCTGTACCATGGCGGCGACCGTCTGTTCGTGCCGGTCGAGAGCATCGAGGTGCTGTCGCGTTTCGGCTCCGAGGACGCGGAGGTCGAGCTCGACCGCCTGGGCGGCGCCAACTGGCAGGCGCGCAAGGCCCGGGTCAAGCGCCGCCTGAAGAACATCGCCGACGAGTTGATCAAAATCGCCGCCGCCCGCGCCATGCACACGGTCGAGGTGCTCGCCTCGCCACCCGGCCTCTATGACGAATTCGCCGCGCGCTTTCCTTATCCCGAGACCGAGGATCAGGAGCGCGCCATCGAGGACACCTTGGCGGACCTGGCCGCCGGCCGGCCCATGGACCGCTTGATCTGCGGCGACGTCGGCTTCGGCAAGACCGAGGTCGCGCTCCGCGCTGCCTTCGTCGCGGTCATGGAGGGCAAACAAGTCGCCATCGTGGTGCCAACCACGCTGTTGTGCCGCCAGCACGCCGCCACCTTCAAGGAGCGCTTCGCCGGGCTGCCGGTGCGCATCGGCCAACTGTCGCGCCTGGTCAGCCACCGGGACAGCACCGAGACCAAGGTCGGTCTCAAGGACGGCCAGGTCGACATCGTGATCGGCACCCACGCGCTGCTCGGCAAGTCGATCGAATTCCGCGATCTCGGCCTCTTGGTGGTCGACGAGGAGCAGCATTTCGGCGTCAAGCAGAAGGAGCGCCTCAAGTCCCTGCGCCAAAACGTCCACGTGCTGACGCTGAGCGCGACACCGATACCCCGGACCCTCCAGCTCGCCATGTCGGGGGTCACGCATATGAGCATGATCCCGACCCCGCCGATCGACCGCCTGGCGGTGCGTACCTTCGTACTGCCTTACGATCCGGTGGTGGTGCGCGAGGCGATCCTGCGCGAACACTACCGCGGTGGCCAGATTTTCTACGTCTGCCCACGGGTCGCCGACCTGCCCGAACTCGAAGAGCGCCTGCGCAAGCTAGTGCCCGAGGTCAAGCTCGGCGTCGCCCACGGCCGGATGGCGCCGCGCCAGCTCGAAGACACCATGAGCGGATTCTACGACCGCCGCTTCGATCTCTTGCTTTCGACCAACATCATCGAATCGGGACTCGACATCCCGAGCGCCAACACCATCATCGTGCATCGCTCGGATATGTTCGGGCTGTCCCAGCTCTACCAACTGCGCGGGCGCATCGGCCGCTCCAAGCAGCGCGGTTACGCCTACCTGACCCTGCCGCCGGGACGCCTGCTGAGCACGGCGGCCGAGAAGCGCCTCGGCGTCATGCAGACCCTCGACAGCCTGGGCGCCGGTTTCACCCTGGCCAGCCACGACCTCGACATCCGCGGCGCCGGAAACCTGCTGGGCGAGGAACAGTCGGGCCACATCCGGGAGGTCGGCATCGAGCTCTACCAGCAGATGCTCGAAGAAGCGGTGGCGACCGCGCGCGCCGGTGGCCTGGACGCCGAAGCGGGGGAGGCGGCCGCGCAGGAAGCCTTCACACCTCAGATCAACATCGGCACTTCGGTGATGATCCCGGAGCGCTACGTCGCCGATCTCGGCGTCCGGCTCGGGCTCTACCGGCGACTTTCGACGTTGGTGGACAAGGCAGAGATCGAGGGCTTCGCCGCCGAGCTGATCGACCGCTTTGGGCCGTTGCCCGAGGAGGTCGAGAATCTATTGCAGGTGATGGCGATCAAACGCCTGTGCCGCGCGGCCGGCGTGGAGAAGGTCGATGCCGGGCCCAAGGGCGCGGTGATCGCCTTCCACAAGAACGAATTCGCCAGGCCCGCCGAACTGGTCGCGTTTATCAGCCGCCAGGCCGGTGCAATCAAGGTGCGCCCCGACCACAAGCTGGTCTACCAGCGCCAGTGGGACGACCCGCCCGCGCGCCTCCGTGGCGTGCGAAGACTGCTCGACGATCTGGCCGAGGTGGCGGGCTGAATTTCGGTCTTAGGCGCCCGGTATTTCGTGCTAGTCTCGTTGGCACGCGATGAAGCCCTCCGGGCGGGTCCGGCTCATGGCCGTCGCCACGCGCTGGCCGCCACAACAAGGAGATCGGGTCATGAGATTATTTCTCCTTACCGGCGTTTGCCTGGTCCTGATTTCGGGATCGGCACTTGCCTGCCGGGGCACCACGGAATTTCCCCAAGTGAACGAGCAACTTCAATCCTCGACCCTGTCGCCTGAACGCCTCGACGCGCTGCTGGAGCAGCTCAGTCAAGGCAAGGCGATGCACGAGGAAGCGCATCAACAGGGCGACATGAGCAAAATGGGCCAGTCGATCGGTATCCTCGACGGTGTCAAAGAGCAAATGAACCAATAAGCGCTCGCGCCGAGCGCGCGGGTCGGCTTCGGTATGGCATACCCGGCTTGGTCGCCTTCGTCGGCCGCCAGGCCGGCGCGATCGATCTGCGCCCCGACCACAAGCTAATCTACCAACGCCATGGGGACGACCCATCCGCGCGCCTCTCTGGCGTGCGATGACTGCTCGACGCTCCTGGCTTAACGGAGTTTTAAGGCGGGCGCGGTTTCCATTGGGTTTCTGGTTTGCCGGCATAACGGCAACAAAGGACTTTTGGTATCAAATGATCGGAATCGTCCTGGTCACCCATGGGCGTCTCGCCCAGGAGTTCGTCGACGCGCTCGAGCACGTTGTCGGACCTCAGAATAACGTAACCGCGATTTGCATCGGACCCGAAGATGACTTGGAGCGGCGGCGAAAGGAAATCCTGTGCCGCGTCGGCCAGGCAGACGAGGGCGAGGGCGTGGTCCTGCTCACCGACATGTTCGGCGGCACGCCGTCCAACCTGGCAGTCTCCGTGCTCGACAAGGGCCGGGTCGAAGTCATCGCCGGGGTCAACCTGCCGATGCTGATCAAGCTGGCCAGCCTGCGCGGCAACGAGGCGTTGGCCAGCTTGGTGGTGCAGGTGGAGCAGGCCGGGCGCAAGTACATCAACATCGCCTCTCGGTTTCTAGAGACAACACCGTAGCGGCGCCACCGTCCAACCGGCACCATCCCGAGTTATTTAATTAATACGGTGAGGGACCGGCGAGGGTCTCTCGCCGCAGGTTATGAGTGCGTATTGGTTCTATCTATATTTATAGTTAACAGTAATAATTAACAAGTTATAAAAAACTATTGAAAAAACAGTCAGTATTTGCTATTGTTTTATTGCCAATTAGATGGCGCCGTATTTATGAGACCCCGGTTCGCCAAGACCGTATTCGATCCTAATGAAATTGGACCCGAAGACGAGAGGCATCCGCCAAACGGGAAATCAGACGGTATTGCCAGAGGAGGGTCACGACGTGAGTGCTATCCCCGAGTTCGGACAACGTGTCGAGGCTGCAAGACACACTTTGCGCCAGATCGAGCAGCAGCATAGCAAATACAATGAGGACCTCGCCGGTTTGCTCAAGGAAGTCGCGGAATGCGCGAACCTTAAGCGGGCCGAAATGATGGAGAGTAAAGCCCAGTACGAGCACATTATGGACGAATATGCGCAGCTAAAGGATCTGCTGCACTCGCCCGTGCTGACCTCGGGAACCAGTCTTCACGGTTCCCTTAGCGACATTATTCGAGATCTCGATGCCGAGGTGGGGGATCCGCAGTACCCCGCGGCGGCAAACGGAACATTGATGGACCAGGCAGCCGTACTGGACGAGAACATCGCGGAAACCGACCCGGGCCGTGTCCGCCTGGGCTTGCAACGCGCGCTTAAAAAGAGGCGCAACCATGCGGCTAAGGTGGAGGAAGTAGCGACCTAGGCCAACGGACGCGCCGAACGAGAACGTTCGGCATGCAGGTGCCGGTCAAGATCCAAGAATTCCCTCCGCGGCCACATAGGCTTCACTGTCACAGGATGTGACTTATGAGAAAACTAAATGAATTCGATTTTGGTACAAGCGCATCCCTAAACCCACGTTACGGGAGCGAATTGAGGGTCGGCATTCCAAAAAAGGCTGGCGTGTCGGCATTCAGAATCGAATCGGACTTGAGCCGAGCTAACCGTGCTCATGCGAAGGCGATGAATGGCCGACGGTATGAGGACATCCCGCGGGAGGTAGACGCGGTCAGGGCCAGGCCGAAATGGAACGTCAAGCGGGTCTGTCAAAGTTGCGGGAACCGGGTCTACGATCTGGGCCGCCAGCCCACCGCCTGTCCAAAGTGCGGCACCCGCTTCGATCGGGAAGTGCCGTCGAATTCGCACCCTGCCAGCCCGCCGCGGCGGCCAGTCCCGGTTTGAAGTGGCGTTAGAATTTCGCTTCCATTTGCTCGAACGGTTCACCGATACCGGAAACCCAAAATATCCGAAGGCTGGCAGCCGTTATCGCGGCGCCCAAATTTAGGCTTCCGCGTCCGCGGCTTCCTCCTGGATGGCCAGGTCGAAGAGTTGGTGCAGGACCTCGGGGGGATGGGCGCCGGCCAGGGCGTGGCGACGGTTGAAGATGAAGCAGGGCACGCCGCTGATCCCGGCGCGGCGCGCCCCCAGATCCTCGGCACGCACCGCCTCGTCCCCGGCATCGCTTTCCAGGAACGCGCGTGCCGCCACGGCGTCGAGGCCGCCGGTTTCGGCGGCGGCGGTCAGCACATCCAAATCGCCGATGTCCTCGCCGCGCAGGAAATAGGCATCGAACAGCGCCTGGACCACCGTGTCCTGATGGCCGTTCTCGCCGGCGTGGCGGATCAGCCGATGCGAGGCGATGGTGTTGGGGGTGCGCGTCATGGCTTCGAAAGCGAAGTCGATGCCCTCGCTTTCGCCGGCGGCGCGGACCTGGTCATAGATCGCCTTGGCGTTGTCCGGGCCGCCGAACTTGACCTCCAAATAGCGTTGCCGGTCTATGCCTTCGGCCGGCATGTCCGGGTTGAGCTGAAAGGTGCGCCAGTTGAGCGTCAAGTCCAGTTGCGGCCGCTCGGCCAGCGCCCGTTCCAGACGCCGCTTGCCGATAAAACACCAGGGACAGATGGTGTCGGAGAAGATGTCGATTTCCATGAGATCTCCCGTCGTCGGCCCCAGGATCACCTCTAGGATCGTCCCCGAGCTCGTCCCTGCGGCCATCCCGGCGCGGCCCCCGCGGGCTTGACCTTTGCCCGGGCGGGTCCAAACATAGCGCAAATTCGCGGCGCCGTCAGTCACGAGGGCGCGAGACGGGGGCCGGGGCGGGCAGGTAGGCGATCCGGGGAGGGAAAACTTGTCACTGTTCGAGCAGAGCCTGGATCGCAACGCGGCCAACTTCGCGCCGCTGACACCGCTCGACTTCCTGCGCCGGGCGGCGGCGGTCTATCCGGACAAGATCGCGGTCATCCACGGGTCCCAACGCACGACCTACCGCGAGCTTTACGCGCGCTCTTGCCGCCTGGCCTCGGCGCTGGGCGCGCGCGGCATCGGGCGCGGCGACACGGTCGCGATCATGGCGCCCAACACCCCGGCCATGCTGGAAGCCCACTACGGCGTGCCGATGTCCGGCGCCGTGCTCAATCCGCTCAACATCCGGCTCGACCCGGCTACCATCGCCTTCGTCCTGGAGCACGGCGGCGCCAAGGTGCTGCTCGCGGATCGGGAATTCTCGGAGGTGGTGCGCGCCGCGCTCGCCCGGATCGAGCATCCGCCGCTGGTGGTCGATATCGACGACGCGTTGGCCGAGAGCGGCGATAGGATCGGCGCGCTCGACTACGAGGCGCTGCTCGCCGAAGGCGACCCGGGCGCCGATGCCGGCGAGCCGGCGGACGAATGGCAAACCATCAGCCTGCTCTACACCTCGGGCACCACTGGCGACCCCAAGGGTGTGGCCTCCCATCACCGCGGCGCCTATCTGAATGCCTTCGCCAACATGATCACCTTCGGGCTGGTTCGGGATTCGGTCTACCTTTGGACCCTGCCCATGTTCCACTGCAACGGCTGGACCTTCACTTGGGCGGTGACCGCCGCCGGCGCCACGCACGTCTGCCTGCGCAAGGTCGAGCCGGCGCGGGTCTTCGCGTTGATCGCCGAGCACGCGGTAACCCACATGTGCGGCGCGCCGATCGTGCTCAACACGCTGACCAACGCGCCGGCCAAGGACAAGATCGCTTTCGAACACGTGGTCGAGATCGCGACCGGCGGTGCCGCGCCACCGAGCGCGGTGATCGAGGCCATGGAGAACGACGGCTTCCGGGTCACCCACCTGTACGGCCTGACCGAAAGCTACGGACCGGCCACGGTCTGCGCCTGGCAACCCGGCTGGGAGGACCTGAATCAAGCCGAGCGCGCCGGCAAGCTGGCGCGCCAGGGTGTGCGTTATCTGACCCTCGAAGAGATCCAGGTCGGCGAACCGGAGAGCGCGGCGGAACTGCCTTGGGACGGAACCTCGTTGGGCGAGATCATGCTGCGCGGCAATACCGTGATGAAGGGTTATATCAAGAACCCGAGCGCCACCGAGGCGGCTTTCGCCGAGGGCTGGTTCCGCACCGGCGATCTGGCGGTGCGCCACCCGGACGGCTACATCGAGGTCAAGGACCGCTCCAAGGACGTGATCATCTCCGGCGGCGAGAACATCTCCAGCCTCGAGGTGGAGGAGGCGCTGTACCGCCATCCCAAAGTGCTGGAAGCGGCGGTGGTCGCCCGGCCCGACGAGAAATGGGGCGAAACGCCCTGCGCCTTCGTCACCCTAAAAGACGGTGCGGGCGGGGGCGGCGCGGCGGGCGGCGGCACGGGTGGAGACGGCGACGCCGAAGAGATCATCGACTTCTGCCGCGACATGCTGGCTCACTACAAGGTACCCAAGACCGTGGTCTTCGGACCACTGCCCAAGACATCGACCGGCAAGATCCAGAAGTTCACGCTGCGCGACCGGGCACGGGCGCTGGAACCATGAGCGACGCCGCGCAACTCTTCGACCTGGGCGGCCAGGTCGCCATCGTGACCGGCGCCTCGAGCGGTCTGGGCCGGCACTTCGCGCTGACGCTCGCGCGCAACGGCGCCAAGGTTGCCGCCGCCGCGCGCCGCGCGGAGCCGCTCGACGAACTGGTCCGGCAGATCGCGGCGTTCGACGGCCGCGCCATCGCGGTGCCGCTCGACGTCACCGACCCGGCCTCGGTGCGCGAATCCGTGCGCGTCGCCGAGACCGAACTGGGCCCGGTCTCGATTCTGATCAATAACGCCGGGGTCGCGCTCGACAAGCCGGTGTTCGAACAAGAGGAGGCGGACTGGGACCGGGTGCTCGACACCAACCTCAAGGGCGCCTGGCTCATGGCCCAGGAAGTCGCGGCTCATATGGCCAAGCTCGGCCACGGCGGCGCGATCGTCAACATCGCCTCGATCATGGGAATCGGCGGGGCTAACCAGTTGGCGCCCTACTGCGCCTCCAAGGGCGGACTGATCAACCTGACCCGAGCGCTGGCGGTCGAGTTGGCGCGCCACGACATTCGGGTCAACGCGTTGGCGCCGGGCTACATCGAGACCGAGATGAACCGCGAGTTGCTCGAAAGCGACGCCGGCCGGACCATGGTCAAGCGGGTGCCCCAGCGCCGCTTCGGCCTGCCCGAGGATCTCGACGGCGCGCTCTTGCTGCTGGCCTCCAAGGCGGGGCGTTTCATAACCGGCTCGGTGCTCGTGGTCGATGGCGGCCAGGCCGCGAAAATGTAATTATTTCAATTAGTAACTAAACGTTTCTGGCGCAATACTTGATAATTGTTGGCGCGCTGGGATCTGAGCTATTTGGGATTCGCCGGCTGAAAGAGTTCGATCGGATTCCCTGACGGGTCTTCGCAAAGGATTTGGCTTCCGCCAGGCCCGGGTAAAATTTCATTGCGAAACTTGATACCTGCTTTCCGCAGTTTCGAAACCAACTTATCCAAGTCCTCGGTTAGGATGACAATTCTGTTCCAGCCGCCGGATACCGGCTGAGAGCCATCAGGCATGGGCCTCGCGGCAGACGCCTTGGGGCCAGAAACCACAAGTTCAAGATCTTCACGCTGTAGAATGGCAACGGCCGGCGCAAAATTCTGCTCGAGGCTAAAACCAAGAATCGACGTGTAAAATTCTACCGCTTAGTCCACGTCAGTGACGATGTAACGAAATCTGGCCATGCCCGCACCCGATCAATAATTATGTGTATGGTTTAACTAGCCACGCGCAGATGAAAGAGTCGAATTAAACGGCACTTCGGAAATTAGATAGTGACGTAAAATATTTACGGCGGCCAATCTTCAAGAAGAAGGAGACTGGGGAATCTGCGCGCCGCCGGAGAGCTCGAAGGCGGCGCCGGCGCAGACGATGCGGTCCTCTGAGGCTAGCCATGTGAAGAATGCGGCTAGTCGGCGGGTGGCGGCACCGCGATCGCGCTCCCTTCGGCCACGCAGTCCGCGATGAAGGCGAGGGAGGGTTCGGAGTGATCGAAGATCACGCCAAGATGATGCTTGGCTTTCCAGCATCGCCGGGCGAAGGCGTGGCCCAGGCGCGGATGCTCGATCCGGAGCTCCAGGTTACCGGGCACTGGCCCTTCCATGCGCAGCCGGGCGCCGCCAAGGGAAATGTCCTCGATGACACAGGTGACGGTGCGGCCATCTGCGGTGAGCGAGAAGTTTTCTCGTTCGGGAAACGCATAACGCGGCCACTGCCGGCGGTTTTTCGATTCGCCGGCGTCGGGGTCTTGGACGTCGGGGTCCGGGATTAAGGGAATTCGAATTCGGCTCATGGCAGCCCTCCCGATAGCGGCTGGCCCGGCCCGTGCGGTGCGCCGCAGCCATGGCGAACTTTTATCGATGCCGGAGAGATAATCAAGGCGCCTGTTACGCGCGGAGGTCGCCGAGCCGCTAGGTTATGCCCCGGAGCCGGAGAAGAGGGACAAATTTCGACTTGGTAGGCGGTGAATATAGTAAAAATCTAGATGAAATGTAATAATTACAACAAAAATATATAAAGTACTGTTATATTATAAATATTATTACTGTAATATAAGTAAAATTGTTAATATTGCCACAATTAAAGGCTCTTTTTTTAACGCATTTTTTACTTCCTGCATATAATTTAAAGCCCGGAACACTGGAGATAATTCCAATGATCACGCTTGGCCTGTGCCTGGTTTACTACGGAGTGGCGGTCTTCGGTTACCAGCTTTACGGCTGGTTCACCGAGAGTGTGTGGAATTCCTATTCGGTCATGACCGTTTGGGGCAATCTCTTCGAACGCCCAGACCTGAGCACCCCGGTCATTGGTCCCATGGTCGCCTGGGTCATGGGGTGGCCGCTCAGTTTGGCCCTGATCGTCTTGGGCATCACGATACTGTGCAGCATAACCGCCTTGCGCCAGCATGCGCGCCTGCGCCTGGCCCGGCTGCGCAGCAAATGGTACGCGGAAAATGCCCTCGCCGCGGGATACAAACCCTGGACGATCGAGAAAGCGGCCGAAGATTTTCGCAAGGACGTACTCGATCGCGAAGCCAAGGGCCGGGCCGGATTCAACTAAACCGCCCTGGCGGGCCGGCGGCCACGCGGAGTTGGTTTCCCCCACAAGCTTCGTGATACGCCGACTCTTCCAAAAACGAGACCCTGGCGTGCGGGGATTCCGCAAGGTAACCGGATAGGGAGTAGAAAATGCAGCCGACGAAAAATATCTCGAGGTCGAAACGCATTGCCGCGGCGGCTTTGATCCTAGCCTGCGGTGCGGTCTGGAGCGCGCCAGCCAGCGCCGATCCGCCACCCTGGGCGCCGGCTTGGGGCCACCGCGCCAAGGGCAAGAACACGCACAGGGTCCAGCAAGCCTACGTGCCGCCCTACGACATCGGCCGCGGGCGCTGCAACCGCGATCTGATCGGTGGCCTGTTGGGCGGCGCCGCCGGCGGTTTGGCCGGCGCCCAGATCGGCAGCGGCAAGGGCCAGTTGGCCGCGGTCGCCGCCGGCACCCTGCTCGGTTTTCTGGTCGGCAACAACATCGGCCGTTCCATGGACGAAGCCGACCAAGCCTGCCTGTTCCAGAGCCTGGAGCACGCCGAGGACGGCCAGCGGATCGTTTGGAACAATCCGGATAGCGGCGCCCGTTATCAGATCACGCCGGGCCGAACCATCCAAGCGACCGAAAACCGTTACTGCCGCGAATATACCTCGGCCGCGACCATCGGCGGCAAGACCGAGACCACCTACGGCCGGGCCTGCCGACAGCCGGACGGTGCCTGGGAGATCAAGAGCTGAATTTTGCTTTGCTGAGAATCCCTATCGCGGGGCGGTTTTAGGCCGCCCCGTTCGATTCCGGTTTATACCAAAGGTCCTTGGTATTATTCCCCGGCCGCGCCGGCCGCCACCGCCCCGACGGCCTCGGGGGCGTCCAAGGCCTCGGTCCCGAATTCGGCGGGCAGGGTGATTTCGAGAATCTCGACATCGTCCGAGTGGTCGATCTCGACGTGGCGGATGCCCGGCGGTTGGTGCACGAAGGCGCCGGCCTCGAGCAGGACCTCGCCGACCCCTTCGTAGTCGAACTTGACCCAGCCCTTGAGAATGTAGACCAACTGCAGGTCGAGAACGTGCCGGTGCCACTCGGCACCGCCGTGCCCGGCGCCCGGCTTGGCGCGAATCACGTGGGCGCCGGCCCGGCCGCCGGTTGCCGCCTCGATGCCGAGGTCGCGGTACTCGAAGAAGGCACGCAAGCCCTCGCTTTCGAATACCGCGTCCTTGAGGTGAGAGACGGAGAAATCCGCCTTAAGTTTGGCCGTGGTCATGGTGGTCCTCGCTGCCGACAGGGATTTCGGTCAACCGCTTCCGCTCTGCCAAGGTAGCGTAGCACAGGCAGGACCGATTGCGGAACCGAAGCCCGCTCCTTGGCATTACAAATGGAACGAGCCGGGATCGGAGCTGCTCCCACGGTTTGGCGGCGCAAAACCGCCAAGGCAAACTGCGTTCTTGGATGCGGCAAGGCCCCGTCCGGAACAGGCCACGGGGGTTCGCGCGACTCAGTAGTGCGGCCTCGGCGTTGGATCCGCCAGGTTGACAGTGGAACCGACCGGACAGCTGTTGCAGCCGCACACCGACCCTGGCGCCGGCGGCTGGTTGGTCCATTGGCCGTTCCAGCCACCATATGCCTGACACGTGGCCGGACACTTGGTTTGGGCATCTGCGTTGTCATAGATCGGCTGACTGGATGTATAGTCGCAGCCACAGGAGTAGTCCGCCCGGACATCGCCTGTGATCGTATTTTTCATCTGGTCCAACCAGGTGCGGGCCGTGTCGTCCAAACCGAACATGATCGGATTGGTCAGGGTAAGCGCGAACATGTCGTTGTAGATCGGGAACTGCTGGCCCAGTGTCACAAATATGCTGGGCCGCGTCGCCATCAGATATTGCGGATAGGCATTGGTGTTATCGGATCCGATGCTCGCCACCACCGTATCGGACGCGGCCATTACGTTGGCCAGCTTGATGGCCAGGTCCCTGTTTTGTGTCGTGGGATTCACGCCGATGACATCGGCATAGAACAGTGGGCGATTGTCTTCATTGGCCAGCGGCATGACCTTGAATGCGACTTGACTGCGCATGTTCGCGCTCATCTCCGACATCGATTCCGTGAAGCCGACATAGGCGCGGCCATATCCTTCGTTGAACCAAGCCGCGCGGCCGTATTGATCGTCGAGATCGGTGGTCCCGTTCCAGTAACTCGCCATTTTCAACAACAGTTTTACGTTCGCCATGGCGTTCGGATCGATTTGCGATTGGTTCTGCGGTAATGGCAAAGGATAGACGCCTGTGATCGCGTGTTCAGTGTCCAGATACATCGTGGCATTCGACGTACCACCTGCCAGATCGACCATCAGCGCACGACGATCGGGCGGTATCTCGCTCGTATAAGTGCACTGTGACAGGGTGTTGTCGATCTCCGACAGCGTGGTGGCGTTCGCAAGGGCCGTATCGCTTTTCAGATAGAAGAGAATGTTGGCGCAACCCAGAAGGGGTATGGCGTAATATTGATTTCCCACCTCCACGCCAGCGATCGCATAGTCAATGAAATCATTCAGATTCTGTATTTCGCTGGCGGCCATGGGCTCCAACCAGCCTTGGGAGCGAAAATACTCGAAGAACATGCCGTCGAACACATAAACGTCCGCATCGGCCGGCGGGTTATCGTTGTAGCCCCCGTCCCATAGCGCCGTTGGTATGAAATCCAAAGCAATGCCGGGCTCGACCTGGGCCCATTGCTGCCTGATGGCCGTCTTAAATTGTTCGAGACGCGGAACCCAGGGATAAAGGGCGACCGTTAGAGATTGCGTACCATTGGTCGCCGTGACCTTGCTTATTGGAATCACGGTGAAAAATACCACGAGCAGCAAGGTGCCGACCGCGATCGAAAGCCGCACTGGCCAAATCTCGAGCCTACGCATTTGCCTCACTCCATATGGCGTCAATCCAAAATACACGATATACGGGTATTTCTTTAATTACAATAGCGGTTTTGAATGTCGACTAGAAATGGAATCAGCGGCAAATACGGCGCTAGAGCCCTTGAGGCGATCACCACTTCGATCCCGGCTTCGCCGACACCGTTCCCGGGCACGCCGCTCTGCCGGCGCCTGCGCCACTACATGGAGATCGTGAAATCCAAGACCGCGCCTGAGGAACTGGTGGCGGTGCAGTGAGAGGAGGGGGAGCGACGCGCCTTCGGCGAGTAGCCAGCCAGCCGTAACCTCGGCAATGGCTGGCCAATACATGGGATGAGCTTTGCCACGTTCTCAGCGGCATGAATAGCCAATAGTGCTACTCGAGAACGGCCGAGCTTCGGCGATCCTCAAGCCGCAAATCCGGCTAATCCAAGCTGCGAATAATCTGAAAAATTGTGATTTCTTCCGATTTCGACCCTTAATTAACCCTAATTATAAATAATTAGAGGTACAATTTCGCTAAATTAGAATTCTTATTAAAAAATTTAAGAAAATAATTCTTGTTACCATCATTTTATATGCCGAATACAATCAAATAGCTTAGTTTTTATATATTTTTAACATGTTATCACGTAATATTATTTACCCGAATGAGGAGTGCATAATCATGTCAGAACGGCCAGGTAGGCTTTGGATGCGGTGGGCATCATGAAATTTCTCACGATCTCATCAGCACTGTTGGCAAGCGTGATAGCTCTTGGTGGGCTACAGCCTGCAGTGGCACAGGAGCCTCACTTCGATTTCGAAGTGACCGTTGACGATAACGGGCGAACCATTTTTCGTTGCTCTTCTTCAGAGGCCCTGCAAATCGAAACAGTCGATTGTTCCGGAAATGTGATGCAGGCGGAATGCGACGGCGAGGCGATTGTAGTGGACATTAACAATAGCGGCACTTGCCTTATCAAGGAAGGCACGGAACTAGACCACGCAGCTCTGGATCTGGCACTGCAAGGAAACCGCTCGCTGATGGTGACCGGGCCGTATCCGAACCGCCTACGCCATGGATCTGGGAAAAAGCTGGCCCGGTGGTCATCAAGTGGGCTTTTGCGGAAAGATTTTCGGAATAGAGTCCAATAAGAAGGGTGCCTGCCCGCGGGTGATACCAGCAATCCCATTCGGTGTTTGCGCGTGATGGTCGGGGCTATCCAGTGACGGCATGACGCATAGGGTTGCCACATCTCATTGCCAGGTCACAGTTGGTACTACAGCCTGCTCTCGGAGGCTATAAGCCAAACTCGATAAGTTTTTCTTTTGTACGAGTTATTCGAGGAATGGCGGTGGGGGCAGTCTCGAGCGAACCCGTCTCCGCCCGATTTCCCTGTTAAACAGGGAAAATACCGGGAATTTTCGCGATTCTGGGCGATATGGTGGGATTTCAGACCGAATCAGTTCATCAAATCAGCGGGAATATTGCGAGCTGCACCGGTTGCCGCTGAAGCGGTTCGGGAACTGGCGCGCGCAGCTCAGACACGAGGAACCGGCCCCGGCGGGCAAGCTGCTCTACAGCTCGTGTTCATCGTCCTGCACCACGAGCGCCGTCACATCGTGCATTTCGGCGTAACCGCACACTCCACATCGCTCTGGGACTCGCAGCAGATCCGGGAAGCGTTTCCTTGCCCGATCACGGCGGCGCCATAGTGCGAACTCCGCCGAGGAACCCCTAATGGCGGTCCGACCATGCGGCCTATGAAGTGTTTCAAATTCTCTAGGGCAAGTTCCACGAACGTGGAATAGCACCAACCTCAGCCCGGAATCTGACAGGCGCTACGGGCCGAAGGTCGAGGCCGTAGATTCAGCTAATTCTCCAAGATTTGTTTGCGGCCGAAGCTGAACAGCGTTTCGTTGCCGGGCGCTGGCCGTGACGGCACGTTGAAGGCGAGCAGGAGAGAGAAGGATGCCATCGCGCCGCCGATGAGGAAGACCAGCGCCGGAGAGGTTAGCCAAAGAAACCCCAGGACGACCGGAACCGTCACCGCCGCCGTGTGATCGATGGAAAAGCTCACCCCCGCTGTCGAGGCGATGTCGGCGGCGTCTGCGATCTTCTGAAAGTAGCTGCTGATCGCCAGGGCAAGGGCGAAAAACAGGTGATCGACCACATAGAGGCCGGCGGCCAGGGCGGCGTTCTCGACCAGGGCGTAGCCGACGAACACGCCGATCAGACCGATATATTCGAAGATCAGGGCGCGGCGTTCGCCCCAGCGCGCAACAAGCCGTCCGATCCGTGGCGCCAGCCACATGTTGATGGCCGCATTCAACAGGAATAAAAGAGTGATGTCATCAACACCGAAGCCGAACTTCTCGACCATCAAAAAGCCGGCGAAGACGACAAAAATCTGCCGCCGGGCACCGCCCATGAAGGTCAATAGATAAAACAGCCAATAGCGCCGCCTGATCACCAGATGGCGATGCTGCTCGACAGCGCCACTATAGCGCGGAAAGGCGAGCCAGCAGACCAGGGCCACCAGCACCGTCACGCCGCTGCCGATCATGTAAACCCAGCGAAAGTCGAGATTGGCGAAATCAAAAGAAAACCAGACAATTCCAAAAGTGATGATCGACGTCGCCGAGCCAACGGCGATGATGCGGCCCAGCATCTCTGGCGTTTTCTCAATCGGGGTCCACTGCAGGACCAGGGAATGCTCCATAGTTGCGTAATAGTGATAGCCCAGGGACATCAGTACCGTCGTGCAGTAGAGACCGATCACCGAGGGAAACCAGCCGGTCATCGCCGTGCCTATACCGAGCAACAGGAGAGACGCCAGCACCAGTGTCTGCTCACGCATGACGATCAGAACAAACACTACCGCAAAGGCCAGGAAACCTGGCACCTCCCGTAACGATTGCAGGATGCCGATTTCAGCGCCGGTGAAGCCGGCGCGCTCGATGACGAAATTGTTGAGCAGCGCGCTCCAGGTAGCGAAGCTGAAGGGCACGGCCCCGGCCATAACCAAGAGCAGTATCTCGGGCCGCCGCCAACTGCCGGCAAATAATTTGGGCAAGGCTTTCATGGCGTATATGTAGGACCAGCGCGGCTTAAAGTCAGTCCATATTTAGGGGTACATCCACCCGGACGAAGCTGGGACTCACCCAAGGTGGTCTGAGGAGCCTCAAAGACCGTAACGAACCGCAAGCCCGGTGCATAGGCCAGGTCGAAGGCAGCAGAGACTGATTGTGCCGGTCGGCGACGGAGGACGGGTGCCCCCCGATTAGCTTGAAAACCGGCCCGACCTCATGGCGGTGCTCGGGAGCATGGCACATGCCAAAAACGAGGAGCGTTTGAGGGGCAGGACGTGACGTCGAGGAGTATGACAAACTGTGCCAACGGAAACCCGAGAAAGTCGGCGGGCCAACCCAGGGTGAGACATCCGGGCGTCGTCCAAGCTAGGGAAACAGCGGTGATCGAAAGCCCCGGTGCGCAGTGTCGCCAATTGTCAAACTGTCCATCCGTTCGAATTACCTGCACAGGATCGTCTCATTTGGACATACCGATCCACGAGCAAGCGCTTGCATTAACCCGAGTTAGGTCATGGAACGATTCCAATCAGATCGGCATAAAGCGCCATGCATTGATCATAGGCCAGAGTTGTCTGGCGCTGAGGGCAGTCCGCTGAGATATGCGCCAGTGCATCGGGAAGCTCTGTCTCCGGTCCAACCAATTCAACGAATGCCGCAAGTGAGTATTGGCCCTGCCGGTCGCATTTGGCGCAGGAGAAGCGGACCAATTTGAAGGGATAGTCTTTGGTTTTCATATCTCAGATTCTGAGTTCAATAAGCGCCGGCAACGATCATTCCCATGGTAATTTCCGCCGCACCGAGGTCTTGCGTGAGGTCCTGCCTGGAGCCGATATTGACCTTCTTGATCTCGTGTTTTCCAGGCCGCCCTGGCGTGCCCCGTCGGGGCCTGTATTGATAGTCTCTTGAGATAGAGCAGGGGAGTCAAAAGAGCTGTGAGCAAACCATCGAGCTGGACCGTCTATATATTGGAGTGCGCCGACCAAACGCTCTACACCGGTATCACTAACGACCTTGACCATCGAATCACTGAACACGAAACCGGCAGGGGAGCGAAATATACAAGAGGCCGCGCGCCGTTTACGCTGCTTTATACGGAAACCCACTCGTCAAGAAGTCAGGCCTCAAAGCGTGAGGCAGAGATCAAGGCGTTTGACAGGGCGACGAAACTCCAGCTTGCGTTGCCCGGGTAGGGGCCGCGCTGGTTATCGGGCTTGAAAGCTGCCCCACTATGTCGTCCGTCACAGACTCATCCCCGGCCCGCATGTCCAGCGCCCAGCCTGTTGGGGGAGCGCAATCTCAAGCTCCACCGGGTGATCGCCGAGCACCTCGAGGCGACCTCCGCCGCCCGCCCGGCCGAACAGTTCGGACTCCTTGCCCATCATTACACCGAAGCGGGCCTTACCGAGCAGGCGGTGGACTATTGGCGGCGGGCCGGTCATCGTGCTATCGAGCGCTCGGCGAACGCGAGGCGGGCGCCAAATGGCGCCGGTATCGATGCGTTCGTCGGAATGCCGACGCCGCTCATGAGGATTACCAAGACCCACCCCATCCGTCGTGGTAGGACTCGCCGCACCCAATCTCCTTCGATCGAGCTTTAGACATGTATCCTGTAATTCAAAGTTTTTTGGCTGGTTTTCCGGTGTTGATCCTTCACACGTCGGTGACGGTCGCGATGCTGGTGGCGGCGATTTTTGTCTATATCAAAATCACGCCTTATGACGAGATCAAGCTGATCCGGGGCGGAAATACGGCTGCTGCGGTTTCGTTATCGGGTGCCATCATCGGTCTGGCGCTGCCCTTGGCCTTCAGTATGGCGAGTAGCATCAGCGTCTGGGAAGTGCTCATTTGGGGCCCGGTCACGCTCGCCTTGCAATTGATCGCCTTTCGGGTCACGGACATCGTACTGAAGGACCTCCCAAAGCGAATCGTCGATGCCGAAATGGGGCCCGCGATCCTCCTGGTCTCAATCAAGCTCGCGGCCGCGGCGATCAACGCTGCGGCCGTGACCGGTTGACGATCGAAGGCTTCTACCGTCATGCGCAAGCTGGATTGGGTTGCCCTGCTTCTCATCGTCGTCGTCGCCATCGGCGGCAAGATTCTAAGTGTCGGCGAGTCGGTTCCTGAAAACTACTCCCCCCGGCGGCCAAATCCTGAACTCTTCGAGCCAGAAATATGGGACGCAGAAACCCGCGCCTGGCTCCAGGGGGGGGCGCAAGAAAAGCGCCCCGGAACGGGTTTCGTCTTCTCAATTCCGAGAGAAGGAATGATCGAGGAGATCGGTCGCAGGGGTTCGTCAACGGGGTCGGCTTTCTCCGTATCGTCCGAGGGCTATTGGCTGACCGCCCGTCACGTCGTCGAGGGGTGCGATCAAGCCTACATACAGACCGGAACACGGGAGGGTATCCGGGTGGTCCGCACCGCCATCCATCCCCAAGCCGACGTTGCCCTCTTAATCACCGACGGCGCTCCCGAGGGGCTTCCCGTCGCGGCTTCCCACATGGGGAAGCGTAAATCCTTCAACGTCGGCTTTCCCAAGGGCCAGCCCGGTGCCGTCCACGGGCGGTTTCTCGGTGAGATGACGATGCGCCATACGGGACGGCAGGGGTATCGGGAAAGGGTCGACGCCTGGAGCATTGTATCCGAGATCCCGCGGAGATTCGTGTCTCTCGGAGGCTTGAGCGGGGGTGCAGTCATCGACGACGCCGGACGTATCGTCGGCATCGTCCAGGCCGAATCGCCGCGCCGAGGCCGCTTCATGACGGCAAGGCCAGAGACCTATCAAAAGATGTTCGAATTAGCGGGTGTCAAGGTTCCCGTCATTTCCGAACCCGCTTCGAAGGCCACAATATCCGAGGAAAATTATGGGTCCATGGCGCGTGAGCTGATCACGACGCTCCGCGTCGCGAAGGTGGTGTGCAGGGTACGGTGAAACAATGTTGTGTCAGGTCCGTTTCGGGTCGTGTGTCACGAGCGTCGCAAGGGCAGGGGAGAGAGAATCCGCCAACGCTCGGCTTCCTTATCGGAGGCCTTCGAGAAACGCCTGAGCTGGTGTTTGTCGCTGAAAAATATCAATGATTTCAATGGAGAGACACTCTAGATCATGGGGGATCGAAAAGTCGATTTCAGTCAAAAAGGTTGGTATACTCCGGTGTCTTTTGCCCCTGTTTGATGTATCGGAGGACGTTGTATCCGGGGACAGATCGGAAGTTCCGGGCGGCGCCGGAGACCGACACGATCAGCCAGCACTAGACTCACGCAACCCCTCACGAATCATCCGATTTATCCTGCTCCGCACTGATAATCGCGGCCGTGTACAACTGCCTGCTGGACACACCAACTCCGCCCAAGGGCATGAACGGCGCCTTAGCCTTTTCGCCTGGGCGTCGCTGAATTATCCGGATCGTCGTGAACAGGATAAGTGCGCTATTGACCCCAACGATGAACAGGAAAAAACCTGCCGGGCCAAATGCTGCCATTGACTGCGCGGCCATAATTGGGCCGATACTGGCGCCGATCCCATAAGCAATGAGCAGACCCGCAGCCACCTGCACCAGTCGGTCAGGTGCTGCCAGGTCATTCACTTGCGATGCCGATAGAGGGTAAATCGTAAAACCAACCGCGCCGTAGAATGCCACAGCGGCAAATAGTATTGCCACTGGCTGACTGGTAGCCCAGATCACTGCAAGTGCGGCGAGACCGGTTGCCAACGATGCAGATATTAAAACCGTCCGCCGATCAAATTTGTCTGAAAGGCGCCCGATGGGAAATTGCAAGGCCATACCCCCCAGAATAGCCGCCGCCATGAACACCGAAACATCTCCTATCGAAAGCCCGATCTCTTTCGCGAAAACGGCGCCCATGCTGTTCAGTGAAGAGTTAGCCATTCCCGCACAGATCGTACCAAACACCCCCACCGGGGAAATGGCAAAAAGCTCTCGGAACTTCATGCGCTGCGGTGAACTGGGTTTGGGTGCGCTGGCCCGCGTCACCAAGATGGGCACAAGGGCCAGGGAGTATACCATGGACGCAATGATGAATAACTGGAACTGAGCCGGATCTCCAACCAACAGCATAAACTGACCAAGCCCGGCCCCCAGATAGTTTGTAATCATATAAAGGGACAATATCTGGCCACGCGTATTGTTTGTTGTGCGCTCATTAACCCAGCTTTCGACGACCATCACCATGCCCGCCATACAGAACCCGGCAACGACGCGCAGCACGAACCAAATGACAGGGTCGATAAACAGAACGTGGGCCAATACGGCGACCGACATGATCGAGGCAAAAGCGGCGAAGGCGCGAATGTGACCAACATCGGCAACGACGCGTACCGCATAGAGTGCGCCCATCAACAGGCCAACAGAAAAACCGGCCATGATGACGCCGGTAATTTCCATGGAGAACTCCTCCAGCCTGCTTCTGATACCAAGCAACGTGCCGATCATGCCGTTACCCAGCAACAGCATGCCGTAACTCAACAAGAGCGAGGAAATGGACTTGACACTGTTCCACATATTCTACGGTTCCAGGGGAATAGGGCTCGGTCGATCAGTAGCCGTCCCCGACGACCTTGGGAAGTTGGGCATAGCCCGTTACGCTCAGTGCTGACCGTAACTCTATGGCATGAATAGAACCAGCTTTGTGATCTTGCGTCCGGTGATACGACTAAGAGCATTGACCGGGGGCTTAGAACGCCACGACGAAATGATCTGGCCCGAGATTGAGACCAGATCGGGTAATGGGGTTGTGATTTCGAGGTGGGGGTGACACGGGTGGCGCGGGTGACGAGGATAGCGGCGAACTCTCTCATATCATATTTTTGGATCCTACTAAAGTTACCGAAATCCATGTCACCCATGTCACCTTGTCAGCCTTAGACTAGAACTCTAATAGACTAGAACTCTAGAACGAGATCGGGTGTCTCGATCAATTCCAGACCACCCCACACTCGGATGGACTTCGTCCGAGTGGCCGTGAACCCTCGTTCTTTCGTTTGCTTCCCTAATTCGTGTTTGGCCAAGGCGGTCTCCCCGTTGGATAGCACCAGCCCCGGTAGGCGTCGTAGAGGTCTTTGGCGCTGGCCTTAGCTTCGAGGTTTTCCTTGCAGAAATCGTCGAGGAATTGACCCACGGTATCGGTCTCGGTCCGGTAATGCTGAACGGCGGTCAAGACCTTCGCCGGCGGCTGTAGTCCCTCCCTCTGCTGCCATGCTGAGAAACCCTCGACCGCCCAGGCAATCCATCCAGCTGCAAGTCCCGCGACACCTCTCGGCGACCAAAACACTGTGTTCGGAAACCGAGTAGAATCGCCGGCAATGGCCATTGAAGCGGCATAGCATCGAGATGCGCGTGTGCAATAAAGCCGCTTGAACCAATGCGTCACCGAGTTCGGCGACAGCCGCTCCCCACGATCTCTGGTGACGACATGGGCAGCGAGATCGAAGCGGACTTCTCGGCACACTTTGCGGGGGTAAATTCCCTCAGGGCTTCCAACGCCACCTGCAATTCCTTATTCAGAGGGATGGTTCCACCACCGTTATTGCCCTTGCTGGCCACGTTCTGAAGGCAATGGCCTTGCCAATGCTGCCTTCGGAGTTACGAACCGCCTAGTGCTTTTTGCCGCTTCTTTAGCGCATTGCGATGCAAGGTATACAACGTACTCGCGACGATGATCCCCGCACCACCCAGTGTCCATGGGGTCGGGACCTCGGCAAAGAAGACAATGCCGATGAAGACAGCATAGAGCAGGCGGGCATATTCCATGGGTGCAATGGCCGCCGCCTCGCCGACCTTGAAAGCCTGAATGAAGATCCACTGCATCAGTGACATCAGGCCGCCGATCATTACGATAAAAAGCACCTCATCCAAAGTGGGCGTCACCCACAGATAGATCGCAGGACCGGCCATGACCAGGGTCACGATAATGGATTGATACGCCATGATAGTTGACGGTTTTTCGATCTGCGCGAGCTTGCGCATAACAATATTGATGCACGAGACAAAGAAGGCTGATGCGATGGCGAGCAGAGCATAGGTGTTGATGTTGTCCGGTTCCGGGCGGACGATAACCAGCACCCCGATGAACCCAACGATCACGCTGGACCAGCGCCGAACGCCGACGATTTCTTTCAGAAAGAAGATGGCGAGAATTGTAGTAAACAGAGTGCGCACAAAACTAATAGCAGTCACCTCAGCCAGGGGCAGGTGCACCACAGCCGTGAACCCGGTAAGCATGGCAATAACGGAAAGGGAGCCGCGCAGAGCGTGAAAGCGAAAGAACCTGGTCGTAAACACGGTATCAATGTTCTTCAGGATCACCGGCGAGATGATCACCATCACCAAAATTTGGCGGATGAATAGAATCTCAATCACCGGGATGGATTGCCCCACATGCTTGATCAACGAGGTCATCAGCACAGAAAGCAATGATGCCACCAGGACAATTAGGGAGCCCCGAGCGTTGCCCGGTAACGTCAGCCAGCGCCGGTAGATTTTCCGCATAGAGTTCAGCCCCTGGTGTCCTTACGGCGTGAGGCTGTAAAACACATCGCGCCTTCGGCTCATAACCTGTTCCCCGAGTTCACGCCCGTCATAAGCGGAATTCTTGTGGCACTTGATGCCCCTTTTTCGAAAGCATGGCAACAGCAGCAGGGACCTGCACCGACGACAGGCACCGACGACTGGCATTATCAATTATGACCGCCCTGGACCGGATCCGATCACCGGGCTATCGGAACACCATGGCCATGGAGACTTGTGCCTGGCGAATTCCAATTATGTCTTCAAATCGCCCTTATTTCATAGGCTTGTAAATCCAGGCGGTAACGGTACGATCTGGGTCCATGGGCGGCCTTTTGGCTCTCTTCCTGCATTTTTCCACGACATTGGCCCGACTGATAGGGCCGGGTGGGACGCGAGCCGTCATTGCGGAGACATTGCGGATCCAACATCAGTTGGTGATCTTGAATCGATCCCGGCGAAGGGCACCCAATCTGACAGCCACGGACCGCATCGTATTGGGGTTATGCACGTTGTTTATGAACCCGAGCCGGATCCGAAAGGTGGCGGCCGCGCTCAAGCCCGCGACCTTACTGGCCTTCCACCGAGCGATGAAGGAGCGTAAGTACCGCCGCCTTTTCTCACTGCAACGCCGCGGCAGCCCGGGACCGAAAGGTCCGTCGAAGGAACTCGTCCAAGCCATCGTAGAGATAAAGCGCCGGAACCCTCGCTACGGATGTTGAGGAAGCGTTGCGCCGATCCGGGCGACTTAAACCTTTGCAGTTTACGTTCCCGCCGACGACCCGGAGCCCGTTGATCTGCCAGAAGAGCTGGTGGACGCCATCATGGCCGTCCGCGACACGGAGCAGTGCTGAATGTCGGCAGAG
>PVMK01114937.1_pt1 | contig 30668 bp, 29 predicted proteins | sample 1853481 | NCBI WGS metagenome assembly PVMK01 (sample SAMN08533507, study PRJNA380276) | Marine sediment metagenome, whole genome shotgun sequencing project.
ATTGATTGGACTGGTTCTTTTTAATTAGTGTCGCCGGTAGTTAAAAGAACAAGATTAATCCGGCAGACTAAGCATGTAGATGTTTTTCAGGGTTTTATTCCGGACGGGAGTTCGACTCTCCCCGCCTCCACGCGCATATACTTGAAATTTTCACCAAAACACGTATTTCGCATAGGCGTTGTTGCATGTTTGTATCTTATTGAAGAATCTCATTAATAATATATTCACTAAATTTCACTTGTCCTCGCGAATTCAAATGTGATTTATCACCAAAATAATTGTCTTCGTAAGAAAATATTTGATTATGCCAAACAACATTTTTATGCTTATGCTTTAATGAGTTAAAATAGCTATCATAATCTTTAATATAGTTTATATTAAGATTGTTATAACTTGCTTCATTAAAAGGTGTCACGATATAATATACTTTAATACTGTTTTCTAAAGCAAGTTCTATGGTCTGATTTAGATAATAATCCATCACGCTACTAACAGTAAACCCGTTGTGAGAATTTGTAGCTTCAAAGTTTAATTCAGAAGAACTATCATTTTTACCAAAATCATAATTCCCCTTTCTTGTTTTAATTTCATTATAAACTTTAATATTGTCTAAAATCCTAAGCTGTGTTAGAGAGTTTCTCATCTCGGGTCTATAGTAATAAAAAAAGTTCCATTTCGTCAATATAGATTTAAAAAAAACATTTAAATATTCAAATTCAGTTTTATATCCCGAATTCCTATCAGTATAACTATAGAACTTATTGTTTAACTCTTTACTTTTTTTGAGTATTTCTACAATTTCTTTTGTCGAAAAAATATTATATTTTAAAGGCCGCCCAAAAAAGACATTTGAATATTCAAGATGGAACGGAGTAAAAGAGATTATAATAGTTTTTGGTATCTCATTAGAAATATACTTTTTTAATAAAAAATAAATTTCTATCGGAGTTCCTCCTCCATAAGATAAATTATAAAAACCATCACCAATAATTTCAGGTACAATTCCAGCGAGTGCCCCAGAGTCACCTATTATTATATTTTCAGAAGTACGATTCTTTTGTACATATTCAAATTTCGACCTCCACATTGGATATTCAGGTCCATTGTAGAACATTTTACAAAAACTCAAGAAAATGGTTACCATTATCAATAACAACATTGAGAGCACAGCAATTTTTAATATGAATATTTTCATTTATTTAAGATATTTAGAATTGGAAATATATAAATTCTTGCTGGTTGTCTGAAAAAATTACAATCAATATCGTAATGAATAAATACATTGCCCATCGATAATATCGTTTCCATTTTAAGCCCAACCTTTCAATAGCATATTGATTTTCTCTACCCACCCATTCAATAAGAATAAAGAAAATTGTAAGTATAATTGGAAGTATAATTGGAATTCGACTCATAACTAATACACGTGGTATTGAAATAAGTGATTGTGAAAATATTTCAGTAAGGTATTGAAATGCATGAGCGAGATTATCAGCTCTAAAAAATATCCAAGCAAAAACCGTTAAACAAAATGTTATAAACATATTTAAAAATTCTTTAATGGATGGTAAATATTTTCCTTGCGCTATTATATTGGTATTTATTCTATTTTTATTAAGTAGCATCAACGGTAAAAAATAAATAGCATTTAATGCTCCCCAAACAATAAACGTCCAGTTTGCTCCGTGCCAGAAACCACTAACAATGAAAATAATAAATACGTTCCTAACGATTGTCCAAGTACTACCACGGCTACCACCCAAAGGTATGTAAAGATAATCTCTAAACCATGTTGAAAGGGAAATATGCCACCGTCTCCAAAACTCTGCTATATCTCTAGAAAAATAAGGAAATGCGAAGTTTCGCATTATATCAAATCCAAATAGACGGGCTGTTCCAATGGCAATATCAGAATAACCCGAGAAATCACCATAAATTTGAAAAGTGAAAAATAAAGCACCTAAAACCAATGTGCTACCTGAATAATCTGCAGAATTATTAAAAATCATGTTTGCGAATTCTGCACAAGTATCAGCAATGACTATTTTTTTGAATAATCCCCAAAGGATTTGTCGCATACCATCAACCGCTTTTGCATAGTCAAATTTCCGCTTTGTATAAAACTGAGGAAGTAAGTTTGTTGCTCTTTCAATTGGACCGGCAACCAATTGAGGGAAAAAACTCACAAAAGCGCCAAATGCGATAAAATCTTTGGTTGGTTCAAATTTTTGTCTGTAGACATCTATTGTATAGCTTAATGTCTGAAATGTATAGAAGCTAATGCCAACAGGCAATATTAGATTTAATGAATTGGGTTTAATCTCTGTTCCAAAGAATGAAAAGGCGGTAATAAAATTGTCAAGAAAGAAATTGTAGTATTTGAAGAAACCAAGAAAACCAAGGTTTACCAAAATACTTGTCCAAAGTAAAGCTTTTCTTTTTAAATTGTTTTTTTCCTTCGCAAGTTTAAGTCCAACAGAATAGTCAACAACGGTGCTAATAAAAATTAGTGATAGAAACCGATAGTCCCACCAACCATAAAAAAAATAACTTGCAGCAACAATTAGTATATTTTGCAGTTTCAAACGTTTGTTTATTACAAACCAATAGAGCATAAAGACTATTGGTAAAAATATTGCAAAGTCAATTGAGTTAAAAAGCATTCTGTTTATATGTTTCTTTAATATTTGTTACTAAGATGGCCGGTACTAACATGATGTACAACATTCTGATAAATGCATTATGAATATTACAGATATATGTTTATTATCCCAAATATAAGTAGCATACTTATTAAGTTTAGTAATAAATCTCTACAAGTCTCGGTTGAACCAAAGTGAGTGGCTAATGCTAGAACTAATAATTTAAATCTAAGTCTTAATTCCTCTTTTTCTTCCTTGTGCATTGTAACCTCCTTTTATCACCTTAGAATTTAGCCTAAAGTGTCCGGGAGGGTCTGAAGTATCATACATCTTCATCTAAATGTTTTCTGATGCATTTAATACGTTGGATATCGGATTTTGAAAATAATCTACGGTTAGTCTTTGTAATGTAAGGTAAAATGATACCTTTCTTTGCATACATTAGTAAGGCATGAACTGACGTTTCGGTTAACTCGGCCGTGATTCCGATAGTATAGACCGGACTAAAATCAGTTTCTTCTATATTTTTCATGAATTGATTGACGAGACTGCAATATGTAGAGTATCTAACTAATGTTTCCTTAATTTTATACTAAGTTAAAAGTAAATAATCATTACATACAAAAAAAAGAGACCGACAAATCCTTAATATTATATAAATTTAATGACAATCATAGTTTGTTAATATTGTCTAATAATAAGTTTAATCAATTAAGAAGGAAGCATTACAAATGAAAAAAATACTTGTTAGTACTATTGTAGCATTGTTTTTAGTCGCCTGCGCGGGAAATGCAATTATTCGAGAATATAAATATTCTTACAAAATGAAAAGTGCCGACGATGTATTATATGACGTTATTACAATAATTAATAATCATAATATGGAACTAATCGGAACAGGGGATACTAGACAATCAATAAATACTACTCATGGGATGTTCTTTGTTGATATTGTCGAAACCGAATGGACATCAACCGGAATGAGTAATGAAGATGGTAATGACTATGAACTAAAATACAGAATATGGATTCCTATAGAGGGTTCAATGAAGACGTCAAATCTATCAAATTTACAAGATTCATATAGCGAATCTACAGAAGATCCAGTATTCGCAGAAAACGTGGTCTCAATTGAGTCCTTCGTTCGAATAAGTGAAAAAGGTGAATATAAAATCAAAGAAGCAATTCCACGAGATGTATTTAGTCATGTAGAAAAAGTCCCAATAGAAATAAGCGGAATTTTGGAGCATGTAGGATTGTCGAGCGACAGTAAATTACGCGTGCAATCTGAATAATTTTTACTGAAACTATAATAAGTTGTGCTAAGGAAGTAATATGGTATTACATCCGCTCGGGAGAGCTAATACCTAATATTTCTAATCCTTTATAAAGTATATTTTTTACAGCTGACACTAAAGCTAATCGTGCTAAGGACAGTTCATGGTCGTCGGTAATTACATGACATTCAGTATAAAACTTATGGAATGATGTCGCCAAGAATTGTAGGTAGTTAGCAATAGTGCGTGGTTCTAATGATTCAAGAGCAGATGCCATTATATCTGGAAATTGATTTAGTTGTTTCAGTAATTCAATTTCTGCGTCTTGAACTAGCAATGATGAATCAAAATCCTTTTTGAATATTATCCCTTGCTGTTCTCCATGTCTAATGATATTGCAAATTCGGGCATGGGCATACTGTAAATAATAGACAGGATTATTATCTGATTGATCTTGTGCTAATTCTATATCAAAATTGAGATGCGTATTCATACCGCGCATTATAAAGAAGTATCGTACAACATCTTTGCCCACCATGTTTGTTAACTCATCCAATGTAACGAATTCAGCTTTCCGTGTGGACATTTTCACTTTTTCGCCACCTTTGGTCAGAGTCACAAATTGATGTATTAATACAATCAAAATGGACGTATCATATCCTATCGCTTCCAAGGCAGAAATTACATCCGGATATGAATCAATGTGATCGGCACCGAAAATATCTATAAGTAAATCATATTTACGCTCAAACTTATCGCGATGATATAAAATATCCGGTAATCGATAAGTTGGTTCTCCGCTACTTTTAATTAGTACACGATCTTGGTCTTTACCGAGTGCAGTAGTTTTAAACCAAGTTGCTCCTTCTTCTTCATATATTAAATTCTTTTGACGAAGTGCATTTATTAATTCACTGATAGTCTCCGGCTTAATGAAGTATTTTTCGTTGGAAAAGACATTGTGTTTAATTCCGATATTTTCTAAGGTTTCGCGGATATTGGAGAAAATTCGATCTTCTGCAGTCTTACGAAAAACAATGTCATCGGCTTTAACTTCTTCTCCGAATTCCATTAATATATCCTGGGCAATACCTTTGATATAATTACCTTGGTAGAAATCCTCCGACCATTCCACAGATTGACCAAGTGCTTGAAAGTATCGAGCTTCAACAGATTTTGCCAAAGTACGCATCTGTTTACCGCCGTCATTATAATAATACTCACGAGTAACATCGTAACCGTGCCACTGTACAATATTTGCTACTGTATCGCCAATAACTGCCTGTCTGCCATGTCCAACGGATAGCGGTCCGGTTGGATTGGCACTGACAAATTCCACATTAGCTGTTTTACCTTTACCAACCTCACCGGAATAGAAATATTCATCTTTATTAATAATTTGCTGTACAACTGATTGATAATAACTCGGACTTATCTTAAAATTTATGAATCCTGGCGGTGTTACGTTTACTTCGGAAATAATCGAATTATCAATTGACATAGCTTTTTCGATATCCTTGGCAATTTCCATCGTATTTTTTCCGACTTGTTTTGTAAGTATTAATGCTACATTTGTAGAAAGATCACCAAATTTCGGATTTTTAGAACTAGATAAATCGAAAGACTCAACTGCTAAGTTAAGTTTTTCAAGTGCGTCAATTAGATGCCGACTGACTTTGCTTTTGAGGTTCATCGGTTATTTCAACCGTAGGCGCATCAGCCCAAAGTTTTTCTAATGAATAAAATTCTCGTGTTTGAGTTTTAAAAACATGCAGAACGACATCTATATAATCTAGCAAAACCCAGTTTTGATTATTAAGTCCTTCAACGTGCCAAGGTTTATTGGGAGTGCCTTTTCTAACGGCATTAGCAATGGCGCTCACCTGTATTCCGGTCTCGGCTGAACAAATTATAAAATAATCTGCTGAACTTGATACTTTTCTCACATCAATTGAGAGAACATTTTCAGCTTTTTTTGTCAATGTTAATTTGCCGATGATATCAGCTAATTGAGTGGATTCAATTGATTTCTGCAAGGTTGATGATTTGGCTGTAGTTGGCAATTTTATTGTAGATTCGCAAGATATACTTTAATGGGCTTTACTGAGCGATAATCCTTACCTAGAATAAGTGTGAGATCCACATCCGCGGTGGAACTTGGCTGGGTAATAACTTGTTCTTCGTTATGTATATCAAAATCTAAGGCTCTTGCAACTGTTTTGAGGTTAGAAAAATCATAAGAACGTTGAATAAGGATTGTCTTCTCATAATCAAAGTTATCCGCATTTTCCGAACGTATAACATCGATATGCTCAGTGCGTAAAAAATCGGATATTTTGGCAGCAATCCCTTTTTCTCCGCAACCATTTAGAATTTCAATTTTAATGTCTGAGATTGGATTCTCTTCATATAAATCAACAGCTAATTGTGTTTTTTGGACTTCGTTAAGCTGCGGATTTTGTAAGGTTACACCATTGCTAAAATTCTTTTGAGCAAAAGAATAAATAAATCCAACGATAACAACTGCCAGAACAACAATTAAAATATTATAGACGAATTTTATCTGTGAATTAGATTTTTTCTTAGACATTTATTAAATCTGTGAACAATTAATAACCACGATTTAATTGAAATGGCGATGTTTGATATCTACTATACATTGGATAATTCCCAAAACTTACTTGGAAATGAGTATTTTCTGTAGGGCTGTAATCAAGTACCGAATTAAAATATAATTGACTATTCGAATAAGGATTTGGTGTATTGGATGAAATCATATTTGGTTGCATAAAAGTCATATTCGTTTGCAACAGCAAATTATCACGCAGTAGAAAATTCATATTATTTGTATAACTTGCTACTCCAATAGATTGGCTATTCATACTTAGCATGCTCATCGAGAAACTATGCTTCATGCTAAATCTACTTGGATCAAATAATGACATGATAGAACCGTCGGAAGCAAATAGATTGTTGGTAATCGCATTGTTTTGCGATAGATCAGATTTAAGCTGTCCCAACCCAACAGAGATTATTGTGATAACCGCAAATATATATTTCATTTTTTTAGTCATGCCATTTCTTGAAAATTAAATTCAATTCCCTTAATTGTTCAACTGTATTAACGCCTGAAATTTCTATTGGTTCATCGGTAATATGCAAGGCAATGCTTTGTTGCGCATTTGCGATGTATTTCAGCGTATCAGGGAGGTAATACTCATTTTGTTTGTTGTCATTTTCAATTTTATTTAGAGCAGGAAACAATTCTTTAGCTTTAAATATGTATATACCGGCGTTTATCTCGTTAATTTTCCGCTGTTCCTCATTACAATCTTTCTCTTCTATGATGAAATCTAAAGTATCATTATTTTTTCTGATCACACGACCATATCCCCGAGGATTTACAAACATCGCGGTTAATACAGTGGCTCCATTAGTCGCTTCACGATGAATTTTTAGCATCTTGTCTATTGTAGATTTTCGTAAAAGCGGTACATCGCCTGAAAGAACGAGAACATCTCCAGTAAAATCTTTTAATAATGATTCTGTTTGTTGTACGGCGTGTCCGGTACCTAATTGAGGTTCTTGGATTACATATTCAACATTTTCTGATTTTATAGCTTCAATAACAAGATCTTTTTCATGACCAAGAATATTGATAATTCTTTCAGAATGAAGTTGTCGTGCTAAATCAATTACATGAATAAGCATTGGTTTATCATCTACAAGATGCAGTACTTTTGGCAGGTCGGATTTCATCCGTGTACCTTTGCCGGCAGCAAGAATTATAGCCGCAAGTTTTTGTTTTGAGTTTATTGACATAAAGTTATTAATAGAAATTACTGATTATAAATCAAACAATTTCTATAATTCCACCGCCTAAACATTGTTCCCCATTGTAAAATACAACGGATTGTCCCGGCGTTGGAGCAAATTGTTTTTCAGCAAATTTTATATTAGCAAATCCTTTTTCGATAGCAGTAATTGTACATTTTTGGTCTTTTTGACGATAGCGGATTTTTGTTGTACACTCAAAAGGAATACTTGGAGTAAATGTTATCCAATGTAATTGTCCGGCCTTAATGTTTTTACTATACAAACCGGGATGATTGTGCCCTTGGCCAATCACTAAATGATTTTTCTCTAAATCTTTTTTTACAACATACCAAGGTTCTTCAGTTGTACCGTGACCGCCGCCCACGCCAATTCCTTTTCTTTGACCGAGCGTATAATACATTAAACCGTCATGCTGTCCAACAGTATTCCCTTCTGTCGTGATTATATTGCCGGGCTGGGCGGGTAAATATTGTTGTAAAAATGCTTTAAAATCACGCTCACCAATGAAACATATTCCCGTACTGTCCTTTTTGCCGGAATTTGGTAGATAGATTTTGTTTGCTAATTCACGAACTTCGGACTTAGTCATTTCACCAATAGGGAAAAGTGTTTTTGATAACTCTTTCTGTCCAAGTAAATATAAGAAATAACTTTGGTCTTTGTTGCTATCCACGCCTTTTAGTAATTGAAAACCATCAGTTGATTTATTAATACGGGCATAATGCCCGGTTGCAATTGCATCGGCCCCCAATTTGAGAGAATATTCCATAAAAAATTTAAATTTTATCTCTTTATTGCATAAAACATCCGGATTTGGAGTACGTCCTGATTTATATTCTTCAAGGAAATATTTAAAAACATTTTCACGATATTCTTTTGAAAAATTAACTGAATGCAGAGGTAGGTTTAATAGATCACATACTTGTAATGCATCATTATAATCTTCTTCGGTGGAGCAGTAAAATTCATCATCGTCGTCTTCCCAATTTTTCATAAATACACACTGAACTTCATATTCCCGTTCCTTCAGCAAATATGCTGCAACTGAGCTATCTACACCACCGCTCATTCCAACCACTACTCGTTTCGCCATTATCTTTTCCGGCTGTACTTGTTAATAATTTCTGCAAGGGTATCAATTAACATATCAACTTCTTCTATTGTATTACCTTTCCCAAAACTAATACGTAGGGTTGATATATTATTTTGGTTGCTCATATGCATTGCCTTCAGAACATCGGAGGGTTTTACGGTTCCCGATGAACAAGCTGATCCGCTTGAAACCGCCAACCCTTTCATATCAAGATTAACTAATAACAGGTCACTTGTAACAGTTGGAATCGTTACACTAACAAGCCCGGGAAGATGTAAATATGGATGACCATTATAAATTACATTCGGATAAATTTTGGCTAATTTATTTTTAAAGTGGCACTCTAATGTCTCCAAATGATTTTTTGCATTAGGCAAGTTTTGGATAGCAATTTCCATTGCTAATCCCAGTCCGGTAATTCCGGGTGTATTTTCTGTTCCGGCACGGAGGTTTTTCTCCTGCCCGCCGCCAATTATCATCGGATGTAATTTTATCCCATCACGGATGTACAAAAATCCGACGCCCTTTGGACCGTAGAACTTATGAGCCGAAAATGACATAATATCTGTAGTTAAATCATCTATTATTATTGAAATCTTACCGGGTGTTTGTACAGCATCGGAATGAAATAGGATATTTTTGTTATGAGCAATTTCGGAAATTTCGGAAATTGGTTGTATTGTACCAACCTCGTTATTGGCATACATTATTGAGATCAATGCTGTATCTTCACGAATAGCGGATTCGATATTTGTTGGATTAACCAATCCAAATTTATCTACCGGAACGGTACTATAACTGATGCCAAATTTCTTTAAATGTTTTAATACTTTTAAAATCGCCGGGTGTTCAATCTCTGAAGTAATAACATGTTTCTTATCAGAATACAATAAATTTTGTAAAACCATATTATTGGCTTCCGAGCCGCCGCCTGTAAATATAATATTACGCGATTTTACTCCTAAGGCATCGGCAATTTGCCGTCGGGATTTTTCTATGATAGCGCGTGCTTTTTGACCGTATTTATGAATACTAGATGGGTTTCCAAAATAATTGTCGGCTACCTCTTGCATTAAAGCAGACACTTTTGGGTCAAGCGGGGTTGTGGCGCTATGATCAAAATATAACATAATAGGGCGAAAGTTACGATAATTTGAAGTGTAAAATAAAGATTGAGAATTCTTGATGTTCCATATAAAAACTTGTAAACTGCGCCCCTTATGAAAGGTGATTCAATATTAATTGTCGGCTCAATAGCAATCGATACCATCGAAATTGGTGATGAACGATACGAAAATTTACTTGGTGGTTCCACAACTTACGCTACAATTGCTGCCGGAAAATATTCCGATGTAAATATTGTTGGAATTATTGGGAGTGATTTTCCGAAACACGGTCATGATATTTATAAAAAATATGCAAATAATTTATTGGACCTACGGGAGGAACAAGGCAAAACGTTCAGTTGGGGCGGACGTTATCATGATAACTTTGACGACCGTGATACACTGTTTACCAAATTGGGAGTGTTTGAAAAATTTAATCCTAAATTATCAGCGATAAATAAAAATCAGCAATATGTATTCTTAGCAAATATTCATCCTAATTTGCAAAATTCTGTTATTGATCAATGTCAAGCAAATCCGACAATTGTAATTGATACGATGAATCTATGGATTGATACAACACATTCTGAATTGTTAAACGTTCTAAGCAAATCTGATATTTTGTTAATAAATGAAAGTGAAGCTGAAATGCTGACGGAATGTTCAAATTTGGATGATGCCGCAAAGACACTTATTGGATTAGGTCCTCCAATGATAGTGATTAAGCAAGGAAGCAAAGGAGCTACATTTTATAACAATATGGATGAAAAAATATCTATTGGTGTTTATCCTATTAGTAAAGTGGTTGATCCAACCGGTGCAGGAGATACGTTCGGTGGCGGATTTATAACGGCTTTGGCGCAAGGCAAAACCTACAAAGAAGCCCTCGTGTTAGGTTCAGCTTTAGCCTCAATTTGTGTGGAGGGTGTTGGGATTGATGCCTTAGAAAAAGCAACAGTTGCGGAAATTGAAAACCGGCAAATATTTTTACGTGACAAGGTTACAGCTTGAAAAACAGTACAGTTACTTTTAATTTAATAAGCTAAAATTTATTATTTCAACTACAAGAGGAAATATATGACAAAGTCTAAAATAGTAAGATTTGCCATTTTCAGTTTAATGCTTGTGATATTTATTGGTTGTGCCAGCGAAGAACTATCATCGGCAAAAATGTACATTAGTGATAAAGATTGGGATAACGCTGAAATCTATTTAGTTAAGGCATTAGCGATAGAACCTGAAAACCCCGAAATACTATATTTATTAGGTGATTTGATTTATGGTCAGAATGAAAATTGGGACAAGATGAATGAAATGTTTAATAAAGCGTTAAGCATTGATCCGGAAAAATCAATTACGGCAGAAAATAAAGTTGGGAAAGTAGGAGATTTTATTGCAATGGCCAAAGAAAGGTATTGGGTAACAGTTTATAATCAAGGGATTGGTTATTTCCAGGAATTTCAAACTTCTAAGGAAGGTAAAGATTCTGCTATTTTACAAGACGCCATTAAGTCCTTTAAAACGGCTATTGAAATTATTCCTGAAGGTGGTCAAGCCTATGGGTCCCTATCTAGATGTTTATTATTAAGTGATGATTTAGATGGCGCAATTGAGATAGTGACAACAGGAGTTGCGAAAGATCACAATAATTTTTCTTTGAATATGACTGCAGGGGAAATGTATGGTGCTGCAGATGATAAAGAATCAGCTTTAATATACTATAGAAAAGCAGTGGATATTGATTCAACCAATTTAACAGCAACTCAACAACTTGCTCAAACTTATTATGATTTAGGCGAGAAAGAGTTATCCTTAGAAACATATGAAAATGCAATTTCTCACATCACCGATAATATCCAAAAGGCTGATTTCTATTATAACTTAGGTGTATTAAATATGCAGCTCGGAGATTTTCAACAAGCAGAAGATAATTTTTCTTTAGCCTATGATTATAATCCCAATGATATTGATGCATTACGTGGAATTGCCCAAACATTTGAAAATGCTGAAAAATGGAACCGCGCAGAGTATTTTTATCGCAAGCTGATTGATATGGAACCTGAAAGCCCACAATATTACAGAGCGATGGCGCGTGTGCTATTAAGGCAAGGTGACACCGACCAGGCACAGGAATATTTTGACAAATCTAAAGAATTGTAACTTAAAGATTTTTTTATAACGCTGAAAAATCCCCCAACAGGGGGATTTTTCTTTCTATAATTATTGTTGAAAATGTCATCAAATAGAAAAAATATTAAATCCTCACTAATTGGAATGAGTTTAGACGGTTTTATTTCTATTGTAACTGAATATAATGAACCAAAGTACAGGGCGGAGCAGATATTTAATTGGATCTATAATCGTATTGTTCAGTCATTTGATGAAATGGAGAATATTCCTAGGCAGCTGAAAGAGAGTCTTGCTGACCATTACATACTAAATCCACTAAAATTATTAAAGGTGACCGGAAGCAAATCGGCGAAGACGCGGAAATATTTATTGGAATGTCAAGATGGAGAAAAAATTGAAGCTGTTCTGATGAAAGAACAAAAACGCATTACGATATGTCTTTCTTCTCAGGTTGGATGTGCCCTAGGATGTGAATTTTGCGCTACCGGCACAATGGGGATTATTAGGAATCTAACCGTTGGTGAGATTGTTGCACAGTATCTGTTATTGTTAAAAGAATCGGAAAATCCAATTACTAATGTAGTTTTTATGGGGATGGGTGAGCCGTTTTTAAATTATGACAATGTAATTAAATCGGCCGATTTATTAAATAACCCTGATGGGATAAATTTGGGAGCGCGGCATATCACTATTTCAACAGCAGGAATAGTTCCCCAAGTAATACAATATGCAAAAGAGAGACACAGGTATAAATTGGCTATTAGTTTGAATGGTTCAACACAAGAACAACGATTAAAAACTATGCCAATTGCAAAGAAGTATCCAATTGATAAATTAATTGAATCTATAAAATATTACAATGATGAAACAAGGAATCTTGTCACATTTGAATATGTGCTTTTATCAGGAGTTAATGATTCAGAATCAGATGCTAAACGATTGATCAATTTAATTAATGCTATGCCCTGCAAATTGAATGTAATTCCTTATAATGAGATTGGGGGTAAATTTAGACGTCCGAGTGATGAAAAAATTCGAGAATTTTTAAATAATTTTTCAAATGCTCCTTTTACGATTACTACCAGATGGAGCAAAGGTGCAGATATAAATGCCGGTTGCGGACAATTGGTGGTAACATAGGAAATTAATTTATGAAGTATTCAATTTTAGAAATGGCTGATTACGTTGGAAGTTGTTCAAGTTTTACAAATGGAGTGGCAGTAATCTTAGGTTCAGGGCTAGGGGGTTTTACTGAACAAATACAAACACCAACTGTAATTCCATACCATGCAATCCCTAACTATCCACAACCTACCGTTGAAGGTCATACCGGCGAATTTGTAATTGGAAATTTTAACGATGTTCCTCTAATTGCCGCCAAAGGGCGATTCCATTATTACGAAGGTCACGATATTGAAACTGTCACGTTGCCAATCCAACTATTTTATAAGCTTGGCATTAAGTATATCATAATCACGAATGCCGCAGGTTCTGTTAAAAAAAGTATTCATCCCGGCTCGCTTATGGCGATTAATGGTTATGCTGATTGTACATTTAGAGAAAGTCCATCCACACCAAAAATTGAAAATAATATTTCATCACAATTATTGGATTGTGTTGATATGGCGAGTAAAAATACAAATGTTAAAATCAAGAAAGGAATTTACTGCTGGACTCAAGGACCCGGATACGAAACACCATCTGAGGTTGAATATATTCGAAATTTAGGCGGTGACGCTGTTGGTATGAGTACGGTCCCTGAATTACAAGCATCTGAACAACTCGGAATTGAAGCAATCGGTATTTCTACTATCACAAATTACGCTGCGGGAATTTTAGATCAACCGTTAACTCATAATGAAGTAATTGAAACAGCCAATCGCACAAAAAATGATTTTGCCAAACTGATTGGTGCAACTATTGAAAACATTGGTGAACTTTTATGAGCATTAAAATTTTACCCGAAGTGAACGCAATTAAAAAGGCTATCATCGCAAATAGGAGGGATTTCCATAAGCATCCTGAGCTTGGATTTAAGGAACATCGTACAGCGAAAGTAATTGCAGAAAAATTGAAATCTTATGGAATTGATGTTAGACATGGAATAGGAAAAACCGGTGTTATTGGTGATTTACAGGGCAAAAACGGCGGAAAAACAATCGCATTACGAGCGGATATGGATGCATTACCGATTCAAGAAACCGGACATCGTTCTTTTAAATCTCAGAATGAAGGTATTATGCACGCTTGTGGCCATGACGGGCATATGGCAATGTTATTAGGTGCGGCAAAAATATTATCTCAGAACCGGGATAGTTTAAGCGGAAATATTAGATTTATTTTTCAACCGGCAGAGGAAAGTGAGGGTGGTGCACGCTACATGATAGCGGATGGATGCTTGGAAAATGTTGATGAAATATATGGTATGCACTTGTTGAATTACCAACCATATGGAGAGATTGGAGTTATGTCGGGAAACATTATGGCAGCGGCAGATATTTTTGATATTACGATTAAAGGTATTGGTGGACATGGAGCAGCACCGCAAGGCACGGTAGATGCAATTGTAGCCGCATCAAATTTAATAATGAGTTTTCAGACTATCGTTAGCCGCAATACAAACCCATTACACAGTACAGTGATTACCATTGGAAAAATAGAGGGTGGTCATGGTTTTAATATTATAGCCGATGAAGTTAAAATGCGCGGAACGGTACGGACAATGACAAAAGAAAACAGATTAATGGTCAAAACTCGTATGCAGGAAATAATTGATGGAGTTGCTAAATCAACTGGCGCAATAATAGAAATGGATTATCAAGGGGGTTATCCTCCGACAGTTAATGATGGGAATGCTACACGAGTAGTTCGGAAAGTTGCTCACAAAATTGTTGGAGATAGTGTTGTTGAGCCATATTTAACAATGGGTGCTGAAGACTTCAGTTATTATTTACAAAAGATTCCCGGTTGTTTTTTCTTTATCGGTTCTGCTCCGTCTGACAAAGAACTAATGTCTGTACCACAACATTGTTCACATTTCGATATTGATGAACGAGCACTTTTAGTCGGAGCATCGGTATTTGTACAATTAATATTTGATAGATTAAATTGATATTTGAGGATAGGATGAAATCATTTTATAAAGAATTATATTTTAACATCCAAGAGCGGATGGATTTTGTGAACATTACTTCACAAGTTGAGGAAGCGCTGATAGAAAGCGGTATAAAAGAAGGACTGTGTTTAGTAAACGCGATGCATATTACTGCATCTATTTTCATTAATGATGATGAATCGGGGTTACATAGCGATTATAAAAGGTGGTTAGAGAAGTTAGCGCCACATGCCCCAATTGATCAGTACGATCACAATCGTACCGGTGAAGATAATGGCGATGCACATCACAAACGACAAATAATGGGTCGTGAAGTTGTCATTGCCGTAACTGGAGGAAAATTACATTTTGGAACTTGGGAACAAATATTCTATGGCGAATTTGATGGTCGTCGAAAGAAACGCGTTCTTGTGAAAATTATAGGTGAATAAGTAATATGGCTATTTTATCTTCAATACATGCAACTCAAGCGTTCTTTCTCTCCGGTGCTTTCAAGAAAGTTTTCCCCGATAGACTATTGGTCATTGAGCATTCTTTTGGGAATAGTTTCTTTTGTCATGATGTCAATTTTGATCCCATTTCAGAAGAGGAATTACAAAAATTAGAAAAATTGATGCGAGAATGGATCAAAAGTGATGAACCAATAACTTTTAAATTGTGGCCCAAACAGAAATTTATCGAAAAACTATACAAATTTAATTCACATAGTAAGTTAACAATTGCAAAACGTTGGGAAGGTGGTCAAATACCGATAGCAAAATTTAACGGAAAATATTGGGATTATATGATTGAACCGCTTATTAGTAATAAATCCCTGTTAGAAAAATTTGAATTAAAAAAATATAATGACGGATTCCTGCTAAGATTTGCCACATTTCTACATCCGGATGGAGTTGCTCCTTTCCAAGATCAACCAAAATTATTTGCAACAATGGAAGAACATCAGAAATGGAGTGGGATTTTAGGGATTTCAACAATTGGTGATTTGAATGATTCCATTGATAACGGTGAAATAAAAGAATTAATTTGGGTCGCGGAAGGTCTTCATGAAAAAAAGATTAGTGATATTGCCGATGAGATAGTATCGGGTTTCCCCGAAAAACGCGTTATAACAATAGCTGGACCATCTTCTGCAGGGAAAACAACTTTTAGCAAACGACTAAAGATACAATTAAGGGTAAATGGTTTTCGATCTCAGACAATTTCAATGGACGATTACTTCATTGACCGCGATTTATTGCCAATTGGAGATGATGGTAAACAAGATTTTGAATCAATTGATGGGCTTGATGTTGATTTATTAGTTGATCGGTTAAATGTATTACTAGATGGAAAGGCAATACCGGAAAGACGTTTCAACTTTGATTTAGGAATTGGTAAAGATACGGATAATAAATTGGAACTTGGAGATTGGGACTTTGTAATTGTCGAAGGAATTCATGGGCTTAATCCTAAATTAACGGAAAAATTTGGTCAAGATCGAGTTGAAAAACTATACATCAGCGCTATTACTCAAATGAACATAGATGCTAATCATAGAATTTCAACATCGGATAACCGCTTACTTCGTAGGTTAGTGCGTGATAATAAATTCCGTGGTTATTCTCCAGAAAAAACATTAGAACGCTGGGCATCAGTTAGACTGGGTGAAGAAAAAAATATATTTCCGCATAGTGAAGAAGCGAATTTAATATTTAATTCTTCGCTTGTTTACGAATTGCCGGTTTTAGCAAAATATGCTCGCCCATTATTAAAAAATGTAAAAGGAGATGACAGCGTAAAACGATTGGCTGAGCGGTTGGATTTATTTTTATCGTTTTTCGCTAATCTGGACGAAAAATATGTGCCCGGAATATCGCTTCTGCGCGAGTACATAGGTAAAAGTGATTTTAAATATTAGTAAAGATGAATTTAGTAATCAGAAGCTATCGCGAATCCGATAAAAAAAAAGTAATCGAATTATGGCAGGAGTGTGGTCTTGTTGTACCTTGGAATGATCCGCAACGCGATATTGAACGCAAACTATCCGTACAGCCAGAATTATTTCTTGTCGGATTGATAAATGATGAAATTATCTCAACTGCAATGGCCGGATATGATGGTCATCGCGGTTGGGTATATTATTTAGCTGTTAAACCAAGATATCAGCAACAGGAAATTGGAAAGCAAATGATGAAAGAAGCGGAAATACGCTTGTTTGAACTTGGATGTCCGAAACTAAATATCATGATACGTACAACTAATTTAGAGGTTGTTAATTTCTATAAATTAATCGGATATAAAATAGATGCTGTTACAAGTTTAGGAAAACGACTAGAGCCGGACAATTAGTAACCAATCGCTGAGTTTTCCCAGCGTGGGTCGGGTCCACCATAATATCCATTTTCATTAATTAAGATACCATTAGCCGAGCCTATATGTCCCCATTTATAAGGTATGATTTTGTGTCCACGAGAAATTATAATTTCTCTTACGGAATCGGATATTGCTTCAGGCTCTGTCATTATAACATCCGGTAACCATTGAGAATGCACCCGAGGAACTGATACAGCCCCAGCAATATCCATTTTGTGTTCAATAACATTTAAAATGACCTGTAAGACAGTAGTTATAATCGTTGACCCACCTGGCGAACCAATTACAATATAAGGTTTATTATCTTTAAGTATGATTGTTGGTGTCATTGAACTTAAGGGTCTTTTGAAAGGAGAAATAGAATTTGCATCGTTACCAACTACGTCATAAATATTTGGAGTGCCCGGTTTAACAGAAAAATCATCCATTTCATTGTTCAAGAAGAATCCGGCACCATCGACTAAAATTCCGGATCCAAAAGGTGTATTTAAAGTTGTTGTAACGCTCACTGCGTTACCGTCTTTATCAATCACGGAATAATGTGACGTCTCACGGCTCTCATAAGCCGATGGATCTCCGGCAAACACATCACTGCTTGGAGTTGCGATTTGTAGTGAAATACTTTCAGTACGACTCTTTGCATAATCTTTTGAAGTAAGCATATCAATTGGGACTTGCCAATAGTCGTTATCACCGAGATGTTCCGCTCGATCAGCATACGCACGTCGTTCAATTTCTGTAAGTAGATGAATATAATCAGCTGAATTAACTTCCATCGAATCAATATTAAAATATTCTAACATATTTAACATTTGAACTAACAATATTCCGCCGGAGCTTGGCGGTCCCATTGATACAATATCAAAATCTTTATAAGTACCTGTTATGGGAGTACGCAACTTTGAATTATATGATTCTAAATCTTTTAAAGTTATAAGACCATCACCTTCTTGCATTTCTTTAATAATTAGTTTTGCAATTTTACCGCTGTAAAATCCATCTATTTCATATTTAGCAATTTGCTGTAATGTTTTTGATAAATCCTTTTGGATAAGCAAATCGCCTGCCTTCCAGGAATTTCCGTCAGCACGAATAAATACCTTGTTTGCACCATTATTTTTTTCAAATAATGATTTGTATTCATTTAAATCTTGAGAAAATCTTTCAGACAATGAGAAGCCGGTTTTTGCCAATACAATTGCCGGTTTTAGTAATTGCTTTAGCGAAATATTCGTGGAACCGTAAAAATGCCAGGCTGTGAGTAATCCCGCTACTGAACCGGGAACCCCAACTGCTCGATGCGTAAATAGTGACATATCCTTGATCACATTACCGTTTTCATTTAAATACATATCCCGATTAGCCACTGCTGGAGCAGCTTCGCGGAAATCAATTGTAATGTCTCTACCATCAGTTAAATGTGCGACTAAAAATCCACCGCCACCAATATTTCCTGCTTGAGGGTAAGTAACTGCTAATGTAAAACCTGTTGCGACTGCTGCATCAATGGCATTCCCACCGGATTTCATTATGTCAATACCAACTTGCGAAGCTAATTGTGAAGCGGAAACCACCATTCCATTTTTTGCAAAATATGGATTTTCCTGTGCATTGATAAACGCAAAAAATGAATAGGTGATAAATATATATTTAATAAATATTTTCATTTTACCTAATTATCAACCTTGGTAAAAACAGAAAATTCTAAACCTTATTGGAGCTTCTTTATCAACTCACTTAGTGCTTGATCAGCCGGAATTCGAATTTGTTCCATCGTATCACGATCACGAAGCGTAACTGTGCCATCTTCTAATGTTTGATGGTCAATTGTTATACCAAACGGGGTACCTGCTTCGTCTTGTCGTCGATAACGTCGACCAATGGATCCACCCTGATCAAAAAAAGTGCTGAATTCAGTTTGAATTTCAGTAAATATTTTTTCTGATATTTCTGGTAACCCATTTTTATTAACTAACGGAAAAACCGCACAAGTTATCGGCGCCACTTTTGGTGAAAGTTTAAGGACAATGCGTTGTTCACCATTTACTTCTTCTTCGGTATATGCATCGACCAAACAAGTTAAGAATGCACGATCAACTCCGGCGGATGCCTCTATCACAGACGGTACAATATGTTGGTTATTCGCCTGATCGAAATATGTTTGCTTTTTCTGAGCGTGCTTATTGTGCTGATCCAAATCATAGGTTCCACGGTCAGCGATCCCTTCCAGTTCGGACCAACCAAACGGGAATTCATATTCGATATCATAACACGCTGTGGAATAATGTGATAACTCGTCTTTACCATGAGGACGTAAACGTAATTTTTCCGCCCGCACACCTAATTTTTTGAACCACTCCAAGCGTTGTTGTGACCAATATTCGAGCTGTTCCTTTGCTTCTTCAGGATAAATAAAATATTCCATTTCCATTTGTTCAAATTCGCGAGTACGGAACAGGAAATTCCCGGTTGTAATTTCATTTCTGAATGCTTTACCAAGCTGGGCGATACCAAATGGCAATTTTTGTCGCGCTGTTGTAACGACATTACTAAAATTAACAAAAATGCCCTGCGCCGTTTCTGGGCGCAGGTAGGTGATGTCATCTGAATCTGCTGTAGCACCTAGCGATGTTTTTAACATCAAATTGAATTGACGAGGAACAGTCCAATCACCTTCAAGCGGCCTTATAATATTGTAGTAATCAAGTATTCCGAGACCATTCAAATCTATATCTTCATGACTTTCCGAAATAGTCTTCATGACTTTTGAATAAATAATTGATGGATCGCGCACATCCATGTCATCAAATTTGATTTTAAGTTTATTTGCGATTTCATGTAAAACATTACCGGGTTGCTTTACCAATAAATGATCTAATCTATATCGCTTTTTAGTTAACTTATTATCAATCATTAAATCATGAAATTGCGATACGTGTCCGCTCGCCTCCCAAACGTCAGGATGCATCAGTATAGCAGCATCCATACCAACAACATTACGGCGCGATGTTACGATATCCTGCCACCACAAATTTTTAATATTATTTTTCATCTCAACACCGAGCGGACCGTAATCCCATGTTGATGCGAGTCCTCCATAAATTTCAGAACTTTGAAAAATGAATCCGCGTCGTTTTGAAAGCGATACGATTTTTTCGATTGATTTAATATCCATAATAATTATTTTTTCTTTTTTTTGCGATGTCGTTTTGTTGGTCCTGCAGCACGTTTTTTATCTATTAACTCTACTGCCTCTGTAAGTGTAATTGTTTCCGGATCATTGGCTTTCGGTATAGAAGCATTTACTTTGCCATCGGTGATGTAAGGACCGTAAAAACCGGTTTTAATGATAAGTTCTTTACCGGTTTTTGTGTGTTTGCCTAAATTCTTTAATTCTTGTGATCCGGTTTTCTTTTTTGCACAAGCTGTAATCGCCTCGTCAATTGAGATGGTCAATGGAGAAAGTGGTGGTTCTATACGGGCATTCTTTTTCCCGCAACGCAGATAGGGACCATAACGACCGTAATCAGCAGTTATTAATTCACCCGATTCGGGATGTTTGCCAACCTTACGTGGTAGAGCTAGTAATCGCACTGCCAATTCAAGATTAACGTCATCAATATTAAATTCTTTGGGAATGGATTTTCGTGTTTTACTATCACCCAATTGTACGTACGGGCCATATTGACCTTCTTTAAAAAAAATATCTTCACCGGTTTTGGGATCCTTGCCAAGGGTTTTTTCATCTTGTATTTCCTTGGTCAATATTTCTATTGCCTTCTCACGGGTCAAGTCACCAAGAGGTATGCTAAACGGGATTGATTTACGATTTCCGTTACGCTCTAAATATGGACCAAAAGTCCCGATACGAGCGATAATAGGTTCAGTTTCAGAAGTATCAATCTCGATAGCGCAAGCTTTACGAATGTCAACTTCTTCTTTGAGCATTGCCTCCAATCCCCTTGTTTCATTTCCACCAAAATAGAACTCTTTAATGAAAGGCAGTGATTCCAGTTCGCCCCGCGATATAGCATCTAGTCCATCTTCCATTTCTGCTGTAAAGTTTGCATCCACTAATGATGTGAAATGGTTTTCTAAAAGTTGAGTAATAGCAACAGCCAGGTAAGTTGGAACTAAACTCCCATCGTTCTTTTCGGCGTATTCACGCCGAAGAATTGTATCAATTGTTGCAGCATAAGTTGATGGTCTACCAATTCCCTTTGCTTCCATTTCACGTATCAACGAAGCCTCCGTGAAACGTGCAGGAGGTTTGGTTGTTTGTCCGACGACATTTAATTCCTTTAATGTAAGATTTTCGTTCAATTCCAAATTAGGCAATAAAGTTTCTTTATCGGCTAAAAGAATATCCGGATCATCGCGGCCAACTACATATACGCGCATATATCCCGGGAATATAATCACTCTGCCACTTGCTCTAAATACAGCTTTTTGATTATTTATTAAAGCTGTCGTTTCCTTGAGTTTTGCCGATTTCATTTGACAGGCGAGAGAACGTTTGTAAATTAATTCATACAAGCGAACAGCGTCTTTATCTAATTTGTTTTCTACATCGGCAAGTGATTTGATTTTTGCCCCCGCAGGTCTAATAGCTTCGTGGGCTTCTTGGGCATTTTTGACTTTAGTAGAATACTGCCGTGGTTTATCCGGTAGGTATTCTTTGCCAAAAAGACGTTCAATTTCTTGCCGGGCTGCACCAATTGCCTCAAATGATAAATGTGTTGAATCCGTACGCATGTATGTAATGAAACCCTGTTCATACAATTTTTGCGCAACACTCATTGTACGCCTCGCGGTAAATCGTAATTTGCGGCCCGCCTCTTGCTGTAGTGTAGACGTTGTAAATGGTGGACGCGGATTCGAAGTTATAGGCTTTTCTTTAATATCCATGACTTCCCACGTTCCGGTGTCGAGTTCTGTTTTTAACGTATTCGCTTGTGATTCGCTTAGAGCGATAACATTTTTGTTTATTACTTCACCGGTTGTCTTATCAAAATCTTTTGATAATGCTAATTTTTGTTCATTTAATTTGTAGAGTGATGCTGTAAACTCATCATTCGTCTTGTTGAGTAAAGCGGCTTTTAAATTGAAAAATGTAGCAGATTTAAAAATTGCTCGTTCTCGCTCACGATCAATTAAAATTTTGACAGTTGCAGACTGAACTCTTCCGGCCGAGAGAGTAGTCGTTACAAATTTCATATTATGCTGTAATGTTGCCCATAAAATCGGTGAAATTTTGTAACCAACTAGCCGGTCAATTATGCGTCTTGTAATTTGAGCATCAACTAATTTTACGTCGATCGGATGACGAGTTTTAATACCTTCTTGTATTCCGGCTTTAGTAATCTCTGTAAACAGTACGCGTTCAATTTTTTCGCTTGGAATTTCGCTTGCAATATGTGCAGCAATCGCTTCACCTTCTCTGTCAGGGTCCATCGCCAGAATAATGTTTGGGGCTTTTTTTGCGAGCGATTTTAATTCCTTAATAAAACTTTTCTTATTTGGGAGTACTTCTAAAGTGATTTCAAAATCATTTTCGATGTCAACACCAAGAACATTTTTAGGTAAATCCTTCACGTGTCCAATACTTGCAATCACGTTATATTCACCACTAAGGTGGCGGGATATTGTTGTCGCCTTAGATGGCGATTCTACAATTAATAATGGTTTTTCAGACATAATATAAAATTTAGTTTTTCCTTATGCGCGCGTATAATCTAAATGAATAAAATTAAAAATCCAAATCCGTAAGATATTGAATCAGTTTATTTATTATTAAAGTGATTTGCTCGCCGGTTTCCATGTTTTTTACCTGCACCATATCATTTGCTGAGGTCTCATCACCAATAATAACGGCTATTTTTGCGCCATTGCGATTGGCTTCACGTAGCAGGGATTTTAAACTGCGTCGTAAAAGATCCGTTGAAACTGAGAATCCTTGATTCCTGAGATCATGTGCTAAAACTTGACATTTAGACCGCACATCTTCAGTTAATCCAATGATATAAATTTGAATCTTTTCATTACTTAATTCAGTTGTTTTTGATTCTAATGCTAATAATAATCGTTCTATTCCCGCTGCAAAACCAACTGCCGGAGTCGGATTGCCACCGAGTGTTTCTACAAGCTTGTCGTATCTTCCACCACCACACAGTGCATCCTGTGCCCCAAGGACATTTGAAGTTATTTCATAAGTAGTTCGTGTGTAATAATCTAATCCACGTACCATCTGAGTGTCAATTGTAAAAGGTATCGCTAGAGCGTTCAAAATTGATTTAACTTCTTCAAAATGTGATTTATCATCAACAGTGAGAAAATTGCCAATCTCGGGTGCGTTCTTAAGTATTTCTATTTCATGTTCTATCTTTGTGTCTAGTATGCGTAGAGGATTATTTTGAAAACGATTCTGACTTGTTTCAGTTAAATCCGATAAAAGTGGTTTTAGATAGTTGCGAAGTTCATTGCGATAATTTATACGACAATCCTCGGAGCCAATACTATTTAATTTTACTGTTAAATTATCAATCCCAAGTTTTTTATAGAAATTATAAGATATTGCCATAATCTCTGCATCTGCCTCAGGATGCTCTGAACCAAAAACCTCTGCGCCAAATTGATGAAATTGTCTGGTACGTCCTTTTTGCGGTCTTTCTCTGCGGAATAAAGCATCCATATAGTACAACCGGTTGACAGCAGATTGACCTCCTAAATTATGCTGTATAAAAGCCCGTACTACCGGCGCAGTCAGTTCCGGTTTCAGAGTTAGTTTTTCACCGCCTTGATCGGTCCAACTATACATTTCTTTTGATACAATATCCGTCTCTTCTCCAATGCTGCGCGAGAAAAGCTCGGTTTTCTCAAAAGCGGGTGTGCGGATTTCTTGATATCCATATCTTTGCATAAAGCTATGCAAAGATGATTCAACTTTCCTCCATCTCCAAGTTTGGTGGGGCAAAATATCGTGCGTACCTTTAACAGATTGTATCAAGTTATTATTTTCCTAAAATTTCTTCTAATAATTCAGTAGCCTCATCACGGTTCTCTTCTGGAACAAATATAACAGATCTTGCCCCAAGATAATTTGCACCGGATAGGCTATAAGCAGTTGTAAACCAATCGGATTTAGTAAAATGCGGAATATTTTTTTTCTGCAATACTTCCTCGACCATATCAGCGTAAATTTCACCCTTAACAGGCGGTAACGCAACCCACTTAACTTTTTCAATTGGTTTTTCTTCCGGGAGCTTTTTAACTAACGGAACTTTGCAATCGAAACATTCTTTTACTGTTTCAACATATTGAGTATGGCATTTGGGACAGTACATATATTTCCTTTATTTTATATCTGAATTTCCAAATATTCGCTTAAAGAACAAATACTTGATTAATTCTATTTATTAGTTAAAATTGAGATCTCCTTTGGAAGATTCCGCCTCGTTCTTCAATTTTTAAATCTTTTAGTGTAGGCGATTTTACATTTATCCGCAGATAGATTCCTTGTCCATACCCGCCCGGTGTCCATGAAATAGACATTTCCCAACAATGAAGATCACGATAAATCGAAAAACTTTGACTGATCAATGATTGATTTTCTAAATCGAACCTTGCATTATGCTGAATTCTCCAATTTGGTGTTGGCTGTAATGTGGTATTAGTATTCATCCAAAATGATTTTATAATATTTGTCGGATTTGCAGCACTATAGGAATAACTTAAACTGACATTTGTATTCCACAATTGACCACCTGAAATTTGCTTCGGATTTTGCCTCAATTTAATATTCTGTCCAAAATCATCTAAGTCATTAACACTTGATGTATCTGTAATTAAATCATTTTCCGGCATAATTGATGATTTTATTCGTTTACCGGAAAATTTAAAACCGGTGGAAAAACGAGCATTTATTAAGCGTGGTTTTGGAATATTATTTGACATTTGAAAAGAGTTTATTCTTTTATTGTTTTCGAAATCATATTTATAAAAATCATGTGTAAGTGAAATGTCCAAATTAAGTGCTTTAGACAATCCGGTTCTTATCGAAGAAGTTAGGTTTGAGAGCTTAAATTCTTCAGCCGCTAAATTATAATTTGTTGATAATCGCCAGGATAATAGATCTACTTTTTGTTCTGATTCTCCCTTGATTATTTTAGTCTGAAATACATTATTCAATGAAAAATTTAAAGCTTGATTCTCGCGCTGTGATGTACTACCGGCTAATGTTCCTCTGAATCGATCATGTTGTATTTCGTTGTCTGAACTATCCGTAATCGTTGTGAAATAATTTAAGTCATAGCCAAAAAATTGTTTGGAAAAATCGGGCGTGTAAGAGTATCCAATTGAAGGCGAAGCAACGTGGCGTATTCCATTCACCTTGCCGATTCTAATTGGAAAGAGTCCGTATAATTGTGTTCCCATATTCAAACGGAATGAACCGGTTGTACGGGTAGCGAACCCATTTGTTTTTACAGATTCATAGTTTCCGATTGAATCCAGATTGGCAACATAATATTCATCAACCCAATCGGATTTTACAGATAAACTTGGATTAAGCGATATATGTCGGGAAAGTTTTTGAGGGGCACTAAAAGAAAAAGAGTGGGTAAATAATTTATCTATGGTTGTACTTACTAACCCATCACCTTTCGAATCAGTTACCCATTTAAATTCTTCCGGTGTATCCCCATCTATAGACTTATAATAACTTTGATTTTTATTTGTGAAATTTGATGAATAACTCCATGTAACATTATTATACCATGATTTATCAGAAGATTTAGTTGGGAATAATGGTCGTTGTCCGTGACGGAACGAGAACTTTGGTAAGGTCATTGTTGTGATACTTAACTTTGTACCGGCTTTAATCGGTGTTTGGTAAAATGCAGTTGAAGCATCTATTTTTTTATCAGACATCAAATCCGTATTTGACGATAAATTGACACTTATTGAATTGTTGCTTTTCGGCCAACTTTTAGAATAAGTAGCATTGGAAATCGCTTGTTGGTTCATCCTTTTTATTGGATCTAAGGATGTAACATAATTATAATCACTGTTACTATAGTAACTTGCATTTACATTTAATGATTGATTGCGTCGCAATATCTGCTTGTGTGACCACTTTACTACGTAATCCTTTTGACGAGGACCAAATATTTGAAATATATCTTCTTCTCCAGAAGATAAAAATTGGCGTGTTTCCAAATGTAAATTACCGGAATATTTATAACGATTATTATATCGATTAGTAAATTTTAATGTAATTCCCTGCAAATCAGCAAAGCTTGCAGTAAGCTTGGAATCAAAATAATTGTTCAACGCCCAATAATATCCTAATCCATCTAGGTAATGACCACGCAAATTTGTAGAGCCATAAGATGGCATTATCCATCCGGACTGCCTCCCGCCTTTCTGCTGTGGCAGAACTGCAAAAGGTAAGCTAATGATTGGAATTTGAGCAAGATAAAGCGTTATTGGCTTAGCTATTACTTTATCATTATGAATCATTTTCATTTTGGGACTGGCAAAGTGGAAATGCGGAGTGTCTAAATCACAGGTGCTGTAAACACTTTGTTTCATATAAAAAACATTTTTGGTCTCATTACGGATGTCGGAACTTGTATAGTATCCATCTTCGGCCGTGGTTTTTCCGTATAATATCTTACCGCGCTGTGTTTTTAGATCATATTTCATTGCCTCGCCATACATCGGTTCTTGACCACCCTCTTTTATGGTTGGTTTTATTTCGCGCGAGGTTGAGTCATTAGTGACCTTTGGTAATGCGTCTAAGATATTAGTTTTCCAATTGACTCCAATAAAACCGGCAGTTAAAGTCATATCGGTGTAATCAACTTGAGCATTACCAATCAGGTGAGTTGTTTCATTAGGGATTTGGTAGTCAATATTGTTTGCTGAATATTCTATTATATTATCTAAACTTTTATTTGACGAATCTGGTTTGTAGGTTCCACGTGCACCACCTGATATGTATATCTGTTGCAATTCTTGATTGGTAAATTGTAAAGAGATTGTATCACCGGACGTTTCATTTACGCCTTGAAAAATTGTGTCGTTGAAAACGTGATAAAGAGTTGTTGCCATACTTTCCAATCGCATTGAATCTAGTTTGCCTTCAACAAAATACGCTTTAAGTATTTTGCCTGTCATATCATCCGTATAATCACCCATTGTTTCATTATTGTGGATTGATTGCGCTTTTGCACCCGAAGGGATGAATAAGTACTGTAATTCCTCTTCCTTAAAATGAGCAAATATTTCATCACCGGATAATACATCTTTGTCAGAAGTTATCGTAGGCTCAGCGGTCAATTGTGCAATTTCCGTTTCAATATCATAAAATGCGCTACCACAATTTATGACTCTATTGTTGCTGGTAATTGTAACATTGCCAATTGCTGTATAACTCGCCGACTCTTTCCCCACAGGTTTTGAGTAATATAGTGTATCTGCGATTATCTCCTGATTCTTTTGTAATAATTTTGCTTTCCCGGTGGCCCTGCCGCTATCGATTTTGGTAAAATAAATGATCGAACTGGAAGTAAGGTCAAACGCACTATCCCAAACATGGGCATTCCCGGTAGCGAATAACTTATCCTCCAAAGAAATGAAATTTAAAGTATCAGCAGTGATTGTAATACTGTCTTTTTTTGCATGGGCATTGCCGATTAGAAAACCCAGTCCGGTTTTTTCAGTGTAATGGGCTAAATCACAAGAAAGAATCAGCTCACCTTTTGTAAAAATTACATCTCCTGTTAAAATTTGAACTGCAGTGCCATTTCTTATTACATTTTCCAGTACATCAGCTTGGACTAAACGCAATCGCTCATCAGCAAAAAGTATAACAGGAAGCAATAATAACAGAAATTTTAAACGCATAACTTTTTAAATCTTGTAGGCCATAATTGGGACAACCGATCGGAGATATATTTTTCATAGCCCAATTTTGTCGGATTATAAAAAGATTCGGTTACATTCTCAGGGAAATAATCCACATCAATAAAATGATCAGGACTATCATGCGGATATTTGTAATTCTTTCCGTAATCTAAATTTTTCATTAGCTCTGTGGGTGCATTTCGTAAATGCATTGGTACTGAGGCTGGTCCTTTATTTCTTATCAATCCTTGTGCTTTTTTAATGGCCATATATGATGAATTTGATTTTGGAGCAGAGGCCAAGTAAGTGGTTACATGAGCAAGAGTAATTGCCGCTTCCGGCATTCCTATCATATGTACTGCCTGGAATCCAGCGGTAGCGATTGATAATCCTTGCGGTTCAGCATTGCCAATATCCTCCGATGCTAAAACGACCAATCTCCGTGCGATAAATTCCGGCTTTTCTCCACCCTCCAACATAGTTGCCAACCAGTAAATTGCTGCATCAGGATCGCTTCCGCGTACCGATTTAATGAATGCACTGATCGTATCATAATGATAATCACCGGTTTTATCATATAACTGTGTCCGCTTTTGCAGAGCTTCATCCAAAATTGAAGCAGTAACTTCTCCTTTGCCGCCTATTAAACTAATAGAAATCTCTAATGCATTGAGCATTTTTCGGGCATCGCCACCGGCTGAGTTAATTAATTGCGTCTTAACATTATCGGATAACTCTATTTGGTTTTTTAGTAGAATAATATCAGTTTTATAGGCATTGTCTAAAATTAATTTAAGTGATTTGTCGGATAATGGTTTTAAAACCAACACACGACAGCGAGAAAGCAACGGACTAATAACTTCAAATGATGGATTTTCAGTTGTAGCGCCAATTAAAGTTATGGTTCCGTCCTCTACAGCGTGTAAAAGAGCATCTTGCTGTGATTTACTAAAACGATGAATTTCATCAATAAATAAAATAGTAATTGCACCCATATCTAAATTGCTTTTAGCAATTTCTATGATTTTACGTAATTCTTTTACTCCGCTTGAAACGGCTGATATCTCTTGAATATTTGCATTTGAAGATTTAGCAATTATTCTGGCTAATGTTGTTTTTCCGGAACCTGGTGGACCCCAAAAAATCATCGAGAATGGTTTCTGTGATTTGGATAACAAAGATAGTATTTTATCGCTACCAACCAAGTGTTCCTGCCCAACGAATTCAGCGATCGTTTGTGGACGTAATCGATCGGCCAAAGGCGGTAAATGTTGATTGAATATTGACTTAGTTGTGTTCATTATATATCAATTTACATAAAATAAAGCGGTAGATAGTAAATTTTAATTATGGTAATTTACTGAAAAGAAATGAGAGAATTATTATGCAAAAAAGAATGATAAAACTAACTACAACCGGCGTTATGCTAATGGCATTTTTGGCGGTTTTTGGTTGTAACGAAAAAAAAATGCGGTAAAAATGAAAAGTGGTTTAATTATAGTTGATAATGTAGTTGGAGAAGGATTAGAGGCTGAGAAATTTGATATTCTTACAGTTAATTATACCGGGGAATTAGAAGACGGAACTATGTTTGATTCATCTAAAAATCCGGGACGTGATCCATTTAGATTTACAATTGGCGCCGGACAAGTAATACAAGGATGGGAAGAAGGTTTCATCGGTATGAAAATTGGAGGAACTCGCACACTTACAATTCCATCGGAAATGGGGTATGGTGCGCGTGGTGCGGGTGATGTAATCCCACCCAATGCGACATTAATTTTTGAAATAGAATTGTTAGAAGTAGAAAAAAACGAAAATTAGTAAACAATAATCATTAAAAAAAAAGCCCCCGCCTAGCGGGGGCTTTTTCAATTTAGTGATTATTGACTAAATGGTTGTTACTTTTGATGCTGCTTCGCCTTTTTCGGTCTTAATTACTTCAAATTCAACTTTTGCGTTTTCTTTTAAAGTTTTAAAACCACCTTCTGATTCAATTTCATTGAAATGTACAAAAAGGTCATCGCCGCCTTCGCGACTGATAAATCCAAAACCTTTTTTGTCATTAAACCATTTAACTGTGCCAACTTCTCGTTTTGCCATGTTTCTGTTTCCTAATTGATTATTAAATTTTGTCCAGAGTTCTGATTGGGGTATAGAGGATGTTACTATTTAAGATTTGCTATAATTATAAATTGTTTCTAC
>PVMK01125968.1_pt1 | contig 30665 bp, 26 predicted proteins | sample 1853481 | NCBI WGS metagenome assembly PVMK01 (sample SAMN08533507, study PRJNA380276) | Marine sediment metagenome, whole genome shotgun sequencing project.
CGTGCTCCGGTTATACAAGGAAAATCAGTTTCTCCACTAATTTTAGTTCTAAATCCACAGTTTAATGTATGATACCACATGTTCATTTCAGCAATTGGCCAGGTGTCTCCCGAAGATATAAAGTCGATTGCTGGTACCATCTTTCCATCAGGTCCCTCCACTTTATGCGTTATATCCACCACGTATTCATTTGCTCCAATACCGTTATATGGCGGTACTTCATAATTCGGCAGATTTTCATTGAAGGTATTGATTCCCAATCCGGAATGGGCAGGCCCTGTAATGGCTCCTTGCTTCTTGGCCCACTTTAAGGTATTTAAGCCTAAAGTTGGCCAGTGTTCTTTGGACTCACCACCAGGATAAATCTGATCGCGAAGCCTCAATAATACCAAGTGCCCGGAAACATGAGACCCAAACCCTGATACTTCAACATCGTAGCGTAAAGTATAGGGATATTCTGAAACGTCATCCGTTTTACCGGTAAAGAACTGTTTTTGATAATCGAATCCGGGACCCCAGGTGAGTACGCTGCCTACTTTGAGATCTTCTCCCTGTATATATATGTACATGGCCTCGGGCAAAACTCCTTCCAATGGATCTACATAGTGAGCGCATCCGGCTGCATGAATATGATGATCACCTGACCAGTAATTGTATTCCGATGGATCAATCCATCGTTTCAAATCAAAGGAAATGGAAGTGCCTTCATCTACTATCTCCACTTGTTTTGTTTGTGGGATATACTCTGGTCCCCGTAAGCAAGTTACCGTATATGAACCTTCAGGAAGTTGGATCACATCACCGCTGGTACGATAAACCTGTGGCTGAAACCATAGATCAGGAGAAACCCTATTGGTTTGACCGGGAAATATCTGCTTGTATTTATTTTTAATAATCAAACCAGCCATTAAATCCTCACCAGTATCATCAGTGATCTCATCTATTTCCAAAGGATAAGTGGATAGACTATTAAATAGAATTGGTAGGTCGGCCCGGAATCCAATATCTTGTGTACCTTGTCCCACATCAAAACTTAGGGTTGCCTCACGTTTTCCGGTTTCTCCACAGGTGACAAACAAGATGCCATAATTCACTTCCAGGCCAGTAAGCTTCCACTTTGATGGACTATTCAGCCATGAACCACCTGGCATATAAATTCGGAAATGGAAAAGGTCTTTATTATTTGGAGTACTTTGGGCATGTGAATGCTCTGTTTCCGAGTTAGAGTGGGCCGATTCATCGGACAATAACCTTAAGCCACTGGTTACTCCAGCTTCATTAATTATTTTTACCAAAAATCTTTGGGGTTGATTTTGAAAAAGTTTGGCGAGAGCTGGTCCTTGTTTTGTTTTAACCCGAGATTCAGGATTGATCATTACACTGGCCAAACAGAATTGATCCAATATGTTTTGAATCTTTATGATTGCTTCCGTATCACTTTCATCTGCCAGAATTTCATTTAAATCACTCAGAGCTTCTGCAGGTAAGGGAGACCCCAGGTAGTCAAGTTTTCTCATCAATCTTTGCACATGCTTCGAAAATGGCTGTAGTTCTACTTCAGCCACTAAGTCCGGACTAAATCCACTACTGAAATTATCGGAAGGTTGCTCAGTACCACAATTTGATAATATTATTAGCCAGATAGCCAATTGGATAGTTAATAATCGCATGTTTATAGATTAAAATATGTTGGTTAGGGATTAGTTATGATCGAGTCATTCCATCAGTTTTATGACAAAATTTACAAAACTTATGGTACTTTATGTGCCTAACTTCAAATTTAAATGTAGGATAATGAAATTACTGTTGAGTTTATTAATGATCGTATTAATACAACCTGCCTTAAGTCAGGAGTGGACTTCGATTTATAACGGAAAAGACATAGAAGGTTGGAGTCATGTTGGTGAAGGCAGTTTTGTAATTGAAGAAGGCCTGTTAAAAACGGAAGGTGGGATGGGTTTACTATGGTATACAGGCCAAAAATTCGAGAATGTCAAGATCAGGGTAGTATATAAAGGCGCTGAAAAAAGCAATGCCGGAGTATTTATTAGAATTCCTGAAAAACCTACTGAGCCATGGATGCCAGTGAATAAGGGGTTTGAGGTACAAATAGCCGACAACTTAGATCTACACCATCGATCCGGAGTATTGTACTCATTTACCAAAGCACAAGCCTCACCAGGCAAACCGGGTTGGAACGAGATGGAAATTACTTTGAAGGGTGACCAAACCATAGTGAAGGTAAATGGTAAGTTGGTAACAGATTTCCATGAGGGTGATCCCGTTCCCCCTAAGGTTGAGGACTATGAGCCAGACCGGGGGCCACGACCAAAAGCAGGTTACATCGGATTACAGAATCACAGTGATGAAGACGAGGTATTTTTTAAGGAAATCAGCTATAAGAAGTTATGAATTATAACTGGAAGATTGTGCATTCCCCGACAATGGTGAATAAAAAAGAGCCAAACATAGCTAGAATGAGTGAGTGATCTCAGATATCTTAGATGGTAGCTCTGAGATCATTTGTATATTGTATGCAAAGCGTACCAAAAAACTAATATAATTATGAAAAGCATCAATGTACAAAGCCCTCGATCGCGTCGGGCATTTTTCAAAAAGGCCTTCGCCGCGCGGCCGCTGGAACATAGGTCTGCCAGCCTCAATTCAAGCGAGTAATTGGCGCTATGATTCTTATGCATTACGGCTAGGGAAGGTGAGATCAAAATCACCAAACTGGAGACTTTTAAAGTCAAACCACGGTTTCTGTTTTTAAGAATCCACACGGATCAGGGAATTACCGGATTAGGCGAGCCTATTACAGAAGGTAGAGCGGACACCTGCGCTGCCGCGGTCCAGGAGATTGCTCCATACCTGGTTGGAAAAGACCCAAGAGGATCATGCACCACTGGCAAGCAATCTACAGGCATACCTTTTACCGGGGAGGTCCAGTGTTGACCAGCGCTTTAAGCGGAATCGAACAGGCATTGTGGGATATTAAAGGAAAAGCCCTGGGTGTGCCAATTTATGAGCTACTCGGTGGGCCAACTCGAGACCGGATCAGAGTATATGCCCACGCCCGTACTCCGGAAAGGATCAAAGAGGCCAAAGCAGAGGGGTACACAGCATTCAAGACTGGGGTTAAAAATGCCAGACAATCCGGTGTGGTAGCTAATCCTAAATTTATCGATGAAGCTACAGAAGCATTTGCTACCCTACGCGAAGCAGTGGGTAAAGACGGAGACATCGGCATTGACTTCCACGGAGCTATTTCTCCTCAAAATGCGGCTTTACTAATACAACGTTTAGAACCCTACCAGCCATTTTTTATTGAAGAACCGGTAAATTGTCAAAATGTAGATGTCATGGCGCAACTGGCTAAAGAGACCCATATACCCATAGCCACCGGCGAACGGATCTTTACTAAATGGGGGTTCAGGGAGATTTTAGAAAAAGGAGCTGCCAGTATTTTACAACCGGATATGTGCCATGCAGGGGGCATTTTTGAAGGACGTCTGATCGCTGGGATGGCTGAGGCCTATTATGCGGCTATTGCTCCTCATAATCCACTGGGTCCTATTTCATTAGCTGCGGGATTGCAGTTGGCTGCTAGCATACCAAACTTCCTGTGCCAGGAACAAGTTACTTTGGGTGAAGGTTATTTGAAAGAGCCCTTCAAAGTATCTGATGGGCACCTGCCATTGCCAACCAAACCAGGGCTGGGAATCGAACTGGATGAGGATGCTCTTGCGGATAAACTTGGACATGATTGGCGAAATCCAGAGACCTATTTGGAGTCGGACGGGTCAGTAGTAGATTGGTAGTGAACTTGGGGCGCATTTTGAATATATCTCTAATTAGGCTATTTTATAATTAAATAAGGTAGTTGTTGTTGAATACCATTCTAAACCACTTAAAACACTACAATTATGAAAACCAAGCAGTTTTTCAATCGCTGTAGCCTACCAACTATCATCCTTGCATTTCTTGTAGTTATTTCCGGATGTGGAAGTGACGAAGAGACACCCCCACCTCCTGCAGGCGCACTTACTGCGGATGCAGGTGATGACTGGAATACCCTCACCGGGGAAACAGTAAATCTAAATGGAAACAGCTCATCTTCTCAACCAGTCGGCCCCTTTACCTTCAACTGGAAGTTCCTCAGTAAGCCATCTGGAAGTTCGGCTGCCTTGGTTGATGCTGATCAAGCCACTCCGTCTTTTCAGGCAGATGCGCAGGGAAAGTACAAAATAGAACTTACCATTTCCAATGATATGACCGATGATCGAGATACAGTTGCCATTGCCGCCTTCTCGGTAGTTACTTTACCTGGCACTTATACTAATATGACGCCTGGCCCAGATGTAGGTATCAGAAAGTTGGCGGTTGCGAAAGATTTACTATATGCTACTTGCGAGTTTACCACCATAGGAGGGATCACAGCTTATAAGATTGCTTGCTACGATGGAACCAGGTGGTGGGCACTGGGTTCCGGTTTAGAAGACGGAAGTATTTTCGATATGATAGAGTTTCAGGACGATTTATATGTAACCGGCCAGTTTGAAATGATAGGAGGAGTTGATGCAAAAAATATCGCCATTTGGGATGGTGTTAATTGGAAAGCAGTAGACACTGGAATTGGTGAGGGCACGGAAGAAGTAGGTTATGCTTTAGAGGTTTTTCAGGAAGAACTATATATCGGAGGCTGGTTCACCAGAGCTGGTGCTGCATCAGTGCTAAACATGGCCAAGTGGGATGGTAATCAGTTCTTTGAAATAGGATCCTTCGAAGAAGGATCTGTGCGGGAACTACAAGTTTATAATAATTCTTTATATGCCGGAGGTTTCTTCGAGAGCTTCACCGGGTCAAATGCTGAATCTATCGCCCGCTATGATGGGTCTCAATGGACTGATTTAGGCTCCACGGAAAATTTGGAGCTTGGATCTACTGGTGTAGTTAGACACATGGAGGTATTCCAAGGTTTGCTATATATTAGCGGTGATTTTGATGTAAGTGGGATAGATATTTCTGAATTGGTTACTTATGACGGTAGTCAATATCGTGATTTTGGAAGAGCGTTTTCTCTATTTGGAGGCAATGAGATCAAAACGCTGTCAGCTTTTCAGAATGGCTTGTATATCGGAGGGTCATTTAATCCTGTGGTTGGCACTCAGGCTAGTAATCTATTAAAATGGGACGGTCAGGATTGGGCCATAATGGCACAAGGAACCGATGGTGTAGTCTTATCCATTCAACCATTTGAAAATCAGTTATATATAGGTGGAGAGTTTGAGCAAGCAGGTGGTCAGGCTGCTGAAAACATCTCCACATGGAATGAGTGATAGATAAGCTCAAGTCTCAAAAGTAAAAAAGAAACTCAGCAAGAATAATTTGGTTATCAGGATCACAGAAAAAGACAATGTAGCAATTGTAACCAGTGAATCCGGTTTGTCTCCTGGCAGCAAATTAGACCACGGATGCACAGTTAAAGAATTAGTACCGCTTGGACACAAAGTAGCTTTATCAAAAATCAGCAAAGGAGAAGCGGTGATTCGCTACGGAGTGCCTATAGGATATGCCAAATATACCATTGATAAGGGGGAATGGGTGAATGAAAAAAAACTAACCCTTCCGGCACCGCCGGATCTTGGTCAACTTCCCAAGCCCTCCAATGATGAATATTCTATGGAGCCGATAACGGGATATACTTTTGAAGGGTACAGAAACAAAAATGGCAGCGTAGGCACGCGCAATATTTTAGCCATTGTTACCAGTGTACAATGTGTGGCCGGATTGGCAGGCCACCTGACCAAAAAAATAAAGAAGGAACTACTCCCCAAATATCCCAATGTAGATAATGTGGTGGCAATTAATCATACCTATGGATGTGGCGTTGCCCTGAACACCCCACTGGCAGAAATTCCTATTCGTACTCTGCAAAACATTCTTAAAAATCCAAATTTCGGCAATGAGGTAATGATACTTGGTCTTGGTTGTGAAAAGCTAAGACCGGAGCAACTCATCAACGAATTGGATGACTCCACCGGGCTAAGAAGAATACTATATATGCAGGATCAGGCTTTCGATGGGTTTGCAGGAATAGTGAAGGGGGCCATGAACATGGCAGAGGACCATTTGAGTAGGTTGGACCAGCGTAACCGGGAAACTTGCCCTGCTAGTGAACTGGTAGTGGGCATGCAATGTGGAGGCAGTGACGGTTTATCAGGTATAACAGGAAACCCGGTGGCAGGCTATACCGCTGATCTGATTGTAAGAGCTGGTGGCAGTGTGATGTTTTCTGAAGTCACTGAGGTCCGCGATGCTGTACATTTGCTGACGCCGAGAACCGTTAATGATCAAGTGTATCATGCGCTTATTGAGGAAATGAAGTGGTACGATGATTATTTGGAGGCAGGAAAGACAGATCGCAGTGCCAATCCTACTCCTGGTAATATAAAAGGCGGTTTGAGCAATGTTGTGGAAAAAGCCATGGGATCCATAGCTAAGTCTGGTACAAGTCCTATCGTGGATGTTATTCCCCCAGGTAAACGGGTTAAAAGGAAAGGTCTCTCATTTGCAGCCACTCCCGCTAGTGATTTCGTTTGCGGTACACTTCAACTTGCTGCTGGGACGAACTTGCAGGTCTTTATTACCGGCAGAGGTACACCTTATGGTCTTTCTATGGTCCCGGTGGTTAAAATGAGTACTAATACTAGATTGAGTACCAGGTGGCACGACCTAATTGACATAGATGCCGGTCAGGTTGCCAGTGGAGAAAAAAATATTGAAGAAATGGGTTGGGAGTTGTTTAATTACATTTTGGAAGTAGCCAGTGGCAATAAGCAGGTGGCTTGTGATAAATTAGGGCTTCACAATGATTTGGTCTTGTTTAATCCGGGACCGATAACATAACAATTGACCAAGAGAAGCTTGCAGATAGACTTGAACACCATTGACGCATCCCGGAGACCTACCTGGAATCGTATGGGTCTATCAAACCCAATGCTGGAAAGGGACATTGGGCTAGGCTGTATAGTATGTACTAAAATTTAAAAGTAAGAATAGTTTAATTTCAAAATCTTGCTGATTTTTGCTTAAAATAAAATCACCATGTCAATACTTAACCAACCATACCAACTAACAGATGATCAGATCGAGTTTTATCAAAAGCATCGGTACATCAAATTAAAAAATGTATTTGATGCTGATACTCTGGGTCATTTTGGCCAGGTGATCTCACGTAAAGTGGACGAAATGAATCAAGAGCACCGACCGGTTGAAGATCGTGATACCTACGGGAAGGCATTCTTGCAACTTTTTAATCTCTGGCGTGAAGATGATCAGATAAAGGAGCTGGTATTTTGTAAAAGGTTAGGAGGGATTGCTGCCGAGTTATTGCGGGTGGAAGGAGTGAGGATGTACCATGATCAGGCACTTTTCAAAGAGGGAGGGGGAGGTATCACTCCCTGGCATGCTGATCAATATTATTGGCCACTAAGTACAGATAAAACCATTACTGCCTGGATCCCGCTACAGGCCACCCCACTTGAAATGGGTCCGCTGGAGTTCAGTGCCGGCAGTCACCAGATTGTTGAAGGAAGGGAATTAGCGATTAGCGATAACAGTGAGGCAATTTTGGATGAAAAACTTCGGGTAACCGACTTTAAACATGTGATTGAACCTTTTGATCTGGGGGAGGTGAGTTTTCACTCCGGGTGGATATTTCATCGTGCCGGGGCAAACACTACTGGACAAATGCGCAAAGTGATGACCGCCATTTATATGGATAAGGACATGATGCTTAAGGCCCCGGAAAACGATAATCAACAAGCCGACTGGGAGACCTGGTGCCCGGGGGCTAAAATAGGAGCCAAAATTGATACGCCTTTGAATCCTGTTATTGGGTAGAATTAGTTGTTTTGGGTTGCGAGTTCCTCATACACTTGGTGCTCAATACTATTGCTCAATTGTTAATTGTTAATCCCCAACTATTCTAAGCGCAATATAAGGCACTACATTAAACACTATAATCAATAGTTTATGAAATGCCATAGCCGAGTAGTGAATGATGTCCATTTCTTCAACGGGTATATCAATTACCAGGCTTTGTACTTGATATACCCAATCATGGGCAAATATCATCCATAATACCCACCATAAAAGGAGTCCGATGTTGAGTACGATGCACCAACCAAGGATCGAACGAATTTTTTCAATTGTCATCTTTTTAAGTTTAGTGGTAAATAGGGTAATATTGAAGCATCCCAAAAACCTTCTAGTCTTCCTTTTTATTACCGCTGAATTTGTTAGCAGCGTCTTTAAGGAATGGAAATGAAAAACTAAATATAATCCGCAAGCGGCTCCACTTGAAAGAACCGGTTTCATCCTGATCAAAGATACCATCATCCCCTTCTTCAGGAAAATCTACGGGTCGTGCAAATTCCTGTTTAGCGCTGGTATATGCAGCGCCCAGGGTAACGTCGGCACGTTTTAATGAAAGTACTACTCCTCCTGCAAAATGGAAGAAGTCCGCCGAAAAAACCGTATTATTAGCCTCAGGTTGGTTTTCAGTGAATCCGGTTTTTATTTCAGGTGCCGCTGAAAAATCGCTACTTACACTGAGGTAGGTGCTTAGTTTGTCGCTAAAGTAAATTTGCGTACCTATTCCAAAATTAATAACGCTTTGTAGATCGTCCACCAATACAAAACTGATAGTGTCTCCATCACTTTGACTAATATGTGGTGTTGCCTCCAGTAAAGTATATTTTGATACGCCATTGTACCATTCCCCACTAAGGTGGAGCTCACTTTTGTTTAGTGGAAAGGAAATACCTCCACCAATTGCCAAGGGGATGTCGGTAATCTGTGGAAATATTATCCTGTCGGCTAGTAGAAAACCGATCGGGAATGGTCGATACACCGTCTATTCCACTAAAAAATTCTTCGAAATTGTAAGTGCCTTTACTGCCGATTTGAACGGATGGTGTAGTTAGTGTGAGCCCCCAATTAAAAAATTTGTTTTCTCCTGCAACACCCAACTTCCAGAGCATGCCGTAATCTTCGATACTATAATTGCGATCAAATTGATACTGGAGCACATCACCAGACTCAGTTAAAGCCTGGAGTTCGATCAGTGTTCCCTTTCTTGATTTCAATCTGGTAATACTTGAGGTAATTCCAATGCTCAATTTATCGCTGAAAGGGTAGGACCATGTTAACGAGTACCACTCTTCCTTAACTTTCTGATTGAAGCGAATATTGGCTCCCAAAATACTCTTCGCCGGGAAAATTCTCAAGTACATTTCCAAGCACCTCATTGCGGTAATTAAAGTCAATGTCTATATTTTGGCGTTGTAGAATGGAATAACCAAAGTGATGGCCTTTTAAAAACCCCACTTTGAAGGTTCCTGCCACAAAGCTAGGCACACTTCCAAAACTGGACTTTGACCGATTGGCTCCCTCTCCAACCGCGTCTTCGAACTTGATTTTAGTAAGTTCAAATACATCAACATTCAACAGAAAAGCAGGGTTTTCAATTAGTCCAAGCCGCCCTGGATTATAGTATAGTGCACCAAGATCATTTACCCCGCCGATGGCGGAGTTACTTAGCAATATGGATTTTGTTCCGTACTGCTGTGTCCAGTAATGACCATCCTGTGCTGTAAGCGCTTGCCCACAGAACAGGACAAATAAAGTACATATTGAAAATAAGTAAAACTTCACCAGGGTAATTGTTTGGCATAAATAGGCATTCAATATACTTAATTAGTTTATTCATAACTAGATGGCGAATGCTGATGAAAGCACTTTCTTGAAAATATTTAATATTTTTGGGCCATGAAATTATCAATAGAATAAGACCCTAAGCCCGACTTGTTCTTGAAAGGCCTGAAATTAAAAATATTAGATGATATTGGATAATTGATCTATGAAGCAACCTAAAAATCAAAGCGATATGACCACAAGATGCGTATTTATATTAGCAATAATACTTTACATTCCCTTAATAGGTGCCAGCCAGGATCCTGAAGGACCTGAAAGATTTGAAAAGAGTATCAGGGAATTTGAACAGCTAGACAAAGAAATGCCTTTCCCTGATGGTGCTGTGCTTTTTGTGGGGAGTTCATCCATCAAAATTTGGGACAGCCTTGATGAAGACTTTCCGGGAGTAAAAGCAGTTAATCGTGGATTTGGAGGATCTCAATTTTCGGACCTGTTGTATTTCATTGACCGTGTGGTTACCTGTTATAAGCCCTCAAAGATTTTTATATATGAAGGTGACAATGATATAGCTGCCAAAGAAAAAGTACAGGACATTGTCAAAGAAGCTAAGCAAGTCCGTGAAATCATTGCACGCGAACTTCCGGGGGTGCAGGTTCTGTTTATTTCGGCCAAGCCCAGTGTAGCCCGTTGGAAGCTTAAGAAAAAATATATGCAACTGAACAGTGAACTAAGTCTTTATGCTGGCCGTACCCCTTTTACCGGATTTGTCAACGTTTGGACCCCGGCTATTGACGCTTCTGGTGAGGTAATAAAAGACATTTTTTTTGGAAGACAACCTTCATATGAATGCAAAAGGATATGCTATTTGGAAGAAAGCTATTGAGCCATTCCTTTGAAAATGAGTAAGTGGACTTAGGTAAATCTCCAATCAGCTATATTATCCAAAGGGTAGATCGGCCGGGGTATCTTTTTATAATTTAAACGAGATACATCAAGTTCCGTGGTACCGGCGGTGCTCACATTAAAGGTTTTCCGATTATATAAACTGTACATTACCCGGAAGGGAAACAAGTTCTTGACTACTACAATATCCGCCTTCCAGAGACTCAGACCTAAACTCGTGAAAAAACTGGGACTAAATGCCGGGCAAGGCAATTCGGTAAGGACCAGAAAAATATTAGCATGTCGTATTACAGCTGTTTTGCCAAATTTAGTTTCAGTTTTTTTGATTAGCGTACCATGAAAAACCATTGAGACATTGTATTCTTTTTCAAGTTTTTGGCCTAGTGCAAGTTTTACCTCAAGCCCGATTTCGGAGTTGAAAACACTTTGCACTTCTTCCTGATCACGTAGGGGAACATACGACCTTAGCTTGGGTGCATGCTGTAATAAATAATTTAAGATATGCGTATTTTCACCGGGCCCACCTGCTGCCACAATATCCGATATATCACAAAAGACCGTGGTTCCAAACTTTCTTCGCCAAGTCATCTGCTGGAGCGTTTGTACTGCTTTCTCTACAGACACCGGATCGGGATGTTTGTGATCTTTAACTGACCAATTCATGTCGGCAAGCTCTTCTGTCAGTTCTTGTGCTAATTGAGCGTCATTGTCAGTAACAGCAATGCAGCTCCAACCTATTTCTTCATCATCCAACCAAATGTGTGACATGAAATTAGAAACGCTGAGCACTCCAGGTCGCCTTTCCATCTTTTTCATTGCACCAAATACCTTCCTCATTGGTTTCAAGAAATCGATAGTCATCCCACCTGCCTTGAGCAGAGGCATTTTCAGGTAAGCCATGGTAGGCTTTACCTTTTCTTCTATAGTATCCATAAGTAAACGTGCTGCTTTGGTGCCTACCTTGAAATGATCTCGGTGAGGGTTGGTATGGTAGGCATTGATAAAAGTGGCTAGTCTTACTTTCTCTTTGGTAATATTGGCATGCAGATCATAACTGACGCCAATAGGTATTTGGTCTCCAACAATTCGTCGAACTGCTGCTAATAAATGACACTCGGGATCACGCATGCCCTCAACGCCCATGGCACCATGCATGGACATGTATACACCGTCTATTCCATCAATTTCTTTCAGTTTCCCTATAATGTAGTGGTAGAAATGCAGATAAACATCCGCTTGAATTGGCCCACCAGAAGTTGCCCAGGCTGAAAGTATGGGAATCGTGGTAAATCGATGCTGTCCTTTTCGTTTTACTGCGTTGATGAATCCGGCTAATTGAAATTTTTTATAGTCTTTGATCCCATGAGTAAACACTTCCTCTCCATAGTATAAAGCCAGTGATTCAAACTCTCTTATAGTGGTAGGTACCCGAGAAAAAGAGTTGGTTTCCTGATGTAATTCTATGAGGGCAATTTGCTTAGTCATAAATACTTTATTTAAGAAGAGTCTAAATTAGGAAGATTATTTAATAGTGGAAGTTAGTGACCGCTGGGCTTTTATTTTGTTTTCGGGCAAAAGCAGGAGCTTTTCGCTAATTTTATACATAAATTCAATTCATTGAAACTGTTCATAAAATTCTCTTTATTCATACTCTCAGCTGCTATACTGATTGCTCTAGCAGTGATACTACAAACTGTAGACCCCGCCCAGAGACCACCTGAATTTGAACCTTACGTTTTTGCCGACACCCTGGCAAATCGAGATTATGATCTGGACAGCTTAAGAGCAATCTTAGGGGATGCGAAAGGCCTCCCGAAAGGATTTGAAGTAGCGGCAGCCATCGCTTATTCTGCATACCCGCAGTTAAAAGATGCTCGTATTGACATGATACTTACCGACTATGGCCCGCCCATGATGGCGGACATTGATGTCTGGTCCCTTTTCGGTCCCAGGAAGAATCGTCTATATCAGATTAAGCTGAATGACGCGGTAAGCACATTTTTTGATCCGATTCTGCTTCGTTCCCTTCCTTTTGATGCGCAGGTAGGAATATTAGCTCATGAACTGGGCCATGTGGCTTACTACCATCAACTAAACCTATTTCAAATTGGTAAATGGGGGTTTAATTACCTCCAAAGTGATGAATTTCACGCCACCCACGAACGTACCACCGACCTGATGCCAGTCTACCATGGATTGGCCAGTCAGATCTATCAATATGCGCACTTTGTTCGCAATGATCCCAGTTGCATGGAATTTTACACGAATGGAAAAGAATTTATGGATAAGTTTTATATGACTGATAAAGAACTGTTGGAAGTGATTAGTAGATACCAATAATTTAACTAAGTTAATAGTATGAATATGAATAGAACACCCCCGCTAAATCTTACAGTTTTCGCCTTAACTATGCTCCTTTGCTCTAGTCTAATTGCTCAGGACCCGGATAATTCAGGATTCATTCCGCTTTTTAATGGCGAGAACCTGGATGGTTGGATTGGAAATAAGGAATTCTACCGCGCTGAAAATGGCATGATCGTGGTAGACCCTGAGGATGAAGGTGAAGGGAGCGGTGGTAATCTTTATACTGAAAATGAATACAGCGATTTCATTTTTCGGTTTGAATTTCAATTAACACCTGGAGCCAACAATGGACTGGGAATTCATGCTCCAATAACTGACGATGTGGCCTATTCGGGTAAAGAGCTACAAATCCTTGACAATACAGCTTCCAAGTACGCCAATCTGGAACCCTATCAGTATCATGGATCAGTGTATGGAATCATACCGGCGAAGCGTGGATACCTTAAACCCGTTGGTGAATGGAATGAACAGGAAGTGATGGTCAAAGGCTCGAAAATAAAAATTGCCTTGAATGGAACCACCATAGTTGATGGCGATTTTATAGAAGCCAGTAAAAACGGTACCATGGATGGCAAAGATCATCCAGGACTTCAACGTACCAAAGGTCATATCGGCTTCTTGGGGCATGGAGATGTGGTAAGGTTCCGGAATATTCGCATCAAGGACTTAAGTGAGTGACAAGACGCTATCATTGGAAGTGCTCTTACCAGTCACATATTCATCGTAAGTTCCCAATTTGTCAAGGAAATTCTCCGGGTTGATTTCAACAATTCGATTGGCAATAGTTTGCACGAAAGTATGATCATGCGAAGTGAATAAAATGGTCCCTTTAAAGTTTCTTAGAGCATTATTTAAAGCAGTAATTGATTCCAGGTCCAGGTGATTAGTTGGTTCATCCAATATCAATAAATTGGGCTCTTGCAACATCATTCTTGATATCATGCACCTCACTTTTTCTCCCCCTGATAAAACGTTGGTCCTCTTTAAGGATTCTTGTCCCGAAAACAACATTTTTCCCAGGAATCCCCGTATATACACTTCGTCCTTTTCTTTATCGCTGTATTCCCTTAGCCAATCAATTAATGTTTCATTGGTGCTGAAATAGCTTTCATTTTCATTGGGCAGATAGGCTTTGGTTATGGTCTGCCCAAATTTAAAGGTACCGGAACTAGCCTCTAGTTCTCCTACTAATACTTGAAACAAAGTAGTAATTGATAGGCTATCTTTGGATACAAAGGCAATTTTGTCTCCCTTGTTTATAAAAAGGTCAATATTTTTAAATAGCGATTTGCCTTCATTTTCTTTGCTCAATGACTTAATTTCCAAAATTTGATCACCCGCGGGCCTGGCCTGACTAAAAATGATGGCAGGGTACTTTCTTGATGACGGATGGATCTCCTCTATGCTTATTTTGTCTAATAACTTTCTTCTACTGGTAGCCTGACGGGATTTAGAGGCATTAGCACTAAATCGTGCGATAAATTCTTGAAGTTCCTTCTTCTTTTCTTCTGCTTTTTTGTTTGAAGTATTTCGCTGATTTAAAGCCAGCTTACTGGATTCATACCAGAAAGTGTAATTACCCCTAAATAGTTTGATAGATGAGAAATCTATATCAGCTACATAAGTACAAACGGTATCCAAAAAGTGTCTGTCGTGTGAAACAACGATCACTGTATTCTTAAACTCTAACAGGTAGTTTTCCAACCAGGTAACTGTATGAATGTCTAAGTCGTTTGTTGGCTCATCAAGAATCAATACATCTGGATTCCCAAATAGTGCCTGAGCTAGTAACACCCTTACTTTCTGATGACCATTTAAGTCTTTCATCAATTTAAGATGGAGGCTCTCTTCTATATTAAGTCCACTTAACAGGGCTGCCGCATCTGATTCAGCATTCCAGCCATCTATTTCAGCAAACTCTGCCTCCAAATCGGATACTTTGTTCCCATCTGCTTCCGAAAAATCAGCTTTGGCATATAGTTCCTCTTTTTCCTTCATAATGTTCCAAAGCTTCGAATGGCCCATTATTACGGTATCTAATACTGCAAACTCATCGTATTCAAAGTGATCTTGCTTGAGTATCGCCATTCTTTTCCCAGGCTCTATACTAACACTTCCGGAATTTGGACTGATTTCACCAGACAGTATTTTAAGGAACGTTGATTTTCCGGCACCATTAGCACCTATAATTCCATAACAATTTCTGCCTGTGAATTTGATATTGACATTGTCAAAAAGAATTCTTTTGCCGTATTGAAGGGAGATGTTCTCAGTTGCTATCATATGATCTCACAATTTTTAAAGCGCAAAAGTACGTGTTTTGTTGAATTTTAAGAAGAAAACCCTAAATCTTCTTGGCTTTAAATATTGGTGAGTGCGACTCTCTATTATTAAAGATGCTTCAGCCAAATATTCTGATTCAATCCCAAAACCATTACCCGGTTTTAAGTTCATGACAATGACGCTAATCAATTCCAAAGGAAAGGAACGTCAACGTTTTTATCATAAGTTTTCTAAAGATTATGGAGAAGTCGAGAAGCTGACTATGTTTTTAAATCACTTAATATTTTTGTAGGTGATCAAGGTACATTTGGTCAATACAATCATAACAATATGGTTTACACTAGAATTAAATACAGCTTCTAATTTGGGTTGTTGCTTATAAAACCATTTAACTTAATGTAGGAATTAATTTAATAGTAATGAAAAACTTAATATTTAGTACTATTGTGGCCTTAACTCTTTTTGGCTGCACAGGAGTAAAAGTAACTACCGCCTTTGATCCTAAAATAGATTTTAGTCAATATCAGTCCTTTTGTTGGCTTCAAGGATGCGATGTGAAATACCAGGGGCCAGATTATGGCTATGATCCCAGTATGTTTATTAATGTCCAACAAGCGATAAAAGAAGAGCTTGAGTCAAAAGGTTTAGTCAATGATGAAAATTCTCCTGATTTAATAATTGGTTTTCATGTGATTATGGAAGAGCAACAATCAGTAATTGCCAATAGTCCGGAAATGCTGGATCCGTATCATCAGGAAATAAGATATTGGGATGAATATGACGACTATTATACTCAGGAGGTTTACAGATTTCTTGAAGGATCATTGGTTATTGATTTTATTGATGCAAAGAAAGGGAATGTAATATGGCAGTCAAACGCCAGGAGATATATGGAACTCATCCCTGATCTGGATAAAGAGGATATAAGAAAAGGTGTGGCTAAAGCCTTAAAAAAATACCCTCCTGAAAATTAATAATGTACTAAAAGTAGGTAGAAAATACGCATGTTGGAATCCGTCATTCGGTTTAGCTTGAAAAACAAGCTAATTGTTTTATTATTTACCTTTTTTGTGGTTGCTTTTGGCATCTACGCTCTGATTAATATTCCCATAGGGGCGGTACCAGACATTACTACTAATCAGGTTCAGGTAATCACCACTTCTAGAGACCTGTCGACCCAGGATGTTGAACAATTCATCACCTATCCGGTGGAGTTGGAGATGGCCAATCTGCCTGGAGTAACCGAGATTCGGTCAATTTCAAAGTTCGGACTATCAGTAGTGACCATCGTGTTTGAAGATAAAATGGGTACATATCTTCCCAGGCAGCTTATTGCTGAAAAAATCAAACGAGCATCCGAACAAATTCCCGAAGGGTTTGGCACCCCCGAAATGGGTCCTATTACCACCGGTTTGGGTGAAATATACCAATACGTACTCGATGTTGATCCAGCCTATAAGTCAAAGTATTCAGTGATGGATTTGCGCACAATTCAAGACTGGGTGGTCAAGCGTCAATTATCAGGAATTCCTGGGGTAGTAGAAGTAAACACCTGGGGAGGGTTTCTCAAACAATATGAGGTGACACTAAATCCGGAAAAATTAAAAGCACTCGACATATCGACAATAAATGTTTTCAATGCATTAGAAAAAAAACAATAGTGTTGCCGGTGGTGGATATATAGAAAAGGGCAATCAGAGCTACTTTATAAGGGGAGAGGGATTAGTAGGCTCTATTGAAGATATTAAAAATATTGTGGTTGACTATCGAAATAATCTACCAATATATGTGAAAGATCTTGGAGAAGTTGGATTTGGATATGCCACTCGTTTTGGAGCAGTAACCGCTAATGGTGAAGGTGAAACAGTGCTGGGGCAGGTGATGATGTTGAAAGATGCCAACTCCAATAAAGTGATCGAGGCAGTTAAAGAGCGGGTTTCCGAGGTACAGTCCACCTTACCCCCAGGTATTTCTATCAACCCATTTTTAGAAAGAAGCGAACTAATTGCAAAGACCACATCTACTATAACTGAGAACTTAGTGTATGGCTGCTTAATAGTAGTTTTTGTGGTGGTTCTGCTCTTGGGAAATGTGCGATCTGGTTTGGTGGTGACATCTGTTATTCCCCTTTGTTTACTATTTGCAATTTCGATGATGTACCTATTTGGAATCGATGCTAATCTAATGAGCCTTGGCGCCATTGATTTCGGCATAATCATCGATGGTGCAGTAATAATTGTCGAGTTTATTGCATTTCAAATCACTAGCAAAAGGACGGAATTTGTTTCCCTAACTAAAGAACAACAAGGACCGTTTATTGATCAGGTAACTCATAACGCTACCTCCAAAATGATGCGATCAGCCGTTTTTGGGCAATTGATTATCATTATAGTTTTCATTCCAATCCTATCCCTGGCCCATGTAGAGGGTAAGATGTTTAAGCCCATGGCGCTAACATTTTGTTTTGCCCTGATAGGTGCCATGATCTTTTGCTTTACCTATATTCCGGTGGTGGCGAGTCTCTTTTTAAGGCCTTCCAAACAAGATGGATTCAATATTTCAAAGCTGCTGATGACCTTTTTTGAGAAACTCTACAGGCCGATATTAATCTGGTCCCTACTGCATCGGAAAACAATAATGTCATTATCGGTCGGCCTGATGATGGGTGTAGGTTATTTGTTCACTACTATGGGAGGCGAATTCATGCCTACACTGGACGAAGGAGATTTTGTTATTCAACCAATTTTAAAAACAGGTACTTCATTAAGCAAAACTGTAGAGATAATCACAGAAATAGAAAAGGTCGTCAAATCCTTTCCAGAGGTAGAACAGGTAATTACTAGAATAGGAGCAGCAGAAGTTCCTACAGACCCAATGTCAATGGAAGAGACAGATGTGATATTCACGTTAATAGATAAAAGTGAATGGACTACTGCTAAGACAAAAGATGAGCTTGCTGATAAGATCAAACAAGCGCTGATTGCCAAGATTCCAGGGGTGGATTATGAATTTACCCAACCTATTGAAATGCGATTTAATGAGCTTATTACCGGTGTACGTGCAGACTTGGCCATTAAAGTATTTGGGGAGGATTTGGGTATTTTAGCTCAAAAAGTACTTGAAATTGAAAAGTTAATACAACAAGTAGAAGGCGCTTCTGATATAAGTGTTGAGAAAACCGCTGGATTGCCACAAATGAGGGTACAATATGATCGGAGAAAAATCGCGCAGTATGGCCTCAATATTAAAGACGTGAACGAGGTGATCTCTTTGGGATTTGCGGGAAAAGTTGCGGGTAGTGTTTTTGAAGGAGAAAAAAGATTTGACCTGGTGGTACGTTTTTCGGAAAATTTTAGAAAAGACATTAAAAACTTGGAAAATACCTTCGTTTCGCTGCCTTCAGGTGGACAGATACCATTAAGCGTATTAGCAGATATAACCTATACTACAGGACCAGCCAAAATATCACGTGATGATACCAAGCGACGAGTGGTGGTAGGAGTGAACGTTCGAAATCGAGACCTGGAATCCGTGGTGGAAGATGTTCAAAGACTAATTAAAAACCACATAGATCTACCGCCAGGTTATACTATTACCTATGGTGGTCAATTTGAAAATCTCAGGAGTGCTAGGGACCGATTAAGTTATGCGGTTCCAGTTGCCTTGGCCCTAATCTTCCTTTTACTTTTTTTTGCCTTCCAATCAATTAAAGAAGCCCTGTTGGTTTACAGTGCTATTCCATTAGCTGCTATTGGAGGGGTTTTATTACTATGGGCCAGGGGAATGCCCTTTAGTATTTCAGCGGGAGTGGGATTTATAGCCTTATTTGGTATTGCGGTGCTTAACGGGATTGTGTTGATAGATCATTTCAAAGAATTGAAACGAGAAAATATATCTGATATTAAAGAAAGAATTCTGTTAGGTACCAAACAGCGCTTAAGACCGGTGTTGCTGACAGCCTCGGCCGCGGCCTTGGGTTTCCTTCCCATGGCAGTATCTACATCGGTAGGCGCCGAAGTTCAGCGACCGCTGGCCACCGTAGTAATTGGGGGTTTGGTCACTGCCACCTTACTCACTTTAATTGTGTTGCCGGTGCTGTATTCCATATTTGATAACATTGAAATTTCCTTCAAACCGAAACCTAAGGCACTTGTGCTGGTGTTCTTAGTGATCCCCTTGTTTAGCTACGCACAAGAAAAAGGGCTAACGCTGGAACAGGCCATCCAACTGGCAAAATCAAATAACGCAAGGTTAAAATCGTCAGAATTGTCCATCCTGAAAAGTGAGGCATTAATTGGAACAGCATTTAATTTTGAAAAAACCAATGTTTATTACAACTACGATGAAAGTAACCTGGCCAGGAATGACCAGCCGTTGAAAGTATGGGGAGTGAAACAAAATTTTCAATTCCCATCAGTATATTCATCGCAACAGAGATTACAAAAAAGTGCTGTTCGTTTACAACAACATCAATATGCCATGGAAGAGATGTTATTGGTTAAAAACGTTTCATCTGCCCATAACCAAATTACCTATTTGAAACGGATTCAGGAGGACTATCAATATTTGGATAGTTTATATGATCATTTTTCCAAGGCTGCTAATCGTCGGTTCGAACTGGGAGAAGGAAATTATTTACTCAAACTCACTGCAAATAACAAACAAAACGAAGTATCCCTGCAACTTAGACAGCTGGAAAAGGACCTTGAGTCTGCTTATGCAGAATTATCCCGGTGGATTCAAAACGAAGAAATTTTTGAAGTTATAAAAGTACCTTTCGAAAAGTTGACTTTGCAATTTCCCGATACCGCCAATCACCCGGGGTTTATGTTTTATTTGGAAGCATTGACTTCAGCTAAGGAAGCAGCGCAGGTGGAGAAAAACAAAATGCTTCCGGATATACAGTTGGAATACTTTCAGGGGACCAACAATGCTCTAAATGCGGATACTTATAGTGGCTTCCAGGTTGGCTTAGGCATTCCAATCTTGTTTGGAAACCAAAAGGCACAGATAAAAGCCTCAAAAATCGAAAAAGAGCGAATCCTCCAGGAAACAAAAAACTATAGAAAAGTAATGGAGGGAAGGCTGCAACAACTTTCAGCAGAGCTAAGCAAGCAGGACGAGGCATTAGTCAATTATGAACAACGGGGAAGAAATCTGGTTAAAGAGATCATACATGCAGCAAGTAGATCATTGGAAGGAGGGGAGATCGATTTCTTTCAATATATCCTGTCGATAGACAGTGCAGTTAAAATCGAAATGAATTATTTACAAAGTCTGCGTAGATACAATGATATTATATTGAATATCAATTATATAATTAACTAATATTAATGTAATGAATGGCTTAAAATTAACCATAATTTTTGTTGGCCTAATCACTTTTCTTTTCTCTTGCGGTGATGAGAAAAAGGGCATGTCCATTCAAGAGAATCTAAACCCTTTAGATGGTAAGATTTATGTTTCAAATGATCTCTTTGAATCATCCGGAATGAAATTGGGAAGTTTATCGGAACAGCGCCTTTCAACTTCAATTTCAACCAGAGGTTTTATCGATGTTCCACCTGGAAATAAGGCATCTGTCAGCCCCTATCATGGCGGTTATGTAAGTGATATCGATCTTCTTCCTGGTCAAACAGTTAAAAAGGGTCAAATACTATTCACTTTGCAAAACCCAGATCTTATTGAAATGCAACAGCAGTATATGGAAACCAAAGAACAGTTAGCCTACCTGCAAGCTGATTATGAACGCCAAAAAATACTTTCAGATGAAAATATTTCCTCTAAGAAAAATTTTCTTAAAGCCGAGTCCGATTATAAAGTTATGCTTGCAAAATATACCGGATTACGGGAAAAATTAAAGTTGATCAACATTTCTGTGGCAAGGGTAGAAGCAGGGCACATAACCAGCACAATCCCTGTATATGCACCCATAAGTGGCTTTATAACAGAGGTTGCTGCTATCAGAGGGTCCTTTATTCATGCTTCAGACGAGGCGGTTCGGATCACCAATACCGATCATATTCACCTGGAGTTACAAGTTTTCGAGAAAGATGCCATGCATGTTCAAGAGCACCAACCAATTAGTTTTAAAGTCCCTGAATCAGGGAATGAGCTATTTCATGGCGCTGTCCATCTGGTTGGGAAATCTGTTGACGGGGAAGCCAGAACCATAAATGTTCACGGGCATATAGCAGAGGAGGATGAAAAACTATTTATTCCGGGTATGTTCGTGGAAGCGGAAATAGAACTGGAAAGTCAGTTGGTTACCTGTCTTCCTGAAAGTGCTATTGTCAACTCGGGAGGCACGGACATGGTGCTGGTCAGAATTATTGATACTAAAGATAGTAGTGCTGATATTATTTTTGAACCACAAGAAGTTACACTGGGAAAAAAATCAGGTATATGGGTAGAAATATTGAATAAGGATGAATTTGTGGGCAAAGAAATATTGTTGTTGGGGGCATTTAACTTAATGGGACGCTGACTTTTAATTAATGCAATTCCTGATTAACTACTTTTCCACTAAGGCTAGTTTGCTACTCTCTTTTGGCCATAGATAAAACCACATGCCAGTTTGTTCCTGAATATCGATCAAACGGTTATGAGTTTCCACTGAGCGTAAGCCTATTTCTTTTCTAAACCGATCACATTTGGCTAGATCCTGCGCTCCCAATTCAGTAAGATAACCATAAGACCTTGTTTTCCGATCGCTTTCAACAGTTATAAACCATTCATTGATAAGGGCAAAGTGATATGGTGACAATTCTCCTCTGCCAATAGCAGAAAATAACATAGGTTTCAGGTGTTGATACATAGTATCTTTTTTGCAAAATGCTTGCGAGATTTGATTGCGACGAGCGACAATACCCCACATCCAGAATTCATTTCCAATTAGCTTTTCTCCCGGATAACCGTCACATTCAAGGATTTCAATTAACCTATGAAGGCGCAATTCATTTTTTGGCGCAAATTTTTTCTCCCCATATTTTGCCTGGGCTTTTTCACTAAACCTGAATATGGCCAGAAGAGCCTTAGATTGATCCTTCCAACTCATTTTTCGAACTTCCCAACGCAGTTCGGATTTAATTCGATCAGTATAAACGGTACGTAGCGAATCGTATTGAATTGATTTAAATTCCTTTGTTTTTCTCAGGTCTTTGAGAAATTTGTTTTTTCTGAAATGCTTCATTTTCCAACCACCAGCCATTCCATATTTCAGGAATTCGCAGGCTTTTCCGTTATCATCCAGATGCCATGCAAGCTGGGTTGCCACCTGATAATCTCGTAAGAACACAAATGAATAAGTATTAAACACTTGCTCGTAAACTTCCAGAGCGCGCTCAAAAGATTTTTCTGAGATCAATTCTTCAGCGTATGCTATCTGATTGTGGTATTCAAGGTAGTCATTACTTTGGTTGGCCCTGATATCCAAGAAATTCAGGAGAACAACTATAAAAACAGTCAAGACGGTTGTCTTCAATTTACCCAGTGTTTAAACGAAATGTTTATCGAAGGTAAAATAATGGAAATACTTGCCAGGTATATTATCACCGCAGTTAAAATTTGTTAAGATTCAAGTTAAAAAATGTTAATATGTAAAGGGAAGTGTCAATCATCCAGGAAAATTGTTTTGTTGATTACAGGAGAAGGGAAAGAAAAAGCCAAACAGCACCCGCTACCAAAGGTTGCTATTTGCCTATTTTCCACTTTTTTTCAATTTAATTGATTCTGAATTGATACAATACCTTAGTTTACTTGGTTCTGGTCCATCTGGGAATACATGACCCAAATGCCCATCACAGGTGTTGCACATCACTTCCACCCTTATCATCCCAAAGGATTTATCAGCTTCATATTTGATGGCATTCTCTTTTATCGGTTGGGTGAAACTAGGCCATCCCGTACCTGATTGGAATTTAATAGTTGAATCAAACAGTTTTGTGTCACAGCATACACAAGAATATATGCCCGGATCATGTACGCTGCATAGCTCGCCACTAAAACTTCTTTCAGTACCTTTCTGACGGGTTATTCGAAATTGTTCCGGGGTTAACAGTGTCTTCCATTCTTCTGTGGTCTTTTCGACACGAAAGTCCGGTTTAAGGTTGCCATTATTAGTGAAATCAATCACTTCTTTCCATGTTATCATTTCGTCCTTCATTATTATTTAATGCAATAAGTCGCAGTACACTTAAATTTTACCATCTTTCCATTTAGTTACAACTATTTGCTCTGAAACCTTGCTACTGCCATCTTCACGCAGTTCTAAGCGCTGTGGTTTATGATTTGGGCAAAGGGGACATATATCGATAGCTGTGGTAATCATCCGTGTAATGTGGTTATAAATATTTCAGGCCTTTGAAAAAACATTTGCTTTTACTTAATAACTTCTATCTTTACATTCAAATATTGCGAAACTTTAATTAAAATAATTATGACCTCTATCTTGAATAAGTTTAAATCATTGGCCATTGGAGTAATGGCAGTTTTATTTTTTATGGGTATGACCCTGAACTCCTGTAGTACTCAAGACAAAGGATCGGATTCGGAAAACGTTGAAGCCGCCGCTGAAAGCGAAGAACACCCAGAAGGTGAAGATGAAGAACATCCTGAAGGTGAAGATGAAGATGAAGAACATCCTGAAGGTGAAGAAAAGGATAAAGAAGAGAAGTAGATAATTAACTACCCGGGTTGGCTCTGGTAAATGAGAAGGTGGTTTCGACATAACCCGGTTCACCTTCGATTTCCAGGACCGGGTAGGCCAAAAAGTTTATAGGACCAGACCGGGGTGTGGGATCAGGGGCAAGGTCTCTGCCCCGGCTAAGTTCAATACGGTTTGCCGGATGATGCCCGAAGTAATAAGTCGCCAGAGCGGTGTACTTATTCCCTTCGCTGATATCAACCGGCCACCATTTGTCCTCGGCGTAGAATTCTGCCCAACAATGGTATCCGTCCACCTCTCCGTCATTTCGTTCAGAAGGAATGGCGGCTCCCACGGCAAAGCGGGCGGGTATTCCAGCTGACCTTGACAAGGAGATGAAAAAGGAGTGAAATTCCGTACAATTGCCTGACTTTGAATCACATGCGTAGTTGGCATCTCCGGTGCCATAGATTCCTTCTTTGGCGTAGCGCATATTATCTATAATATAGTCATACAGGGCTCTTGCTTTGGTGAGTGGGCTATTGGCTTGCTTTTCTCTGATTATCTCGTTGGCAATGGTGCTGAAACGATCGCCCACAGGCATAAGAAATGTGCCTTCAAGGTACTTTTGGAGATCGGTATCCTGTTCCGGGTACGCCGCTTTTTCTTCTCGCTCCACACGATAACTCATGGTTATTTTCTGGTTGCTGTGCTCCGGCAGTAGCTGAAGATACAAGATGGTGTTGCCATGCGCATCCTCTGGTATCATCTCCTGTTTGCCCGGCGCCTGAAGAGATAGTATCTCAATGGTTTGAAAGCGATCGCTCTGGGCCACGGGAACCCACATTTCGGCAGATCCGGATATTTCAGGTAACTGTACCTCATAGGTAAAAGTAAAATAGTCTTTACCTTCCACCACCCCCAGAAGGTCATTTGAAGCAAGCTTCACGGGAACAGTAAACCATGTCTTCTTGTCCTTGTCTTTTTTCCAGGTATAATAAGGTTTTCCATTCAGCTTATGCAAATCAGTGCTGGTTACCTGCATATCGCCGGGAATACCTTTCAGGAAAAAGTCCATATCATACACGTCTCCGTTTTCTGTGGCCAGATCTACGCAGGCAAAAAACCTGTTGGAACCCAGGACAGAAAGATATTCCGTATGCACCCGCACCAGCTTCAGGCTCATGTCCAGCGTATCGTTTTGAAAATTGAAATAACCTTCTCCTTCCTGGATCCTGGCTTCAATATTATCTCTTATTCCTTGTTCCACATCCCTGATGGTGACCTTCTTTCTGTCCTGATCAGTATTGTCGGGTTGGATTGCAGTTTTTTCCTGTTTGGTTTGACAGGCAACAAGAAGTAAGAGGAGTGAGCCTATGAGCAGTGGTAAAGATTTGTGCATACAATTTGGAATTTATCATTCCGTTTGGTGAACATAAATAATTAAACGCTAAAATAACCAATCATTGGATTATAAGGTTCGCGTTTGAGAACTTGTTTCCCGGCAAATAGATTCAAACCTGTTAGTATATAACTGAAGGCACCTTACTTATGTTAAATTCCTAGGTATTCATCCATCTCCAAAACTTACCTAGAATTGTCTTGGGATTGGGACCTTGTTCTTTTACTTCTGACGACGACTGCGGCCTTGGTGTTTTGTCTTTATGTTTGAGTTGGTTGTTCTTGGTTCGCTGCAGTTTTTGCTGGTAATGAGCCTTATTTAAAGCTTTTTTTTGTTTTTTTCTTAGCTTTTCCTGACGTGCCTGGTATTCTTTCTCCATCTTTTTGGCTTTCAACCTCCTTTTATCCAGCTCTTCTTCGTTTAACTGTCGACGTTGGTGCCTACCAGGTTTAGGTTCTTTTTCCAGCTGTTCACTTTTTTCTACTGTTTTATTTTTCGGTTCTGGCAACTCGATTTTGCCAACAACTTTCAGTCCGCTTAGCTCCTTTTTTGGTGCCTTTATCAGGGTAATTTTACTTAAATCAATTGATGATTTCTCGGATTCCAATAACTCCAGTAGTTTATCAGATTCGATTGCTACCTCAACTTTTTTTTGCAGATCTTGAACTTCAGCTTCTGGTAAAGGCACATCCAACTCGCTCAGAGGTACTTTTGTATCTTCCATATCTGCTACTTTCGGTTCTACAAGTTTTTCCTCTATCTCTTCGGGCGTCTCTTCATTTAGCTTTTCCAGAAACTCGAAACGCTTTGCTAGCAATGTTTTTGTGTACTCATTCAACTTAGAATTGTGATGAAGCGTTTCGTAGGTAGTAGGTTCCATTTCCTTAAGGTATGAGATTATCTCTTGTAGGGAAACCTGGTATTTTCGGGCTAGTTGTCCTAGTCTCATTATTCAATTATTTGAGTAGCGCAAAGCTAATGAGACTTTTGAAAAAGCACAAGATGTAATAAACCAAGAAAAACCCACATCCCGACCTGTTAGCTGGCAAAGTATTAAAGAGCGTTGGACCCGGAAACTCCAGACAGTTTAAATTGAAGAAGAATGTCTTGAGAGTTATTCCTGGGTTTGATGTTTACTTATTTGAGTAGTTTATGTTGCTGAACCAATAACATTTCAATATGAACGAAATACCTGATTAATGCGTTATATATATGAGTATTTAAGGAAACGGACGAACGTATGAAAAGTGTATTCGGAATAATATTATCAGCAACTTTACTATTAAGTTGTACATCATCTAGCCGGTTATTAAGAGTGCCCGCTGAAAATATAATTGACCTATCACAAAATGAGGAAGAGTATGAATTAATTGTACTTGACCCTGGGTTTGACACCTGGTTTGCTACTTCCTGGAGCTCGGCAAAAGATCGTAGTGTTTCTTACTATTCAAGTTGGAATAATCGATATGTATCTGAATGGAATTATAAAGCTATGCACCCGCATACTTCACAATTTTTCAATAATTTAATTCCATACGATCCAACCAATGATTATGGAATTGAAGTAGAGCGTAAATTGTACTATTACTTCAGGTGGGTAGAAACTAAGTTGGGCATCCCGATACTCCACACAAGACCACCTGGCGGAATTTTATAAAATTCCAAGTCGTTTTTGGTTTCCTTTATTTATGATCTTTCCTCGTAGATAGGGTGAACCATTATGCTATTCGCTTATCCCGCGCACATCCAAAATCACATAACAGGTTAATCACGCCTACGGCGGTGAGCACAAACCGAACGGGCTGTTACCCGGTGGAATAGACTCAAATCTGTTATAGTGCCAGAAGGTATTTCACTTATGTGCTATATTAGGAGCTCGATATGAATAACACTATTGACAACAAACATAGGGCTGAAGAAATTATTCCATTATACCCCGGTTTTATACCCGTAGAAGAAGGACACCCCACCTCCGCTCAGTTTATAGTTGTAGAGACGGGGGATGAAAGAGGCAGAGGACTTAAGTCGAAAGTAGTATTTGAAAAAGGTGAGTGTGTAGCTAGATTGTCCGGAATCCTAGTAAAGAATACCACACTCGATACCATCCAGATCACCTCATCACTATATTTTTCCGATCCATGGTTCTGTCGTTTTCTTTTACATAGCTGTGATCCAAGCTTGGAAATTAATGTGGTAGACCTTGAAGTGCTGGCATTAAAAGATATTTCCCCCGACGAATACCTGACGATCGATTATGCCACCACTGACGATACGATTACCTTTCAGTTTGCCTGCAACTGTGGGGCACCGAATTGTCGCGGTTGGGTTACGGGTCGTGCTGAGGAGATAAACGCGCAAGGACGCTCTTTCCTTGCACTGCGGGGTTTGTAAGTACTGTAAAGATATAAAAGGGTTTCAGCCACTCGTTTAGTATTGCCGGTGCTTTGAGGCGAGGGTAGGCGGAATGGCAAATGAGTGCGCTATTCCTTCACACTTGATCTCATTTTCCTTTTACTGGAATAACCCTAAAACGCTATTTCTCCAGCTTTAAGACGGCAAATTTGCCTTCATTCCATCCATGAACCAGCAAATACAGATGCTTTAATCCATTTTCTGCTTCAACAAAATGCGGCCAGACCTGATGAATGTTGGTTAAGATCGGAATATCTAAATCTCCTGGAATAATTGTCGATACGAGCTTTTTGCCTGTATGTGCATAGATTGGGGCGGATTTCTGATCGCCGATTGCTTTCAAAGCATTCAAGAAGAAATGCTCCGTTTTATATGAGACATTGCACACCAGACTACCTTCTGGGATATCATTAAAGGTTTCTACAAACTCACCCTTCTTAGTAAATTTCACAACCTGACCTGCTGCGCGGTTAGCAACTAGGATGTGATTATCATGGGCATATATGCCATGTGCTGTCTGAAATTGGCCGGGATTATCTCCCTTGCCTCCCCAGGCTAGTTTCCCCCAGCTCCAAACCCCATTTTTTTCTTTTATCGTCATCACAAAATCACCTTTAGAATAACCATGGGCTACATATATTGTCCCTTTCAGGTAGGTTACATCTGTTACACCAAAATTGCTATCTTCAGATGAATAGAATTCATTAGCGGCAGCAAATTCGAATTCATTGCCGGTAGGCTTCAAAATTTCACTTACGATTGTTCCATCCAGCGTTAGTACCAGTACTCTTTTACCTTCTTGTGCTAAGGCAAGGTGTTTTACACCTTTGTGAACGAAGAATACAATTCCATGAATGTTATCCTTTAGGCGCTCGTCAGTTCCCAAGGTTGTCCATTTTATGAGATCAGGGCTGATTGAACAAAGTCCATATCCAGGAATTCCTGTATATACGATTCCTGTTTCAGGGTCTTCATTAAAGCCTCCATGCATTCCCGGTTCAAATTCAACGGCATCTTTGGGAAAAGCAGCAGTTAAATCCTGGTCCCAGGTAAAAACGAACGCTCCCTGTCCAGTTACCAGTTTTGCTTGCTTGGTAATCTGATCGGATTGCGTGTGATCATGCCCGTGATTATGAGCAATGCTGGCAAATTCATGTGCGTGGTGCGTATGATGGTGATCGTCATGAGTAGTTTGTGCCATTAATGTGCACGAAAATCCGAGAATGGATGAGAATAAAAATACCTTATAAGTCGTTCTTTTTGTCATGCCTAATACTTTATTGATTTATTTAGAAAGTTAATCATTCCTATCTAAACATCAACCTGCCACCACATTGCCTATATTTCACACGATCAACATGCATTGACCAGATCAACTAACTGCGAGGTTCTGTTTTCAGGTACTGGCTTTAAGTTTGTTTTGTGATAAGCTTATGAAAGACACTGACACAAGCGATACTATTAATAATAGCATCCTGAAATTTATTTTCCTCATAATATGTTTATGCTTTGTAAAGATGGCATTCCTATTTCTACGGTGCTAACACACCTTATTGCTAGCGGTACAAACGGGTATTCCCATCGACTTCTATTTGGCCGTATTTTTCAAAATCATAGGTCAGAGTCCAATGGGCATGGTGCGATCCGAACTCGTCCCACCGTTTCTGCCAAATGGGATCCTCTTCTTTGCCGGCAATATCCTTTTCCAGCACCGGCTGCACTTCCATTTCCACTTCAAAAGAGGCGGCAGAATTTGGGGGTATTGATAAGGATTTCAGGCTGTCCCCGAAAGATATGTTTTCACTATTGGTGAATTCAACTTTGGATTCTACCGGTGTGTCATGATGATTGAATAGGGTAAACTTAAGTACTTGATTCTCTAGAGGTTTACTGTCATCAAATTCCGTGTCTACCCGCATAACTTTATGTCGCATGGTGAGTTCCAGGTGCTTCTCGATATCCTCCTTGCTAAAATCTTTGTCGAAAATGCCTTCTAAAAGTAAATTGGCCATCACCGGTCCGTCATCGGTCATGGTTACCCACAACACATGATCAAACTGACCAAAAATCGGTCCTCCCAGTGCGCTACCACCACCAGTGGTGGCCAGGGTGATATAGTCACTATTATTTCTTTTCTGATGTACATACCGATGGATATGGCCGGCAAAAACCGTATGTTTTCTCTCTTTTAGTAAGTCCTCCACCTCAGGCCAGCCACTTTTGGGTACTAGTTCCTGATGAACGGGATTATCAGAATCCTGGTACAGCCACACCGGCTTGTGCCAGAACACAAAAGTCCAGCGTACATCGGCCTGTGCTGACAGGGTTTCTTTAATATAGGCCCGTTGTTCTTTTGAAAGATAGAAGTCCGAGGTATGGTAAACGCCCTCCAGGCTTCCTTCCTCAGGAATGGGCTCTTCACTGTTTAAACACAAAAACAACACATTCTGGTAAATAAAATGATAATAGGTTCGGCCATAACGTTCGGCCCACAGGTCTTCCATCACCTGGTTGGTGATATCATGGTTGCCCGGAACGTAGAAGAAGGGCATCTCTAAGCCGTCCACAAATCCATCGAATTCATCCCACTGCCGGTTTAGTTCATCCACATCCTCGGTGTAGCCTTGAATCAAGTCGCCTACGCTCATTACAAACTCAGGTTGCAGCAGGTTTACTTTCTCCATCCCTTGTTCGAACACTCCGGGTCTGTTACCCCCGGTGCGGTCAGTAACCACCACGAACTGAAAATTCTCCGTATGATTGTTCCAGTTCAAGTTGGACCATGGGTTTGGGCCTTGTGCTTGATCGATTTCAATGATGAATTCTTGTTGGTTGCTTCCAACCGCACAGGAAAATAGGAGCAGAGAACATCCAAAGACAAAACAGATAGGTCGGTAGTGGGAGAAAATGTATATCATAAAACAAGATCAGGAAAAT
>PVMK01130493.1_pt1 | contig 30655 bp, 35 predicted proteins | sample 1853481 | NCBI WGS metagenome assembly PVMK01 (sample SAMN08533507, study PRJNA380276) | Marine sediment metagenome, whole genome shotgun sequencing project.
GATCGCGCATTTGTAGGTCATGAGCGCGGCGAGGGCCATCACCTCGCCCTGCGTCACGTCCGGTGCATAGCGAACACCGCCCTTGGTTGGCAATCGGTGGTGGCTGTGCTCCGCGCGGTAGCCTTGGACGACCTCGATTGTTCCATCGTCCCTGCGAACTGGGAACCGCATGCGATACACGGCGTTGCAGGCGCGGATCTGGTCGAGGATGTCGCTTGCGACATCGGTGTGACGCGACGCTTCGTCGAAGTAGTAGTTGACGTCGTCGAAAAAGCTAGAGGCCATGGCAGAGGATAGCGCACGACGGAGCCCAGCGCTTCAATGGTCTCACGGGGACCTTCAATTGGTTCTACGTCGACTCTCAGAACATCGCCTATTTCAACTCCGGCTTGTTACCGATCCGCGCCGAAGGCATCCATCCGGACCTACCACAATGGGGCACCGGCGAGTACGATTGGCAGCAGACCGCTACGGGCCGCATCAATCCCGACTTCAGCTTCGAAAACTTCCTGCCGCTCGAGAGTCATCCTCGGGAGGCCAATCCTGCATCAGGCTTCTTCGTCAACTGGAACAACGCGCAGGCCCCCGGATTTTACGCAAACGACACGCAGACCTCGTACGGCCCGCTCTACCGCTCGCAGTTGCTAGAGCGCCGTCTTGTGTCCTTCCGCGACCAAGAGGGCAATCCACTTCATACGCGCGCGAGCATGGTGGAAACCATGATCGACGCAGGCACGACCGATCTGCGTGGCCAGGAAATCCTGCCTCGCGTGTTCGAGGTTCTCGATGACCTGAGCGAGCTGAGCAGCTTCGAGCAAGAAGTGGTGCAGCTCATGAAGGACTGGGTGGTTCACGGGCCGCGCGAGCTTGGCGCCATGCGACGCGACCGTGACGGCCCCGGCCTCGACGCGGAGAGCTTGCTCTATGAAGACCATGCGGCGGTCGCGTTCATGGATCGCTGGTGGAACAACATGATCGACGAAGTGCTGCCGCAGATTACCGCGGTGGAGGACCTGGGCGTCATGGTGGGGGGCAGGCACAATGCGCCCGGGGGCACAGGTTCGGCCTTCCAGGGCGGTTACTATGGCTACCTGCGAAGGGTGCTCGACATGGCACTTGGCCAAAGCAGCGCTCCCTATCAGCAGCTCCAGTGTGCCGGTACCGGCGTGCTCGCCGATTGTCGCGCTGCGTTGTTGACCAGCCTGCAGCAAACCATCTCCGACCTCGGAACCGACATGACGCAGTGGGACCCGACGCTGGAAAGCGACGATGCGATCAATCACTCACCGCTAGGACTGGCCGACCCGCCCAACATTCACTGGCAGAATCGGCCGACCTGGCAGCAGGTGATTCAACCAACCGAAGACGTGCTGCAGTAGCTCGAGCAGCCCGATCAGACGTCTTGCGACACCGACCTGTACTGCGGCGTGTCGGTTGTTGCCACGTCTTCTTCGATCGGCGTGGTGGCGGTCCGGAACTCCGGTTGGAGCCGGACCTTGTCCCACACCTCCGGGAAGGCATCGACGGCACCGAGCTTCTCGCGCATTCGTCTGTACAGCCGGTGGTCGAACATCTCTTCGAACTCGGTGCGATTCATCCAGACGTCTTGATAGAGCGGGACGAAGCCGCCGATTTCGAGGGTGAACCGCTCGGTCGCCGCGACGTGTTCCTCCGCGTCCCACTCTTCACCTCGCTTGAGCGCGGGAGGAATCCCATACGCACCGAGGTCGACGAACATGTCCCAGTCCTTGCCGGGTTGCAGCTGGCGAGGCTTCGGCTGAAGGCCCTGGTATTCGCCATGGTCGTAGACGCGAATGGGGTAGACGAGGAGCGGGTACACCTCGAATCGTTTGTGGAACTCTTCGACGGTGCGCTCGAGCTCCCGCATCGGGACGACGACGTCTTGCACCACGTGTTTGTGCACGAGCTTCCAACGGATGCCTTTGGTCATGGTGCCCTTGAGAAGCGAGATCTTCGGCGCTCCAAGCCAGCCGAAGCCCCAGCGCCACCAAGCCTTGCCGGCAAACGGCATGAGCTCTTCGAGCTCCCAGAAGATCGAGCGGGTGTGCCGGTGGTAGTACTCTCGAAGGGGGATCCAGTCTTCGAACTCACCACGCTCGAGTGCCGTGGCGACGTGATGGAAGAAGAACTTCTCGTACCATCGATTGATGTGGTTGATCTTAGATCGATCCGCGGGCGCGTCGTCGTACCAAGCACACTGAATGACGCCGGTTTCTCTCGAATAGATGGTCGCTTCCAAGAACTCGGGCGCGTCGTCTGCCACTGAAAGCGCGTAGGTCTTCTCGCAGAGATCTTTCATGCTGTGACAGGGGATGTACTTCATCCGAATGTACGGTTTGACCCGCTCGATCTCGAGCTCGAGCGCCACCAGAAACCCGAGCGTGCCGTGTGACCAGGGGAGCGCATGGAACAGCTCCGGGTCGCTCTCGCGCGTGACGCGTTGAAGAGAACCGTCAGCAGTCACAATCTCGTAAGCGACGACCGTCTCCTGAATCAATCCGTACCGGTGACACGTCGTCTCCATGCCGAGGCCCATCGTAAGACCCCCGGCCGTGAGGTCTTCCATCTCGACCATGACTTTGAGCGCGTAGCCCATCGGCACGAGGTATCGGGTGAGTTGGCCCATGTTCACGAGGGGCTCCACCCGGACGACCATCCGCTCGGTGTCGACTTCGAGCACATCACGCAGGGCGACCTCGATGTGGTTGCAGTCCTTCTTATAGGTCGACGTTCGTGTGGACATGGTCAACCAAGGGGGCCGCGCCGTGCACATCGTTTTCTCGGACCCCGAAGCACTCCACTCGCGCACCTGTTCCTGCACGCGTCGCACGCGTTCGTCGTGCTTCTCGGGCGATGCGCCAAAACGGGCGTAGAGCACGTCTCTCGTCACGCGTCCCCGCTCGAACAGGAAGCTCGCGGGCAGGGCCGTCGCGGCGACGACCAAGCCGCGGTTGTCGGTCAACCATTGACCCGCGCTTTTTGCGAGCTTCGTCTGTCCGAGCTTGCTTAGTATCGACATATCTTTCCTTACTATGGGTAGAACTGCGAATACCAGCGGCGAAGCTGGTGAATGGGGCCATCTCCACGCGTGAGCATCGGGTTCTTGCGGTAGATTTTCCTCTGCCAGATCGCGTGGTCTTGGCGCCACTGCGAGACCCAGTTGCCGACGATGAAGGATGCCAGCGGCTTTGGAATGCTTGGGTCGCTGAACCAACGGAAGCGAACGTGCTGGGTCAGCGGAGCGATCGGCGTGTGGCTTTGATACAGCACGACGCGACCGCGTCCTCGACTCAGCGTAAAGTCGAATCGAATGACGCTACCGGGGCCCTCGAGACGAACCTCTGCGTGCGCGCCGGATCCCTCGATAAGTTTTCCACGAAACGCGAGGGTGGCGTCGTTCCCGAACCAACAAACGTGCTTCTGGGTTTCATCCCGGCGCCACGTCGCTTCGTGGTGGATCGTCATGCCCGGCACGGGGATCTCTGTCCAAGGAATGCGGAGGCGTCCGTGGATCGCGGCGAAGTGTTGAAAGTCGACGCTGTTCTCGACGAATTCGAGGATGTGCATGTGGATGAGTCCGGCATCGTGCTCTCCCCGCCAAAGGAGACTGCCGTCGTCGATCTCCGCAACGCGTTCCAGGCGGTACGGTGGCTCAGGCGCCGGGCCGTTGCTTGCGTCTCCGTGTCGGTGGTAGACGAGCACCCAGCCATGCAGCTCTTCGACTGCCCACGAGCTCGTGCGATGCCGGGGGTCTACTTGGCACCCGTTGGATTGACTGACGACACATCCGTCCCCACGGATCTTCCACCCGTGAAACGGACACTCGACGTAGTCATCTTGCACTTTTCCGTCGGCCAGGTTGGCGCCGAGGTGGGGGCAATAGGCATCGACCGCCTGCACCTGCCCCGAGGCATCGCGAAATATCACCCATTGATTGCCCGCGCATTGCACGAACGTCGGGCTGTCATGAAAGTCGACCGACCGACCGACGACGTACCAACTCTCGGGGTACGGCGGCGGATAGGTAGCCTCCCGCGCCGATTCGACGATCGGATCCCGAACCCTTCGACCAGCTCGCCCCGACAGAGCCCGTAGCGGCGCCTGAACGGCCCCGGCCATCATTCCGCCGGTCGCCGCGCTAGGAAGAAGTAGTTGGGAGTGAAGATTCCGGCCTCGCCGCCGGCGATCAACGCTTCGGCCGCCGCGCCGAGCATCTTGCTCACCTCAGTCGACCCCTTGGGCGCGATCCGCAGCGCCTCCACGGTCCGAATCAAACGCCTCGCGAAGAAGCGACCGACTCGACCTCGGCGCACAGCGAGCGCGCTGTTCGTTTCGCCCACGAGCGGCAGGTACCAAGGGGTTTCGGGGTCACAGACGTCCGCCGCGTTGTGACTCTCGATCACCTCGAACCCGGCAGCACCGAGCGCCTCGAGGACGTCGGGAATCATCGCGATATCCGGAAGGCTGTCGCCCTCTTCGATGCCCTTCTTGATGCGTTGATGCTCCGCGTCGTTCGGGTCGAACGCGCTCGTCATGCACCACTCATACGCGGCGAACAGGCCTCCGGGCTTCAGCGTGCGGTAGATCTCCTTGAACACGCCCACCTTGTCCGGTGCGTGGCACGTGGCCTCAAACGCGTAAGCGGCATCGTAGGTTTCGTCCGGCACCTGGAGGTTCATGAAATCCCCCTTGAAGCCGGAACACAAGTCGGAGAGACCGGCCGCTTTGTTGTAGTCGCTAACCTTGGTCAGCTGGTAGTCATTGTTATTGACGCCCTCGATCGTCGCTCCAGAAAACCGGGCGATAGTGCGCATGGGCCCGCCCACGCCGCAGCCGACGTCGAGTGTCTTCATACCCGGCTCGAGCCCGAGCTTGAGAGCGAAAAAATGCTCCGAACGCGCGAGCGACGAGTCGAACGACTCCCCTTTGAATCGTGGTGCGAAGTGAAACGACTGGGCCCACCCGTGCTCGTAGAAATCGGTGACCAGATCATAGTAATGATTGATCATCGTCGTGTAGCCGGCCTTGCGCGCCTGCACGTCACCACCGTTGGACTCGTCGTGAAAGCCCAGGTACTCGTTGATCGCTCCGCGTACTCGACCGCGTGTTCGCTCGTCCGAATAGAATCGGTTTACTGCTTGCTCTTCCATGACGCCCCTCTGTAAATGAGGGGGTCGGATAACACGAAAACCACAAGGTACCACCCTGAATTCACTACCGTGCGGGCCCTCTAAATATACAATTAGTAAAATTGTGGTTTGCTCGACTGTTCATGTCTCCGTCGCTACCGCTCACGCTTGGGACGCTACGGTTCGCGATCGATGCGCACGCCACAACTACTTACTAGAAAAAATTCTGCATACGCCGGCCTAGCTCACAGCTCCCTGAGCAGCCCATCGATCTGGGCCGACCAGCGATGGGCGTCGCCTGGCCATCGGGCGGTCACGAGATTTCGGTCGCGCACGACGAAGCCACATTGCAAGGCGTCCTCGCTGTCGCGCTTCGTGCCGCCGGGGCCAGGATCGAAATCCTCGTCTGAGGCGAGAGCCGCGCGCACTTCGTCTTCGGTCGTGATGTCGGGGTACGTGCGGTAGTAGTCGCCCATCCACAGCCGGGTGAGATTGTAACCAGTCATTTCGAGCCGATTGGTGAGAGACGTCACTTTGCGGCCGTGGATCACGGAACGGCCATCCGCGCCTTGGGCCCGCGCGAGAATCAGCACGCCATGGCAGATCGCACCCACAGGCTTGTCGGCTGCCACGAAGTCTGCCGTAATCCGCTGGAGCGCCTCGGATTCGAGATAAGGCTTCACGCATTTGTCGTGGCCTCCCGGTAGGACGAGCGCTTCGAACGAACCCCTGGCCGCTTCGTTATAGGTGATGGGATTCTGAAACGCTTCGCTCGCGATCATCTCGGCATAGGCTGCGCGGCCATTGGCATCGGCTCGCAGGACATACTTGAGGGGACCCAGACCCTTGCCCGTCACCATGATCGGATCGGCGCTCGACAGCTTACCGTCTGGCGTTGCGAAGATGATCTCGTGCCCACGCGCGGAGAGAACTTTCCAAGGAACGGCGGCTTCAGTCGGATCGAATCCTTGCGCCGGGAGTGGGATCAGAACTCTACTCTTCGTCGATGTCGACATCGGTCAGCATGATAGAGAACAAAGGAAGCCTGTCGAGGGCGGCCGAGCTGCCGACGTGGTACTGCTAGGGCCGATGATCGCCTATCTGTATCCGATCAGCCTGTTCGTACTGTCGGGGTTGATGTTTGCTCTCGAACGCTTCTTCCCTTGGCGGCCGGAACAGAAGCAACTGCGGCCCAAGCTGTGGTCGGACGTGATCCATCTCGTGTTCAACGGCCATTTCCTGGGCATCTTGCTGGCGGGGCTGGCCGCCGTCTGGATACTGCCCTCCGTCGACCGCTGGCTCGGCGCTCAGGGCCTGACCGACTCGGTATATCGCAACGCCGCCGCCGACTGGCCGCTGTGGCTCCAGATCATCGTCGCCCTCGTGGTCCTCGACTTCATCCAGTGGTGCGTGCACAACATGCTGCACCGTGTCCCGGCCCTTTGGGAGCTGCACAAGGCTCACCACAGCGTTCAGGACGAGGAGATGGACTGGATCGTCTCCTTCCGTTTCTCGTGGCTGGAGGTGATCGTCTACAAGACGGTTCTCTACCTGCCGCTGGTCTTCTTCGGCTTCCTCTGGGAAGCGCTGATGTTCCACGCGATCTTTGGCACGGCGATCGGCCACCTCAACCATTCCAACCTCGATGTGGGCCACGGACGCTGGCGCTACATCCTCAACAGCCCGCGGATGCACATCTGGCATCACTACTACGAGGGCGACGCCAAGACGACCGTCAACTACGGCATCATCTTCAGCGCCTGGGACTGGATCTTCGGGACGGCGAAGATGCCACCCGAACCGCCGCCGCGCCTGGGCTTCCACGGTGTCGAGACTTACCCCGACAACTTCTTCAGCCAGGAGATATGGCCGCTGCAACGATTGTGGCCACGCCTACACAGCAAGCTCGCCTGGTCTGTGATCGGCCTCCTGGTGATGGCGGGAGCCTGGTATCTGCACGAGCCGCACCAACTTTTGGTGGGGTCAGGACGGCCAGACGCGCTCGACCAACCAGACGATCGCCACCAGATCGAAGGCCGTCAGGACTCCGAATAGCACCAACCAACTGAAGCCGTTCGGGACGACGCGAAGCATTCCCTGGATCAGCCCGCGGCTATGCCCGCTCAGCACCGGAAACGCTTGGTCGTAATGCGTGTGATGGATGTGGTGAACAGCCGGCGGAAGCAAGATGTGGTGCTCCTGAAGCCACACGGCGAGCTTCGGACGATTGCGAGGCGCTGTATGCGCAAGCCGATGCGAGAACTGATTCATGTAGCCCCACGAGTATCCGACGCCGGCCACCATGAACGTTACAGGGTTGAACCCGCAGATGCCGAACAGGAAGAGTGACTTCACGAGGAGCAACACGTTGAGGTCACCCCACACATCCAAGAGCCTCCGAGTCGAGATGTCGTAGGCGAGCGTGTGATGCCACTGAAACTCCACGCAGGGCACGCCGATCAGCGGGAGGCGGACGAAGCGCGGGTTGTCGAGGACCACGTGCAGGACGCCGCTGTAGAAGTCGATGTAGAAATACATCACGACGAACGTCACAAGCAGAGCGATGGGGTTTGGAGCCTGGGCGATCCCGTAGACGCAAATGGCGAGGATGAACAGGACGAAGGGCTTGAACCGCCGCTGGTAGACGGCGTGGTCGTTCTCGGCCACCCAGGCCATCTCCTCTGGGAGCGTCTCACCGTCTGCTACCCCCTGAGCGATGCGCTTGCGAACGAGGGTGTTCAGCCAATCGTTCATGTTCGCGTACGACTCCTTGCGGGTATCGAACTCCGGCGTGGCGGCGACTGTGTCCATCGTGGTTGGGGTGGAGTGTCCGTCACCAGAGCCGTTTTGGCAAAAGCCGGGTGTCGAGCGCAGATCTCGAAGGCCGAGGCGCGCCCAGATGCGTGGTATCATTGGGTGATGCCTGTCCTCGTTGGATGCTTGGCGATCGCGACACCACGTTTCGCCATCATCCTGGTAGCCCTGTTCAGCGACTATCTCGGCCGTGCCTACGAAACGACCGTCTGGCCCCTGGTTGGCTTCTTCTTCATGCCTCTGACGACGCTTGCCTACGCGTTCGCCATCAACAGCAACGGGTCGGTCGACGGGATGTATCTTGTTCTCGTCGTGGTGACGGTGTTATTGGATCTTGGCTTGGTGGGCGCCGGGTCGAAGACGCGGTGGCGGGATTGAGGAGGAGCGGTCCAGGCACCTCTTCGATATGAAGACGAGCGCCGCCCACTCGGCCTTGTGCCAGCGCTGAAAAGAATGCGTTTGCCTTTCGGGAGGCGCACTTCTTACGCCCGAATTTCCTGACTATCCTTATTGTTCGCTGCATTGCGCCGTCGAAGGGCTGGCACGGATCTCGCATCGACAATAAGGGGGCGGTCTATGTAGAGCAGCCTTTGGTGAGCCGACGATGCCGAGTACTGGCCAGCAGCCCAAGTCCCTCGAGATTCGAGTGCGTCGAACGTTGTCCGGTGATGAGGGGACCACCTGGCGCGCAACCGTATTTTGTCCCGGGCAAGGCCGGTCACTCCACCTCACCGATTGCCTGACTTGTAAGGAGTTCGTGGAGATGTCCCTCGATCCGGGGGAGCTAAGCGGTGTTTTGAAATGCCACCCTAGCAAGGCCCCCATTCCAAGGAGCTCGGCGCAAGGGAGAAAGTTGGCCATGTTGGCCGACAGCACTCCAATCTCGGCATTGATGAGCAGCAATGTGCACTGCGTACGCGAAGACGTTGGCGTCCAAGCCCTCGCGGCACTGCTGATCGAGGGCGGGTTCAGCGGTGTACCCGTCGTCGACGAAGGCGGCAAACCCATCGGAGTCGTCTCCCAGGTCGATCTCGTCCGGCATCACTACGAAAGCGGGAAGGCCTCCCACGAGCCAGCTTCGACCGTCGGCGATATCATGACGGACATCTCGTTCACACTCGACGAGGGCGCGTCCGTTTCGCAGGCGGCGGCGCTGATGGCACTCGAGAGCATCCACCGTATTCCGGTGGTGGACCCAATGGGCCAGGTCGTCGGCATCGTGTCGCCGCTCGACGTGCTGTACTGGCTAGCGTGCGAAACAGGCTATCTGGTCCACATCGTCCGCTCATTCCTCAACAAGCACTAGGAGAGGGACGCTTCGCGCGGGTCAGCCGAGGCTAAAATCCGTGGAATGCTGGAGAGCTTGACGTATCTTGACAAGTCAAGACCCAAGCCACAGACTCTCACTATGAGCGAAATGGTGAAATTCAGCTCCAAGATGGAGAGGGAGGCGTTGGAGGCGCTGCGGGCCCACGCGGCCGAGGAGGGGCGGACTCTGGCGGGCCTTCTGACGGAAGCCGTTCGGGACTATCTGGCGAGGAAGCGTGTGCGTCCGGCGTTTCGCGAAGCGGCCGAGGCTGTGGTCGCGGAGCATGATGAGCTCCTTGCGCGGCTTGCGAAATAGGCGAGCCAGTGTCCGCGACTATCTATCCAACGGTCGAGGAAGTGCTGGTGCTGCACTCGCTACTGCTCGCTCGTTACGGAGGTGAGCCAGGTGTTCGCGATCTCGGGATGCTCGACGCCGCTCTTCATCGGCCGCGCTCCGGTTACTACGCCTCGCTCAGCGAGCAAGCTGCGGCACTACTGCAGAGCCTCGCCAACAACCACGCATTCGTCGACGGCAACAAGCGCGTGGCATTTGCGACCATGGCCATCTTTCTGCGGCTCAACGGTTTTGTATTACGGGCCACCGCCGATGACGCCGAGGCATTTCTGATCGACGAAGTCATCCAAGCTCGCGCGCCACTCCCACAAATCGCGACTTGGATCGAGGAGCACATCGAGGACAGGGACACTTAAGGCCGGTCTTCTTGAACACTGCGAACATGGCGAAGCGGACGTCGGTCCGTGAGCCGCCACCGACCCAGATCATTGACAAAATGTATATATATATTATTAATAATGTATGGATAATTTGGCGCAGATCTTTCGGGCGCTCGACCAATGGGTGGCCCGCGAGAACATTCGGGCTCGGGCCGAAGGAACGCCTGCATACGGGAGTTGCAGCATTCGCGTGCTCGGTCAGTGGGCGCTCTGGGCCGCCGGGGTCGACCTCACACTGACCGCCACGCAAGACCTCGATGCGTATGCAGACTACGAGTGGGCGGTTCAGCGAGAGCTCGAGCGTTTGCTCGCCGAGAATGGCCAGATTCTTGATCCCCACGGGCACGAGGTGTGGATGCCACGGGAGACCCGATACGACCCCCTCTACCAGGGGACGTTCGTTGAGGCGTTTGTCGCCGACGCCGATGCCGTCTTGATCTCCAAAGCATTAAAAGCGGCTGAGAAGAATAGGGCGTTGGTCACCGAGTATCTCGCCAAAGGCGCGAGCGAGCGCTTTTTCGAGCTGGCGCGGAAGTACCGTGTCGACCTGGAGCAGTTCGTATGACGTATACACAAGGCGACTTACAAACACGAGCGCGGAAACGGCACCGAGCGTTGAGGCGCAAGCATCGAGATCCGCGTTTCAGAAGTGTGATGGGTCGGTTCGTTGAAGAGGGCCTGCTCCAGACCAACATCGAAGGGATTGTGCCTCGCCGACAGCCGGTGCCGCTCGACGATGCACTGTGGGCCGGCACCGTGGAGCCCCGAATCATGGAGCTTCTTCCGGCCGTGCTCGTGAAAAAGCCGAGACTATTGCGCTTGCCGAAAGAGCTTCCGGACGACGTGGCAGAAGTGATGCACGCCATCCGTCACGGCAAACCCGCGCCGAGCTTCCGTGGCGTGCCGCCTGAGCAATACCTGCCGTGGGTGACCCAGGTAGGTCGAAAAGGTCGCTCTCCCTCGGTTCTGAAGAGCTTTCGGTTTCGGCATGACGACGTGCTGCGGCTCGCGAGGCTCCGCCAGAGTCTCCCCGCTCGCTCGGACACTGAGGTGATTCGAATGGCACTCGAATCGTTGGAAGCCTCGACAGCGGAGAGCTTACCAATCGACCCAGGTTGAGTAGGAACAATGCTTCCTCTGCTGGGCGGGGCTCTGTTGACCACAGCGGTGGATCCTGCCGCTCGAAAATGCTCTCGGCCTGCTCACGCTGCGCAACCATCACACCCTGTTCGGCGATGTGGACGCTGTCGCGAACGTCCAGCGCCCGAGTCTGGAGCGCGAGCACCTCGCCTAGCTTCTTGTCCAGCTCCTTCCGGCCCTCGCGGAGGCCTTGCAGAATCGAGGCGGTGCGATCTCGGACCGACTTCGGGATGGAAGGTTTCCTGATAGCTCGTACCGCTCTCGTCCAAACCTCGATGTCCTCGTTATTCTGGGTCTCCAGCTCCAGTACGATCAACCCCATGAATCGCGAGGTGACATCATGTATCAGCCCCTGCTTTTTTCCGCCTGTGGAACGCGAGTATTGCCCCACTGCTCGTCAGCCCTTTCTCACTTTGGGAGAGTGGTCACGTTTTTGTCCAAGTGGCGAGCCCCTATGCTGCGTCGACGCTCACTCGGTGCTGCCGTGAGATCTCGAGCTGTGTCGCGAAATCGGTTTGGCTCATATCCTCGCAAAATCGTATCGCTCTAAGTCCAGCGAGCGTACGATCTTCGGACGTACGCCAGTCGTTCGGCGGGCGTTGGATAACGCTTCGTGAACCAGCGGATCAGTCGCAGCGCTTCTTGCTGCTCGGCTTCGGACACCGGGGCATCGACGTAGGCTTGGAACTCTTCGAGCGTTAGCCTGCGGCTAGAGAACCGCGCTGCCGCCTGAACCGCCGACAAGGAGGGAAGGCGAAGGTCACGCATCCTGAATCTCCTTCAGACGTTCGAGCAGGCGGATGTCTTCCGCGTCCTTCGGCCGTGCTGCGATCCGCTTGGTGAGAATCAGATCGTCGATCGAGGGGATGAAAACCTTAGCGGCGCCAATTTGCACAGGCACACGCCGCGACCAAAGATCGTCGAATCGGACCACCAAGCCATCCACCGTGGTCCGAGCGTCCGAGACAAGGACATCGATGTGCTCGTCATTCTCCAGCACGTACCTGCCCGTTCGACGCGCTTCGTCTGGCTCTCGGTTGGGGTTCAGGTCGAAGGGCGCGACCGCTTCGTTTAGCCTCTCGATATCGTCAGAGTGCAACCAGAAGTCGTAGTCAGCGGTCAAGACGGGCAAGCCTAGAACGACCAAAGCGCGGCGTCCGATCAGCAACGCTCGTGCGTCGCTGACCTCGATCGCGGAAAAGAATGAGATCTCATCGAACGCGGAGCCTCGCATGAGGTTAGTGTCTGTGCTTTGCAGGGGGGATGCAACCACGCGATTCAACGCTCCTCGAGCTTGCTTTCGGTTTGGTGCGAAATCGGGACCCGCAAATCAAGATGCGAAAAATGCCTTGAGTCCGGTTAGCGAAAACTGCATGCCCATCGCCAGTACGATCAACCCCAGATGACCGGATTGACCAGCGATAGAATCGTAACGATGCCCTGAGTGTATTGCCCCACTTGTCAGCTCCTCCTCATTTGCAGTTGTCTTGGTGATTCGGGCTTTCGTTGTCGTCCGCGCCGACCTCTTGAGCAGCTACATGGCGTTGTGGAAGTAGTGCAGCCGCCGACATCACGATCGCGACGGTCCGCGTGGCGCCCCAGCCTTTATCGGGTGTTCTTGCAACCATAAGAAGGGATGCTACCCGCAGACGAGATCCGACCAGACATTCTGGCGCTCGTGCTCGCTTACATCGCCGGCGCAACCCAGAGTAGAGAAGTTGATCGATGAAGGCTGCCTCGAGGAACAGACCGGCCTTTTGTTTTGATCTTCTCGCGCCACACGGGGTCGCAACGCCGGCGGTTCGCGAGGAGCCGCCGGCGGCCTGCGGGCCACGACAACAGGGAGAAATCACCGAAAGCTCGCGTCGCCGCGGGACATGTCGGTAGGAAATACTTCCCGCCCACGATTTTCCCCGGCGAGGACGCACGGTGCTGCGCGGAGTGCCAAGGGCGCCCCGCCTGTACGCTCTAATCGAGCTCGACCAACCGTCACCGGAAAGCAGTTTCAGCTAGAACCCGGCACCTGCGCGATACGGTCAACGCAGTGTTCGGCGATACGGTGAGCCGCAAGCCGCTACGGCGTGAGAACTTCGAACGTGTCGACTGCTCCGAATCCCTGTTGGGTTGCGCCGCCGGGAACCAGGAAGCCCCGGCCTTGGCGACGAAGCTCGGCTCGCACCTCCGCAAGGCGGCTTTTCAATAGAGCCTCGAGCGCGGCCCGATAGCGCACTCGGTCCTCGAAGCATCGCGGCACCGTGAGTGCCAGGCTCACTTCTTCGGGAGCGTTGTCCTTGAACCACACCGCGGGGCGCTTGGCCGCCATCGTACCCCTGCGAAGCGTTCCAAGCGTGCTCAGCGCTCCCGGCCATCGCTCCGGGGACCGCACCAATCCCGCGCTCACCGGATTGAGGAGCACGTACGCAACCTTGTCGAGAACTTCGGTGGGCCCGCTGAGCTCCACGGCGCTATAGGGGACGTTCGGCTCCCAGACCACTTCCTCCCAGCCGTGCAAGCGCTTGATGCACATGGCGAGCTGCCGATTGAGCCAAGCCATGAAGTCAGGGAGCACGCCTTCGGGGTCGGTCAACACCAGGTGGTAATGGTTGCTCATCACGGACACTGCGTGCACCTCGATCCCGTGCTCTTTGGCCGCGAGCGCAAGGCAGTAGACGAAGAGATTGTTGAGCGGGTCGTCGGGGCGCAGCAAGAAGCGGCGCCCAAGGCACCGTCGCGTGACCAGATAGGTCGTGTTCGGCAGCACGCGCCGCGGCAGAGACATGCCTAGGTGTCGGTCGCTCTACCGCACGGTTGCCTCAATTCGAACATGGGAAAGTTCTGGGTTTAGGCGTGTGCTTTGTTGACGAGGCGACAGCTCGCGGCGCACGTCCGCGAGCCTGTCTCTGCTCACTGCCGCGTTCGCGCGGTGCCAGCCCCGCGGTGCGTACCGCCACCTCTGGAAGCGGCCGGGGTCGAGCCGGCCCCTCGACCGCGATGCACCGGCGACGCATGCGAAGACCGAGCCGACCGTTGATGGGCCGCGGTGCGCCGGCTCGGGGATGTGCGTTGGGCCGTAGTGCCACCGCGGCGATTCACCGTGCCACGTGGCGGTGCCGTGCGATGCCCTGTCGGTGAACCGCGACGGGCGGTCGGCGTGTGAGGCGCCTCTCGGCTCCGATGGCCCGCGCGGTTCGAGGTCGGGCCCCGACGATGGACGCTCGGGTCACGATGGTGGTCGGTGTGCCCACGGTCGGAGACGCCATGGCCACGGGGCTGGTCGCTGTGCCCGCGGTCATGGTTACGAACCGCGCGGTGCGAGGTCGAACCCCGGTGATGGACGCTCCGGTTGCGGTCGCGGTCGCTATGCCCACGGTCGGAGGCGCCGTGCTCACGGTGGTGGCCACGGTGCGTTGTGGGCCGGTGGTGTCCGGAGTGTTCGTAGCGATGCCCGTAGTACCCGACATGACGATAGTGGTAATATGGCCGATGCCGAACGGTGGCGCCGTAGGGCTGATAGTATCCGCGAATGTGGTAGTGGTACCCGCCTGAAACCACCCAGCGCGGTGCAACGAAACGGTGGCCGCGGATCGGTCGCACATAGTGTCCGCGGATCCACACATAGCTGACCCCGCTCCACCACCAATACCCGCTCACCCAGATGGCTCCGGCGTAGGGGACGGGACGCCGCACTTCGAACCTGACCGGCGGACGAGCGGTTTGGACGATCACCCACGACGGCTCGGGCTCCTCGACGATGATCCTCGTCTCACCCGCCATGGGCTTGACGATGATGTAATCGTCGGGTTGGTTGCTGACAAAATGTTTGGCGAGCGCCGTTCGAGGAACGGAGCCGATAAGTAACAGGGCCAAGAGCGCTAGGGGAACAGGGATCTGAGCCCAAGGCTTGGTGCAGCTGACTGTGATCGTTGTGTGATGATGTTTCATGACCCCCCTGAGACGCGCCGGAGAGTCCGGTTTATTCAGACGGGTCAAGTAGCCCCCAGAAAAAGGGGACTGTCCCCTTTTTGAATCGCGTGGGGGAGTCGGGCGTCTACCCCCCCAAGAGAGGACTTGCATCATGGCGTTTACCAGGAGCCAACGGTTTGCTTTGTCGTTGCTTACGCTCATTGCCACCGGCCTGTCGGGCTGCATTTTGATTGGAGACTACGAGGATCTCTACGAACCTGCCCCGAAGTCGATCACCTATGAGGCCTGCTACAGCAACAATGATTGCTTTGCAGACAGGTTCTGCGAAGAGCTTGCCCGGCCGGCTGACCACTACACCGATTACGTGAATGCGATTTGCACAATCGATTGCTTTGACGACATCGACTGCCCAGTGTCGGAGTTCAACCTGCTTCCAGGTGCCTGCATCGACCACGTGTTGCTGGGCGGCTCGGTCACGTCTCGGATCTGCGTCGAGCGCTGCGAAATCGATGCCGACTGCGACGTCCTTGGTGGTTTCGGTTGTGAGGTCATCGACCGCGAACGCCTCTGTGTTCCGATTCGCTGAGCTGACGAAGCGTCTCGGAGTGCGTGCGTCGAGTGTGGGGGGCGCTGTGCGTCATTTGCCCTCCGACGGCCGCTGACACAATGAGCCTTTGGTCTGCGGTGTTTTCATGCAAGGAGTGCACGGGGAAGAGCCGTGAGATCGCGCGCGAGAATTTCGGGTCAACTTCGTAGACTCAAAACCCCTTCTAGTGGCGCCTACGCGAGCCTCGCCGCATCATACCCGGCCATGAAGCTGCACACCGATACGATCGAGCTCTCGACCTCGTCAGAACGCGAGCTCGTGGATATCACGACCCAGGCACGGCAGGTGGTCTCGCGCTCCGGCGTGGTGCGCGGGACATGCGCACTGTACGCGCACGGAGCGACCGCCGCGCTGATGGTTCAAGAGAACGACGACCCCAACATCGGCCGCGACGTGGTGAACTGCCTCGATGGGCTCATCCCGAGCGGCGTCTGGCTGCACGACCAGATCGACGGGAACGGAGCATCGCACATTCAGGCGGGCATCGTCGGACCGAGCGAGACGATCCCCATTCGCGACGGCACGTTGAACCTATCGACCTGGCAGAACATCTTCTTCTGCGAGTTCGATGGGCCGCGACGTCGCCGCACTGTGGTGGTCACGATCACGGGCGACTAAGGGAGCTCGTCCGTAGCCGCCAGCGAGCGTCCCGACCGGGACTCTATAACCAGCCTTCCCACGTTCGAATTGAGGCAACCGAGCAGTAACCAACCAACCTTCCCACGTTTACATGGGAAGGTTCTGGGTTCAATTCGAACATGGGAAGGTTCTGGGTTTCCTTTCTACGCGGGCACTCGGTTTTTCCGCGTATCGCCATCAAAGGCGTGCAACCCGACCTCTTACTCGCGTACCCTGAGGTGCCTTGGCATCCCGCTGCTTGCCCTGCGCTCTGGTCACTACGTGGTCACCGACAGTTTGGGCTGGGGCGAACGTGATGGCAGTGGCGTTCGAACGCGTCTGGCGAGTTCGGTGTGGGCCATGCCAGGCTACCTCCCTAGAGTTGCGACTCGATCGGCCAGAGCTTCAACACGGTGATGGCGGCTTTCAGCCAGCATCCCGCGTACGGCTCCCTTCGACGAACGACTCGACGGACTGACGAAAAGAAGCCGGGTCGATTGCTGGGTAGCGATAAAGGTCTCGCTCGATCTGGTTGAAGAAGTCCAGCAACCGCTCGAGTTCGACCAACCTGTCGTCGACCATGCTCTGAACATCGGCAAGATCCTGCGCGTGGCCCCGCTCGAGCTTCGACAGAGCCTGGGAGTAGAAGTCGTAGTGATAAAACGAAATCCTCCCCTCGCGGGCGATCGGAGAGCTGCGTTCCTTCCAGCCGGGGAGCTCGGGGATGAAGTCGGCGGGGGAAGCCAGCTCGATGTTGAGCTCTAAGCTCTCTTTGAGCGCCTGCAAAGCACGGTAGACCTCATCCCGGTCTGGCTCCATCTTCATGTCCACATCGACTGTGTTTGAGCGCCACCCCTTGAGCACGGCGGTCGAGCCGCCGGTCAGGTATACGGTCATATCGCCTCGAGCGAATCGGCCGAGCTCTTTCATGAAGCGCTCGATGCGCTCCGCATCTGCTAAGTGGCGCATTCGAGCGCCCGTTCAAAGCTGACGAGACGACGAATGAGTGCATTGTAGCGCGAGTGGGCGCGGTCGGACGTTTCTTGCGCAAGCAGTTCGTAAAGGCGGTGCTCAGCGGATGAGAAGGGCCGCTCGATATCAAAGCCGAGGCGCCGGAGCCTTGGGGCCCCTATCGAGACGAGGAATGAGTCGATGCTTTCACGCCGTTCCTCGAGATCCTTCAGGCCGCGCTCGATGAAGTCGCCACCTGGATAGCGTGCATAGTCCACCAGCCAATTATAGCGGACAGCGGTCAGGCGCCAAGGGGACGCATTCCGCAGGGAGATCGAAGGAGATCGAAGGAGATCGGAGATCGTACCGACGTTGCCCCAAACGCAGCAAGCATGGTCTTCGAGTCTGAGACGCCCCACACGGATGCGGTATACGTCGAGAGCAAGCCGCTACGGCGTGAGAACTTCGAACGTGTCGACTGCTCCGAATCCCTGTTGGGTTGCGCCGCCGGGAACATAGAGCTTCCCTTGGGAGCCGGCGGCGCTCGTTCCGTGACGAGGAGTGAGCATGTCGGGCAGAGACGTCCATTCGTTCGCCTGGGGGTCGTACATTTCTGCTTGGGGAAACACGCCGCTCTGGTTGGTGTTGCCCTTCGCCGCCGACGACGATGACTTTGCCGTCAACTACCCCGGCTGCCATCCCACCGCGCGCGGTGGGCATCGGCTGGCGCGGCGTCCATGAATCGCCCACCGGATCGTACTCGTCCACGCGAGCGTTGGTCCCGGGAAACTCGCTGCGACCGCCGATTGCATAGAACTTGCCGCCAACCCCGGCGCCGACCAGGTGATTGCGCGCTTCGGGCATCGGAGCGAGGGTGGTGTTGTGCATGTCGCTTTGCGGATCATAGGAGGTCAAGTGAGCGACCGTGCCGCCGGCGCCGGTGCCCCCAGCGACATAAATGACGCCGCCGACAACGCCAACCGCTGACGCGCCACGCTCATAGGGCTCCGGCAATGGGCTCTTTGAGGTCCAGTCGTTGTCGACCGGGTCGTACTCCCACACGTTGCCGATGGGGACGAACGAAAACGACTGAAGCGCGCCGACGACATAGATCTTACCGTTCGCGGCAGCGGCGTTTGCGTGGTGTATAGCCTGCGGTACGGGAGCCGCGTCCGACCAGGTTCCGGCTGCGATGTCGTAGACTCGAACGTCGGGAACAATTTCGCCACCACCGGTGAACCCGCCGATGACATAGATCTTGCCGTCCAGCTCGACAACGCCAATCTCCTGGATTGCACCGCCAAGGACTTCGGGAAGCGGCTGCCAAGCGTCCGTGCCGGCATCTATCCCTGCATCGACACCGCCATCTGCAGGAGAAGTTTCACCCCCACATCCACATATGATCAGCAAGCCGAGTATCAGTCCGGTCTTGAACAAGGTTGCGCCACTATAGAACAGCGAGCCGCTCCGGACAAAGGGGACGGACTGAAGTTTCTCAGTTTCGCGTCCGGTCAGGCGACGAACCTACGTAGCTGGCCTCTTGTCTCTCGCCGCTTTGCCCAGAACTGACAACTTAGAAACTTCAGCCCGTCCCTCACGCCCGCGGAGCCGAGACGGGATGTGAATACAGTGTTAGAATGTAGTCCGTGAAGGATCAGCACATCCGAGAGTACACTGAGAGAGATTGGGCCAAAGTGGCCGACTCTGATCGGGAGCACTGGGTGCAACGCTTTCGCGCCGAAGGGCCAAGCGCGACCGTCGAAGCTAGTCACGCCCTGTTCGAGCACGCTCGGAGTGCACGGGGAGATTTTCCCGGCTCGCGCTACGCGGCGGCCGACTTGAGCTCTCAGGTTCGACTGAAGCAACTCTTGGATCGGGCGGCGCATGCCCAGGGCGGAACAACAGTCCCTGTCGCAGCGGCGGAAGACGTGGTCGCGATGAAGATTCTAAGCGGTCGCCCAAAAGATCGAGATGATGTCATCGCAATCATCGCGGCCCAGGGGCCGGCTCTGAACCACCATCGCGTACGTGAAACGCTTGAGCTCCTCGAGAAGGCACTCGATCGAAGTGATTTGGTTGCAGAGCTGGAGCGAGCCCTGACCGAAGCGACACGCTAGAGCCGACGAGCGTGGTGAATCCGAGTTGTCGGATGGCTTCGAAATGGAGAGCGCAAGATGTTGCGGAATCAGCTCGCGTTCATATGCGATCACGAACCCACCGCCGCAGCGCCCGTCTAGTGCTCAGGCCGATGCCTTTGGTGCGTGACCTTTCGCGCGCGCTTCGCAGCTTCAGCAAAGCGCTTCGCGTCCTCGAGCCACGCGAGACGCTGTGCCGGCGTCAGCTTCAGCCACGCAAGGCGCTGCTCCGCTTCGTGTCGCTCCCAACCGTCGTTACGCGTCTTGGTCATCGGTTTCCAGGGTAGCACGGGCGATCTCATCCAGCTGCTCGAGGTCGTCGAGATCTTTCGGACGGCCAGCATTCCGCTTGAGATACCGAAGGTCGTCGAGTCCAACGACGTGCACGGTCGTGCCATCGGCCAGCACTACATCCAGTCGCCGCGCCCAGGCATCACTGAACTCGAACGGCTCTTCCACGAACAGGTCGACCTCGGTGCCGGGATGATTCGGACTCCACAGCGAAAATACTGTCAGCCCCTTTTCCTCGAGCCACGCCGCCCGAATCTCATCGTTGGCAAAGTCCTGGGCCCGCACCGGCGCTCGGGGCGTGTAGCTCAGCGTTTCGAGAGCAACGATCGCTGCAGCCGCATTCGACGGCGCAAGGTCGAGCAAGAGGTCGAGGTCGGCGGTGAATCGCGGATGACCATGAAGGACTACAGCGACGCCCCCAACGACCAAGTAGCGAACATCAGCTTCGTCGAGTGCTCGAAAGATCTCGGTGAGAGCGTCACCCGCCATCAGCGCATCCTATCATGACGTGAAAGCAAGCGCTCCGTGACCGCATTGGCACCAACTCGGTAGGAAAAGAGAGAGCAGATCAAATAGGCTGCGTGCGCGCCGCACGAGCGCACCATTTCGCCGACGCCGACAAGGGCGTAGTAGTGGAGGCGGTGGGAATCGAAGCTCTGGGCAGAACTATCGGGGATGCGATCCGATAACCCCGAATCGGGCGAGATCCAGAAAATCAAAGGATCTTACGGTTCAGACGATGTCGCCTTTCATCCCGACGGTCGGTTGTACCTCAACTGCATCATCAAAGGCGAGGTTGGACGCCGCCTGACAACCGGAGAGATGGGCATCGCGGGCAAGGTCAAGCCGGGCAATGACGGCATCGCCATCTCGAAAGAGGGCCGGGTGTTTGTCAGCGGGCTGTTCCTCGACACGCATCTGTGGGAAATCGATCCGGACGGGAAACGCAAGCGGTCGACCGCACGCAAGACTTTAGCCTTGGCTGTCCCGTCTGGGAGACGTCGCTCATCGAGGCGAAACCCCGAGAGTTTGAGCAACACAACCAGAAGTCGAATGATGGCGGTCTGCCGCTCGGTGCGGCGCTTCAGCTTTTCGTTTTCGTCCAATACCGACGCGATGTCGTGGTGCCAATCGAGCGAAACCACGCTGCGGCATGACTCCGTGTCTGGCACACTCGGCTTTGCCGAGCTAGCTCGGGCTTGGTGGGCAGGGCAGGGCGATTTCATCTTTGCTTACGGGGGTGTCGCAGTTGCGAACATGGATCATGCAAATGTCTACGGATGCAGCAGCGATGGGCTAAGAGAGCTCTGTCAATCCTCAGTGGAGGTGAGCTCGATCAGCTCCCATCCTCCCTCTGGAAGATCGTCGTTCGGATCGGTGAGCAAGTTCATCGGATTGGCCATCCCCAGGTAGAGCGCATCGTCCGACACCATGGTGCGCACGCCATAGCTCGAGATATTGCCGACTCCGGACAGGCTCACGGGCCGAGCTCGGTGACAGGACGAATCGAACCTCCAGAGGTCTGCGCCGGCGAAGTGCTCGAACGCTTCGGTGATAACCTCTGGGACCTCGAGCGTATCTCCGAGAAGCTCTCCAGCGAGGTAAAGGAAATCCATGGTGCCGACGAACAACCGACCGTCAAACACCTCCATCCACCAGGTGTAGTTGTTGAAGAAGTTGTTAAACCCGGCCAGCCCATACTGAGGACCTTGTCCCATCTGGTTCGGGACGATTTGCCATCCTTCTGCGGGCGTGTAGGCGGGAAGGAAGCGGTTCCCATACAGGAGCTCGACCTTCTGTTCGCTGGTGCCGAGCTCGCTTGCGCGGAAGATACTGATCGGTCGGTAAGTGCCCAATATCGCTGCAGTGGCGTCCTCCTCTGAAGCAGTGGCACCATAGATGCCCTGCCAAGCCAGCAAGCTCACGCCGGGCACATGCATCGTTCCCCAGTAGAGATGGCCGCCGTAGGACATCAAGGCGCCGCCGCCGGTGCTGAAGACGACGGAGAGCTCGGGGTCGTATTCAGAAATCGTCCAGACGCTTTGCCATTGCGCTGCGTCTTCACCCGTCAGCTTCTCGTCGCTGCCAAGCTCGGGGCTCATCCAGATCGACATCTGCTGCTGGCCGGGAGCATTCGGCCAAGACGAAACGAAGATCCGGCCCTCATGAAGGGTTAGGTACGCGGGGTCGCCGGCGATCTGTCCCACCGTTTCGAATTGGAAGGGATCGCTCACGCTGCCGGTCCAGCGGAGCACCTCACCGGTTCCGCTCACTAAGCCGACGCCCACGTAGAGCTCTTGCCCGATCAGCCGCCACTGACGGATGTTGTTGTAGTCCGGAAAGCTCGCCGATCCGAGATACGCTTTGGTTTCCTCGCTAAAGGCAAAGAGGTTGACTCCAGCGGGCAGCGCCCCAATGCCCCCGAGGAAGACAACTCCATTCGCAGAACCTGCCGAGCGAAGCCCGATCGTGCTGCGGAGCCGAACATTGTCCTCGATGCCACCGTCGAGAATGGCTTGTGTTGCTTCGTGCAGCTCGTTGTCTTCGGTGTTGTAGTAGAAAGCCCGTGGAGGCCTGAAGTCGGCAATGCCACCTTCACAAACCCAAGAGTTGTTCAGGCTCGGCGCTGTAACGTCCAAAAACCCGCTGAGCACGAGGCAATGGGTGTTCGGAATGGTCCCAAACCAAAGGTTTCCTTCTCTGTAGTTGCACGGAGCGGACCGTTCTCTGGTCAGGCCCCAGACGTAAGCTTGGTTGACCTTGGGTTGGGCCATGCCTGAGTCGGGAGGAGTCGGATATTGGTCGTCGACATCAATCTCGCGGCACATCTGCATCTGCTCTGCGTCCAGGTCGCCGGGGTAATTCGCATCGAAGCCAAGCGCTGGATCATCCCGGTTGGCCGAGTTCCCAACGCCCTGAAAACACTCGTCGGGCTTGGCTTTTGCGAGGACCTCCCATGTGAATCCGCTCCCCACGTGCTTACCGTGGAAAAAATCCTCGGGTAGCTGGTCGTACAAGCCGGACCAAAAACTCTCGAGCAGCTCTTTCGCATCGGTACCGGTTAGCCCACTGAGGTCAGGAAGCTCAGGAAAGAGCTCCGCGAGGCCAACGTCGCACTTCGACTCGTGCGGAAGCTCCATCGCGTTGCCAACGTCCTCCTCGATGCACACGATCGGCTCGCCTGCAGTCCCGCCAGTGCCGCCAACACCGCCAGTGCCGCCAACACCGCCAGTGCCACCAACACCGCCAGTGCCGCCAGTCCCCCCGGTCCCTGTGTCACTGCATCCAACGATCGGAAAAACCAGTAATGCGAAAACGCACGCCCAACGCCAAATTGTGAACTGCATCACAAACCTCCGCCGTGTTTGCCCTTGCGCGGTTTACGCGGGGGACAATCACAGTTTTCGTTTGCAAATTATGTACCACTGCAAACGATCGCCGCTCTTGCGGTCTTTGGCATCCAGCAAGGACGCACGCCTTGCGCAGCACCCCTAACGCGCGCCGAATCCGCGCGACAGCGCGAACGAAAAAGCGATCTACCGCGCGTCTACCCGCGTCCAGCGTCGACTAGAGAGGTAGTGGCAGCGGCGCGGTGAAGACCTGCTCGATCCCCATTCGCGATGGCACGTTGAACCTATCGACCTGGCAGAACATCTTCTTCTGCGAGTTCGATGGGCCGCGACGTCGCCGCACTGTGGTGGTCACGATCACGGGCGACTAAGGGAGCTCGTCCGTAGCCGCCCGCGAGCGTCCCGACCGGGACTCAGTTCTGGTCACGCTTGCCCTTTCCGAACACGTCCCGCTTGCAGGCGAACGGCGTGTAGATCGCCCCGGCGATGGGGATGAGCCACAGGAACATGCCGAATTTTTCCGCTCGGGTGAAGGTGCAGCGTGGGCCCTTGGTGGCTCTCGATTGCTCTTGGCTGCTGGCCTCGGCTTGAGCGCGGTCGGCCCGAGTCGGCCGAGGCTGAGCCGCAAACAGGAATGCGACAAGACACATCGCGCTGATGACTCGATTCATGGTGACCTCGCTGTCGAACGTGTACTCCGGGCCCCGCGGCCACGCCAGGTCAACCCCTTTCCTGCCGCATGTTTGGGGTCAGTACGAAGACTGGATACAAGTGGTGGCAGCGCATTGAGCAGGAAGGCATGCCGGGCCTGCTCGACCGAAGTCGCCCCTCCCGCAGTCATCCCAATGCCACGGCCGAGGACATGGTCACGCTGGTCATCGGCGCCCGTCGCAGGCACCCGACGTGGTGGTTGCCTCAATTCGAACATGGGAAGGTCGCTCCCTAAACGGACGGCCCGCCGGGGGGTATCAAAGTCGATGAGGCCGCGCGGCTCATGATCCTACACAAGTCGAAAGCCCGTTTGATTCGATGCTCGAACGTATTGCAGTTTTCAGGGCTCGTAGTGGCGGATGAGGGCCGTAGAGCCCCCTTCACCGAGCTGTTGCCCAACCGCCCAAACGTCGGTTGACGACGTTCCATGCACAGCAAGAAACAGCTGCAGGTAAGGTGCACCGATTCGTTGGTGCGTCACCTGCGTCCAAGCGTTGCCGTCGTAGTGGGCGATGGCTCCGGCGCTGCCGGCAGCCCACAGATCGTCTGGAGCTGGGCCCCACACCGCTGCCAAGTCGCCGACGAAGTCGAACGTGTCGATGGTCTGCCAGGTGACGCCGTCGAAATGACTCATTTCGGAACTATCGGTCATCACCCAGACATCGCTCGCACCCGTTCCCCACACTTGGCCATCGCCGCCTGCATCGAGCTCGATCTCAGTCCAACCCAATCCATCGTAGTGAACGAGATCAAAGGTCGACAGTGCGTAGATGTCGGTGGGCCCAGATCCCCAAATGGAGCTCTTGAAGGGGGACCCAGCGATGGTTCGTCCCCACGCTGAGCCGTCGTAGTGAGCGACGATAGCGTCGTCGCCTACCGCCCAAACGTCCGTCTCAGATGAAGCCCAAACATCGGTCATGCCATCCAGTCCTGTCGGAGTGGACACATCCATCGCCGTAAACGTCGCGCCGTCGTAGAACAAGACGTCATTGCCAGCGCACAGCCACACCTCCGTTGGCGACAACGCGAAGATGCACAGAAGCCCGCCGCTGCTACCCGACTCGAGGGTGGTCCAGCTGTCGCCGTCATAGCGTTGCACCGTCGCGCTGCCATCGACGAACCAAACGTCGGTCCGAGAGAATGCCCACACGTCGACCACCGACGTCAGGTCCGGGGCGCCCGAGGCGGACTTCCAATCATTGCCGGCATCGCTGCCGCACGCGATGACGAAAACTAGGCTGATCCACAAGATGCGCATGCAGCGATCGTAGAGGCGCTGCCAGCCTCGAGTCACAATAAGCGCGCTTGGCGCAATCATCGCGGCGCAGGGGCCGGCTCTGAACCACCATCGCGCACGTCAAACGCTTGAGCTGATCGAGAAGGTACTCGATCGAAGCGATTTGGTTGCGGAGCTGGGGCGCGCGCGGACCGAAGCGACACGCTAGAGACCACGAGCATGAAATGCTACTGTTAATGAGGCCGGTGGGAATCGAACCCTGCTCGCTGCGATACGCTAACCCTAAGCGGACACTCGGTTTTTCCGCGTATCGCTGCAACGGGCGCGCAACCCGCCCTCTTACTCACGTACCCTGAGATACCCTGGAATGCTGCGACTTGCCCTGCGCTCTGGTCACTATGTGGTCACTGACATTTTCGGCTTGGGCGAATGTGAAGGCAATGCCGTTCGAACGCGCAGCCGTCTGAGTCCCGGACTCCCGTAGTCGAGTCTTCGGAATTCCCGGGGCGGTTCAGTATTCACGTTGACCAGAAAACCGGGTGAGTCAGGAGTAGCGAATGAGCAATACGAAGATCAGGCAACTGGGGCTGGCGGGTATCATCCTCGTGGCGATTGCGGGCGGATTCGCCTTCGGCACCTACTTGGCATCCGAGAACGAGGCGGAGGCGAAAGAGTGGTCACCGACTCAACCGTATCCGACCCACGAGGTGTACTTCCCGGGGACCGAGGAACTGGCCCCGGACGAGATGCGCGTCATCGCCTGCGGCTCGGGTATGCCGATGCCACGTCTCAAGCAGGCTGCCGCCTGTTTCCTGATCGAGCTCGGCAACGGTGAGAAGTTCATCTTCGATCTGGGGACCGGCTCGTTCACCACGCTCTACGCACTCGGTATGCCGCTCGATTACATGACCAAGATCTTTCTCAGCCATCTGCATGCCGACCACATGGGCGATCTGCCGACCCTCTGGATCTACGGCATGCAGAACGGCCGCTCCAAGCCGCTCGAGATTTGGGGGCCGGGCGGTGGCGGCATGCCTGATAGCTGGGGCACGAAGGCCGCCACCGATGGCATCAAGCAGTTCTACAACTGGATGCTCGAAACCAGCAAGGGTGGGCTCGACACGCGTTCTCTTGCCATGACCGTCCACGAGTTCGACTGGTCGAAGGTCAACAACGTCATCTACGAGCAAGACGGTGTGGTGATCCGTACGATTCCGGCCATTCACCTCGAAGGCTCGGTGAGCTTCATCCTGGAATGGAAAGGAATGAAGCTGGCCTTCTCCGGTGACACGCTGGCCAACAAGTGGTGGATCGAGCATGCCAAGGGCGCGGACCTCGCCATCCACGAGTGCTTCCTTCCGAACGCGGAGTTCGTCTCGAAGTACAAATTCCAACCGGCAGAAGCGATCTACGTGAGCACCATGGTGCACACCACCGCGCCGGTCTTCGGCAAGATCATGGCGATGACCGAGCCGAAGCACGCGGTGGCCTACCACTTCCAAAATGATCCGGACACACTCCCGCAGGTCGTCACCGCGGTCCGCCAGGTGTACGACGGGCCGGTGGACTTCGCCGTGGACGGAATGACCTGGAACGTCACCAAGGATGGCGTCCGGACCCGAGTGGCCGTGTTCAACACGCAGCCTTATCCACCACCGTCCGTGATGGCCCGGCAACAGGCCGCACCCGGTGGTGAAAAGTACGAGACGCCGGAATGGATTCTAAAGGGATTCGCGTGGGAGGCGCTGCCCACGATGGACGCGGTGTTCGATGAGTTCAACGAGCAGTTCGGCACCGATTTCGAGTTCCAGTTGAAGGCGATGGCTCCGCCAAAGGAAGCTGCGACCGAATAGAAGAACGAACTCACGTTTCCGGCGCGGTTGACAACCTCCCATGGTGGACAACGCGCATCGGCTGGCGGTATGCTCGTCGCCTATGAGAGCAATCCTTGCAGCGATGATTCTAATTGCAGTGGCGCTGCTGCCAACCTTAGGCGTCGCTCAAGCCATGGAGCCCGAATCGAGCACCGAGCTCGATCGAGGACGAGGGCCTGATCCGGGGCCAGACCCGGGCCCTGATCCGGGACCCGATCCGGGACCCGACCCAGGGCCAGACCCAGGGCCTGATCCAGGACCGGATCCTGGTCCTGATCCAGGCCCCGATCCTGGACCAGGTCGACGGTAACGAGAATCTCACTCGACCTACGGGTGCCCGTGGACGATCAGCACGGCCCTTCGCTTCTGACATGACCCATGCTGAATTTGACTCGCGTTGACGGCGCCGTTACCCAGCATCATGCGAACCCTTCCCAGGTCTGACGGATCCCCACAAATCAAGCGGATGAAAAGGCGATGGGAAAGCGGCGGAGCGTTTGAGTCCAAGCGCGGGCTGTGATCGAGGAGAGCAGGCCAAGCCGAAAGGCCATCGCGCCGAGTCTGGGCAATGAGAAAACGCGTCGGTGTTTGACGGTATTGGCTTGGAGTCGGGGATGGATTCGTTGCTGGTCGGCCATCAAGCCGAGCACGGTCGCGACAAAGCCCGCCAAGGCGGCAAGCAAACACAGGACTTCAAGGCGCTGCGGGTGACGGCTTCGGGTGTGTGAAAGACCGAGGCCTAGCTTGATGTTTTTGGCGTCACGAAACGATTCTTCGCATTGCATGCGCGATTTGTAGAGCGCGACGATGTCCGATGGATTGCGCTCGTGTAACGAAGTGACCAAGACCCAGACGGTGCGCGCTCGTCGCTTGTATCGATAGTGAAAAATGGATTTGTAACCCGCCCCTGAATGCAAACCGCGGCGGTGGGAGATGCCCTTGTTTCGCTGGCGCACGACGACGACGCTCGCTTCATACGGATGTTGTTTGGTGACGGTGCACAGGCCCAAATGTTGCGGCTCCTCGCACCGTCGAGGATGAAGCTGAGCGACTTTGCACTGGGTTTTGTCAGGCTGTTGTAGCCTCACGTTCGAGGCCAAGCGTCCGACGAAGTCCCAGCCAAGTTTGCGAATCTGGGCAAACCAAGGGCCCATAAACCCCGCGTCTGCAATCACGATCGGGGCGCAATCGGGCGGCAAGATGCGCGACAACGCTTCAAGGAAACGACGCTGCACTTTCGGCGTGGCGACGCACTTTTTCGGATGCACTTGCTGGTAGATGATCTGCGCTCGACCTTGGCACGGAATCGAAGCGACCAGCGCCCAATGCGTCAGCGTGACGACGGTCCAGTCCACCAGCACGACCGGACGCGGCGTGCGAATCACGGTTCGGCACAAGCTTTGATAAATGCGAGGGAGCTCCGCATGCAATCGTGGGTTGCCCACAAATCGGTCGACACGTTTGATGCGGTGCTTGGCGCACGTCGCGGACTCCAAGTCCCTTCCGAGCGCTGTCAGCCACCCTCGGCCCTTGCGAACCAAGGTCAGCGTCAGTTCACACAGCAAACGACGCCGGTAGGCATGCATCCATTGAAATTGCCGGTCCAGTTGTGCGAGGATCGTCGTGTCTGTGCGCATCGGTCCCTCCGTTGGGTTGTCACTTCACGGATCGCCTTTGCGCGCGGACATCTCAACTCATCGGCGCAACCGATCGATTTCGCTCACCTTTTTGTGGGGATTCCTCAGTCCCAGGTTCGATTTAATCCAAGACCCGCCAAAAACACTGCAAAAAGAACAGGCTTCACGGCCAGTTCTTTCCCCTTTGTTTCAGAGGACCGCCGGCGGCAGCACCCTCGCTGACGCTAACGCTGACGGCGCCATACGAGCTCACGTCGGCTGGCGGCAGAGTAGAAGAGGAGGGTGGACCCCAAATCCCCACCCCGCCGCCCCCACGCGAACGCCTAGGTGGAGGCGGTGGGAATCGAACCCCAAGCGCCGCGATACGCTAACCCTACGCGGACACTCGGTTTTCCCGCGTATCGCCGCCAAAGGCATGCAACCCGACTTCTTACTCACGTACCTTCCAGTACCCTGGAATCCCCCTGCTTGCCCTGCGCTCTGGTCACTATGTGGTCACTGACCATTTCGGTCGGGGCGAACGGGATCGCCGTGGCGAGGCTGTCCATCATGACATGCACCATCTCGGGAACACCGACCCAGTGATCAAGATCTTCGTCGGTAGCAAGCGTCGGGTCTATATGCACGCTACATCGATTGACCGTTGTGCATCCGCCTAAGGCGACACGGCCCTGAGTTCTTCTCGCGCACGACCTCTAGCCCGTCGACGCCTTCGCAGCCCGTTGCTACCACGGAATGAAAAACCCGGCGCCGTTCAGTCGACGGCGCCGGGTCTAGGCTTGGCTGCTTCCCACTGACAGTCGGCCGCGCTCGATGAGTCGGCCTTCATCGATCAGCTTCTCTACTATTCGGGGTTGCAGGTTAAGAGCGCGACTAGAATGCATTCCTCGCGCTGGATGTCGAGCAGGACCAGGCAAGCATTGATCTCGTCGACGCACTCCTGTCTCAACAGTTCGCTCTCGGCGCAGAGTCCCACGTCGCACAGCACGTTTGGGTCGTCGGACACGCACTCGTTGTCGACACAGATCGCGCCGGAGTCGCAGCCTTCATCATCACTGCATTCGACGCAGTTGCCGTCGCCGTCACACACGGTGCCGCCACCCTCGTCGCAGCTCTTGCCCAGATCCGCGTCTGCCGTGATACACACGCCAGCGATGCAGTTGTTGAGGGTGCACTGCATGCCGTCATCGCACTCGGGAGCCAGTGTGCACTCGACGCAGCGCACCTCGACGGTCCAACTGCTATCGCAGACCTCGGAATCGGGCTCGTCCGTTACCGTGATCTTTACGAAATGGTCGCCGGCGTCTGTACAGGTGTAGGTCGTCGAGGCCGCCTCTGCATCGTCGAACGAGCCGCCGGTGCCGATCCAGAGGTAGTGGATGTCATCGTCATCGAGGTCTTCGGCGGCGGAGAAGAGGTCGATGTCGTTACCCACCGATGTCTGAAGCGGTGACACCACGACCTTGGTGAGCTCGGCGCAAATGTTGAACCATCCGTCCACGCGCACGCTTCCGAAGCGTTCCGGCCGCTTGCAGTTCAGCATGACGTGCACTTCGGTGACCTCGCCCACATCGATGCCGAAGTCCTCCGAGCCCCAACACGTCGTCTCCCCGTCGGTGGCCTCCATCGTGATCGTGTAGTCCTGGCCGACGCTTGGAAGAAGGCCGAACACCTCGATCGAAGCGGTCGAGCCAGGCGCACTCGTGTTGATCGTGCCTCCCATCGGGTCCATGCCGACCCGGGTAATCACCCACGCGACTTCGTCGATCTCTACGTCACCCGCGATCGTGAGCTGCAACGATAGAGAGCCGGTTTCTCCTTCTTGGGTGCCTTGCGAACAACTCGCGACGCCAAGCGCAAAGGCGACGCCGAAAACCAGTAGAGACAACAAACGAGAGTTAGGCATGGGGGCCTCCTTAGAACGTTGGGGCGACCAGCCTACCAGAGGTTTCACGCCATGCCAAGCGTCGTTTCTTGCGAAGCCAGAGCGTTACTCATTTCGTTCTTGCCGAAATTGCCTACCCGTCGCTGCGCCTGGGTGTCGTCTTAAGTAGTGGAGGCGGTGGGAATCGAACATCTGGCGATTCACCTGATCTAGATGATTCTCGAACGGTTTCGCGGACAGGTGCCGATAAGAACATGTCCAAAGAACACGAAGAAAACGCGTTAGCGG